>Ga0181516_10001915_pt1 | contig 15393 bp, 8 predicted proteins | sample PEATcosm2014_Bin_25_FD_121104 | JGI IMG/M metagenome (GOLD analysis project Ga0181516, IMG submission 121104) | Peatland microbial communities from MTU Mesocosm Facility, Houghton, MI, USA - PEATcosm2014_Bin01_10_metaG | ecosystem: Environmental > Terrestrial > Soil > Wetlands > Peat | place... | reverse complement strand
GATTGAAATTCTCAAGGGCGGCGCGACCGATTACATCCTCAAACAAAAGCGCGACCGGCTGCCGGCAGCGGTGCGCCGCGCCGTGTTGGAAGCCGGGGAACGCGCCCGCCGCGAGTCGGCCGAGGAGGAATTGCGCCACAGCGAAAAACAATACCGGCTGCTGTTTCAAGGCAATCCGCATCCCATGTGGGTTTTTGATCTGGCGACGCTGGAGATTCTGGAAGTCAACGAGGCGGCCACGCAGCATTACGGCTATTCGCGCGAGGAATTTCTCCGGATGACGCTGTCCGACCTGCGCGTGCCCGAAGATGCGCGGCGCAAACACCCGCCGGCGGCGGACATCAAGGCGCAGGGCCTGGTCTGGCGTCACCGGCGCAAGGACGGCGTCGAGATGGACATGGAGGTCATCTGGTCGCCGCTGGCGTTTCACGGCAAACTGGCGGCGCTCACGCTGGCCACCGACGTGACCATCCGCCGCCGCACCGCGCAGCGCAACACGGTGTTCGGCAAGCTGAGCTATAATTTGAGCGCGGTCACCACGGCGTCGGAAGCGGCGTTCTTCATCTGCGAGGCGGCGGATGAATTGTTTCACTGGGACGATTTCGCGCTGGATTTGTATTCGATGGAACGCGACGAAGTCGGTTCGCTGCTGGCCATCACGACCATCGAAGGCCGGCGCGTGGAAGTGCCCGCCTCGCCGCAGCCCAAGACCGCAAACGCGCTCGTGCAGCGCGTGATCACGCGCGGGGCGGAGCTGGTGTCGGCGGCCGAAACCGGTGACAAGGCCGGCACCACCATGCTCGCACCCATTCGCAAGGGCGAGCGCGTGATCGGCGTGCTGTTCATCCAGCGCCGGCAATCGCACAGCTATTCCGAGCGCGACTTGGAAATTTTGCAGACCCTGGCCGACCAGTGCGGCGGCGCGTTGCAGCGCGTGCAGGTCGAGGAGGAACTGCGCCAGAGCCAGCGGCGGTTCCGCGAGCTGTTTGAAAATTCGCCGGACGCGATTTTCGTCGAGGATCTACAGGGCAAGGTTTTGGATGTGAACCGCAGCGCCTGCAATCTGCACGGCATGAAGCGTGATCAACTCGTCGGCAGCAATGCGATCGAGACACTTGTGCCGCCGCCGCATCGCGAGGCGGCGCGGGCGGATTTTCAAAAACTCGCGGCCGGCCACATTTCCTGGATCGAAAGCGAAAGCGTGCGCGCCGACGGCCGCGCCGTGCCGGTGGAAATCCGCGTGGTGCGCGTGGAATACGACGGCGCGCCGGCCCTGCTGTTTCACGTCCGCGACATCACCGAACGGCGGGCGGCGGAAATGGCGCTGCGCAGCTCGGAAACCTTGTTCCGTTCCGTCTGGGAAAATTCCGTGGACGGCATGCGGCTCACGGATGAAAACGGCGCGCTGGTGGCCGTGAACCAGGCGTTTTGCCGGCTGGTGGGTCTGCCGCACGATCAGTTGGAAGGCCGGCCGTTCACCGTCATTTATTCCGTGACGATGGACTGGGAAAAATTATTGCGCCAGCACTGCGAACAGTTTCGGTCCGAAATCATCCGGGAAAAACAGGAATATCAACTGGTGTTGCACGACAACCGTTCCGTAGTTTATGAAATCACCGATTCCTACGTCGAGTCCGGCGGCAAACCGCGGCTGCTGTTGAGCCTGTTCCGCGACGTCACCTCGCAACGCCGCTTGGAAGAACAATTGCGCCAGTCGCAAAAAATGGAAGCCATCGGCCAGCTCGCCGGCGGCATTGCTCACGATTTCAACAACATTCTCACCATCATCCTTGGCCACGCCACGCTGCTCACGATGGCGCCGATTGATCCGAAGGCGATGGTCTCGGCCCAGCAGATCAAGCAGGCGTCCGAGCGCGCCGCCGGCCTGACGCGCCAGTTGCTCGCGTTCGGGCGCAAACAGATTTTCAATCCGCGTCCGCTCGACCTGAACCGCATCGTCGGCAAGATGACCGACCTGCTCGCGCGCCTGCTTGGCGAGGACATCACGCTGCAAATTAATTTCAGCAGTCATCCGGCCGTCATCGAGGCGGATGTCAGCATGTTGGAACAAATTTTGTTGAACCTTTCCGTGAATTCCCGTGACGCGATGCCGCGCGGCGGCCAGCTCGCCATTCGCATCGGCGTCTGTGACGTGGACCTGGCGCACACGCTGCGCATCGCCGAGGCGCGGTCGGGGAAATTCATCCGCTTGAGCCACTCGGACACCGGCGAAGGCATTCCGCCGGAAAATCTCACGCGCATTTTTGAGCCGTTCTTCACCACCAAGGAACTCGGCAAAGGCACCGGCCTCGGTCTGGCCACCGTGTTCGGCATCGTCAAGCAGCACGGCGGCTGGGTGGAGGTTGAAAGTGAAATGGGCAAAGGCACGACGTTCCACATTTATTTTCCGGTCACCAACCTGGCCGTCGCCGCGCCGGAACAAGTTGACACGCAGTTTCACGCCCGCAAAGGCACGGAGACCATCCTTGTGGTTGAGGACGAACGCGACTTGCGCGAGATCGTCACGCGCACGCTCAATCTCAACGGCTACCGGGTGTTCCAGGCGGTGGACGGCCAGAATGCGCTGCAAATCTGGGACCAATATAAAAATGAAATTGATCTGCTGTTCACCGACATCATCATGCCCGGCGGCTTGAACGGCCGCGAGCTGGCCGACCGGCTCTGGATCGAACGGCCCAAGCTCAAGGTGATTTTTTCGAGCGGCTACGGCGCCGATGCGCTGGGCAAGGATTTCAAGCTGGACCCGCAATTGAACTACCTGCAAAAGCCTTATCTGCCGCAAACGCTTTCCCGCATCATCCGGCGCTGCCTCGATGGCGAGCCGCTGGTGTGAAACCAAGTTTTGGATTTTTGGTTTTAAGTTTTCCGCGGCCCCGCTTAAAATCAAAACAAACGAATTATAAATGATCATCGCGCCCTCACTGCTCGCCGCCGATTTCACCCGCCTGGGCAAGGAAGCCGAACGCGCCGAACGCGCCGGGGCCGACTGGCTGCATCTCGACATCATGGACGGCCAGTTTGTGCCGAACATTTCCTTCGGACCGGATGTGGTTGCCGCGGTCCGGCCGCACGCAAAAAAACTTTTTTTCGACGTGCATCTCATGTGCGACAAGCCGGAAATCCTGCTGGAGCCGTTCGTCAAGGCGGGGGCGGATGAAATGATCATTCACGTCGAACTGCATCAGCAGGTCACGCCGCTGATTTGGAAAATCAAGTCGCTCGGCAAGAAGGTCGGCCTCGCCATCAATCCGCCGACGTCCATCACCGAGGTGCAGCCGTATCTCGACAAGATTGATCTGCTGCTGGTGATGACCGTCAATCCGGGCTTCGGCGGGCAAAGTTTCATTCAAGAGTGCCTGCCGAAAATCCAGCAGGCCGACGCGTGGCGGCGCGCGCGGAAATTAAATTATCGGCTGGAAGTGGACGGCGGCATCAATAACCAGACCGTGGCCGAGTGCGCCCGCGCCGGCGCGGATACGTTTGTCGCCGGCACGGCCTTGTTCCATCAGCGCAACATGGGCGCGGCCGTCAAAAAAATGCGCCGCATCGCGCACGACCATGATCCGGGGCTCGCGGATTTGCAGTCATGAAATGAAATGCTTGGTGGGCGGCCTCGACCGGGCCGACGATGAGATTTTTGTCAGCGACGATTCCAAGGGCGTTACGAGCTGGCAGGCGTTTGACAAAATTTTGAACGACGCCAACGTGGTCATCACGCCCGGTTCCGGTTTTGGTTCGAAGGGCGAAGGTTGTTTCCGCATCAGCGCGTTCAACAGCCGCGCCAATGCTGAGGAAGTCGCGCGGCGGTTGCAGGAATTGAACTGGTAACCGGTGTCCTGACGCCAGCTCAGTTTGGTGTTGCATCGGTTTCGCCTGCTTGTAGGATGCCTTCAAATCCCAGAAAGATTGTGGAAGGGCCTTATGAGCGAATTCAAGTTTCTTTGCCCGGAATGCGGCCAGAAAATTTTGGGCGACCAGGCTTACAGCGGTGCCAAGATTAATTGTCCCGCCTGCCAGAAATCAATCACCGTTCCAGCCGCCGCTTCGGCACCGGTCATGAAACCTGCGCCGGCCGACGTTGCAACGAGCAGTGCGCCGCCTCCACCGCCAATCTCCCGGCCGGCTTCGCGGCCCGCGCCGCCAGCTTCAGCCGCCGCCGGTCGTCCACAACAAACTCCGGACCGATTTTCCGCACTGGCAGTTTCGTCCCTGATTTGCTCGGTGCTAGTGCCGCTGGGTTCCATTCCTGGAATCATCTGCGGGCACATGGCGAAGGCACGCATGCGCCGGAACATTTTTTTGGTCGGTGAGAAAATGGCCAACGCGGGGTTGCTTATCAGTTATTGCGTGCTGCTGGCGACGCTGGCGTTGGCGGGCACCTTTCTGTTGGAACACCGTTATTTTAGTCCGGTGAAGGTGCTGCGCGAGTCGCCGGGAGCCGTCGCGGCCGTGCAGTCACGGGTGGTGGATGAGGTGATCATGGGCGAAAACGAGGACGAGCACGACGTGGATGGGCAGATGCACTACACGTCGTCAAGCAACGGCAAACCGTCCCATACCGCGAACCGCGGCGGATCGTTTAGCTACCTGATGAAAGTCCTGCCTAACCAGGCGATGACCTTGAACTGCCGTTACTGGGGCGGCGAAAAGAAGGGCCATGAATTTGACGTGGCTGTGGACAATCAGATCATTGCCACGCAGTCTCTCACCGCCCTTGCACCCGGACATTTTGTGGACATGGAATATAAAATTCCGGCGAGCCTGACGGTCGGGAAAACGGTGGTGAAGGTGGAATTTCAGGCGCACGCGGGTATGACGGCCGGCGGGCTTTACGGCTGCCAGATGTTAAAACGATGAACTTTCGGGAATGTGAACCATGAAACTATTTCTAAAGCTTCCGCTGTTGCTGGCATTGACATTGGCATTTAGCTGGCGCGCCGCTGCCGATGATGACACAAAATTTTCCGGCACGGTCGTGGACGCACAAGGCCGGCCGGTGGCGGGTGCGACGGTGGATTATTATCAATATGCGTCAGGCATGGGTTTTGGGCGGGATGATTTGGAGGCAAAACACCATGCCACGACGGATGGCCAGGGCGCGTTTGAATTTCCGCTGTCCGACGGAATGGGGCTGGTGCTCGTGACGAAGGCTGGCTTCGCGCCGGGCTGGCGGTCGTGGTATCAACAAGGAGCGCAGGATCAGCAAAAAATCATCCTTGCCACCTCATCCGTGCTTGCGGGGATGGTGGTGGATGACGCCGGCCAGCCGGTGGCGGATGCGGAGGTGTGGGTGCCGTCCGCGCTTAATAAAACCATGACCGACAGCGGCCAGCCGAATTATTTGTTCGGCAAAATCGCCCGCGATCTTTTTTCCGTGCGAACGTCGGGCGATGGAAAATTCCGCATCGAAAACTTTCCCGCTGACGCCCAGGCCATGCTCGCGGTGAAAAAAGCCGGCAAAGCGCAGCGGCCAGCCACCAGCCAAACCCGATACGATGAACTGCCGTTTCACGCCGGACAGGAAGACATCACGCTCACACTCGACCCGGCCGGAAGCGTCGCCGGAAAAGTCGTCGTGCGCGAAACCGGCCAGCCGCTCGGGCACGTGGTGGTCGGCTTGCAGCCGGCGACGCCACGCATGGGAGTTTTTTTCCCCGATCGGGTGACAAGCGTATCCGCTGCGGACGGGTCGTTTCAGATTTCGAATGTGCCCGCCGGTTCTTACCGGGTCACGGCTAATTTTACCAACGAACCGATTGCCGACTGGGTCGCGGATTTGGTTCCGGTCACGGTTGCCGCCGGTGCGACGGTTTCGGGGGTGCAAATTCAAGCCGACTCAGGCGGTGTTCTGGAGGTGACTGTTCGTAGTAAAAAAAATCACGCATTGCTTGCAGACGTCGGCGTGTCGGTGAACAGCGAGGGTTACAACCACGGTGCTTCAACGGGAACGAACGGGGTGGCTTATTTCCGCCTGCCGCCGGGGCAGTTCAATCTCTTCGTAATGAAACAAGACTGGTCGCAGGCGCAAGCAGAGGCAGCGGTGATCGAGAAACAAACGGCTCGTGTCACCGTTGAGCTGGAAGAGCCGTTCAAGGTTGCGGGCATCGTGCGCGATGCCGCAGGTGCGCCGGTTGCGGGCGCGATTGTCGGGGTGTTTCCGGATTATGGAAATGGCAGGGTGAGTGCCAAAACCGACGCCAACGGTCATTATGAGACGAGCTGGCAGAAGCCAGCCTGGGTTGGTTCGCAGAATCAAGGTTTTTTTCTAGTGGCGCGTCATTCCGAACGCAAGCTGGCGGGCATGATGGAAATCGGGGAGACGACGACAAATCTAAACGTCACTCTGCAACCGGCAATGAGCGTTTCGGGTCGGGTGCAGGATGCGCAGGGCCGGGCGGTCACAAATGTCATGGCCTATATCATGCTTCATTTGGAAAACTCGAGTTTCGGATTCGGCCGCCAACCGGTTCATCCCGATGACCAAGGGCGGATTCAGGAGGAAGGGTTGCCGCTGGGACAGCGTTACGGCTGGTATGTTTCCGCCACGGGTTATGGCACCGCCCAGCAGGAGATGGATGCGGCCGACCCGAAGGCGGATCACTATGATTTCCCGCCGCTCGTCCTCAAGCTCGCCGACCGCAAGCTCGCGGGGCGCGTGCTGGGCACCAACGGCGCGCCCGTTGCCGGCGCCCAACTGTGGATGAACGGCGAAGGCCAGCCCAATGGCAGCACGACCACCGATGCCGATGGGCGTTTTGCTTTTGATGCAGTCTGCGCCGGTGCGGTGACGGTGTCCGCCAACCAGAATGGCGCTTCCGGTTCGGCCGAGGTCGTGGGTGGCGATACGAATGTGGTCATCCGGTTCGAAGCCCGCAGCCGCTCGTATATGCCGGCCGCGTCGCTGACGCTGACCGGCACGGTTTATGATTTGTCCAGAAATCCTGCTGTTGGCGTGCGTGTGGTCGTGACACCGGGTTGGGGAATGGTGGATGAGGCCAAGACCGATGATAACGGCGATTATTCTGTCAAATGGCAGACGCAGCCGGGCATGCGCGACGTGAAATATTTCGTCATCGCGCGCGATGTCGAGCGGAACCTCGCCGCGATTGAAGCGATTGACACCAATAAAACCCACGTCACCCTGCGGCTGTCACCGGGCTTTTCCATTTCCGGAACTGTTCTGGATGCGGCTGGCGCGCCGCTGCCACGCGCGAACATCAATTTAAACTTGGTGACCGGGAACATGGGCGGCATGGTTGACCACCAGCAAATCAAAATGAATTCCGACGGGACGTTCACCATTCCCGCGCTGCCAATGGGGCAGCAATACAACGTCTATGTCATGGCCAAAGGTTTTGGGTCCGTGCGGAAAAATGTTTCCAAAACCCAAAGCCAGACGAACAGCATCCAGTTGTCGCCGTTCAAGCTGAAGGTTGCCGACCGCGATCTGGCCGGGCAGGTGTTGGGCACCGATGGCAAGCCGGCGGTGGGCGTGCACGTTAACATCAACGGCGACGGCCAGCCAAACGGCAACCTGACCACGGACGAGACCGGCCACTTCAAGTTCAAAGTCTGCGCGGGGCCGGTGATGATTTTTGCCTATTCACCTTCCGGCCCGGGGCGCAACCGTTCCGTCAATTGGCAGGCGCGCGGCGGAGATACCAACGTGGTGATGAAAATGGGCGCGCAACAGCCGCAACAGCGTCAGGTCGTCCTGCGCGAAATTCCGCTGAAGCCGCAGCCCTGGACCTGGAACGCCATTGCGACCTGGCCGGCCAAACATAAAATCGGTGCGGTCATTCTGATCTCGCTGCAAGCTGCGGCGTTGCTGGGAACTGCCGGCGGTGTTTTCTGTTTCATCCGCAAGCATGGGCAACGCGGAAGCTGACCGTTCCAGCCGGCCGCCCGCTGCCGCGCCGGGAACTGACAAGCGGGCTTGATTCTCAAAACATTTCCGGGCAAGCTGCCGCCGCCTTTGGATTCGCCAATTAAGGAGGCGAGCCGCCTAAACGTCATAGCCGACGGTTATTTGATCAAATCATGAAGACATTTTACGAACTCTCGCTGGAGGAACGCGTCAATGTGTCCCACCAGCAACTGGAGCGGATGCGCCGGCCGAACGGCGGCTACATCGCCAGCCCCTACACCGCCGAGGATGGCTCGGGCGACGCCTACAATGTCTTCTGGATTCGCGACATCATGTTCGCGACTTACGCCAACGAATATCTCGGCTGCTTCGACAAAATGGTCGAGAGCTTCCGGCTCGTGCTCGACATTTTCAAACGTTATCACGCGCGCATCATCCAGGCCTCGATCATCAAGCCGGACGTGCGGCACCAGACCGGCCAGTTCATGCCGGCGCGCGTGCATCCGACCACGCTCGACACCATCACGGATGCGTGGGGCCATCACCAGCTCGATGTGTATGGCTTGTTCATGTATAAAATGGGCGACCTGATCAAGAAGGGTTACGGCTTCCGTTTCAAGCAGGAGGATTTTTTCCTGTTGAGCCACATTCGCAATTACATTTTCAACATGGGCTTTGAGCCGGATTACGGCATGTGGGAGGAAGGCCCGGAGGAACATTCCAGCAGCTTCGGCGCGGTGCTGGGCGGTTTGATGATGTGGTTCGACCAGGGTTTTTACGATTACAAATACAAGCACAAGATCGAGATCAGCCATTACGTTCCGATCAGCGAACGCATGATCGCCGACGGCACCCGGGCGCTGGCGCGCGTGCTGCCGCGCGAATCGGAAAGCCGGCCGTATGACATGTCGCAGTTGAGCCTCATCTGGCCTTACAACATCGTGGATTTTCCCACGAAGAAAATTATTCTCCACAACATCGAGACGCATCTCGTCGGCGAACGCGGCGTGCGGCGATATCCGAATGATGTCTATTGCGGCAAAGGTCTGGTGCCCGGCGAAAACGAAACCGCCGAATGGCCGCTGGGTTTCGCGTGGCTGGCGATTTGTTACGCCAAGCTCGCCGAGCACGGCCGGGATTTTGACGCGCACCACAAGCCGGTTCATCTCGACTGGACGCAGCGCCGGGCTTACTTCGACAAGGCCATCCACTATTTCGAGAAGCTGGAAAAAAACATGACGCCGGAGGGCTGCGTGCCGGAAATGTATGTGGGCGGCCTGACCGGCCACAACACGCCGCTCGCCTGGGCGCAGAGCTTTCACATCATCGCCGGCCAGATGCTCACCAACCTCTCCGCCTCGCATCCGAAGGAATTCAAGCTGCCGCCGGAAGTCCGGCTGCGGGTGAACATGCCGTCGCTCATCTACGTCCAATAAAATTCCAGCGCATCCGCGGCCGGCCTGGGCGGCGATAATTCGTTGAAAGTCGGCGCTGTTCAAGCAGGCTTGGCATGAAGCCGCTTTTTGCGCAATCTCGTTCCGTGACTCAAATTAAATTTGGCACCGACGGCTGGCGCGCGGTCATCGCGGAAGATTTTACCTTTGCGAACATCGCCCGCGTCGCGCAGGCCACGGCGGACTTTTGGAAATCCCAAATCCCAAATCCGAAATCCGAAATTTTCGGGCGCGAGCCCAAAGTCGTCATCGGTTACGACCGCCGGTTTTTGTCCGACCGTTTTGCGCAGATCACCGCCGAGGTTTTTGCCGGGAATCATTTTCGAGTCGTTCTCACGCCGGAGCCGACGCCCACGCCGTCCGTTTCCTTCGCGGTAAAAAATTTGAATGCGGTTGGCGGCGTGATGATCACCGCCAGCCACAATCCCCCGATCTTCAACGGCTTCAAGCTCAAGTCGCACTTCGGCGGCAGCAGCGGACCGGAAGAATGTGCAGCCGTGGAAAAATTACTAGACGCCACCGCGCCAAAAAAAATCGTAAATCGTAAATCGCAAATCGTAAATCTTCAGGACGTTCGTCCCGCTCACTTCGCCGCGATCAAGCGGCTGGTGGATTTCAAGCTGATCGCCAAATCCAAATTGCGCGTGGCGCACGACGCGTTGTTCGGTGTCGGCGCCGGCGTGTTTGAAACGCTGCTGGCCAGGACGAATTGCACGGTTACCACGCTGAATGGCCGATACGATGTTTTGTTCGGCAGCATTTGTCCCGAACCGCTGCCGAAAAATTATGCGCTTGGCGGCGCGCAACTGCGGCGCAATCCGCATGACATCTGCCTCGTCACCGACGGCGATGCTGACCGCATTGGCGCGATGGACGGCCGCGGCAATCCCCTGACAAATCAGCAGGTGATTGCCCTGTTGCTGCATCATCTGGTGCGCAATCGCGGCGGTCGCGGCGGCGTCACCAAAACTTTCAACACCACCGCGATGGTGGACAAGATGTGCGCCGCCTGGAATCTGCCGCTCACGGAAGTCGGCATCGGCTTCCGCTTCATCGCGCCGGAATTGATGAAGCCCGGCGCCCTGTTCGGCGCGGAAGAAAGCGGCTCGGTCGGCTTTGCGAATCACATTCCCGAACGCGACGGCCTCGCGGCCGGTCTGTTCCTGCTGGAATTGCTGGCGACGGAGAAGATTTCCGTGAACAAAATCTACGCCAAGCTGGAAAAGGAGTTTGGCCCGCATCGTTATGCGCGCTTCGACGCGCATTATCCGCTGGAAAGACGCTCGGCGCTCATGGAATTCTTGAAAACCAATCCGCCGGGAAAACTGCTCCGCTCGCCGCTGGCGAAGGTGGATGCCCGCGACGGCGTGAAATTTATCGCCGAAGATTCGGCGTGGCTGATGCTGCGCGGTTCCGGCACCGAGCCGGTGCTGCGCATTTACGCTGAGGCGAAAGCGGATGCCGATGTGCAAAAATTGTTGAAGCTGGGCCGCTCGCTGCTGCGGGCGTGAGGCCGGTTTTAAACCGCCGCATCCCCAGTTCTGCTGATTGCTAGAAGGGGAATTGTGGTTTAATTTGTCAGCACTCCAATGATTTGCCTTAAGTCGAAATTGTGCGCGGCCGGTTTCGGTCGGATTGTAAATAAATGTCGGTGGCTGCTCTGGCTGGCGGTTTTTCTCCTTCCAAATTGCCTGCACGCCAACCTCGCCGGCGGCTTCACGCCGACGGTGACGACGGCGGTCACGACCGGAACCGAAACGTTCGGCAGCCAGACGGATCATTATCTGGACAACGGCATTCTGCATGTTTCCCTCTCGCCGAGCGGCAGCGTGAATTCCATGAAATATCTCAAGCCCGGCTCGGCGGGCACGCCATCGGCGAACGGCACGGAAACGGTCAGCCAGTCCGGCGTGAATTTCGGGAACCACACGGCGATTTATTATTACTGGTATCCCGACGGCAACGGCGACTGCATTTACTCGAACACCGTCGTCGGCGCGACGAATACTGATATTTGCTATTTCCGTCCGTTCAGCCAGGCCAAGGGTGATCAGGTGATCGCGGATGTGGAGCTGCACTATTCGCTCGGCAAAGGCGACGCGGGGCTTTACGCGTATGTCATCGTCCGGCATCCCACCAACTACGTCAGCTACGCCACGAATTTGAGCATCGCTTTCATCCAGGTGCTCTGGCCGACCGCGCATGACAACACGAATTTTTTCTTTGAAAATTCCTACGTGGACAACACCGTCAAATATGGCCTGAACTTGAACGGCGTTTATCAGAAGCGCAACGGCCTGCAGCCGAATTTTTATGACGGCTGGCACAGCATCGCGGTGACCAACATCAACATTCCGAAGGAAGTCACCGAATACACCACCGGCGTTTTCGCCGGCAGCACCAATGGAAAATATTCCTACACGTTTGATTTTCCCAAGCTGAGCACGTTCGGCATGGCGAGCGACACCAACAAAATGGGCATCTGGTTTGTCGCCGGCGGGCACGAGTATCAGCAGAACGGCCCGACCGCGTGCGAATATTCCGGCGGCATCGGCGGCATCATCGGGTTTGAGCCGCTCATTGCGCACTATGGCAACACCGGCCTCACCGTCAGCAGCAATGCGGCCTTCACCAAGCTTTACGGGCCGTGGCTGTTTTACATCAACAGCGCCTCGAACGGCGCGGCGTGCTGGGCGGATTCGCAGCAGCAGGCGCTGGCCGAGCAGCAGGCGTGGCCTTATGCGTGGCTGACCAACAGCGTTTATCAATCGAAAAATCAGCGTGCCAGCGTCGCCGGCAAATTGGTCATCAACGATCCGCTGCGGCCGCAGGCGAATGCCGCCGGCGCGTGGATTGGTCTGGCCGCGCCCGATGCCGGCTTGGAAGTGGATCCAAACGACTGGCAATGGCAAGCCGACGGCTACCAGTTTTGGACGCAGTGCGCGGCCGACGGAACTTTCACGCTGCCGCCGGTCACGACGTTCACGGTTTACGGTTCCAATGCCGTTTATGAATTGTATGCCTACTGTGCCGGCACCAATGGCTCGGTCGGCCAGTTCCAGGCCGGGCCGTTTACCTTTGCGCCCGGCACGGTGACCAATCTTGGCACGCTCACGTGGAGTGTGCCGCATCAGGGTTCCAACGTGCTCTGGGAAATCGGCTATCCCGACCGCACGGCGGATAAATTCCGCCACGGCGATGACTATGCGATTCCGGGCCTGTGGCTCGGCTTCGCCAATGAATTTCCCAATCCGATGACTTACACCGTTGGCAGCAGCAGCCCGACGAACGACTGGAACTACGTGCAGACCGCCTACTTCACCAACGGCGTTGCGGCCAACATGGTTTGGAACATTCAATTCAACGTGCCCAAACTTCCCGTCAGCGGCAATGCCACGCTGACCATTGCCTGGGCCGGGGCTTACAGCGCGGCCATTGCGTCGTATGTGAACAATCCCGGCATGACCAGCGAGTTCAAGGATTTTTATCCGAACATTTCTTTTCCCACCGGGGTGCATGCCGACTCGCTCATCCGCCAAGGCATTCATGACAAATATGGCATTGATCACCTCAGCATTCCCGTCAGCAATCTGGTGGCCGGCACCAACACCATTACGCTCGTGCAACGCCGGGCGGCCAGCGCCACCTCCAGCTATGTGATGTATGACTATTTGGATTTTGAACTGCCCACGCCGATGCCGCCGGTCGGCCTGGCGGCCGGCGCCGGCGATGGCACAGTGGCCTTGAGCTGGACCGCTTCGCCGGGGGCGACAGGTTATTTTGTTTCGCAATCAACCAACAGCGGCGGGCCATACAAAGTGGTCGGCGCCAATGTCAGCAGTCTCGCCTTCACCAACACCGGCCTGACCAACGGCCTGAATTATTTTTACCTCGTCAGCGCCACGAATGCTTTTGGCGGCAGCGATGTTTCCGCGCCCGTCAGCGCGCGCCCGGTTTCCGTCGCCGTGCCGCAGCTTGGCTTCGGGACCAGCATTGCCGGGCAGATTAATTTGAACTGGCCGTCCGACCACACCGGCTGGCGGTTGCAGATGCAGACCAATTCCCTGGCGCAGGGTTTGGGCACGAACTGGGTGACCGTGGCCAGTTCGACCAACAGCAACCAGCTTTCCCTGCCGGTCAGCCCGGCGGGCGGCGCATTTTTCCGGCTGGTGTATCCCTGAATTTGGTGATGCCGTTTTTCTTGGCTACCTGCCGGATTCTCGCTAATTTGGCGCATGATCAACACCGGCATTCTGAATCCCCAAATCCTCTCGCTGCTCGCCCGCGTGCGGCACACCAACGCCCTCGTCATCGCCGACCGCGGCTTTCCGTTCTGGCCGATGCTCGAAACGGTGGATGTTTCCGTCGTGGACGATCTGCCGACGGTGCTGCAGCTCATCCTCGCCCTGCGGCAAAATCACAACTTTACGCAGGCCTACATGGCGAAGGAATTTCAGAATAACAATTTCAAGCATGTGCAGGAAAAATTCAGCAAGGCGCTGCGCCGCATCCCGACGAAATTTGAGCCGCACGTGGAATTCAAGAAGCGCGTGCCGCACGCCATCGGCCTCATCCGCACCGGCGACACCGTGCAATACGCGAACACCATTCTCATTTCCGGCTGAAAATATAATCTCTCCGCCAATGCCGCCGATTTTCGCAGATAAGAAATTGAATCTGCGTTCCTCTGCGAAAATCGGCGGAAGCTTTCAATCACTCAAATGAAACGTCAACTCCGCGTCGGTCTCTTTGGCATCGGCCTCGACACCTACTGGCCGCAGTTCAAAGGCCTCAAGCCGCGCCTCGAAGGCTACGTCCGCACCGTCCAGAAAAAACTCGAACGCCCCGGCGTCGAGGTCGTCAACCTCGGCCTGATTGACAATCCGGTGAAGGCGCTGGAAGCCGGCCACCAGTTCCGCGAAGCCGACGTGGATGTGATTTTTCTCCACGTCACCACTTACGCGCTGTCTTCCACCGTGCTGCCCGTTGTTCAGCGTGCCAAGGTTCCCGTCGTCATTTTGAATTTGCAGCCCACCGCCGCGATTGACTACGCCAAGTTCAACGCCATGGGCGACCGCACCGCGATGACCGGCGACTGGCTGGCGCATTGCGCCGCGTGTCCCGTGCCGGAAATCGCCAACGTCTTCAGCCGCGCCGGCATTGATTTTCATCAGGTCACCGGGATGTTGCATGACGATCCGGCTTGCTGGAACGAGGTGGACGCCTGGATTGAGGCCGCCCGCGTGGCGCACACGATGTTTCACAATCGCCTCGGTTTGATGGGCCATTATTACGGCGGGATGCTGGACATTTATTCCGACACCACGCTCCAATGCGCCACGTTTGGCGGCCATCTGGAAATTGTGGAGGTGGACGAACTGGCCGCCTTGCGCCGCGAGGTGAAGGCCAAACAAATCGCCGACCGCGTGGCGCAATTCAAAAAAGTGTTTGCCGTGCAGGCCGATTGTTCGCAGGCCGAATTGGAACGCGCCGCCAGAACTTCCGTGGCGCTTGACCGCCTGGTGAAGGAACACGATCTCGGCTCGCTCGCCTATTATTACATGGGCACCGGCAACGCGGACAACGAGGACGCCATCAGTTCGATCATTTTGGGCAATTCGCTTTTGACCGCGCGCGGCATTCCCGTCGCCGGCGAATACGAGGTGAAAAACGCACAGGCCATGAAGATCATGGATACCTTTGGCGTCGGCGGCTCGTTCACGGAATACTACGCGCTGGATTTTGCCGACGACGTGGTGCTGATGGGCCACGACGGTCCCGGCCACCTCAAGATTGCCGAGGGCAAAACCAAGGTGCGGCCGCTGAAAGTTTATCACGGCAAGGTGGGCCGGGGATTGTCGGTGGAAATGTCCGTCAAGCACGGCGCGGTGACGCTGCTGTCCGTCGTCGAGACCGCCGCCGGGAAAATCAAGCTGCTGGTGGCGGAAGGCGAATCGGTGGCCGGCCCGATATTGGAGATTGGCAATACCAACAGCCGCTACCGTTTTGCCTGCGGCGCCCGCCAGTTTGTGAACGACTGGAACGCGCACG
>Ga0181516_10001912_pt1 | contig 15404 bp, 11 predicted proteins | sample PEATcosm2014_Bin_25_FD_121104 | JGI IMG/M metagenome (GOLD analysis project Ga0181516, IMG submission 121104) | Peatland microbial communities from MTU Mesocosm Facility, Houghton, MI, USA - PEATcosm2014_Bin01_10_metaG | ecosystem: Environmental > Terrestrial > Soil > Wetlands > Peat | place... | reverse complement strand
ACCTGGCCTCGGTCACCGGGGTGCGCACCCTGGCCGACGGCCGGGTGGAGGTGCTGGCCGCCTCGACCGAGATGGGCCAGGGCAAGGAGACCGTGTTCACCCAGATCGTCTCCGAGGCGCTGGGCATCCCCAACGACCTGGTGGAACTGGCCGAGGCGGACACCGCCCAGGTGCCCAACAGCGGGCCCACCGTGGCTTCGCGCAGCACCATGGTGGTGGGCCGGCTGGTGCAGGACGCGGCCCAGGGGCTGCGGGGGAAGCTGGTCCAGGGCGGCTTCCTGGCGGAGCCGTACGACGCGGCCGGCTTCCGGGCCGCGGTGGCCAAGGCCCACCGGGGCGGGCCGGTGACCAGCTTCGCCCAGTACCAGCAGCCCCCGGGCCTGGTCTGGGACGACGCCAGCTACCGCGGGGACGCCTATCCCACCTTCGCCTGGGCCTGCTACGGCGCGGTGGTGGCCGTGGACACCGATACCTGGGAGGTGAAAGTGGAGGACTTCGTGGCCCGGCAGGAAGTGGGCCGGGTGATCAACCCGGTGCTGGCGGCGGGCCAGATCGAGGGCGGCGTCGCCCAGGGCCTCGGCTGGGGCCTGTGGGAGAAGGTGGAAACGGAGCAGGGGCGCATGGTCAACAACCAGATGACCAACTACATCGTCGCCACGGCCATGGACCTGCCGCGGATCCGGGTGTTCTTCGAGGAGAACAACCCCTACGCCCTGGGCCCCGGGGGCGCCAAGGGCCTGGGCGAGCTGCCCATGGACGGCCCGGCCCCGGCGGTGCTCAACGCGGTCCAGGACGCGCTGGGGCCGCTGGAGCTGTGCGAGGTGCCGCTGACCCCGGAGCGGCTGCTCCAGGCGGTGGAGGCCCGGTCATGAGCGCCGGCCGGATGCCCCTGCGGGTGACGGTGAACGGCTGCCCGCGCACCGTGGAGGTGTACCCCATGGCCCGGCTCCTGGACGTGCTCCGGGACGAACTGGGCCTGCCCGGCACCAAGGAAGGCTGCGGCGAAGGGGAGTGCGGCGCCTGCTCGGTGATCATGGACGGCCAGCTGGTGAACAGCTGCCTGGTGCCGGCCATCCAGGCCCAGGGCGCCGACCTGCGCACCATCGAGGGCCTGGCCGAGGGCGGCAGCCTGAACCGGCTGCAGCGCGCCTTCGTGGCCTGCAACGGCGCCCAGTGCGGCTTCTGCACCCCGGGCATGGTCATGGCCGCGGTGGACCTGCTGCGGCGCAGCCCCGGTCCGGATGAAGCGGAAGTGCGCGCGGGGCTGGCGGGGAACATCTGCCGCTGCACCGGCTACGGGAAGATCCTGGACGCGGTGCGGCAGGCGGCCGGTCCGGAGGAGCGGCCATGAGAGCCGACGTCCCCCCCTGCGCCGTGGAGGTGCCCGGATCGCTCCGGGAGGCCCTGGAGCTGCTGCATGCGGAACCCGGGCGCTGGCGCCCCCTGGCCGGCGGCACCGACCTCATGGTGCCCTTCGCCGCCGGGCGCCTGGGCGACACCCGGTTCCTCAGCCTGCACCGGCTGGACGAGCTGCGCGCCATCGAGGCGGACCCGGAGGGGATCACCTTCGGTGCCCTGGTCACCTACACCCAGGTGCGGGCCCACCCCCAGGTGCGGCTGCACCTGCCCAACCTGGTGTCCAGCGCCCAGGTCACCGGGGCGGTGGCCATCCAGAACCGCGGCACCCTGGGCGGCAACCTGGCCAACGGCAGCCCCGCCGCCGACACCCCGCCCAGCCTGCTGGCCTATGCCGCCCGGGTGGAACTCACCGGCTCCGGCGGCAGCCGGTGGGTGGAGTACGCGGACTTCCATACCGGCTACAAGCGCAACCTCCTGGCCCCGGACGAGCTGCTGACCCGGATCCGGGTCCCCCTGCCGGGCCCGGGCTTCCATTTCTACCGCAAGGTGGGCACCCGGGCCGCCCAGGCGGTGGCCAAGGTCTGCCTGGCGGCCTTCGCCCGGGTGGAGGACGGCCGGGTGCGGGAGTTCCGGGTCGGCCTGGGCAGCCTCGCCCCGGTACCGCTGCGGGCCCGGTCGGTGGAGGCGGCGATCCTGGGCCGGGCGCTGGACGACCTGCCGCTGGCGGCCGCCCGGGAGGCGCTGCAGGCGGACATCAGCCCCATCGACGACATCCGCTCCAGCGCCGGCTACCGGCGGACCGTGGCCGGCAACGTGCTGGTCCGGGCGCTGACCGGGCTGGCCGCCTGGAACGTTGCCGGTTGACGGGATAAACAATCGGGCGGAAAGCTGGTCCATAATAAAAGCACGGCACAACCCAAGCCGCCGCACCTTTTCCCAACCAGCCAACCACCGAATATTGTCATGAAGGGCCGTCCCGTGAAATCCTCGCACGCCTTCAGAAGCCTTCTCCCCGGAGGGATCAGCCTGGCGGTTGCCGCCCTGGTGATCGCCCCCTCCGTCCCCCTCCACGCCATGCAGGAACGAGACAAGGCGCGGCAAGAAGAGCAGGGCCGAGGGAGGGAGCCGGGACGGGGTGAGGCTGAACCCAGACCTGGCGCCGAGCCCCGGGGCGAGACCCCCAGCCGGCCCCAGGGCCAGGCTCCGGCTCCCGGCCGTCCCCAGGGCCAGGCTCCGGCTCCTGGCCGCCCCCAGGGCCAGGCCCCCAATTCTGGCCGGCCCCAGGGTCAGGCTCCCGCTCCCGGCCGCCCCCAGGGCCAGGCGCCGGTGGGCCATGCCCTGCCCAGCGCAGGCCCCCGGGAGAACCTGTCCAGGCCCTTCGCCGGCCCCGGCGTGACGGTGAGCCGGACCCCCAACGGCGGCCAGGTGTTCCGCGGTCCCGGCGGCGCGGTGCGCGAAGTGCGCACGCCGGGCGGGGCGGTGGTGCACTTCGCCCCCAACGGCATGCGCCGGGTGGAAGTGGCGCGGCCCGACGGCCGGGTGGTGTTCGCCAACGGCAACGGGCGCGGGGGCTTCATCCAGCGCCCGTTCATGGTGGGCAACCAGGCTTTCGTGCAGCGCACCTTCGTGGAGCACGGGGTGATCAGCGTGCGGGTCTACCGCCCCTGGGTCTATGGCGGCGTCACCTTCAATGTCTACGCGCCCACCCGGTTCTACCGGCCCTCCTTCTACGCCTGGACCTACCATCCCTGGGGCCAGCCGGTCTACTACCAGTGGGGCTGGGGCGGCCGGCCGTGGTACGGCTACTACGGCGGCTACTACCGGCCCTACCCGGTCTACGCGAGCCCGGTGTTCTGGCTGACCGATTTCATGGTGGCCGCCACCTTCGAGGCGGCCTACCAGGAGAACCTGGACAACGGCATCGCGCCGCCGCCGCCCACCGCCAGCTACGACTCGGACGGCATGACCCCGGAAGTGAAGCAGGCCATCGCCGACGAGGTCAGCCGGCAGCTGGCCCAGCAGCAGCAGCAGCAACAGCAGCAGGCCGCCGGCGTCGCCGCCCCGGCCCCCAGCGGCCCGCCGCCCCTGTTCGCCGACAACGTCTCGCGGATCTTCCTGGTGACCGGCAGCACCGTGGCCTATGACCACGGGCGGGAGATCCACCTGTCCGAAGGGGACGTGCTGCGGCTGAATGGCGCGCCCGCGCCCGGCGCCACCTACGCCGACGTGGAGCTCATGGCCAGCGCCCACCGGGTGCTGCCCAAGGGCAGCACGGTGTCGGTGAGCCTCACCGATCTGCAGGACATGCAGAACCAGATGGAAGCCAACCTCGACAAGGGCCTGGACCAGCTCCAGACCAGCCAGGGCCAGGGCGGCCTGCCGCCGCTGCCGCCCTCCGACCTGGGCAGCACCCGTGCGCCCTTCGCCAGCGCCGTCCAGCCGGATCCGGCCGCCACCAGCGAACTGTCCCAGGCCGCCCAGGAGGCCAACGGCGCCGACCAGATGCTGGGCCAGGCCCCGGCCACGGCGCCCCAGGCCGTCCCCGCCCGGACCGTCACCCTGGGCATGGGCGAAGCCGAGGTGCAGAGCATCCTGGGCGCCCCCAGGGAGGTGGCCAACCTGGGCGCCAGGAAGATCGAAGTGTTCCAGGACCTCAAGGTCACCTTCACCAATGGACGGGTGACCGACATCCAGTAGCCGATGTTCCACGTGGAACCTGGAGGCCATGGCCCGCCCCGCCCCGGCGCGACGGGCCATGTCACGTACGGCTAGCGTTTGAATTCCCGCGCCAGCCGGCTCAGGTCCTCGGCCAGGGCGGCCTGCTCCTCGGTGGTGCGGCTCATTTCGGTGATGGTGGCGGCGGTCTGTTCCGTGGCCTGGGACACCGGTTGGGTCATGCTGGCGCTGCCGGCCACCGACTGGGTCACCTCGGTGGTGGCCAGGGTCTGGTCCTGGGTGGCCGCACCGACCCGGTCCAGGCCGTTGGCCAGCTCGCTCACCCGGGCGCGGATATCCCGCAGGGCCTGGACCCTCTCCAGCACCGTGGCCCGGCCCTCCGTCCCGGCCTGCTCGGCGGTGTGGGAATGATTTCGGACCCGTCCTTCCTCAAAAGACCAACAGCGACGGCACTGGCCTCAGCTTGCACCACCTGGGCCTTTGAAAATCCACTGGAGGGATGGTAGTCTTTGACGACTCAGGGTGGAATAATCAGTGATGAACCCATGCTGTGTCTGGTCCATTTAATACTCAAGTCTATTTTATAACATATAATCATAAGGCAATTTTAGTTCATGCTAAAACGAATCGCTCTGTTTGTATTGGCAACCTCCTTTGGTGTTCTCCATGCACAGGCCTTCCGCCTGGCCAACCCCATCCAGGCCAGCCCGGCAGCCAACGGGTGGACGGTGGATCCTGGGCTTGGTGGCCTGCGCATCTCGCTGCCCATTGGTTGCGTGCCCGGCGAGATCCCCATTCCGGTGGCCATGACCCTGGGCGGGACCCTGCAGGCTCCCCATTGCTGGCGGGAAAACCTGTCTTGCGGAACGGCAAATTTCCTGGGATGTTTCAAGCCCATTTTCGGGACCTGCGGTTTCGGGTACATCGGCCGCACATGTGGCGTCCAGGCCGCCGAACGCTATGTTGCGCTGGAGGACGGGCGCACCCTTGTGTCACCGTCATTAGCAAATAAAATCATGGTAGCTAACATTTCATTAGGCCAAACAGTTCTCGTAATGGTAAGAATTTCGCCCGGCAAATTTAAAATGGGAAGTGTATACGGAGAAGAGAACGAATCCCCCGTTCATAACGTTTCAATTACGCGCTATTTTTGGATGGGCATGTTCCCCGTAACTCAAACGCAATACAAAGAAATAATGGGTGAAAACCCAAGCAACTGGAAAGAACCTGATGCGCCAGTCGAACAAGTTAGACTGATAGATGTACAAGAATTTATTATGAAATTAAATGCGAGACAAGATCGATTTCTCTTCCGTCTTCCGACAGAAGCAGAATGGGAATACGCCTGCCGTGCTGGGACATCAGATGAAAGATATGGACCATTAAATAAAATCGCATGGTACGGGCATGCCTTTTGGGGCCGGACCCATCCTGTGGGGCAAAAGGAACCTAACGCCTTTGGGCTCTTCGATATGCTTGGCAACGTGTCTGAGTGGTGTCAAGACTGGTTCGGCCCATACTCTCCTGGAGACCAAACAGATCCCCTAGGACCGCCTTCAGGTGAGGGATATGTTGCGCGAAGCGGTGGGTATTGTGATTCAGCGTATGCTTGTCGAGCTGCCTGGAGGGGAGGCGCATATCAACCCCGTTATTCCCATCAGAGCCTGGGTTTCCGTGTCGTTGCAGTGGAAAAAAATAAGTAGATTGCTCAATATGCAAGGGAACCGCCTATTGATGGTTGGGCAGTCCTTTCGCATGAGCGCCAACTTTCCATTGCAGGCACTGTTGCTGCTCCGTATTGCTGGGCATTGACCTTCAGATCCCATACTCCCGCCACCGGCGCTCCAGCAGCGCCAGGGTCTCCTCCGGGAACACCAGGTCCCGGGGCCATTCCCGGGGAAAGCCGTCCAGCCTGGGGCTCTTGCGGGTGGCGTCGATGCCCACCTTGCTGCCGAAGGCGAACCGGTCGCTGCTGTGGTCCAGCACGTCCAGCGGGCCGTCGGTGAACAGCAGGTCCCGCCGGGGATCCACGTTGCTGGTGACCCGGAACAGCACCTCGGCGGCGTCGTGGGGGTCGATGTCCTGGTCCACCACCACGATCCCCTTGCTGAACATCATCTGGCCGGTGCCCCAGATGGCGTTCATGACCTTCTGGGGGTGGCCGGGGAAGGCCTTGCGGATGGCCACGATCACCAGGTTGTGGAAACCGCCGGCGGGGGGCAGGTGCATGTCCACCACTTCCGGCAGCACCAGCCGCAGCAGGGGCAGGAAGATCCGCTCCGTGGCCAGGCCCAGGTAGGCGTCCTCCTGGGGCGGACGGCCGACGATGGTGGCGGGAAACACCGGGTGTTTGCGCTGGGTGATGGCCTCCACGTGGAGCACCGGGTAGTCGTCGGCCAGGGAGTAGTAGCCGGTGTGGTCCCCGAACGGCCCCTCCCGCTTCAGCTCGCCGGGATCCACCCAGCCTTCGATGACCAGCTCGGAATCCGCCGGGACCTCCAGGTCGTTGGTCACGCAGCGCACCATCTCCACTCCCTCCCCGCGGAGGAAGCCGGTGAACATGATCTCCGACAGGAAGGGCGGCAGCGGCGCGGTGGCCGCGTAGGTGAGCGCGGGGTCGCCGCCGAAGCTCACCGCCACCGGCATCCGCTCGCCCGGCGCATAGCCGTGCCGGGCCCGGGCCCCGTCGTGGTGCAGCTGGGTGTGGAAGCCGAGGCTGTGCTCGTCGTGCACCTGGAGCCGGTACAGGCCCATGTTGCGCTGGCCTGCCTTCGTCCGGGTATGGCTGAGGCCCAGGGTGATGAAGGGGCCGCCGTCCTCGGGCCAGGTGGTGAGCACCGGCAGGCGCGACAGCCGGGCCTCTTCGCCCCGCCACACCAGGTCCTGGCAGGGCCCCTTGCGCACGGTCTTCGGCATCCAGCCGCCCACCTCGGCCAGGAGCGGCAGCTTGCCGAGCTTCTCCAGGAAGCTGGCGCCGGGCTTGGGCATGGCCTCCTGGATCAGCTTCTCGATGCGGTCGGCCACGGCGTCCAGGCCCCTGGGATCCTGGTCCACGCCCAGGGCCATGGCCATGCGCCGCTCGCTGCCGAAGACGTTCATGGCCACCGGCATGTCCGAGCCCTTGACCCGGTCGAAGCGCAGCGCGCAGCCCCCGCCAGGCAGCTTGGCCACCCGGTCGGCGATGGCCCCGGCTTCCAGGTAGGGATCCACCTCGGCGCCCACCCGCTTCAGCTCCCCCTTCGCCTCCAGTTGCAGCAGGAAGGTCTGGAAATCCCGGGCCATGGCACACCTCTCCCACCAGTTTCCCCGGAAACGGGCGCCGTTCCTAGGTCTACTGTGGCGTCTGGCTTGGCCCCAGGGTGGTTGGCCGGGGCGCAAGGTCAAGGAAGCGGGCGCAGGGCGATGCGGATTCATCGTTCAAGCCCGCTGACGCAGCAGCTTGCGACCCGGACGGCCGCCCTGGGGTCGAGGCAGACGCCACAGTAGACCTAGGCCTCGATGGTTTCCAGCAGCCAGGGGGCCCCGGCGCAGGGGGTGTCGCCGAGGGTGATCCAGCCGGGCGGCAGCGGATCCCCTTCCCGCGCGTTGCAGTACAGGGTGAGCAGGGCCTGGCCGGGCTCCACCCGCTGGCCCACCCGCGCATGCACCCGGAGGCCCACCCCCAGGTCCAGGACATCGTCCAGGTCGCGGCGCCCGGCGCCCAGTTCCATGGCCAGCAGCCCCAGGGCGCGGCCCTGGATGGCGTGCACGTAGCCTCCCCGCTCCGCCCGCACCGTCACGGCGCGGGCGGCTCCGGGCAGCAGGCTGAAGTCGTCCAGGGCCCTGGGGTCGCCGCCATTCCGGGCCACCCAGTTCCGGTAGACGTTCATGGCGGACCCATCGGCCACCGCCGCGGCCACCTGGGCCTCAGCCCCGGCCAGGTCCCCGGCGGCCCCGCCCAGGATCAGCATCTCGGCGGCCAGGCGGAAGCTCATCCGGGCCAGGTCGGAATCGCCGTGCAGGCCCTTCAGGATCTCGACCGATTCCATGACCTCCAGGGCGTTGCCGATGGCCCAGCCCAGGGGTTCCGCCATGCGGGTGACCAGGGCCTTCACCCGCAGGCCGTGGGCCAGGCCCACCCGCACCATGGCCTGGGCCAGGGCGTGGGCGTCCTCGGCGGACTTCATGAAGGCGCCGCTGCCGCACTTCACGTCCAGCACCAGGGCGCCGGCGCCCCCGGCCAGCTTCTTGGCCATGATGCTGGCGGCGATGAGCGGAATGGACTCCACCGTGGCGGTGACGTCCCGGAGCGCGTAGAGCTTGCGGTCCGCCGGGCAGATGTCCACGGTCTGGGCACTGTTGGCGAAGCCGGTCGCCAGCAGGCTGGCGCGGAAGGCGTCCTGGCTCAACTCCACCCGCAGCCCGGGAATGGCCGAGTACTTGTCCACGGTGCCGCCGGTGTGGCCCAGGCCGCGCCCGCTGAACATGGCGCAGGGCACGCCGCAGGCGGCCACGATGGGCCCCAGCACCAGGGTGGTCTTGTCCCCCACCCCGCCGGTGGAGTGCTTGTCCACCTTCACCCCCGGCACCGGCGACAGGTCCACCTGCAGGCCCGAGTCGCGCATGGCCAGGGTGAGCGCCAGGGTCTCCCGGGTGTCCATGCCGCGCAGGCAGATGGCCATGAGCAGGGCCGCGCTCTGGGCGTCGGCCACGGTGCCGTCGGCCACGCCCTGCACCCAGAAGCCGATCTCCTCCGCACTGAGGCGGCCGCCCATCTTCTTGGCGTAGATCAGGTCGTACATGCGCATGGCGCGTCCTTGCGGGACCAGTCAGACTCCGGCCAGCAGCTGGTCCATGGCGGGGTCAGCCAGCTGCTTGAAGCGGGTCTTGTACTCGGCCAGGTCCTTCCAGGCCTGGTCCCGCTTGCCCTGGAGCTGGTCATTCTGCAGCAGCGTGTCCCAGAACACCGGAGCCCAGGGCTGGTCGGGATCCGCGGACTTGCGCAGGGCGGCGAGGGTGGCCGCCGCGTCCTGGGCCTGGCCCAGGGCCACCTGCTTCTGGGCCAGCCGCAGCTTGCCCCACACGCCGGCGGCGGGGAACACGGCGGCTTCCTTGTCGCCCAGTTCCACCTGCCAGGTGGCCAGGAAGCCCTGGGTCACCGCCCGGCCGTCGTGGGGTGCCGAGCTTGCCAGCGCCCGCAGCTTGGGGAGCCGGTCGCGCATGAGCTGTTCCAGGTTTGCCGGCGGGGCGGGAGCGGCCCCGGGCGCAGGTGCATCCCCGGCGATCTCCAGCTGCAGATCCGCCATGGCGATCTGGTGGTTTTCCAGGGAGACCGAGCGCACGGCCATGTAGCCAAAGTAGGCGCCCACCGCCACCACCGCGATCCCCGCCGCCATGAGCAGGGGTTTCAGGTAGCCCACCTGGACGTCCTCGCCCGAGGCCACCTTCTTCTGGAAGGCCTGAAGGCTCTGTGCGGGTTTTTGCACCTGGATGACTTTGTCTTTGTAATGGGAAACCATGCCGTCCACTCCGAACCTAAAGAATGCCCGAGGCCGCCGCGCTTCGCACTTGAAAAGATGCAGGCCTCTGCTACGATTGAAGGCTAGGCCCGGATAGCTCAGTTGGTAGAGCAATGGACTGAAAATCCATGTGTCGGCGGTTCAACTCCGTCTCCGGGCACCAAAAGAAGGCCCCTGTGGGGCCTTTTTTGATGCCCGGAGGCGGAGTTGAATCACAGAACCGCTGGAGCGCGTTTTGAGGGAGGAGGAGGCGCTGCCTCCGACGACCGAAGCGGTCCTTGCGGTTCGTGCGGCTTCCGGGCGCAAGCCCGAAAGAACTCCGTCTACCTTTTCCCCGAGCGCAAGGAAACGGGAATTGGGGTGGAACTGGAGTCCCAGTGATTAATAAGTCGTTTAAAATCAGTTCGCCTTAAGGGTGGGATTGGAGTTCATCACCGGGAACCAACGGGTTCCACGGGTCCGGCCCTTGGGGACGATCCATCCCTCGGCAAATGCATTTGCCCCCTCATCCTCGAACGGAACGGGCCGATAAGACCTTGTGTAAGGAGATGAACAATGCAGAACGCCTACGGCCGGAGCCAAACCAACGCCTACATGGTGCAACGGATCGAGAACTCCACCGCCGAGGAACTGGCCGCCATGCTGCTGGAGGGGGCCGAGAAGTTCCTGAACCAGGCGGTGGATGCCATACGCCGCAAGGAGCACCTGGAAAAGGCAAGGATGCTGAACCGGACCTCCAAGATCATGAACCATCTGCTGGGCATGCTGAACCCCGAGGCGGACCGCAGCGTGGTGAACCGGCTCCACGGGATCTACATCTGGTGGATCAAGGAGATGTTCGAAGGCAGCCGGTACAACCGGCCGGAACAGATCGAGACTGTGGTCAAGCAGATGGACGATCTGCGCCGCCAGTTCTGCCTGTGCACCAGGCCTTCCCAGAGCCAGGCCGCCCCCTATCCCAGCACCCAGGCCCTGGGTGAGATGGTTGGATGACCGGACTCCAGCCCGAAGGTCCGACCTGCCGTCCCGGGCGGGTGGAAGACGCTCCGGTGCCTGCCACGCCTGAACTCATCCACCAGTGCTACTCCCGGGTGGAGTTCTACCAGCCGCTATATGGCATCACCGGCCTTGAGGAGCCCCTGCGGGCCTGCCGGGACCGCGCCCTGGCCATCGAAGCCGCCCTGGCTCCGCTGGGGCAAGGGTTCCGCCTGGTCGACTTCGGTTCGTCGCTGGGGTACTTCCCATTCTTCTTCGCGGACCGCGGCGCCAGCACCGCCGGCTTCGACATCAACCCGGAAAACACCGCCCTGGCCCAGGCCTGCCAACGGCTCAACGGCCTTCCGGCCGAGTTCCGGACCGCGCCGTTGGACCTGGACACGGTGCGGGCCATCGCCCCGGGGACCTTCGATGTGGCGCTGGTGCTGAGCGTGCTGCACCACATCAACCTGCGTTTCGGCCTGGACTATGTCAAGCAGCTGCTCGCCGAGCTGCTGGCGCGCGTGCCCGTGCTGGTCCTGGAGCTGGCGCACCGGGACGAGCCGGTGCAGTTCGCCTGGCGAAGCGCGCTGCCGGCGGATCCGCTGGAGATTCTCGCCGGTTGCGGCAACGTCCAGGTGCAGGAACTGGCGCGCTCCCAGAGCCACCTGTCCGACAGCACCCGGCCGCTGGTCGTGGTCATGGCCACGCCGGCCGGGTGATCCGGAGGGTCATGGCCTCAGCGCAAGGACGCGGCGAGGCGGATCTCCAGCTCCGGGTGGCCCGGGGTGTCCAGGGTGAGGATGGCTTTCTCGTCGTAGACCCCCGCCGGGGCCACCGGGGACATCACCACCTCGATGCTCTGCCGGGCGGCGGCGCCGGTGGGGACCGCGGCGAGCTTGAACAGGGGGTTGGTGGTCTTGGCGGCGAGGATGCGGAACGGCTTGTTCTGGGGCTGGGCCAGCAGCACCGTGGCGTGCAGCTCCTGCCCGGCCGGCTCGGCCCAGGCCACCCGTGCGGGGGTAACGCTCACCGGCGGGCGCAGCTCCCAGTGGACCCCGATGTTGACCACGGATGGTCCGGGGTTGAGTAGGCGCAGGGTGATGGTGTCGTCCCCGGACAGCTTGCTGGGGGGCAGCTTGGCCGCCAGGAGATCCAGGTCCAGCCACAGATCCTTGCCGGCCTCCCGGGTGGTCACCCCCAGCCACGGGGCGTCGGAAAAGGTCACGTCGGCGACCCGGATCGGGGAGCTGGTGCCGCTGGTCAGCTTCACCGAGGTCTTCCGGCGGTCGGTGCGGACCAGGTCCTCCAGCTGGACCACCTTGGCGTTGGGGGTGACCACCGGCAGCACCTCCGCCTCGAAGTTCAGGGTCTGGACCTGCGCCACCGGGTCGTCCGTGACCACCTGGACACTCTTCCGGGTCCTGCCGCTCTGGCCAGCGGCGTTGAAGGTCACCTCCAGTTCGGTGTTCTCGCCCGGGGCCAGGGTCTTCTTGCCCACCACGGTGGAGGTGCAGCCGCAGGTGGGGTTCAGGTTGTAGATAGTCAGCGTGGCATTGCCGGTGTTGCGGGCCTGGAAGCGGTGGGTGACCACCGTGTCCGGGGCGATCTTGCCGAAGTCGAAATCCGGGGCCTCCAGGGTCAGCCGGGGCTGCTGCGGGGCCTGGGCCAGGCAGAGGGCGGGGACGGACAGGGCGAGCAGGGCCATGCGCATGGGCACCTCTTGGAGCGTTCGGGGAGGAAAAAAGGCACCGGCTGGCGCCGGTGCCTGGGTGACTGGGTGGATTCGGGCTACTGCACCGTACGCCAGACCTTGACCGCTGGATAGCGGCTGGAAGCATTGACCATGTGGTTGTTCAATTCCGCGGCACTGGCGCCGTTGGCGCCGGCGCCGGCGACCTGTCCGGCCTGGAGGACCCCGTTGCCGATGGCCATGAAGTTGGAAGCCACGCCGCTCCACACCGGCAGCACGCCGCCGCTGGGGGCGAGCATGCCGGGGCGCAGGTCGTTGACGATCGGGTGCAGCACATCGGAGATGAACCAGGTGTAGGTGTTGCCGGTGCCCCCGGTGCAGGGGTCGGAGGTGAGGGGCGTGAAGTAGTCATAGGACAAGGTGTTGGCGACCACGATCGGCGGATTGATGCCCTTGGACAGGAAGGTGCTGGCCGGGGCGGCCGGGCTCATGGGGATCGGGAAGGTGACGTAGTAGCCGTACTTCGGCGTCGCGGAAGTGCCCAGGAAGTAGGAATCCGGAGAGCAGCCCTGGGTGAAGGCCTTGAACGCCGGGTCCGCGCACGGGTTGCCCGGGGTGCTGGTGATGGCGGTTTCGCTCAGGGGTATCAGCAGAGGGCTGCCGCCGCCGATGCCGGGAACGACGCCGGTATCCTTCGAGGGCGACCCGGGGGCATTGTCCAGCCCAAGGGCCCGGCTGTCCTGGCGGTCGAACACCATGGTCATCTGGTGCCACAGGGGAATGGGGTTCGCGGTGGTGTAGCTGCGGTCCAGGGGGTTGTTGCGGTCCCCGCTGACCATGGCGATGCCCACGGCGGTGGGCACCGCCTGGCCGTTGTAGGCCGGCCCCGGGAAGGTCCCGACCCGGTACGGCGCCGGCAGCGTGGTGTAGCGTCCGCCCTTGCCGGACGCGGCGGTGTTGTCATCCTGGAAGACCTTGCGGATCTGCCAGCCGTGGTAGTTGGTGGCCAGGTTCGGGGCCAGTTCGGAGCTGTCGGTGCGGAAATTGAGATAGGGAGCCGTGCTCGTCACGTCCTTGGAGCCCCAGGCATAGAGGCCCCCCGTGTAATCCAGGAAGTAGGCCCGCTGGGCCATGCCCGTGTTGAGGGCGAATTCGAAGGGGACCAGTCCGGCGCCCACGGGGCCGATGGTGCTGCCGCCGATGTTGGAGACCGTGAGGTCCTGGGCCGCCAGCACTTTGCCGGAATACACGTCCACGGCCATGGTCGAGCGCCCCAGGTGTGGTGCGCCGGTGAAGTTGGTCTCCACCTCCGGGACACTGAACCCGCCGCCCAGGAAGACCGCGTCATACAGGTTGGAATTAAAGGAGATCCGGCCGATATTAGGGGGGCAGGTGGAGAACCCGAACTTGCCCAGGATGGTCGAAGCCGGGGTGGTGGTGCTGCCGGTGAGGTCCCGGCTGGCGGGGAAGACGCTTGCCTCGTCCGGACGGAGCGACCACTGGATGGTCGGGACGAAGGGATTGTTGATATTCAGGGCATAGTAGCTGCGCCCGCCCTTGCCGAGGCCGAACACCACGATGGCCCGCTCGCCGGCATCCACGGTCCCGTTTCCGGGACCGCCATTGGCGGCGGGCTGGTCCAGGAAGTAGACCGTGGGCGAGCCGTCCACCATGTAGCGGTGGGTGTTGCTGGGATGGGTGATGTAGTCCAGGTAGGGGAGGAAATCCGTGGGCATGAAGGCCCATAGCTCATCCACCACGCCTTTGGTTAGGGTGAGGCTCGTGTTGGCGGGATCCTGCACCGTCCAGGTGACTTCGCCGAAGGCGTGGAGCCAGCCCTGGTTGTCCCCCACCAGGATCAGGCGGAACCGGTTCTTGGTAGTTCCGGCGCTGTACTGGGTCAGGGCTGGGCTGTAGCTGGCGAGGTTGGGCTGGACGTAGCTCCAGGTATACTCCAGCGCGGCCGGCGCCGAATCGATGATGTCGCCCATGATGTTGCTGCGGTTGGTGGTGGATATCCAGTTGTTGGTCGCGTTGGCGGTGCTGGTGCTGGCGCCCATGGCGAACTGGACGTCCAGGCTCGGGTTGGCGGCGTTCAGCACCTGGGAGGTGATGGCCGTGTTGGTGTAGGTGAACGGGATCAGGCCAGGCTCGGGGGTGGTGGCCGTGCCCGGCAGGCGGGTGTAGAGCTTCCGGCCGATCATGCCGGTGGGCGGGCTGACCGTGTCCCAGTAGCGCCCGGAGAAGGAGGCGGCGGCGGACCACTCGGCCGTGGAAGCGTTGAGAGTGGTGGCGGGAGCGCCCGCGTTGGTGACGATGTTGACCGCGCCGTTGGTGCTGGTGGTGGAGAACATCATCAGGTCGCCCGGCCAGATGACGCCGCCGATGGCGGGCGGCTGGAAGCTGCCCAGGTAGATCTCGCTGCCCAGGGCCTGGCCGACGAAGGGCAGGCTGGGACTGGCGGTGGTGTTGTTGGTGGGGGTGCCGATGGCGATGGCGAAAGCGTATTTCATGGCGCTGGACAGCGCGGTGGGGTTGGAACCGTCGAAGAAGTAGACTGCGCCTGGGGTCCGCTGGCCAATGGTGGGATAGTCCGAGGGGTCCTGGGGGTTCTGCACCCAATCGTTGGCGACCCAGTCGCTGCCGACCCAGTTGGAGCCGCTGGTGCCAGTGGGGGGGACGAACCCGTGGAAGACCGCAGGGAGGGCGGGGTTGGCGGTGGTGTCTGGATCCCCGGCGACCGCGGTGTTGAAAAGGTTCTGCTTGGGGCCACCGGGGCTGTTGACGGTCCCGCCGAGGCTCACGCCCACGGTCATGATCGTCACCCGGTGATCCTTGCTGTACTGCAGCAGATTGTTGTTGGCGGCATTGCCCCGCTGGTTGATGGCGAAAGGCAGGAAGACATGGGGAACACCGGTGGTGACCCCGGTGCCCGGCGCCCACTGGGGCATGTAGTCCACGTTTACGGTGCCCAAGGTCGGATCGGAAAGGTGGGCGGCGATCCCCGCGATGGTGGAGAGGTTCCAGTACTGGCCGCTGCGGTCGATGCTGGTGGGGTTCTGAATGATGTATTCGTTCCCGCCGCCGACCCCGCTGACGGTCAGGTTCCCCGCGGTGATGTACGGCGTTGTGGCATTGGCGTTGTTGCAGCATTCCTCGGCGTTGTTGTCGATGCCGTCGGTGAACAGGATCAGGTAGCTGTT
>Ga0181516_10001911_pt1 | contig 15405 bp, 14 predicted proteins | sample PEATcosm2014_Bin_25_FD_121104 | JGI IMG/M metagenome (GOLD analysis project Ga0181516, IMG submission 121104) | Peatland microbial communities from MTU Mesocosm Facility, Houghton, MI, USA - PEATcosm2014_Bin01_10_metaG | ecosystem: Environmental > Terrestrial > Soil > Wetlands > Peat | place... | reverse complement strand
GTGGTCTTGCGCTCAACTACGCTTTGCGTTGCGGTAAGCTCCTTCACCAGGTCCTGGCGGCTTACGGTAATTTCCATCGCTGCCCCCTGCGCGGCCGGCTTCTCAACTTCTGTTTCCACGATCGGCATAGGCCCACCCTCGTCCTGAGAGCACGTTCTTGCGCTGGCCACACTCTACAACACATTGCCGCCAGTCGGAAACCGCTCTCGTTGCTTCTTCTTGATTGTATTCATCCGCGCCAACCGGTGCGCGTGGAAAACAGGGTGCTTCTCTGGATACCTGGGGCGAATTGAAGAGGCGCACTGTTGGCGGCTTCCACGCCACCGAATCCACGCGCTGCGCAGGGCGTGCGACGGGTAGTGGGAAAAGCGGTAAGAGATTAAATAAAAGCTAGAAGTACCCGTAGTTGTCGTAGGAAAAGTGGAAACTCTACCCAAAATCCGGATTGACGCGGGTTTGAGGAGGGTGCGGGTTTTCTAAATCCTGGCTGTGCATATCTGGAGTTTTGGAAAACCGGCGCCGAAGCCCGCGCACCTGCACCCGCTTTCCCACGACTTCCACAGAGCAGGCGAAACCCCCTGTGAATACCCGGGCCTTTATGTGTAAAGAGCGTTCCACGCTGCTGGGGATGCGGACTCGGCAGGGGCGCGTCGTCCACAGTGCACAGTGAATGGAGCGATTCGAGACATCTTGAAGATGAGGCCTGTGCAGGCGAAGGGAATGCGCAAGTTTCCTGCCGGCAGGAGCGAAATAATCTAGTTCCCAATCCAGCACCTGCTCTTGAAAGAGTGGTCCGCAGGCGTTGAGCAGGGGGCCATGACCACCTACACTCAAGCGAGAGAGGAGCCCGGGCGATGGCGATCGACATAGGACGGCTGGAAACGCAGTTGCTCCAAATGTCGGCGAGCGGTGCGCCGGGGCGCGATTTTTGCGAGGCCATCTCCGAGCTGGCACGCACCGGGCGATTTTGCCAGTTGCAGAATGTGCTGCCCGGCATTGTTTACGACGAGCTTTGGGCGCGTTATCAGCGCGATCCCGCGGGCTTTGTCGCCGGCTGGCAGATGCTTGCCCAGGAGATGCGGCAGGGTTTTATCCAGCATGCGCGCCAGCGGATTACATCGCTGACCAGGCTGCAGGCCGATAGCGGCGCTCCGCTGCCCGCATGGCAGGAGATTCAGCGAGCCCTGGACGGCCAGCAAAACGACCTGCTGCGCACCGCTCTCGCCCTTGAACTGCTCGAACTGGTTGAGCCTGCCGTGCTGCGCGCCACCCATCTGCGCGAGTGCGTGGTGGCCGCGCCCAGTTCGGAAGAAGCGGACCGCTATCTGGACGAGGCGACGCGGTGCTACTTCTTTGGGCTGTTTACCGCATGCGCGGTGATGTGCCGGTCTGTGCTGGAAGAGGCCATCAAGCAGAAGCTGCCTGCAGGGCTCAGCCGCATGGTGCGCACGCGATACCGCAACGCGGCCACACTGGGGAACCTGCTGCACGAGGTGAACAACAATCTCCTGTTGACCGGTATCGACCCGGACTTTCCGCGCGTGGCCAACCAGGTGAACGACACCGGCAAGAAGGCTGTGCACCAGGGGCTTCTGTCGGAAGACGAAGCGCGGGTTTGCCTGCAGAACGCGCGCCAGGCGCTGCAACTCCTGCTCTGCAAGTAGCGCGTTGTCCCGCACCGCGCGGTCCGCAGCGGCCGGTCTTCTATACTGGCCTTGGATGTCTTATGCCGCGGCCATTGATGAATTGAGCGCCATGGTGCCTGAACTCTATGCGCAAAGCGGGCAGCCGCGGCGCAAGTTCTCGCTCCACGAAGTCGGCATTCTGCTGGAGTCCCTAGGCTCGCCGCAGCGGCAATTTCGGTCGGTCCTGATTGCCGGGACCAACGGCAAGGGTTCTACCGCCGCCACGCTTGCCTCCATCCTGACTGCCTCCGGCCTCAAGACTGGCCTCTATACCTCGCCCCACCTGGTGCGCGTCAACGAGCGTATCCGGCTGGGTTCCGCGGAGATTGACAACGACGCTTTTGCGGCGCTGTACTTTCGCGTCCACGACGCTGGGCAGGCCCTGGTGAGCAGCGGACGGCTGGAGCAACTGCCAAGCTTTTTTGAAGTTCTCACGGCGCTGGCCTTTCTTTACTTTGCCCAGCAGGCGGTCGATATCGCTGTCCTCGAAGTGGGCATGGGCGGCCGCCTCGACGCCACCAACATCGTCGATCCGCTGCTCTCTGTCATTACGGACATCTCGCTCGATCACATGGAGTGGCTTGGTTCGACCATCGGCGCGATCGCCCGCGAAAAGGCTGGAATCCTGCGGCGCGATGGAACCCTGGTGACGCTGCCGCAGCATCCCGAGGCCAACCAGGCACTGGGCGAAGTAGCCCTTGAGCTTGGCGTGCGCGGCGTCAGTGCTGTCGGGTACATGCCGCCATCGCCCGCTGTCCAGGTGGACGGCAGCTATCGCATACAGGTCCTGGGCCAGCAGATCGACGTGGCGTCTCCACTCCTGGGCGCGCATCAGCAGCGCAACGTGGCCCTGGCCATTGCCTCGGCAGTTGAGTTGTATTCGTCGCACGGGTTCGCAATCACCGCCGGGTCCATCGAGGCCGGTATTCGCGAAACGCGTTGGCCGGCCCGGCTGGAAAGCATCCGGCGCGGCGCGGTCCAGTGGATCCTCGATGTGGCGCACAATCCGGCCGGCGCATGGGCGCTGCGAGCTGGATTAAGCGCGCATCTCGGTAGCGATGCCTTGCCGACTCTCATCTTCAGTTGCCTGCGCGACAAGCCGGTTACGGAGATGGCGCAGATCCTGTTTCCGCTCTTCAGCCGTGTGATTCTCGCGCCCATCCACAGCGCACGCGCGGCTTCCATGCAGGAGTTGTCGCACGCGGCTCAGCTTGTCGGAGTGGCGGCCACCGTGGCTGAGTCCGTGGCTCAGGCCCTGGAATTAGCCGAGGCGGACGCTTCGCCGGGTATCGTGGTCATCTCCGGCTCGGTTTATCTCGTGGGCGAGGCGCGTTCGCTGCTTTTGGGGGTCACGCAGCCATGAGTCCCCGGCCCAATCCATTACCGTGGCGCTACCGCCTGGGCACCATGCTCTTCCGGGGTCCCATCATCACCCTGGTCACGGCTTTCTTTGGCAGCATCTCCCTCATCGTCTCGTTTGCCGATCCGCAAGGGCGTCTGCAGCATCGCATCGCCCGCGTCTGGGCGCGCTGGGGGGTGCGCATCTCCGGCTGCAGCCTCACCGTGCGCGGCGGTGAAAACCTCTTCAAATATCCGGTCGCCGTGTACGCCGCAAACCACACCTCGTACATGGATACGCCGGTTATCTTCGCCGCACTGCCCTTTCAATTTCGCATCCTGGCCAAGAAGGAACTTTGGCCCATCGCCTTTATCGGCTGGTACCTGGAGCGTTCCGGGCAGATTCCGATCGACTCTTCGAATGCTCATGCGTCGCTGGCGAGCCTCGGCGTCGGCCTGAAGGCCCTGCGCGGGGGCATGCCGCTGTTTGTCTTCCCGGAGGGCGGACGCACGGAGACTGGCAGACTGAAGCCTTTTCTCTCTGGAGCGGCTTATCTCGCCCTGCGCGCCCAGGTGCCGCTCATTCCCATCGCGCTCCATGGCGTTTTCGACTTGCTGCCCATCCACACCGGACATTTCTACCCCAGCAAACTCACGCTGACCGTTGGCGAGCCGATTGCAACGACAGGAATGACGGTGCGCCAGATCGACGAGCTGACTGACCGGCTGAAAGACGCGATCCAGGCGATGCTGCCGCCTGCACCGGAGGACGAAGCCGCCAGATTCGCGATTGAGCAGGATGCCGCCGAGGCTTGAGAAACGTTGTAGAGCCAGCATTTAGGGCCGGTACCTTCACGCTCAGCCGCCTGCTTGTAGACCTGGTGAAATGACTAGGCGAACAAAAAGCGAACACGGCTTGTGCGTTTTCCGGACCGCTTCATCGTCACCACCGCAAAACCGGCACAAGACTCGAAAAATCATCCGTCCACAACCGCAGCCCCGGCAGTTCCTTCGGTGCGGAGGGGTGTGCGGCCACCTCCGGCTGCGCAAAGAACGCCTGGTTGTTGCTCACCAATACCCATGTCGCGCTGAACTCGCCGCGTTCGTCGTTCGATGGACTGGAAACGATCCTGGCGGTCATATGGGCAGCTTTGGCCAGCAGCGCAATCGCCGGCCCCAGGTTCACATGCTGGTTCGAGATGTGGAAGGCCAGAATCCCATCCGGCGCCAGGTGCGTTTGGTAGAGCGCCACCGCCTCCGTGGTGAGCAGGTGCAGCGGGATCGCATCGCCGGAGAAGGCATCGACTACCAGCACCTCGAAGCGTTGCGGCTCCTCATGCGTCAACGAAGCCCGCGCGTCCCCCTCCACCACGTCGACCCTGGCGCCCGAGTCTCGAATATAGGTGAACAGATTTGCCGCGATCGGTTGCACGGCCGGATTGATCTCGTAGAAGCGAATGCGATCGCCTGGGCGGCCATACGCAGCCAGCGTGCCTGCGCCCAGGCCGATGACGCCGATGTTCCGGGGTCCCTGGCCACAGCAGAAGCGGAGCGCAAGGCCGGCGCCGGAGTCCTCGCCGTAGTATGTGGTGGGCATCTTCCGCAGCAAATCTGTGCCGAAGATCTGCGTGCCGTGCTCGATGGTCCCGTTCGACAGCACGCGGCGGGTGGCGCCCGGGTAGCCGTGGTCCTGCTTTACCCGCAGGCAGCCGTAAAAGTTCCGCACCGACAGAATGGTATCGCGCTCGGAAGCCCGGTGGACCAGGAACACCAGCACACCCATGAGCACTGCAGCCACAGACCAGAGCAGCCGCTGGCTCCAGCCGGCGCGCCACGTCACCAGCAGCGCTAGCAGCGCCGTCACCAGGAAAGTGAGTGTGATGTCGTAATTGAACGAGAAGATGAGCGGCGCGGCCAGGCCGATCAGCGAAGATCCCAATGCGCCGCCGGCGGCAAACAGCAGGTAGAACAGCGTTGACTCCGAAGCGCGCGCCGGACGCAGCCCGTAGGCCTCGCTGTGGCAAAACAGGCAGGCAAAAAAGACTTCTACCAGGAAGAAGCCGATGGCAACGCTCATGGGCAGGGCGGTGTCGATGTTGATGAGCATGTACCCGAGGCCGCCCAACATGACAATGAGAAACCGCGACACAATGCCGCGCGGCAGAAGGCGAGGGAATTGGAACGCCAGAATCAGGGTCAAGAGGTAGACGCCGAGCGGCAAAATCCAAAGCAGCGGGATGGCCGCCACGTTCGCTGTCAGGTAGCTGGTGACCGCACTCAACTGCATCGCCGCGCCCATGGGCAACAGCACCCACAGCAGCTTGTGGTAAAGCGGGGCGGCAGGCGCATTCCGCTCTTCGACTGCATCCAGAGCAGGTTGGGAGGCAATGTCCTGCGCGGCAGCCCGCGTCTTCCAGGTAAGCGCCGCTCCCAGGAGCGCGAAACATGCAAATCCAGCGGCCCAGGCTATGCGCTGGGTCCGCAGGGCCAGGTGCGGCTCGATGAGCGCCGGATAAAGCGCCAGAGCAAGCAGGGAGGCCAGGTTCGACAGGGCGTACAGGCGATAGGGGATTGCGCCCCCGCGCAGCCGCGCCCACCACACCTGCAGCAGGGGACTGGTGGTGCTCAGCATCAGGAACGGCAGCCCGATGGAGATGCTCAAGGCGGAGAAGATGGCGGTGACTGGGTGTTCCGACTGCGCTCCGCTCTCAAGGGTGCGGTGCGCCCAGAAGATTGCCGAGACGGCCGCCGCCCCGAGCAGGGCCAGGTGCAAAGTCCACTGCGAACGTCGCGCAAGCCAATGCGCGTAGACATAGCCGCACAGCAGGGCGGTTTGGAAGAAAACCAGGCAAGTAATCCAGACGGCGGCCGAACCGCCGAGGAAGGGCAAAAGCTCCTTGCCCGCGATCGGTTCAACCAGAAAAAGAAGAAAGGAAGCAAGAAACACCGCGGCGCCGAATAAAAATCGCATGATTCATGATCGCCTCCGAGGGTTTGGGGCGACAAATGAAAGGCCGCAAATCTTTGAAAAGATTCGGCTACGCTCCAGGATACTGGGTTCGGTCTTTACCCTTTAGGGTCGCCTTCCAGCGGGTACCTTCACGCCGAGGCTCGGGATGAGTACACTAGTGGTTCCATGTGCGTCCACGTAGCAATTCCCGAACCCACCAGCAGCGATCCAGCCTATAACCAAAGCTCTCTACCGCCCTACCTGATGGCGCTTCGTGCGGCTGGGGCCACGCCCATCATTGTGCCCCTGCACGAGCGACAGGACCGCGTGGCGCGGCTTTTGGCAGGCGTCCAGGGAATCCTGCTCCCGGGCAGCGGATTCGACGTCGACCCGCAAAGATATGGCGAAGATCGAATCCCCGCGTGTGGGCCGACTGACCCGCAGCGCACGGCCGTCGATGAGTTGCTGTTGCAGGAAGCCTTCAATCTGCGCAAGCCGATCCTCGGCATCTGCCATGGCGCGCAGACACTGAACGTCTGGCGCAACGGCTCGCTGATCCAGGATCTGCAGACAACGGTCAATCACCGCCCCGGCCGCGAGGTCATAGAAGCGCATCCGGTGCGGGTGAAAGCGGGATCGATGCTGGCCAGCCTCGTTCCGCAAGGCTCGTCCGACGCGCTGGTGAACTCGAGCCACCACCAAGCGATCAAGATTCCCGGCGACAACCTGCTCGTCTGTGCGGTTTCTCCGGTGGACGGCGTTATTGAGGCAGTCGAACTCGACTCAAGGGACCACTTTGTTCTCGCCGTCCAGTGGCACCCGGAGCGTACCTACGCCGCCAGCGCCTTCTCGCGCGCCATCTTCAGCCGCTTCGTGCAGGCTGCGTCCGCTTGGGAGTTGCGGCCCGTGGAAGCGTCGGTGCAGCAGGTTTGAAGGAAACAATGACCAGCGAGGCGGTCCCTGCATCCATCCGGCTGAATGAATTGCTTGAGGCGGCGGACTTGGCGCCCCTGAGCACCGGTGCTGCGGAGCGGTTTCAGGCGTACCTCTCCCTGTTGCAGCGGTGGAATGCACGGGTCAACCTGACTGCTGTCCGGGATCGGGAAGGCATCCTATCCCGCCATTTCGTGGAGTCGATTGCCTGCGCTGGGGCCTTGCCTTCTGGTTTGAGCACGCTCCTCGATCTCGGGTCGGGTGCGGGTTTTCCGGGGATACCGATCGCAATCTGCCGTCCAGAGATCGCGGTAACCCTGGTCGAGTCGCAGGGAAAGAAGGCAGCTTTCCTGCAGGAGGCCGTGCGCGTCCTGGAGCTCCCGACCCGTGTGCTGAACGTTCGCGCCGAAAGCCTCAGAGCTCAATTTGACTGCGTTACGCTTCGTGCCGTCGATCGCATGGAGTCCGCCGTGGCGGCTGGCTCTGCGTTGGTGACTCCAGGCGGCTGGCTGGCGTTGATGACCAGCGGCGCTGATTCCCTCCGTCTACAGGACACGGCGGGCGAGTCGTTTGCCTGGCAGGAGCCCATCCTGTTGCCCGGCAGCGCCGACCGGTGGCTGGCGCTCGGGGCGCGTACCCTTAATTTGCCAGCTTGACCTCGACCAGCTTTCGAATGGCCGGCAGATCGTCGGCGGATTGGACCAGCAGCCGCAACCCCGTACCTTCGGCATAGCAGGGCGCTTCGTTCAACGCCTGCAGGACCGGCTCGGGCAATTCAGATGCGCGGGCCGCTTCCACCGCTCGCGCTCCGAGGACGAAGGAGGCGCGGAAGCAGTCCCGGCACGGACCCAGGTAGACGATATTCCTCTTCTTCGCCTTGAGGCGCAGCGCCCAACCATATTTGGGCGAGACTGAAGACCACTCCTGTCCGGTGATGCCCTGCTCCTGGGCCCAATCGATGAGCGCTTGCCACGCATGTGCCGCAGGGCCCAGGGCGTCGGTAACCTGGACTACGGTGGGTTGTTTCTTTTCGCCGATAAAGGCGTTGTTGTGTTCCACCATTTCTCCTTCGGCGTTGGCGGCGGTTGCGTTTCTTGTCTGGGCGCGTCCATGCGCGTGTCGCGGAAATTCGAGGCAGTTTGGGTGGGAGGATTCTAACTCGGCACGCGGATCGGATTCAATTCAGAACAGTTTTAACGTTCTACCGCGCTTTTCCGAAACACGGTACAGGCGCATAGGGCGGCGTTTGTTCCACGTTCTATTTGTTGTTCCACAGCCGGTTTGTTCCACGTGGAACATTTTGGGAATGCAGCCCGAGGTGGGAATGTTCCACGTGGAACAAACTTCGATCCAGCCCAATCCGGGGGGCGTCCCGATTCGGGAACCATAAAAAATACCCTGCCCAACCCCTCCAAATTCGAGGAGTTTTCCACCGGCTACCCCTCTTCTCACCTATTTTCCCGACTATTCTTGCCACACCCGCAACTCGCTCTCCCGCAATGCCTTACCTGCCTGCTCTCGCCTTCGCGGAAAAGAGCTTTCCACAGTCTTGCCCAGTTCTCCACAATGCAAGCCCACTGCGCCGTTTTGCCCGCTCCGGTACTCTAGTAGGCCATGGGCAAGATCCTCGGTGTCGTCAATCAAAAAGGCGGAGTCGGCAAAACTACCACGGCAATCAATCTGGCTGCCTGCCTAGCTCTTGAAGGCCTTAAAACGCTCCTCGTCGACTGCGATCCGCAAGCTAACTGCTCCTCCGGCATCGGCTTCCAACGCGACGACAACCGGCGCTCTATTTATGACGTCATCATGGGCGATGCCCCCGCAGATCAGGTCATTCTCCCGACAGAAATCGATCTCCTGTCGCTGTTGCCCGGCTCCAAGAACCTGACCGGCGCCAACATCGAACTTGCCGGCGCAGACGATCGCGCCATCCGCCTTCGGCGCGCGCTCACGCCCATCCAGGAAAACTACGACCTGGTTGTGCTCGATTGCCCTCCGGCGCTCGACCTGCTCACCCTCAACGCCCTCGCGGCCGCCGACACCCTTATCGTCCCCATGCAGGCCGAGTATTTCGCACTGGAGGGCGTCTCCGAGCTGATTTCGACGCTGGAACGGGTGCGCGCCGCCTACAACCCGGGCCTCACCATCGAGGGCGTCCTCCTGACCATGTACGACGACCGCACCAACCTCGCCCAGCAGGTCACCGAGACCTTGCGAGAGTACTTCCGCGAGCGCCTCTTTCACACCGTCATTCCGCGCAACATCCGCCTGGCGGAAGCGCCCAGCCACGGTAAGCCGGTTGCGCTCTACGATGCCCGCTCCCGCGGCACCGAGGCCTACTTCGAGCTCGCCGGCGAATTCATGGCCCGCAACCATATTGAGATCAAGCGTAAGTCCGCGCGTAAGACCACAGAGACAGCCCAGCCCAAGAACGAGGTACGTTTCTGGCCTTATTCTTGACCGCGCCTGCGCTGCGTCGTCGCCCATCCTGCTTCCCCACAGCTTCAGCTATCAAGATTCAAAAAAGACCGGCACACGCCGCCGGCGCAAAGGAATTTGAACCATGACGACCGCTGCCATCGACAACAAACGCCGCGCCCTTGGCAAGGGGCTCGATTCTCTTCTGCCTCGCGTTCAACCCGCTTCCGCCCCAGCGTCCGCTGAATCGGAAGGGGGCAAGCCGCGCGAGATTCCTCTCGACCAGATCGATCGCAATCCTTTCCAAACGCGCTCGCATGTCAACGAAGAGCAGCTCAAGGAACTTGCCGCCTCCATCTCTGCCAACGGTGTGGTCCAGCCGGTCTTGGTCCGTCCCCAGGCCAACGGCCGCTTCCAGCTCATCGCCGGGGAACGCCGCTGGCTGGCGTCCCAGCTTGTCGGCAAAACCACCATCCCGGCCATCCTGCGCCAGGTGTCGGACGAGCAGGCGATGGAAATCACCATCGTCGAAAACCTGCAGCGCGCCGACCTGAACCCGATGGAGCAAGCGCGCGCCTTCGAGCGCCTGTCCCGCGAGTTCCATATGACGCAGGAACAGATGGCCGTCCGCACCGGCAAGGACCGCGCCACCGTGGCCAACTTCCTGCGCCTGCTGCGTTTGCCCTCCGGCGTGCAGACCCGGGTCGAATCCGGCGAGCTGAGCTTTGGCCACGCCCGCACGCTGCTCGCCTTCGAGCACGCAGAGGAGATGGAGAAAGCCGCTCAACGGATCTTAGCACTTTCGCTTTCTGTTCGCCAAACTGAGAGCTATGTGCAAGGCCTTCTTCACCCCGAGCGCGCGCTCAAGAAAGAGCCCAAGCCCGAACCGCCCGTCGACCCTAACGTCCGCGAAGTCAAAGAACGCTTGCAGCGCGCCCTCGGACTGAAAGTTTCCATCGAAGACAACAACGGGCGCGGCAAAGTCATCATCGAGTACTCACGCCTCGAGGACTTTGACGCCCTGCTCGAAACCCTTGCCGGGGAGTGACCCCACCCACTGTCCATGCGCCTTTTTGTTGCCATCCCGCTGGCGTCCGGCATTGTTGACGAGCTTGCGAGTCTTTGCGCGCGCCTTCGCCCCCAGGCCGGCGAACTTCGCTGGTCCACGCCGGAAACCTGGCACATCACTCTCGTCTTCCTGGGCGAAAGCACGATGGAGCAGTACCGCTGCATCGCCGCCGGGCTTGGCCAACTGCAATGCCCGGCGCTGCCAATCCATCTGGAGGAGCCCGGCATCTTCGAACGCGCCGGCGTATTCCACGTCGGCATCGGCTTGAATCCCACCCTCCTCAGCCTGCAGCAAGGCGTCCAAACCGCCGCCCAGACCTGCGGTTTCCGCGTCGAAGCGCGACGCTATCAGCCCCACATCACCCTGGCGCGCACCCGCAATCCGCTAAGCCTGCGCAAGCTCCAGGCGCTGCCCCAGATCCGGCCTGCTTTCAGCAGCTTCGTGGCGCACGAATTCCGGATCTACGAAAGCTTTCTGGGCCCGGCCGGCGCCCGTCACGAGATTCGCGATCGGTTTCCCCTCGGTGGCCAAGCCTGACCGCCTCTGCCGTCCCGCTCAACCGGACCTCCGCTCCAGTCTGCTGCACCCTGCCCCAAACGCACCGGAAATAGCTCATTTCCCCAAGCAATTTCAGTGGACACCGCTCCCACCTTTGCCCCAGAATTGAACGACGCGCCACCCTTTCCCCGGCCCTTTCGCGCGTACATCTCAACTTGGCTCTACAAAGGAGGCACGTGACCCGTACGCTCCGGAATTCTCTGCTCGCAATCGTCGCTGTCGCATCGACGGTGGCCACCGTCTGCTCGGCACAGCATGCCTCCACGCGCCATCAGCGCGAAGAGGTAAGCAGCAACCGGCTGCAGTCCAATGGGCGACTTCCCCAATCGCAAGTCCTGCAGCTCGACCTCGTCCTCAAGCTCCGTGACCCCGCCGGACTCAAGAACTTCCTCGCCGATGTCTACAACCCCTCCAGCCCCAGTTACCGCCGCTTCCTTACCGTCCCCGAGTTCACCGAGCGCTTTGGCCCCACCGTGGAACAGTACGAGGCAGTCGTGCGCTTTGCCAGAACCTACGGCCTGGAAGTGGTTGGCGGCTCGCGCGATGGTATGGATGTGCAGGTCAAGGGCTCCGTGGCGGCCATTGAAACTGCGCTCCACCTGAACTTGCGCACTTATCCGCACCCTAACGAGGGCCGCAACTTCTACGCCCCGGATCGCGAGCCAACCCTCGATCTCACCTTCGACCTCTGGCACATCTCCGGCCTCGACAACTACTCCATCCCGCACCCGCTCTATGTCAGCAAGTCAGACTACGCAGCGGCCCATGGCATCCAGCCGGAGGAGGTCGTTTCCCACGCCACCACAGGCTCCGGCCCGTCGGCTTCCTTCCTCGGCAGCGACATGCGCGCCGCCTACTATGGCAGCGGAAGCCTCAACGGCAAGGGCCAGAACCTTGGCCTGCTGGAGTACTACGGCACCAACCTCACCGACCTCGCCACCTACTACAAAAACGTCGGCCAAACCGAGAGCGTGCCCGTGACCCTCTTCTCCACCGACGGCAGCAGCACGAGCTGCAACTATCCCGCCTGCGACGACACCGAGCAGAACCTCGATATCACCCAGGCCCTCGGCATGGCCCCCGCACTCGCGAGTCTCGTGGTGTACGTCGGCAACACTGACACGGCCATCATCAGCGCTATGACCACCCACAATCCGCTGCCGGCGACCATCGGCTGCTCGTGGGGCTGGACGCCGGCCGACCCCAGCACCCTCGACCCCTACTTTGAGAGGATGGCGGCGCAGGGCCAGAACATCTTCGTCGCCTCCGGCGACAGCTCCACCTGGTCGCGCCGCGTCGAAGCCTGGCCGGCCGACGATGACTACGTTGTCGCGGTCGGCGGTACAGATCTCGTCACTGCCAGCGCCGGTGGTCCCTGGCAGTCTGAAACGGCATGGGTCGACAGCGGCGGCGGCATCTCGCCCGACAGCATCGCCATCCCTTCCTGGCAAAAGCTCTCGGGAGTTATCAACTCCAGTAACAAAGGGTCGACCACCCTGCGTAATGGCCCCGATGTATCAGCCAACGCCAACTTCACCTTTTACACTTGTGCCGACCAGAAAGCCTGCCTTGCCAACAGCTACGGCGGCACCAGCTTTGCGGCGCCCATGTGGGCCGGCTACATCGCGCTGGTCAACCAGCAGCTCGCCGCCAACGGGCAGTCGACCATTGGCTTCATCAACCCCACCATCTACGCCCAGAACGTAACTTCAAGTTATGCGGCGGACTTCCACGACATTACGAGCGGCACCTCCGGTAGTTACTCGGCAGTTACGGGTTACGACCTGGTAACTGGTTGGGGCAGCCCTAATGCCGGCCTCATCGCCGCTCTCACAGGTCCTGCCGCGCCAGCATTTACCCTTTCGGCCTCGCCGTCGTCTGTGACTGTCGCGCAAGGCGGCTCCGGCTCCTCCACCATCACCAGCACAGTGAGCGGCGGGTTCAACTCGGCCATCGCGCTCTCTGCCTCCGGCCAGCCCACCGGCGTCACCGTCGGCTTCAACCCTGCGTCCATCGCTGGAGCCGGCACTTCGACCATCTCCTTCACGGTTGCCTCCACCACTGTCGCCGGTACGTATAGCATCACGGTCACAGGTACGTCGGGCAGCACCACCTCTTCCACCACGGTTTCGCTCACCGTCACCGGCACCACCCCCGGGTACTCCATCGGCGCGTCGCCCACGTCCATCACGGTTGCGCGCAGCAGTTCAGGCACAGTATCCATCTCTTCCACGGTGACGGGCGGATTTGCTTCGGCCATCGCTTTGTCGGCTTCCGGCCAGGGCAGCGGAACCACCATCAGCTTCAGCCCGTCGTCTATCACCGGGGCCGGCTCCTCCACCATGAACATCACGGCCAGCCGCCGCGCCACCACCGGCACGCGCACCATCACCATTTCCGGCAAGAGCGGCAGCACCACCCAGACCACCACCATCTCGCTGACGATTCAATAAAGCGGCCCCTTCGGAAGCCTTCCGCTCAGCAGAAAAAAACAAGGCCTGGACTCACGAGTGAGTCCAGGCCTTGTTTTTTCTGCGACGCGAGCGCCACGAGCGTGTGCCGGGAAAGCGATCGCCTCTTATCGGCTGCCAATCAGCATCAGGTGATCCGGGGCTACGGAGCAGCCGGAGCCGGGAGCAATCTTCCAGGTTGAGCCGTCCGCATAAGTTACCGAGTCCAACTGGACTGCCTCAACGGCGGTCAGTCCCGGCGCCCAGACCTCGGCCCGGGAGTCGCTGTCTTCTGCCGCGCGAAACTCGACCTGCACGGTGCGAGCCGCAAATCCACGGCTGGGTCCATCCGTCAGCAAGGGCGTTATATGGCTGCCAGCCGACATACCGCGCACGGTAACCGTGGCCCGCACTATGTGCCGTGCATCGGCCGTGTGCAGCGTCAAGGTAAGCCGCTGCCCTTGGCCCTTCGGCTTCTTTTCCGCCGGCGCACCATCCCGTGCACGCGTCATTTCCCCACCCGCGCCGTGCTGCGCGCGCATGGAGATGGGGCAGGCACCGGTCTGCGACGAGGCGCCCGCGAATGGGCCGGCCATTGCAGTGGACAAGTTCTGGGATGGGCTCTGGGCCCACATGCCAATCGAGCTAACGAGAAACGCCATCGAAGCGGCGGCAGGAAGTCTCATCGGAACCCCCTTTGAACGATCTCGAAAAGAGGATACTTGTTGGACGCTGCCGCCGGAAAGGCGTTTCCTCAGGCCGTTGCCGGCCGCCGCCTTCGTCCCACCCACCCGGCCGCAAACCACACCAGGCTCAGCAGGGTCAGCAGTGCGATGATGCCCTGGGAAATGGCGCAATAGAGGCACCAAACCAGCAGGACATCCTTCTCAATGTGGCTCAAATAGAGGGCAAATCCCAGCGCCGGTATCGCGACCGCGACCAAGAGCGCGCGCCGCTTGAAGAGCGCAAGACCCGCCAGCAGCAGGTACCCGGCTATCCCTATCGCCGCCACCGGAACGTGGAAGACCTCTGCATACGGGCTGTGATTCACAATCCCGCAGTCCCACTTCTCATTGATCGAGCATGGCTCCGTGTCAGTGGAGTAGTGGACGTGCAGGGCAAGCGAAGAGACGACAACTCCTGCCAAGGCGAGCAAAGCTATCAGGTAGCGCATCTTAGATAGGATGCTAGCAGAGCGCGCGGCGCGTTAGGATTGTGGCATGAACCTGTCACAGGGCGGCAGGCGCGTCGCTTTTTTCGGCGGCAGCTTCGATCCGCCCCACCTGGGCCACCTGGCCGTTGCACGCGCCGCCCGGGCCGCGCTCGCCTTGGATACCGTGCTGTTTGCTCCGGTAGGCGCGCAGCCGCTCAAGCCGAATGGCTCGGCAGCCGGCTTTCAGGACCGCGTAGCCATGACCCGGCTCGCCATTGCGGCCGAACCAGACTTTCACTTGTCGCTGGCAGACGCGCCAACCGCCGACGGCGCCCCCAACTACACGCTGGAAACGCTGCTGGCACTGCGGGCGGAGCTTCCCGCGGGCGGCGACCTGTTTTGCCTCATGGGCGCCGACTCGCTGCTCACCCTGCGCCATTGGCGCCGCGCGGCGGAGATCCCGTTCGCGGCGCACCTGGTGGCGGCCTCGCGGCCAGGCCAGGCGATGGGGAATTTGGAGGGAGTGCTGCCGCCGGGCCTGCGGCTGCTGGCTTCATCGGCTCAGGAGGCCGCGGCCGTTCGCTCGGGAGTGGAGCTTCACACCTATCTGTTGCAGGACGCCGCGGGGAGGGAGACCGCATTCTATCTGCTGCCCGGCCTGCATGTGGACATCAGCGCCACCGAAATCCGACAGCAAATGCGGTCAAAGGCCAGGAACATCGCGGAGAGCGGAATCATCCCTAGCGCCGTGCACGAATACATCCGCCACCACGGCCTCTATCGATAAGTCCGGAAAAGGGAGACAGGCCCCGCGGGTCACACCCCGGTCCAAGGCAAAAATTCAGGCCACC
>Ga0181516_10001910_pt1 | contig 15409 bp, 9 predicted proteins | sample PEATcosm2014_Bin_25_FD_121104 | JGI IMG/M metagenome (GOLD analysis project Ga0181516, IMG submission 121104) | Peatland microbial communities from MTU Mesocosm Facility, Houghton, MI, USA - PEATcosm2014_Bin01_10_metaG | ecosystem: Environmental > Terrestrial > Soil > Wetlands > Peat | place... | reverse complement strand
TTCGCGCCTTTCTGAATTTCAACGAACGTGCCGATTTTCACATCGTCGCCAATTTCACACCCGTAAAGATTGGTGAAACTGAAGATGCGGACATTCCGCCCCAGCTTGACATCCGGCGCAATCCGCTGGAGTGGCTCGTTGGACTGGCTCATGAATGGCGGCTCAATGCCCGTTCCCGTTCTGGCCGTTGCCATTGTGCCCGTTGCCGTTCAAAACAATTTTGATCTGGGTTTTGCGGGAGGCGCGCAGGGCGCGCTTTTTTTCGGCGGACCGGCGGTTCGCCAGAATTTTCGGCGCCTTGATTTGCAGGCTGGGCGCGATTGCCTTGGCCAGATGACCGCGACCATTCATTTCTGATTCGGAGAATTCCACAGGCGCGCCGCCGTTGCGCAAAGATTCGGATGAGGCTTCCAAAATCCGCACCAGTTCGGTGCCGCGCGTGCCGCAGCTCACCGGCGTGGTGCCGGAGCGGATGCAGTCGAGAAAATGCTGGCACTCGGTCTTGAGCGGCTCTTCCTGCTTGATATACGGCGCATACATGTCGCCGTAATGGTAGGCATATTGGAATTCGCCAAAGGTGTCGTAGTGCGGCGGACGTTCGACGCGCGTGTCAAACACGCGGATTTTTTCCAACGGCGCAAGGTCGTCATAAACGATCATGCGCTTGCTGCCGACGATGGTCATCTCGCGGACTTTGCGCGGATCCAGCCAACTGCTGTGGATGATGGCGGAGCGCTGGCCGGAGAAGGTGAGGCACATGGTTGTCACGTCTTCAATGCTGGGCGTGATGTGGGCGCTGCCGCGGCAATTCACGGTGACGGGCTGTTCGCCCATGATGGACAAAATGATGGAAAGATCGTGCGGGGCCAGATCCCAGGCGACGTTGATGTCTTTCTGGAACAACCCCAAATTCAGCCGCCGCGCGCAGATGTAGCGGATTTCACCGATGTCGCCCTTGTCAATGATCTCCTTGATTTTGCGGACGACGGGCGAATATAAAAACGTGTGGCCGGTCATCAGCACCAGGCCGTTTTTCTTGGCGATGTCCACCAGCTCTTCGCATTGTTCCACGGAACTGGCCATGGGTTTTTCAATGAAAGTGTGCTTGCCGGCGAGCAAGCTGGCCTTGGCCATCGGAAAATGTGAACTGACGCCGGTGGCAATGACCACGGCATCCAAGTTGACGCCGTTGAGCATGTGGACGTAATCGGTTTCGCCTTCGACTTCGGGATAAAGTGACTTGAGGTGCTTCAGCCGCGAGGTGCTGAGATCGCACATCATCTTGAGCTGGCAATCGGCCAACGACCGGAAATTCCGGATCAGGTTTGGTCCCCAGTATCCGCACCCGGCGACGCCTACTTTGATTTTTTTTGACATATGATTGGGTTGGTTTGCTTGGTTGTTCAGTTGCCCAATAAGCAACATCGGTGCCGTAATGAAAATGAATCAGCGATTGGCCACGCGCAACGGCATGGGCGCCTCGGCGGCGGTTGGCCGGGGCTGATTTTTCTTTTGCAGACGCGTGTCCCGCATCTGAACCAGCAAAGCGGGAATGGTCTTGAAAATGATTTTCAAATCCAGGAAAAGATTTTTGGTCCGCGCATACTCGATGTCCAACTGTATCATTTTGGTGAAGGTCGTCCTGTTTTTACCACTGACCTGCCAAAGACCGGTCAAGCCGGGCACGGCGTTGAACCGCTCCATCTGCCAGGGAAGATATTTGGCGGCCTCATAAGCCAGGCAAGGCCGCGGCCCGACCAAGCTCATCTCGCCTTTGAGCACGTTAATCAACTGGGGCAGTTCATCCAGGCCGGAGGAGCGCAACAGTTTGCCAAACGGAATGATTCGGGAATCGCCTTTGGAATCCATCTTGGTCATGGGCACATCGGCATCCATGAGTTGCTGCAAATGGCCCTGATGCGTGACGGTTTCAGCCCCGCAAAACATGGTCCGGAATTTGAGACACATGAACCGCCGGCCCCGATAGCCGACGCGCTCCTGCTTAAATAGAATCGGCCCGCTCGACACGGAGCGGATGACAAGGCCGATGATCATGGCCAATGGCAAAAGAAATGGCAGCGCCAGCAGGATGGCAATCACATCCAGCGACCGTTTCCATCCGGGCAGCCCGTTATTTTCACTTGTTTTCATTTTTCCCGATTCGTTTCCCGCTTTCAGCAAGGCTCCGCACTTGTTCGCCGGGAAACTTTTCCAGACGAATTTTTCACCCCGCCACTGGCGGAGAACCAAATTTTATGACTACACCGCAAAATCACACTCGCATCTCCTGGCTGGTCGGCGCCGCCAAAAACGGCGCCAAGTCAGCCACTGTGTTTTTCTTCAACATCACGGCCTCTGTCCCAACTTCCACGGTGGTGGGCCGGCCAAGGATGTCTAGCAAGATTTGAACCCTTTTCTTGGCCGGCAAGCTTTTTAATACCTGTGCACTCATTCCGGCGAACGCTCCGACCGCCACTGTCACCTCATCGCCCGGCATCAATTGGTTTTCCACGGTAATCAAATCACCCGCCCCAAAGCATGCCTGTAATTCTTCAATGATGGCATCAGGAACCTGGGGGATTATATTGCCGAAATGCACCAGGCGGCTGATCCCGGAAACATGCTGAATGTCTCCGATCTTTTCCTCAACCACACAACGAATGAAAAGGTAGCAGGGAAACAAGGGTTCGATGACCCGCACCAAACCGCGTCGGGTCAGTTTTTCCAGACGAATCTTGGGAAAGAACACCTCCAACGACAGATGCCGGCGCAAATTGGCCGTCGCGATATGCTCGTGCTTCGGCTTTGTCCGGGCACTATACCAAGCTGGCATCATGGCTTCCATGGTTATATTTTTCTGTTCAATTCAACTGTTCAATGAGATTAAATAAAATTTTGAGTTGTGACGCTGGCCCGCTGGCCATTTATTTTATTGAAAAATTAAGCCCCTCAAAATCCAACCACTCAATCGCGGCTATCCAGCGATCGGAGGACAAAATTTGTCTTTAATCCAATTTGAATGAATCTCCATGTCCCTAAATTATACAATCCTCGGAAATTTGTCCATCCCAATTTTTAGGGTTGATATGTTTTAAACCTTTTAAATATTTCATTAAAAAAAATTAAAAGTCCCAACCCCAACTATCCGCGAGGTCAAAAGCAAATCGTTGATAAATTCCCAAGAAAATGAAGAAACCAAAACTTACGAAATTATGAGAAGAAAAGTGCAGGAAAAAATTGCAAGGCTAGAATTGCCTATCCATCAAACCAACCGCCCAATTATCGAACAGGACACTGCCCTTTTTTAGGGCACAAGCTGGGGCATTACCTCTCTCGCGTTACCAAGTTGCCGGCCATTGGACTTCTTTTTCGGCAGCCTTCACGCCGAAATGAAATCCGGTTTCATCTTGATAACCAGTTGGTATTTCTAACTTTACGGCATTTTTAAGCTTGGCCATGATGCCCGCCGGTGAAAAGCCGGATGTTCCTGCGTGAAACCACGCTTTGTTGATTGTTGCCAGATGTTTGTTTGTCATAACAATTTAATAGCATCGGTTGTGCCAACTCGAACTTTAGTTTTATGGAAGATAAAGTGTCCGGTAAAAGCGTTGGCTGGTGCCAGCGGTTGTGCTGTCTTGAAAAACAAACGGCGCGGTATTCGTCTGCACCGAGGTCCAATGAACCAAATCTGAAGTGGCTTGGACAACATATTTGCCACCCGAGAGACCGGTCACTTGAAAGCTGAACTGGCCTTGGGCACTGGCGACCGTGGCCAGAGTGGCCGCCGGATTCGAATTCGCCAAGGGATTCACCGGCCCCACCGCGCTGGCACTGACGCTTGTCTTGGCAATCGAATTAATGCTGAGGCTCGAAGCAGTGACGGTAACCGTGAAAGTCTGGCGCATGATGTTGTTATTATTGGCACCGTCATTGATCGTCACCGTGATCGTCGCCACGCCAGTGGCATTCGGCACTGGCCGGAACGTCAGCGTCGCCGTGCTCGCCGGACTGGAGTAATGGATCATCGGTGTGGGCACCAGCCGCGGACAGCTGGAACTGGCGGTCACCGTGAGGGTTTGATTTTCCGACGTGGATCCAGAAGTGATGCCGGTGAGGATGATGGTTTGCGCCACGGCGTTTCGGGCAACCGTGACATTGCCAATCGGATTTAAAGTCGGCGGCTGGTTGGGCAACACTGTGACCTTGAACGTCTGATAAGCAATGTTGTTGCTCTTTGCCCCGTTATTGATCGTCACCGTGATCACGGCCACGCCGGAGGCATTCATCAAGGGCTTGAACACCAACTGTGCGGTGCTCGCGGGACTGGTGTATCGGATGACCGGCATGGGCACCAAACCTGGGTTGCTGGAACTGGCAGTGACTTTGAGGATTTGCCTTGCCGCCAGCGCGCCGGGCGTGATGCCGGTCAGCGTGATGGTTTGAACGGCGGCATTTTGCGGCAGCGTCACATTGGCAATGGCATTCAAACTGGGCAGCTTGCTGGCCACCGGGGCGGCCGGGGCGGCCATCACCGTGACCGTGAACGCCCGGGAGATGAGGTTATTGGTCGGACCACCGTCATTTACCGTCACGGTCAAGGTTGCAGTTCCCAAGCCATTGGCTACCGGCGCGAATTGCAAGCTCCCGGAAGCATTCGGGCTGGAATAACTGACCGTGGGTGCCGTGATAATACCAGTATTGCTGGAAACGGCGGAGACCGTGAGCGTCGGGTTTCCACTGCTGGCTCCCGAAGTGATTCCGCCCAAATGCACCGTTTGAAGGCCGGCATTTTGATAAATCGTCAGGTTGGTGAGCGCATCCAGAGTCGGCAGATTCCAGACGAGCGGAGGCGTGCTGGCCACCGCTTGGGGAATCGCATAAATCGCCTCGTTGGAAAAATCACTCTCCACTTCGGCCGCATCCAGAGTGGTCGCGCTAAAATAATAAGTCACGCCCTCGGTCAATCCGGAAACGGTGAGGTTGGTGACATTGCCCAAAATGATCGAATTGGTGTAAGTCCGGCTGGCCGAGCCATAATAAACCTTGTAGCCCAGCACGTTGGTGTCAGGACTCGGATTCCAGGTGAGCGTGACGCTTTGATCCGCCCAGACCGATAACCGCGCCAGCAACAACACACCCCAAAAAATAAAATTCCGGGCAAATTTTCCGGCCCAAAAGTTGTTTGACTCACGCAGCATCATCCCTGCATACGCAAAAGGGTTGCCAATCCATCTCAACCAATTGACATAACCCACCGGATTTTTCCAAAAAAGCGAAACCGCCCCGGCCAACCATGTTAAAACACCCTAAAACATTGGCGTTTCATTGATTTTCACCAAATGAAACCACCAATAAAAATCGAAAAAAACACGCCAAGCAACCGCCGACCGGTCAACTGGTTGGCAGTGAGTGCTGTCTTCCGAGACAAGTTTGTATCTGCCAGTGTCTTGAAAAAGAGCAGGCGAACTGACGCCAGGGCGCCTGCCCAGAAGGTCCGCCAATGGAAGATTATTTGCGGAAAAAGTCCTTAACGACTGTCACCACGCGTTGAATTTGGGACTCCGTCAACTCGGGGAAAATCGGCAGGCTCAAGCATTCGCGCCCGGCTTTCTCCGCGTTCGGAAAATCACCGGCCTTGTAACCGAGGCTCGCGTAACATTTTTGCAGATGCAACGGCAGCGGATAATGCAGCGCACAGCCGACTTGATTCGCCTCGAGATGTTTTTTTAGTTCGTCACGCTGCGGATGGCGCACGACGTAAAGATGCCATACGCTCTCCGCAAAACTTGCCTGCGCCGGCAGTTGCAACGGCGTGTCCGCCAGCAATTCCGCGTAACGCTTCGCCACGCGCTGGCGCTCGCGCGTCCAATTTTCCAAATGCTTCAGCTTGATGCCCAGCACCGCGCCTTGAATGCCTTCCATGCGGTAATTGAACCCGACTTCATCGTGATAATACCGCACCGTCGAGCCGTGTTCGCGCAGGGACCGCGCACGCTTCGCAAATTCTGCATTGTTGGTGACCAGCGCCCCGCCTTCGCCGCAGGCACCGAGATTTTTACCAGGATAAAAACTGAAACAGGAAATTTCGCCAAAAGTGCCAATGGTTTTGCCCTTGTATTTCGCGCCGTGCGCCTGGGCGGCGTCCTCCACCAGCGGCAATTTATGCTTCCGGCAAATGTCGCGGATCGGATCAATGTCAAACGGCTGGCCGTAAAGATGCACCGGCATCACGGCTTTCGTGCGCGGCGTGATCGCTTTTTCCACGAGCTGCGGATCGAGATTGAACGTCGCATCGTCAATGTCCACATAAACCGGCTTTGCGCCGACGTAGGAAATGGCCCAGCTCGTCGCGACGAACGTGAACGGCGTGGTGATGACTTCATCGCCCGGCCCGACGTTCAGCAGCAGCAGCGCCACATGCAGCGCCGACGTGCCGCTGTTGAATGCCACGCAATGTTCCGCGCCGCAAAACTTGGCGAAATCCTTTTCAAACTGCGTCACGTCCGGGCCAAGGCAGAACGAGCAATTGTCAATGGTGCGGGCAATGGCGGCGTCAATTTCCGCGCGCAGCGGTTTGATTTGCGCCTTCAAATCGAGATAGGGAATCGGTTCTGGCATATCAATGTTTGTTGAATCTAGCCGGCGGCGACGGATTTGTGAACATCAAAAATGCAGTTCAAGAAAATTCGGTCGTGTGTGGTTAGTTTGTTGATTTCGTAGCCTCTTCAATCAGCCGTTCAATCGTCCACGTCTCGCTTGTGAGTTTAATCCCAACGGCAGGCGTGCAACCGAGCGTGCTGTGAACCTTGCAGAAATTATACGCAGCCGCGAAAAGCGCAATGGCGTAACGATGATTGCAGAGCTTCCGCGAATACCCCAGCCCCAAACGGGCAAAGCGTTTGTTGAAATGCCGCACGGTCAAGTTGCTCCGTTCAACGTAGGATGTGTTGATGCGGTCTTGGCGCGGTGCTCCGGCCTGTATTCTGATTTTGACGCCAGTGCATTGCGCGGGCGAATAGCGGCGCGCAGCTTCCGCTTTGGCGTCAAACGGCACGGAATACAGCTTTTGCATGGTGGCGAAGTCCAGTCGCCCCAGCAGGTGCTTGCGGACGATTTGCTGGTATGGCCTGAATGAATCGGTGGTGATCTGAACACGGCCCACGATTCGCTCCGCAACGTCGGCAATAAACGAATCGGTGTTTTCCGTGTTCCGCTTGCCGGTGTGATAGCTGACAATGAATTTTTCGCGGGCAGCAACGGCCAGAAACGTATAAAAATCCCCGCACTCGGTATCGTCGCCAAGTTGATTCGCCCGCTTCTGCGAACATCCGACGCGACTCCATAGCTCGTCAATTTGCAGCGCGTCCACGTTCAAATGCCGCACCAGATTATCGTGAAGCCGCTCGCACTTTTGGCCGACGGTTTCCAGCACGTTCAAAACCGTGTGCGTGTCACAGTTCACGACGCGGGCCACGCCCCGCACGCCAAGCCCCTCAACGAGCAGCTTGACGATTTGAACCACTTTGGCGTTGTCCAGTCGCACGCCATCAAGCGGCTGGGATTCAGAAAAGGTTTTGCCGCAGCGTGTGCATTGAAAGCGTTGCACGATGCGATTGACGTTTTGGAAGCGACCGAATTTGCGGCTTTCGCCGCCACAGCACAAGCACGTTGTCATTTTGGACTCGACTTTCTCGGCCAAAAGAATTAACGTGCGAAAGAATCTTCACGGATTCGCAATCGTTAGGTCTCTGGCCTATTGGTTGCGCCCTGCTGGTGCTGATACACCGGCGGGGCTGATTTTAGTTGTCAGTTTTTGGGATTAGAGCGGTGGTTCCGTCGCTAATGGAGCGACTACCGTTGCCATGTCACACCGCCCGTTCCCGAAATTGTGGGGCGAGCATCGTAATTGCGCCCGCAAGCGTCCTGCAAATGAGCAGAACGATTTCCGATGCTCGCCCTAAATTTTTCAAATTATTCATTACCCTTTTCAGCAACGATCAGCGTCACTTCAATCCACTTACAGACGCGCTCGTATTCTGCCCGCGATAGAAATAGCGGCGAATTAATGATGAATTTGCGGGTTTTTTCTTTGTCTAAAAATAACGAGTGCTGCTCCTGTTCGGTGAAAATCCCATCAAAATTTTTTGTGAGCGGGTCTTTTTTATCAAGGCTGGTTTGCGGCTGATCTGTGGTTGGAATAAAAGACACCGATGTTCCTGATATTGCGACGATGCCTGCAAGTTCCAAAAATTTTATCAATGGTTCAATTCGCGGCAGGTGTTCTTTTTCCGCCTTTGCCTCAATCGCCAAAATGCCTATGCAGTCATTGATGGATTGGGGTGACAGACGGAGTCTCGGTGCCAGCAATCTACAAAACCAAGTATTTTCAATCAGCGGGCGAATTTTTCGCTTGGCTTCCGCGACGTTCAACGCTACGGCCTGATTATAGGCGACCAGTTCGGGGCTTGGCACAAAATCGCCTTCAACCCGCGAGATGAATGAATTATCAACAAAAAACGGGACCGCTACGCCAAGCGTTGACGCGCTGAATGTCGGCTTCAAGGTGTCGCCAGCTTGCGCGTTACTAACTGGCTTACCGCCATTGGATTCGTAACAGGCAGCATAGGCTCTTAAAATTTCCACTTGCCGCTCAAAAGCAATTCTGTCGGTCGGCAGCGTCTTTGTTAAGCTCGATCTTTCCCGCTTCGACTTCTGTTCGCTTGTGGGCGGGTTTTCCACAGGCTTATTTTCTGTGTCATTCATGCGTCAAAACTATCATAGCCGAGAATTTATGGCAACACTTTTTTGAACTACTAAGAACATTTATTATGTAAGTGGTTGGTGTGCAACGATGAACAGCTATGTTATTTTTGTCTTAAAACATCACGCGCAGCCAATGCGGTTCGGTCTCCATGAAAACAATTCTCGGTTGCTTGGTGATTTAAGGCTATGATTAAAAAAGTCGTCATGGCTGCGCAAAATGCATTGCTTTTAAGTTTTGGTTGTCGCAATATGGATGCCGTTGGAAGAAATTGTTGCCGCCGTAGCTCAGTTGGCTAGAGCCGGTTCCTACTAAGTTCCTGGTCGCAGGTTCAAATCCTGCCGGCGGCACTCCTGTTTTACCAAATTATTTTACGGCTGTCCAGACGTTTCCATTTCCGCCATACCACGACCGAGCGCCGCATTTTGCCCATCCCACTTTTTTCGCCGTCAACAATCTAATCACACGCGACCGAATGCCTCGGTCGCCGCAATACGAATCATCCGGGCGTGGCAGCCAACTGGTTTAGCCAACCCTCACCAAATCGGTTGTGAGCCGTTGGGCAAAGAACCTACAGCGGCGAGGTGCATCACCCATTTCAAAATTAAAAGAAAAACCCCGCCGACAATTGCGGACGGGGCTTAAAATTAATCAACGCATCATCTTGCGTCCTGTTCCAGAATCGGCAGAAACGCCTCGTTCAAATCGTCCACGCTGTTTGGCCGGCCACCCGTGGTAATCAAACCAAATGTAACCGGGTCAGGCTTGCTAAACACCACGGATCCATCGGTAAAATTCATATTCCAGCCCTTTGACTTATAATGCGCCAAGTAATCTTGGCTGGTCATATTATTATCAATATAATCCATGTTGAATGTTCTTCTGCCGACCACTTGAGAGGTTTTCTGAAAGAGCCGGTAATCATAGGCGGCACTCGCTGCATTGGTATCAACAATTGGATTGAAAGTATAACTAGATCGGACAACTGATGGGCTGGGCCAAGTAGTCATTAGCGGAGCGCTTCCACCCGGATTGTTACCCGAATAGGAATCAGCACCTAATGGTGAACCATATGGATAACTGGGACAGAAGAAAATCCGACCATCACCACCAGCTAGCTTGGCCGGATAAAGGTAGCCCAGATTCTCATACTGACCATTCAAAGCCAGGCTTTGATTGTTATCTTCCGGCACCCGGGTAAATCCTGATCCTCCCGACCAAATATAGCGAGTATAAAATATTCCTCCCAACAGATTTGCTTTATGCCCAGTGTTATTGGGCGGACCTCCCCAACAGGGATAATGGTCCGTATTGTCGGTGGCATAAAGGCTGCATCCAATATACAATTGTCGCATGCCGTTCACGCATTGAATGCGTTTGGCGCGTTCTTTGGCGCCGGCCAATGCTGGCAGCAGCATTGCCGCCAAGATGGCGATGATGGCGATGACCACCAGCAATTCGATCAAAGTGAAGGCGTTTCGTCTTGTGCTTTTCATGATTTTTGAGTGGGTTGGCAACGCGTTCAATCTCCCATAATCTATGCCGGCCCGCTATCGCCAATTCTGGCGAGAGCTCAACAATTCTTATCGCTACAAAGTAAAAGCCCGGCACCGAAACTATTTCGATGCCGGGACTGGAATTAAAGAGCCAGCAAACTTATAACTTATGGATTCAGCGAAATCCGGTAGAATACGGAACCATTTGCCGGATTAATCGTGAAGTTCGTCGTATTGACCAACGCGGAGTTGGTAATAGTGAACCAATTGCCAGCCGCCGGGGCCAGGCCGGTGGTTATGGAGTTAGTTTGCACCTGCAAATACCAGCCCGTGTGGTCGGCCGGCCAAGCAATTGTCAATACATTGCCAGCCACCGTGGCAAGAATGTTGGTGGGATTGGTGGCAACCGGGTTCAATCCACCGCTGGTCAGCTTAATGGTGCCGTCAACGGCAAGATTGTTGGCCCAGACATAATTCGTCAAGCCCGTCGGGTCGGTGGCCGGCAGGGTGACCGTGACGAATCCAGCACCAGCTATCGGCTTGCTGAAGAGGTTGAATCTCGTGCCGGTGAACAGCCCGGGGCCGATATTGGTGACCACGAGCGTGGCCGTGTTGTCAATGGTGAGCGTGGTCCCCGCCCCGATTTCGCTGCTGGTGGCCGCATTCGTCCGATCCAGATTCATATTCACTGCGCCGGCGATTTCAACGCTGCCAGTGATGTTGAGCAAGCCTGTGCGATTGCCGGGATTCACCGTGGAACCATTGTCAGCCAGCAGGCTGCCTTTGATCACGCCAATGCCATTGAGCGTCTGGGGTGTCCCAATCGTCGGCGTGGCAGCAACCAATTCAAAAATGCCGTTGGTGACCAAGGCGGAATCAGGATTGGAATTGATGTCATTGAAATTGGTGACATAACCCATGTTCGAAGCATCCAGCTCGGCACTGGCTGCGGCCAGCGTGATGCTCGGAGAATTATTCAAGTTGTTTGGCACCGACAAGGCCAGCACGCCGTTGCTGACGGTGGTCGTGCCAAGATAGGAGAGATCTGCGGCATAGAGGTAATTCGTGTAAGTTGAACTGTCGGTGTTGGTGGTGACGGCAGCACCATCCAAGATCAATTTTCCAACACCCGTTTTGACGATGTTGTTTGACCCGGAAATGATTCCGGAATATTCGGAATCAATGCCTTTGGCTCCGATCCAGTAAGTTGCCGAAGGCGTGACCGACGGCCCGGTGATTTGCCCGTTGCCGAAGAGTGCACCCAGATGAATCGTGCTTGCATCGCGGGTGAACATACCGCCGGTATTGGTCAAGAAAAATATGGTGTTATCACCACCGCCAATGGCGTTATACATGCGCACAGTGCCATTGCTGATAATTACAGTTCCTAGGAAGCCCGCGAATGAAGTGGCACCGCCAATGGACATGTTGCCATTCGCGAATACATTAGTAGCGAATGCACTGCCGACAAATTGCCCACCGTAGTTATTCGCCGTGGTCGAAGAGTAGAAAGTCACCGTCGCACCGTCAACCGTGGTGAAAGTGTTGCCGGGACCAGAACTGCCCGAACCAGAATTGACCTGGCTGACCGTTGAAAGATTGCTGCAAATAACCCCCCCCGCACCCGCGTTGGCCGTGCCCCCACCAATAGCCAGGCCCGCACCGCTCGCGAGGATTGTCCCGCCACTGAACGTATTGGCCGCATTCAAGCGGAGTGTGCCGCTGCTCACCAAAATCTTTATGCCGCCGCCACCGGTGCCGTCCGCGATGACGGCGTTGACGGTTCCAGAATTGGTTACGACCAAAGTGTTGGTAAAGGTCGTGGTGTTGTTCGCAATCGTGCCGCCGGTCCCGCCGAAAATTCCGACGAGCACATTGGTCGCCACATCCAGGGTGCCGCCGCTGACGTTCACGGTGCTCGCGCCTGAACCCAAAGCGTAGTAGTTGCTGACACGGAGGGTGCCGGCATTGATGGTCGTGTTGCCAGAATAAGTGTTGGCCGCTGTCAAGGTCTCAACCCCGTTGCCGACCAAGGTCAAACCCACCGTGCCGGTGGTGTTCTGAATGACGCCTGAGAAAGTTCCGCCGTCATTATTGTTGCCAATGGACAACACCGAAGCGCCGCCGGCGGCCACATTGTCCACCTTACCATTGCCGTTCAGGCCATTGATCGTGTCAGCCAGGCCATTCATATCCAGCACACCAGTGTTGGTAATGGTGACATCGCCGCCCAGCAGGTTGCCGGGAATGGCGTTGGCGACACCGAGTTGAATGATGCCGTTGCTGACGACCGTGTTACCGCTGTAGGTGTTCACGGTATTCAAAATCAAGGTGCCCGAACTCATCTTCGTCAATCCGGTGGTGCCGGCAATCACGCCGCTGCCGCTGAAGGTGTAAGTATTGGCGCTGGTGTCCACCGTCACGCTGCCGGGTGCCAGCGTGCTCACCAAAGTTACGATCGGATTGGTTGAGCCAACCGAATTGAAAAGAACATTGTCAGACTGATTATACACACTTACAGCCGCGCCATTGAGCCAGTTGGCATCGGCGTTGACATCCCAGTTGGCATTTGCCGCGCCGCCGGTCCAGACCAAGTTATTGGCAATATAGGCGGTTATCACCAAGTTGACATTTCCGCCACTGACTTGAATTGCCGCCACAGTTCCCGCCGCCTTGCCGCTGCCTTTAACCGCCACGGCATAGCCGCCGCCATCCGTCACGCCGCCAGGAACCTGAATCAAGGTATATGTGCCAACACCTAGCGGCGTGCCGCTGGCATTGTTAACCGTAAACGAGTTGCCGCTCAGCGCCAAAACACCTTGCGAAACATAGATCGCTGGATGCACGGAGTCCCCGGTGAAGGAGGTCGGGGTATAGGTCATTGAAATTGGCTTGGAACCGGTCGCCAGATCAAACGTGGCTCCGGCGGCGGCATTGATGGTGGCCGCCGTTGAACCAACGGTCATGCCGGTGCCGCTGGCACTTAAGGCAGCGGTGGCCAAGGTGTAATTTGCTCCCAACGGTGAAACATCAAATGTTGCGCCGGCGGCAATGTTCAAATTGGCGCCGGTTCCCAAAGTCCCGCCATTCAATTGCAGCGTTCCGGCGTCAACCGACCATTTGCCGATATAACTGGCAGATTGAGCCAGCGCCACGGTGCCGGGACCGGCCACATGCAGCACAGTGTCCGCCGCGCCACCGCTCGGCTGGTTGGCCGCAGTGCCAACGGTCATCACATCGGCGGCACTGGTGGTGGCCAACGTGTCGCTGCTGGAGGCGGCATTGTTCACCGCGATGCCATTGACCGTGCCGCTGCCGTTCAGCTTGATGGTTCCGCCGTTATACAAAGTGATGCCGGCATTGTTGAGCGTGACGCCATCAATCTGAAGCGTGCCGCTGGCGGCCACCTGCAAATTGGCGGCGGTGATTGAACCCAGCGAGCCGGGATCCTTCACTTCCAGCGTGCCGGCTTCGACGAACACGCCGGCAACATTGCCGGCGCTGGTCTTCTGTGGCAGGTCGTTCGGGCCGGAAAGAATCCAGCGGCCCGCGCCCCATTTGTTAATTTGATAGCAGCCGTTGCCGCCATTGTTATCGTCCAGCCGGGCAATTGTGTTGGTGCCGGTGTTGGATCCACTCAGCCACAGCGCCAGGGGACGGGTGCTGGACGAAGCGTTGGTGATGGCGGCAAAAAAGAAAGTTGCATTGGGACTGGTGGCATTGTTGGTCAGGTCATATCGGCCGTTGGTGCTGGAAGGCAGGCGCGTCTGCAGTCCCTGATTAAATACAATCGGATTGACTACCGGCGGATTCATGGCGATGTAATGGCTTTGAGTGATTTCAATAAAATTGTCGTTCAAACTGTTGCCGAAGACATAAGCCCCGCAGTTGGCACCATCAAAAATCAGGCCGCCGATATCCCGCTGATAATCGTTGGTGATCGGGTTGCCGGCACCGCCAAGGCCGCTTACCGGGATGGCATTGGTAAAAGTCGCGATGTCGGCGGAGAGACCGCTCGAAGCCGGATTAATATTTCCCGGCACGGCCTTGGCGTTCCAGTTCAAAATATTGGTCCAAGTGTTGTCAGCCGGCGCATTGGTCCATGACTGGCTGGCGGCTTGGACTTTTGACGTGGCGGTGAGGCCGGCGATGGCCAGCACTGCGCAAAACGATATCCGCACCGCCGACGGCAGGAAGCGATGAAGCGATTTATGGGAGGGGAATTTATTTTTCATTGTGAAATTAGATGGTAGAACGCGAACAGAAAATTAGCGCAAATTTGGGTTTGTGATGATTGACATTTGCAACAACTTACCACGTAATAACATTATCACCATCGCCAAAATTGGGGAGGCTTGTCCGTCCCGCCCCCAGCCGAAAATAAAAACCCGGCACCGAAGCAATTCGGTGCCGGGAATGCGATTACGTCAACAGTCGCTTATGGATAGCGTAATTGGAAAAAGACCTGCGGGTTCGCCGGATTGATGGTGATGGTGGCACTCGTGCCGGCCGACGAGCCGGCCACGGGGAACCAACTGCTCGATGAGTTCAGGCCCACGGAATTTGTGTAAAGCTGCCAGCCCTGATGATCCGCAGCCCAGGTGAATTGCAATGTATTGCCGACCGACGTGGCGGTGAAATTCGCCGTGGCCGGATTGGTGTTCACATTCGGCACGCCAACCAGCACTTGAATGGTGCCGTCCACCGCCAGCTTGTTGGTCCAAACATAGGTGATCGAACCGTTGCCGGTGGTTACCGGGAGATTGGTGACAGCAAAAGCTCCGGTGGCCGGCACGCTGAACAGCTTGAAGGTGTCGCCCGTGTGCAGGTCCGGTCCGAGATTGTTGACCTGCAAAGTGCCGCCTTCTTCGATGGTCGTGGCCACGAGCATGTCATTCGTTGCCGGAGAATTGGTGCGGTTAAGTTCCATGATGAGGGTGCCGGCCAGATTTACGTCATTGGTGATGGTGAGGGTGCCGATGACGTTGGCGCCGCCCGGCGAAACCGTGGTGCCGGAACCCGTCGCGAGACTGCCATTCAATTTGCCATTGCCTTGAATGGTCTGGGCCGCCAGCGTTAATGTGCCAGAAGCAGAAACATCTAGCGTGCCGGCGGCGGCCAGAGTTATTGGCGTGCTGTTAGGCAAGGTGGA
>Ga0181516_10001909_pt1 | contig 15413 bp, 16 predicted proteins | sample PEATcosm2014_Bin_25_FD_121104 | JGI IMG/M metagenome (GOLD analysis project Ga0181516, IMG submission 121104) | Peatland microbial communities from MTU Mesocosm Facility, Houghton, MI, USA - PEATcosm2014_Bin01_10_metaG | ecosystem: Environmental > Terrestrial > Soil > Wetlands > Peat | place... | reverse complement strand
TTACAAAAGGGCGGCAGGCCTATCTGGTGTACCCGGTGATTGAAGGCTCGAAGGACGATCAGCCGGAGCTGGACTTTGCGAGAGACGAAGAGAGCGAGTCAGAAGGTCAGCCAGTCAGCCAGTCAGCGGGGGAGGCGAAGAAAGGGGCAAAGAAGAAGCTGTTGGCGGAGAAGGGGAAGCTGCGGTCGGCGACGGCGATGTACGACGAGCTGCGCGGGGGCGCGCTGGCAGGTCTGCGGCTGGGGCTGCTGCACGGGCGGTTGAGCGCGGACGAGAAGGAGGTGACCATGGCACGGTTCAAGCGCGGCGAGATCGACGTGCTGGTGGCGACCACGGTGATCGAAGTAGGGGTGGATGTGGCGAATGCGAGCGTGATGGTGATCGACCATGCGGAGCGGTTTGGGCTGGCACAGATGCACCAACTGCGCGGGCGGGTGGGGCGCGGCGCGGCGAAGAGCTACTGCATCCTGATGACCGGCGGCAGGGTGACCGAGCAGGCGGACGCGCGGCTGAACGCGATGGTCGCAACGCAGAACGGCTTCGAGCTGGCCGAGCTGGACCTGCAGCAGCGCGGGCCGGGTGAGTTCTTCGGCACGCGGCAGACCGGCCTGCCCGAGTTCCGCGTGGCCAACCTGCTGCGCGACCGCGCGGTGCTGGAGCTGGCCAAGGCGGAGGCGGAGCGCTTTGCCGCGAAGCCGGACCCGGAGCTGACCAAGGCGGAGATCGATGCGGTGTGGGCGCGACTGAGGCAGCAGTGGCAGAAGCGCTACGGGCTGGTGGAGGCTTAACGGATGTAGTCGCCGCTCTTGCCGCCGCTCTTGCGGACCAGCGCGACCTCGCGGATGCGGATGGCTTTGTCGAGAGCTTTGGTCATGTCATAGACAGTGAGCGCGGCGATGGAGGCGGCGACCATGGCTTCCATCTCCACGCCCGTGGCTGCGGTGGTGGCCGCGGTGGCCTGGATGCGGATGCCGCCGGGAACGACTGTGGCCTCGACATCGACGAAGCTGAGCGGCAGCGGATGGCACATGGGAATCAGCGCGGCGGTCTGCTTGGCCGCCTGGATGCCGGCGAAGCGCGCGACCTCCAGCGGATTGCCTTTGGGGTTTTGCGGCAGCGCGGCAAGGACCGCGGCGCTGAGTTCGACGAAGGCCTCGGCGACGGCCTCGCGGCGCGTGGGCGGTTTGGCGCTGACATCGACCATGTGGGCGTGGCCAGTGTCGTCGAAGTGGGATAGCTTATCGCTCATTCTGGAAGCCTACCGCAGGAGGAGGGTGATCGCATCTCCGGCACGGAGATCGAGGCCGTCGGGGAAGACGGCATAGCAGTTGGCGCGGGCGTTGGCGGCGAGGTCTCCGGAGCCTTGCCAACCGACCAGCCGCACCTGGGGCTTGGTTAGGTCATGGGTCAACGATGCGGGGAGGAAGCGGGTGAGGCCGGGCCTGGCGCGGATGTCTTCGGTCAGTGTGGCCTGCACAAAGTTAGGCCCGGCAACGCCCGCGCCACAGAGCGCGCGCAGCAGCGGCTGGACGAAGCAGTGGAAGGTGACCTGAGTGGAGACGGGATTGCCGGGCAGGCCGAAGAAGTAGGTCCATTCGTTCGCGGTCCCCTCGGGGGCTAAAGCCCCCCCTATTTTTTCGTTGCTTGCGGACGGGCTAAAGCCCGTCCCTATCAAAACCGCACTGGTTGCGGACGGGCTAAAGCCCGCCCCTATCAAAACCCCTGCGTCCAAATCCTCCGGCTGGCTGGCTCGCCGACTCGCTGCCCTGGGCAGGCGGCCGAAGACGACAGGCTTGCCGGGCTGCATCTTCACCCCGGTGAAGAAGAACTCCGCGCCGAACTCGGCGAGAACATCTTCAACCAGATCATACTTTCCCGCTGAGACGCCGCCCGAGAGCAGCAGCAGGTCGCTCTTGCAGCCTTCGGCGATCCGGTCGCGCAGGTCGTCGCGCGTATCGCGGGCAATCGGGAGTCTTTGGGCGCGCCCGCCCGCTGCCTGCACCATCGCCGCCAGTGCACAGCTGTTGGAGTTACGGATCTGGCGAGGTTGCGGGGTTTGGTCTAGCTCGACCAACTCATCGCCGGTGGCAACGATGGCCACCGACGGACGCTTGTGGACGACAAGCTGCGCCCGTCCGCAGGCAGCGGCCAGCGCGATCTCCGCTGCGCCCATCGCAGTTCCCGGGGCCAGCAGGATGTCGCCTTGCCGGGCCTCGCTGGCGCGGGGAACGATATTGTCGCCGGCCTGCAGGCTGCGCCCAGCCGTAGCCCAGACCTCGCTGCCGGCCTGATCTGCGTGCTCGAGCATCGCCACCGCGTCGGCACCGTGAGGCACCGGCGCGCCAGTCATGATCTCGATGGCGCAGCCGGAAGCCAGTTCTCCAACCCACGCCTCACCGGCGCGCACCTGGCCTGCGATGCGCAGCCGTTGGCCCGCCGTAAAATCCTCCGCGCGCACGGCAAAGCCATCGCGGGTGGCGCGGTCGAAGGGCGGCTGGTCGCGGTCAGCTAAGACCTCCCCGGCCAGGACGCGGCCGGCGGAGGCGAGCAGCGCAACTTGCTCCGAGCCTGGCGGACGCACGAGTGCGGCGTGGCGCAGCACGAGGTCCAGCGCCTCCGCAAAACCGAGCACCTGCGCACTGCCCATCGAAGCTCCTCAGCGATGAATCGCCTGCCAGCGTGATTCCACGAAAAAGGCCCCAGGCTCATGCCGCCCAGGGCCAGTTCCGTACAGCCGGCGCGCCTACTTCTTGGGCGCCTTATAGGTTGTCTGGACTTTCTCCCCAAGTCCCGCGAGGAGGTCCTTCATATCTTGCGCGTGCGGTCCTGTCGGGGCAAGTTCAAGGTATTTGTTGCAGGCTTCCACCAGTCCCGGGGGCGCGACAAACTTACCGGCGGCGTCCGGCCCGGTGATGCTCGGAGCCAGACCTTCGGCCTTGACATAATAAGCCTCCACCCTGGTTGGATCGGCCGCGATCACCTTGTCGGCGGCCTCAGCGACCCCGTCCATCTTGCCAGTAGAATTACCCGCGTTGAAGAGGGTCGCGGCTTCGTTGAAGTAGTAGGTCGCAGCTTTTGTGGGGTCTGCCTTGGCCGCCGCGTCGTAGGCCGCTACCGAATCCTTCAACTTGTCCGGCTGCCCCAGCAGGGCCAGTTTGCCCAGCGCCTGTCCAAGCTGATTGTTGACCACCCCGGCAGTTTCGGCGCTGGGCTTCGCCGAAGCTGCGTTCAGGCTAAGCGCCTTCTGGTAGGAGGCGATGGCGACCGAATATTTGTCCGCCAAGGTGGGATCGGTCGTTTTGTTGTCGTGCGCAGCCTGGGCGGCGGCGTTGGCCTGACCAAACTGCGCATCGCCCAGCACGTCCCACAGAACCGATTCGTCGGGCTTGGCGGCGGTGGCATCGGTCATGGCCTTGACCGCGGCGTCGTAGTTGCCCGCCTTGTTGGAGTCGCGCGCGGTCTTCAGAAGCGCGTTCAGGTTCTCAATCTTGGCATTGGCCGCCATGGCTGCCGCGTTGTCCTTCTTGATCTTTTCCATATTCTCGCGCTCCGCAGGATCCATCTTGTCGATGTACTCCTTGCGCGTCATGTCGTAGTCGAAGGTCTTATCCTCTCCGGCGGCAAGTGGCGTCGCGGTCATGAAGTCCACGGTGTGGCCTTGCACAAACAACGCGCCCGTATAGGTGCCCGGTTTGATGCCGTCGCCCTTGTAGTTGCCGCTCGCATCCAGCGGGAACGCGTATTGAAATTTCGCGCTGGGCAGGCTCGGGTTTTTATCCGTGGTCAGCCTGATTTCGCCGGATTGAACCGGCATGCCGATGGCGTTCTGCACATGACCGTGAATGCTGGCCGTTGCCTGGGCCACCAGCCGCCCCGGCTGCGCCAGCGCCAGCAAACCTGCTAGACATGCCGCCAATGTGACTGCGGTCTTGCTTCCTATCTTATTCATCGCTCTCACTCCAACCCTCTCTTCGCGCTCCCGTGCTGCGCCGATCTCTCCGCGAACCCGGCCCTTCGGTCCCGGAAGTCGCTGAATCCATTCCAGAAGCCATTGCACGCTACCTGCTGCCTTGGCGGCAGTATCGGCGATCACATGCTGCGCGGCCGAGGCCTCCATAAAACCCTGCGTGCGCGCACCGCGCCTGGTCCGGCTTGCATGAGCGGCATCACCAACTTACATGCAAGGGCGCGCGCAATTCAACTCCCGCGTAAATCTTACGTCGTGCCGGCCCCGAATCGGCGAGGACGGCGTTGCGAGTTCAGGCTTGGCCGGGGTTCTCGGTTGGGTCGCCGTTTGGCTGGATCAGCAATTCTCGCGCAGCTGCCTCATCCTCCACCCGGACCTGCAAGCGCACGCGAAACGCTGCCGCGAGCAGATTGTTGGCATTCTCACCTACCAGGAAGCACTCGACGCCGGCGGATTCGAGCATCCCCTTGGCGATCTGCGCCTCGACCGGGCTTTCAAAGCGCCCCACAATCACCAGACCCTCGGGCGGGGTGGGATCGGTATCTCCATCCAGGAACATGATTGCTTCCTCCCCAATTCACTTGGCTTCGATGCTTTGCAGGTGGAAGGTGATCGTTCCCCAGAAGAGCCGCGCCCGGATCTGCACCGGCAGATGGCGCGCATCATCGGTATACCAGATCCAGATATTGCCGCGGTTTTTGACCACACCCTCCTCGGCGGTGGGCTGAACGCGGATGGTCTGGAAGGTCCCGGCCGGCGTCTTGATCTCCTCGTGCGCCTCCACCTTCATGATCACGGTGACGGTGCGCATGGCGTCGGCCAGAGGAAATCCAAAGTCCTGGCCCACGGTCAACCGCTGCGACGCCGCGTAGAAGATCCCCGAGAGCGAATCGGTAACACAGGCCGGAACAGAAGCGCTAACCACCTTCTGCGTGCCCTTGACCAGGTTCTTCTCGATCTGGGTCTGCTTGCCTGCGTTGTAATCGAGGGTGAGGTCGGTGGAGACCTTGCGCCGACCCTCCTGGGTCTGCTTGGAGAAGCCCCCCGAGCAGCCGGTCTTGACGTCCATCGACGACTGGAAGCGGTCGGCTACGGGAAACAGCATGTTGACCGCGCCAACGGTGTCGGCGGTGGCGTTGATTTTGAGCTGGTCGCCCTGCTGCTCCAGATGAAAGACCGCCGTGCCACCGGTGAAGACCCGCCAGTCGACGGTGAACGTCAGGGTCTGCCGCGCGGGAAAGACGTAGCCCGGAATGGGCGGTTGCAGGGTGGGAATGACCACCGGGAGCGCGGGCTTGCTGCCGATCCCCAGCAGTTGAGCGTGGCCCATTCGGACCGCGCCTCCGGCCCACGCGAGAATGCAAAGCAGTGAAAGCGAACGGCGGGACAGGTGTACAGCTTTGCGCAAATGGCTTCCCCGGCAGTTGAAGTTGAGGCGGCTCATGGCCACCAGGATGGCTTGCCGAGACCGGCGATGAAGGTGCGTTGTTCCCACACGAACCGCAGGACCAGTGCGAGGTAGATCGCACCAACGCCCATCAGAGCATTGTACTCGCGGTGTTTGCGGTAGAGCGCGGGCGAAAAGCCGCCGCGGTCGCCGTTCTCGGTTGGGGTTGCGGGCCGGGCCGGCGTCAACCGGGGAAGCAGCCTGGGGACCTGGCGGGCATAGGCATCGAAGCCGGCGAAGTGACTGCGGAGATAGGCCTCCTCGCTGTGGATGGTGGGGATGTAGATTGCCGCGAAAAGCGCAGCCAGCGCCAGCAGAATCGCCAGATTCCAGGCCGCGGCGGCGAAGCCGAAGGCGATCAGCATCGATCCCAGATAGAGCGGATTGCGGGTGTACGCGTAGGGGCCGGTGGTGGTGAGTTCGGAGTTCTTACGGACGTAGCCAGAGGCGTACGCACGCAACCAGAGACCGGGAATGACCAGCGCCAGACTGGCCAGCATGGTGTGCCAGGTTGGCTGCGCGAGCCACAGGAAAACGGCGGCGAACACGAAGCCGGTCGGCACCCGTATGCGCCGCGCAATCCTCTGCCAATCCGTCCGCCCGCTCACGCTCGCCCGCCAACCTCTCCCTGCACTAGACGATCTTCTCACCCGCGGAGCTTCAGGCAAGCATCTCGAGCGCGGCCTGCACCACTTCGTCCACCTGAATGCGCAACATGCCGGGCTCGGGCTCGCCGACGCGCTTGTGGCTGGTTATGCTGGCGGCGTCGCGCAAAATGCGCTGGCGGGTGCCGTAGGGGCCGTTGCGCGCAGGATCGGTGGGCCCATAGATTCCCACCACGGGCCGCTCCAGCGCCGCGGCCAGATGCAGCGGGCCAGTGTCCCCCGCGATGACCACAGCGGCGCGGCGGGTGAGGGCGATCAACTGGCCGACGGAGCACGCGACTGCCCGCGCATGTCCCTCGCTGGTCTCGACGACGCGGTCTGCCTCGCGCGAGCCGGGGATCGTGGAATTGACCATGGTGGGCACGCCGGCGTTTCCCAAGTGCGCCGCGACGCGCCCGTAGCGCTCCGCCGGCCAGATCTTCGCGCCCCATCCTCCACCCGGCGAGATGAGGCAGAAGCGCTGGCGGCCGACGACGCTATCCGCCCAGCGCTCGTTTGCTTCATCGATGGGCAGGGTGACCCGTACCGGACTCAACGTCTCGCCGACGGCCGCGCCCAGCAACTCGCACCCCTGCTCCACCACATGGGCCGCGCTGAGCTGGACCTTCTGTGTATAGAGGCGGCGCGCCAAGCGCTCCCGGGGGGTATCTGGGCCGGCAAACAGCTTGGCCGCCGCCATGCTTCCGACCACAGCCGACTTCAAAGCTCCCTGCATGTCAACGCACAGGTCGAAGCGTTGTTCTCGCAGGAGGTCGCGCAGACCGAAGATGTCCTGCCGGGTGCGCCGCGAGAAGGGGCTGCGCTTCCACTCGCTTGCGGCTACGCGGTACCAGCGGTCCACCAAGGCGTGGCCGGCGAAGTGCCCCAGCCCCTGGGATAGGTCCTCGGGGTCGCCCGCGATCTGCAGCAGATCGCTCCAGCGCGGCTCGATGGCCCAGCCGATGAACCAGTCGGGATGCAAAGCGCGCAGGGCCGCGACCGCCGGCATGGCGTGGAGCACATCGCCCATGGCCCCAATGCGCACAATCAGCACCCTCACCGGCAGCGCGCCTCCAGCTCGCGGATGACTTCAGACTCGTCGGAAAACTTCGCGTCGAGCGAGACCACACAGACTGGGCCGACGGATTGCAGCCGCTCGAGCATGGGGGAGGAAAGCTTCACCGCATCCTTCTCCGTGGTGAGGAACCCGGTCGCGTGGCGTTCGGTTGCGATCGCGACCATGCGATCCATATCGACCATGCCGTAGCGATGATGATCGGGGAGCGCAACCGTATCGACAAACTGGCAGCCAGCCTGCGCGAGCATGGCCCAGAAGCCATCGGGGCGCGCGATGGCACAGAAGGCCAGTGGCCTGGGGCCGGGGTTGGTTTCGTTTGGGAGCCGCAGCTCGCGGCGGACAGTCCACAGCAGCCCATCCGGGCGGATCAGTGCGCGGACTCGGGCTTCGATGCGGGCGCGCTCCGGCTCACGCAGCACGACGATGTCGGCGCGGCGCAGCGACGACAGTGGCTCGCGCAGATCGCCGGCGGGCAGCAGGGCGTCGTGAAGGTCCTGCTCGGTGACGAGCACGATGTCGAGGGTGCGCGCGAGCTGGCGGTGCTGGAAGCCATCGTCGAGGAGATGAAGGCCGCGCACAGGCGCAGCCGGCTTTATGTCGACGATTGTCTCGCTGACAAAGTCCCAAGTCTCTTCCGTAGCGAAGTTCTCTGCGGCCTGCCCAGCGAAGAAGCGGTTGGCGCCGACCCAGACGGGGACGCCGGTCCTGCGCGCGATTAGGGTTGGCTCATCGCCGAAACGCGACGCTGCGTCATCCAGATCGGGCACGACCTGCGCGGCAAAGTCCTTGAGTCTTTCATCACTACTGTCGCGCCCGTAGCCGCGGGTAAGCACATCGACGTGCCATCCACGCGCCTTGAGCAGTTCGGCGAGGGCGATGACGACCGGGGTCTTCCCTGCCCCGCCTGCGGACAGGCTGCCTATGCTGATGACTGGCCACTGAAGTTTGCGGGTGGGAAGAACGCCCGCTGCGCGCAGGGCGTTTTTCGCGGCTAGACCCGCGGCGTAGAGCGGCACCAGCGGCCACGCCCATTGCCTCTTCGATCCAGCCCACCGCGCGCTCACGGCTTCACCAACCTGAGCAGAGCCTCGACCGCACGGGCAGTCGCGCCGCTCTGCGCTTCGAAGACCTTGCGGCCACGCTCGCCCATCGATCGAGCCGCTTCGCGGTTGGTGAGCAGTTCGATGAGCGCGGCTTCCAGGTCATCCTTGTCTTTCACTATGCGAATTGCGTCTGCCTCTTGCATCTTCGCCACGATGTCGCGGAAGTTTTCGAACGAGGGTCCCATCACGACCGGTACGCCGAACTGCGCTGGTTCCAGTGGATTATGACCTCCACGCGGGATCAGGCTGCCACCGACAAAGGCCACGTCTGCCACTCCGTAGACTGCGGCGAGGTCGCCGATTGTATCGAGAAGGACAATGTCCAGAAAGCCATTACCGCTTCTTGGCGGGCCGAAGTCGCTTGCCCGCGCATACCTCTCGTGCGCAAGTCCGCCCAAAAGCGCCTCCACCCCACTAAACCTCTCTGGATGGCGCGGCGCGAGGACAAGCGCCGGATCGAGCTTCGTGCCAAGGGTCCTCTTCCAGGCAGCAAGGGCGATCTCTTCTTCGTGGCCGTCCTCGCCCCCGAGCGTGCTTCCAGCGACAATCACGGGACGTGGGCCAGCCTCCACGCGAATCCATTCCGCCACGCGGCTGGCCTGCGGGGCGCGGACGTCATACTTCAGGTTGCCGATGTCGCGCACGGCATTAGGCCGAGCGCCGAGCGCGACCAGACGGCGAGCGTCTTCCTCGCTCTGGGCAAGAAATAAAGTGACCATTCGCAGCACGTGGCCCCAGACAGTGCGCAGGCGCATTCCGCGGGCGAAGGAGCGGTCGCTGACGCGGGCATTGACCACAGCGACTGGGATGCCGCGCCGACCGCACTCCACCAACATGCGCGGCCAGAGTTCGCTCTCCATCAGGACGAGCAGCCGGGGACGCAGCGCGCGCAGATAGGCCCGGACGGCCCAGGCGAAGTCCAGCGGATAATAGAAGACACGTTCCGCGCCGAAGCGCTGCTGTGCTAACGCCTGGCCGGTGGCGGTCGTCGTAGATATGACGATGATCCAGCCCTCGCCCAGCGCCGCTTCGAGCTCCGCAACCAGCCGGGTGGCGGCCAGCACCTCGCCGACGCTGACCGCGTGGATCCACACCACCTGGCGGCCGGCCGCAGCCGCGCGCAATTGCGCAGGCACGCGTCCCAGCCGCTGCCACAGTCCGGCGCGATACCGGCCACTGTTGGCCATGCGCGCAAGCCAGTACGGCGCGCCGAACACCAGCACGGCCATCAGCAGCAAGCTGTACAGCGCCATCACCACAGACTGGACCACGTTCCGCGAACTCCCTCGCTTTACCACGGTATCAGCGAAGACGATAATCAAGCCTGCATGAACCCCGACCGGAACCCACGCAACCAACGTAACCAGGGCGCTCGCTGCTTTGCCGCGCTATGCAGAAGGGCGAAGAGCAGAGCGTTCGCGATTTTGCTTTGCCTGGCCTGCCCGGCGCTGCTGGCCGCGGAACATAAGACTGCGCCGGCCGCCAAGCCCGCAGACCAGTACGCCGCCAACGATACCCACCCCGACGAGCACGTGACCATCGCCGCCGACCCGTGCGACGACCCAAAACTGTGCAGCTTCTTCCGCCTGCCCTACCTCCAGCACGGCCTGCTGCCGATCCGCGTGGTGATCACCAATGACAGCGACAAGCCGCTGTCGCTCGAAGATGCGCGGATGCAGTTCATCACCGCCGACAATGACAGGATCCCCGCGGCCACCGAGGACGACATCAACCGCCGTATCTTTACTCTGCACAGCACGCAGCCCATCCACATTCCACTGGACCCGTTCCCGATCAAGCGCACCCCCATCGACAAAAAAGTTTCAGAGGACGACGACGATTTCGGCTTCAGGTCGACCACGGTCGAGCCGCACAGCACGCTGGCCGGTTACTTGTTCTACGACATCAAAGGCCTCGACGACCCGGCGCTGAAGGACGCCGAACTCTACGTGAAGATGATCCACACGCTGGATGGGACCAAGGAACTCTTCGCCTTCAACGTGTCGTTCAATAAATGGCTGGCCGCCAATCCGAGTGCGCCGAGCAATCATCCGCGAAGGTGAGCGGCGAAGTTATGAGCAAGTGGCGTCCTATAGCAAACATCTGCGGCTGGTTGTCGTTGCTCTGCTGGTCTCCCTATGCTCTAGGCAACTTCCCCCTATTCTGCCCAGAATGGCTTGTCCCAATCGCGATCTACTGGGTTCTATTTGGCTGCTTCCCAGCCACACTGTTCGCGCTGATTGCAGCAACCACGAAGAACAGGTGGTGGATCGCACTGGCCGTGCTTTCGCTGGCCGCCCTTGCGTACGTGCAGTGGGAAGCATACAAACATCCTTTCTACATCTAGCCGCCGCATTCCGCCACGGCGTTCGACGCAATAGAATCATCCCTGCGTGCTGACCATACGACCCACTGTCCCGTCCGACATTCCCGACATGCTCGGCTTCATTCGCGAGCTGGCCGAGTACGAGCGCGAGCCTGCGTCGGCGGTCGCCACTGAGGCTGACCTGCTGCGCGATGGCTTCGGAGCCACGCCGCGGTTCCACTGCCTGATCGCCACATGGTCCGAACAGACAACGGAGAACGAACAACGGACAACGCAGGAACCTGCCGGTTTCGCCCTCTACTTCTACAACTACTCCACCTGGCGCGGCCATACGGGAATCTATGTGGAGGACCTGTTCGTGCGCCCGGCGTTTCGTGGACGCGGCATTGGCAAGGCGCTGCTGGCCAGCGTCGCCGCCATCGCGCACCGGCAAGGCTGTCCGCGGCTGGAGTGGGCGGTGCTGGACTGGAATACGCCGGCCATCGACTTCTACAAATCGCTGGGCGCAGAGCCGCTGCCGGAGTGGACCATCATGCGCGTCTCCGGCAAGGCGCTTGCAAAGCTGGGCACGCAGGCGATCGCCCCATGAAGAGGATCAGGGTGATTGGTGGGGGGTTGGCCGGGCCGGAGGCGGCGCTGCAGGCTGCGCGGTTGGGCTGCGAGGTAGACCTCTACGAGATGCGGCCCACGCGCTCCACCGAGGCGCACCAGACGGCTGACTTCGCTGAGCTGGTCTGCTCGAATTCGCTGAAGTCGGAGTCGGAGAATACCGCGCCGTGGCTGCTGAAGCAGGAGATGCGGCGGGCAGGATCGGTGCTGCTGGCGGAGGCGGACGCCTCGGCTGTGCCAGCGGGCCACGCGCTGGCGGTGGATCGGGTTGAGTTCTCGCGGCGAGTGGCCGCGCGCATTGAAGCTGAGCCGCACATCACGGCGCATCGCGAGGAGGTGACCGCGTTTGATCCGGATGAAGCGGACACGTTGACGATTCTGGCCACCGGGCCGCTGACCTCGCCCGCGCTGGCGACCGAGTTGCAGCGGCTGACCGGGTCGGAGCACCTTGCGTTTTACGACTCGATCTCACCGATTGTGGACGCCGGCAGCATCGACATGGCGAAGGTCTATTTCGCGGCACGCTACGACAAGGGCACCGCCGACTACATCAACTGCCCGTTTACCAAGGAGGAGTATGAGCGCTTTCTGGACGCGCTGACGACGGCGGAGAAGGTGGAGGCCAAAGACTGGGAGAAGTTTCCCGGCAATGGCACGGCAGAAAATCTGAACTACTTCGAGGGTTGCCTGCCCATCGAAGAGACGGCGCGGCGCGGACGGGACACGCTGCGCTTTGGACCGATGAAGCCGGTCGGCCTGACCGATCCGAAGACGGGCAAATGGCCCTACGCGGTGGTGCAGCTGCGCCAGGAGAACCTGCGGGCGGACAGCTACAACCTGGTCGGCTTCCAGAACCACCTGAAGTTCGGCGAGCAGGCGCGGGTGCTGCGGCTGATTCCGGGGCTGGAGAATGCGACCTTCCTGCGCTATGGCCAGATCCATCGCAACACGTATATCAACGCGCCCACGCTGCTGCGCGAGACGCTGCAACTGCGCGCGCATCCGCAGATTCTGATTGCAGGGCAGCTGAGCGGCGTGGAGGGTTATACCGAGTCGATTGCGTCAGGAATGCTGGCGGGCCGGTATGCGGCTGCGCTGGCGAATGGGGTCGAGCCGACGGTGGCGCCGCGCGCGTCCGCCAACGGCAGCCTGACCCACTACATCACTCACGCGGAGAGCAAACGCTTCCAGCCGGCGAATATCACGTTCGATCTGCTGCCGCCGCTGGAGGAAGAGCTGCGGCGGCGCATCCGCGACAAGAAGGAGCGCCACCGGCTGCAGTGCGAGCGAGCACTGGCGGCCTGGGACGCATGGCTCGCCGCGAACGGCCAGACCTGGCCGCCGACGAGCGCCTAGATGCCGAGGCCTTCTTCGGAGTCCACGACCACGGCGGTCGCGTCCGACCCATGCAGCTTGACCAGTTTGTTGTAGACGCCGAGCAGCAGGAAGGGCGCGGCCCACTGCCCGACGAAGAGAGCGCTGTGTTCCTTTTTGGCTGCCTTCAAGCCCAGCGAGATCGCCATGGAGGCCAATGCTCCGGCGAGATAGACGCTGGATGGAATTTGGGCGGTGAACTTTTCAATCGCCGCCGTGAGCTGATCTTCAGTTGCCTGCCCCTTTACAACCCGGTAATCCGTCATCCTTCAATCTCCCTTTGGCGGCTGGGCCGCTGCAATATTCGACGCATTTGCAAGCACCACGCCGTCCGTGATTTGCAGGATATCCTGTGGCGTGCGAATTGCCCTCCTGAATATCAACTTTCCCGATCACTTTTTCGATCCGCGCGGACCGACGACGATGGCTGCCGCTTGGCGTGGCCTGAAAATATTTCCGGAAAACCCCGCAAATCCCGTGCTAACCTCCTCCTGCCCCGCCATGAGACCGCTCAGCGCATCCGAAGCCATCTCGCCCGCCATTGCGCGGACCAAGCTCGTCCTGTTCACTCCCTTCCGAATGGGACGCACCTGGAAGCTCTGTGCAACTGCGTATCTTTGCCGGATTGGAACGATGTTCTTTCCTTTCCCGCTGATCTACCTGATTTTTCTTCCCGAGGCCGGCAAAGCCGGCGGCACGCCCGCTGTTGTCGCGCTGGTTGCGGGCCTGCTGGTCGCTACCGCGATCTTCTGCTGGATCTTCCACCTGTGTTCGCGGCTGCAATTTGCCTACTTCGACATGGTCGTCAACCGCGGCGAGTTCGTCGCTCCGGCATGGCGCAAGTATGGGCCGCAGTCGCTCAGTTGGACCGGCGTCAAGGTGGTGCTCGGCACCGTGGTCTCCTTCGCCTGCGCTCTTCCGATCGCGGCTTACATCCGTCACATTCTGCCTCTGATGGAGACGTTGAAGTCGATGACGCCGGGGCAACAGCCGCCACCGCAGTTCATCGGCGCTATGTTTGCCGGCTACGGCATCATCCTGCTGGTCTTTGGGCCGTTCTTCCTGGTCAGCTCGCTGCTGGCAGACTTCATCGTGCCTTCGCTTGCGCTGGAGGACACTGGACTCGCAGAGGCCTTTCGGCGCATGTTCGCGCTGATCGGGCAGGAGCCGGGCGAGTTTGCTCTGTTCACGCTGCTGAAGGTCGGACTGGCCGTGGCCGCCGTGATGGGGGTGACCATGGCATGGGAGATCGCATTTATTCTCTGCAGTCTGATCCTTGGAGGCATCGTCCTGCTGATCGGCTTTCTATTGCACCTGGTCGGGATTCCCAGCGTGGTGCTGACCGTGCTGGGCATTCTTCTGGCAGTTGCCTGGTATATCTTCGGCGTCTTCTACGCCATGTTTTTGGCGATTGGCCCGGCGTACACCTTCATGGACGCCTACGCGCTCTACTTCCTGGGCGGACGCTATCCGATGCTGGGCGATCTGCTGGACCGCTCGACGCCGCCGCCGGCCTATGCCTACGGGATGGGCTATCCGGCGCCTCCGCCCTACTACCCGCCGCCGCCGACCGATCCGCCGGCAGCCCCACCGGGGCCTTGACCTCTGGGTTCGCCGCGGGCAGTCGCAAGGCAGGGAGTTTAGTGCTGCACTTTGCCGCCGAGGTCCATCTGGGCGATGCGGCGGTCGGCATCGACGTAGACCATCCCGGTGAGCGGCGGATTGTGGCGGCCCTGCAGCAAGGATGTGTCGTAGAGGAAGCGCAGGTCGACGAAGCTGACCGCGGTCAACGTGGGCGCGCCGGACGGGGCGTCGTTGGGGACAGTCGGGCCAACCTCGGCGACCAGCGGCCAACTCGACCAGTCGAGGTATACCTGGCCGAGCCAACTGCGCTCGGCTGCCAGCGTTGCCGGCGTGGGAGAAGGCTTGTAGAAGAGGTCCAACTCGGGATTGGTGGCGACGGTTTGCCTGAAGGAGTCGACGGCGGCAAGCTGATAGAAGGCGGGCGTCTCTGCCACGGTGTGCCAGCGGTAGGGATTGCCGGGGTAGGGGCTGGCGGTGACGCGGAGCACCTCCACGCCGGCCGAACCTGCCGGCCCGTAGGAGGCAGCGGAGGCAAGCTGCATCGCGGCATCGCGCTCCACCTGACGCCATCCCCACAGCGAGACCATCGCGAGTAGCGCGAAGATGGCCCAGCCGCGCCCGCGGAAGACCGGTCTGCGCGCACCCACCTCGCTGCCGATGAGGCCGAAGAGCAAAGGAGCAACCAGAGCCAGCAGGAGCACGGCGAAGAGCACCGGCTCAAAGATAAAGACGATGGAGCCGGCGTACCAACGCGGATTGAACGGGAAGAATGGGCGCACTCCGTAGTTGTTGGTCCAGTCGAGCAGAATGTGGCTGAGCAGCGCGATGAGGATGAATCCATAGAGCAGGAGCCAGCGCACCGGGGCCGCGGTCAAGGGCGGTTGCCGGTTGATGGTTGTCGGTTGTTGGCTGGGTCCATTGGCGCGCGCGCGGCGGACTCGCCAGCGATGCACCCCCCAGACCACTCCGAGGACGACCAGGCCTTCCAAGGGCAGGCCGATCAGGGTATGGGTGATTCCGCGATGGTGCTGGAAGCCGGCGATGGGACCTTCGGTGGACCACAGGACGTCGAGGTCGGGCGCCTCGGCGGCGAGGGTCATGGCCAGAGTGGCGTACGCGGCCTTACGGTTGCATCCCGCCCGCGCCAGGCAGGCGCCGGTCATAAAGTGGGTCACTGGCTCCATCCCTATTAGAATACCCACAATGAAGCACGACGCGAAAATCGCGGACCGTATCGAGACGCTGCGCGATGAACTGCGCCGACACGAGCATCTCTACTAC
>Ga0181516_10001908_pt1 | contig 15419 bp, 14 predicted proteins | sample PEATcosm2014_Bin_25_FD_121104 | JGI IMG/M metagenome (GOLD analysis project Ga0181516, IMG submission 121104) | Peatland microbial communities from MTU Mesocosm Facility, Houghton, MI, USA - PEATcosm2014_Bin01_10_metaG | ecosystem: Environmental > Terrestrial > Soil > Wetlands > Peat | place... | reverse complement strand
CTCAGGAACTTGTGGGCGACGGTGATCCCCAGCTTCACCGTGCCGCTCGCCTTGCTCGGCGCCTGCGCCATGATGTGGGCGGCCAATTACAGCCTCGACAACCTCTCGCTGATGGCGTTGACGATCGCCGTCGGCTTCGTCGTCGACGATGCGATCGTCGTGCTGGAGAACATCACCCGCCACGTCGAACATGGCATGAAGCCGATGCAGGCGGCGCTGAAGGGCGCGGGCGAGATCGGCTTCACCGTGGTGTCGATTTCGATGTCGCTGATCGCGGTGCTGATCCCGCTGCTGTTGATGAGCGGCATCATCGGCCGGCTGTTCCGCGAATTCTCGGTGACGCTGGCGATGACCATCGTGGTTTCCGCGACGGTGTCGCTGACCTTAACGCCGATGCTCGCCTCACGGTTCCTGCGCGACCACACGCACGATCGCCACAACAAGATTTACATGTTGTTCGAGCGCGGGTTCGCCGCGATGGCCAAGGGCTACGAGCACGGCCTCGACAGAGTGTTGCGCCACCGCTTCATCACCTTGATGGTGTTTCTCGCCACCGTCGTCGCGACGGTCGCGCTGTTCATCGCCATTCCCAAAGGCTTCTTCCCCCAGCAGGACACCGGCACCCTGTTCGGCACCTCCGACGCGCCGCAGGACGTTTCCTTTGCCGAGATGGCGAAGCTGCAGGAGCAGTTGGGCGCCGTCGTACGATCCGACCCGGACGTCGTGAACGTAGCGGGGGGCATCGGCGCCGGCGTCGGCGCTTCCGCGCAGAACTCCGGCCGTATGTTCATCACCCTCAAGCCGCGCGAGGAGCGCACCGCCGACGCGTTCCAGATCATCGCCCGGCTGCGGCCCAAGCTCGCTCAGGTCAAGGGCGCGCGGCTGTTCCTGCAAGTTGCGCAGGACGTCACCGTCGGCGGGCGCTCCGCCCGCACCCAGTTCCAGTACACGGTGCAGGACGTCAATCTCGAAGAGTTGAACGCCTGGGCGCCCAAGATTTTAGCCAAGCTCAGCGAGCTGCCGCAGTTGCGCGACGTCGCCACCGACCAGCAAAACGCGGGCACGACGCTGACGCTCGCCATCGACCGCGACATGGCGTCGCGCTTCGGCATCCAGCCGCAGCTGATCGACGACACGCTCTACGACGCCTACGGGCAGCGGCAGGTCACCCAGTATTTCACTCAGGTCAACACCTATTACGTCATCGAGGAGATTCTGCCGTCGCTGCGGGGCGACCCGAAGAGCCTGGACAAGCTCTACGTCCGCTCGCCGACCACCGGCCAGATGGTGCCGATGAGCGCGTTCGCGAAATGGACGACCAATTCCATCGCGCCGCTGTCGATCAGCCACCAAGGACAGTTTCCCGCCATCACCATCAGCTTCAACCTCGCCCAGGGCGTAGCGCTCGGCCAGGCGACCGCGGCGGTCCAGGCGGCCGAGCGCGATCTGCGTCTGCCCCCCGGGCTGTCCACCACCTTCCAGGGCAACGCGCAAGCGTTCCAGGATTCGCTGGTCACGGTGCCGCTTTTGATTCTGGCGGCGCTGGTCGTCGTCTACATCATCCTCGGCGTGCTCTACGAGAGCTTCATCCACCCGCTGACGATTCTGTCGACCCTGCCCTCGGCCGGCTTCGGCGCGCTCGCCATGCTGATGCTGTTCGGCTACGAATTCAGTCTCATCGCCCTGATCGGGTTGATCTTGCTGATCGGCATCGTCAAGAAGAACGGCATCATGATGGTCGACTTCGCCATCACCGCCGAACGCGACGAACATCTGACGACCGAACAGTCGATCCGCAAGGCGGCGCTGCTGCGCTTCCGCCCGATCATGATGACGACGATGGCGGCGATGCTCGGCGGCGTGCCGCTGATGCTCGGGCAGGGCACCGGCGCGGAACTGCGCCAGCCGCTCGGCTACACCATGGTCGGCGGCCTCATCGTCAGCCAGGCGCTGACCCTGTTCACCACGCCGGTGATCTATCTCTATCTCGATCGGCTTTCGAATTGGCTGTGGCGCTCGGGCAAACATCCGGACGCCGAGCCGACGCCGACAACGGGGGGCGAGGAGCCGACGTCGAGCCAGTCAGACCGTCGTCAGGCGGCGGAATAGCGGTTCGCCAGCGCCGCTGGCGTCGTCGTCAGAACGTCGTCCGCTGGCGCATCGCCGCCGCCAGTGTGCCGTCGTCGAGATAGTCGAGCTCGCCGCCGACCGGCACGCCGTGAGCAAGCCGAGTCACCTTGACCGGATAAGGGCTCAACAGCTCGGTGATGTAATGGGCGGTCGTCTGGCCGTCGACGGTGGCGTTGACCGCGAGCACGACCTCCTGCACCCGGCCTTCGGCGACGCGCGCGACGAGACCGCCAATGTTGAGGTCTTCCGGCCCGATTCCATCGAGCGGCGACAGGGCGCCGCCGAGCACGTGATAGCGCGCGCGGGTCGCCTGCGCCCGCTCGAGCGCCCATAGATCGCCGACCGACTCGACGACCACCAGCGTCGCGCTCTCGCGCCGCTCGTCGGCGCAGATCGTGCATGGATCGCGGGTGTCGATGTTGCCGCACACTGAGCAAGCGACGATCCGTTCGTGGGCGACGCGCATCGCCTCGGCGAGCGGTCCGAGCAGCGGCTCGCGCTTGCGGATCAAATGCAGCGCCGCGCGCCGCGCCGAGCGTGGCCCCAGCCCCGGTAGACGCGCCAGAAGCTGGATCAGCCGCTCGATTTCCGGGCCGGCGACGTTCGACGACATGGGGCCTCAGAACGGCAGTTTCATGCCCGGCGGCAATTGCAGGCCGGCGGCGAGGCTCTGCATCTTCTCCGCCGAAAGGCGATCGGCCTTGCCTTTGGCGTCGGCATAGGCCGCCAGGATCAAGTCCTCGACCATTTCCTTGTCGCCCGGCGTCAGCAGCGACGGATCGATGGCGACCGCCTTCATCTCGCCCTTGCCGGTGAGCGTGACCTTGACCAAGCCGCCGCCCGACTGGCCTTCGACGTCGACCCGCGCCAACGCCTCCTGCGCTTCCTGCAGTTGCGCCTGGACGGCCTGCGCCTTCTTCATCATGCCGAGGATGTCGACCATTGCTGCGCTCCGCTCACAATTCGTCGTCGTCGGGCGCGTCGGCGTAGCCGACCTCGTCGTCGCCGCCCGGCGGCGGCGGCGCGGCCGGCGCCGCGTCGGCGCCGCGCACGTCGACGATCTTGGCGCCGGGGAAACGTTCCAGGATCTTGCGCACGACCGGATGCTCGCCGGCGCCCCCTAACCGCTCGTCGCGGCGCGCAATCTCCTGTTCGCGCAGCGTCGGCGCGGTCGCGCCGGCGGCGAGCGTCACCATCCAGCGCTCGCCGGTCCATTCGCCGAGGCGGCGCGACAAGGCTTGGACGATCTCCGGCGAAGCGCCTTGCACAAGCGAGAATTCGATCCGTCCCGGCTCGAACCGCGCGAGGCGGACGTCGCTCTCCAGCGCCTGACTCAAGCGGATGTCGCGCTTGGCGCGCGCCAATGCGACGACGTCTTCAAAGCGGCCGAGACGCGGCCCGGCCGGCTTCGGCGCGGCGGCAGGCCCGAGCGCGGGGCTCGGCGCCAGACGCGCCCGCAGCGCCGAGCCTTCGCTCGAAGGCGGCGCGGCGCGCGGCGGCGTCGGCGCAGGCGCGACCGCGCCAACCGGCGCGGCGCGCGGCGACGCCTCGCCCGACTCGGCGAGCTTGCGCAAAGCGTCTTCCGGCGTCGGCAGATCGGCGGCGAAAGCGAGACGGATCAGCGCCATTTCCGCCGAGGCGAGCGGTCGCGGCGAATCCTTCACGTCCTCGACGCCTTTGAGCAGGATCTGCCAGGCGCGGGTCAGTTGCCCGAGCGCGAGCTTTCCGGCCATTTCAGCCCCGCGCCGCCGCTCGCTGTCGCTGATCGCGGCGTCGTCGACGCCGTTCGGCGCAAGCTTGAGGCGCGTGACGAGATGGCAGAATTCGGCGAGCTCGATCAGCAGTTCGGCGGGATCGGCGCCGGCGAGATGCAGCTTCGCCGTCAGATCGAGCGCAGGCGCGATCTCGCCGGCCATAGCGTAAGCGAAGAGGTCGATGACTTCGCCGCGATCGGAGAGGCCGAGCATCGCGCGCAGGTCGGCGGCTTCCACTCGACCCGCCGCGCCGTGGGCGATCGCCTGATCGAGCAGCGACAGCGCATCGCGCACCGAGCCTTCGGCGACGCGGGCGATCAGCGACAACGCGTCGGGCTCGGCCGTCACGCCCTCGAGGCCGCAGATCTTCTCGAGATGGCGCACCATCACGCCAGTCTCGATGCGCTTGAGGTCGAAACGGATGCAGCGCGAGCGCACGGTGATCGGCACTTTCTCGATCTCGGTGGTCGCGAACAGAAACTTGACGTGCTCGGGCGGCTCTTCGAGCGTCTTCAGCAGGCCGTTGAACGCCTGCTTCGACAACATGTGCACTTCATCGATGATGTAGACCTTGGTGCGCGCCGAGACCGGGCGGTAGCGCGCGTTCTCGATGATCTCGCGCACGTCGTCGATGCCGGTATGCGACGCGGCGTCCATCTCGATGACGTCGACGTGGCGCGATTCCATGATCGCCTGGCAGTGGACGCCGAACTCCGGCATGTCGATCGACGGCCGATCGATCTTGCCCGGCAGCGAATAGTTGAAGGCGCGGGCGAGGATGCGGGCGGTCGTCGTCTTGCCGACGCCGCGCACGCCGGTGAGGATGTAGGCCTGATGGATGCGCCCGGCGGCGAAGGAGTTGGCGAGCGTACGCACCATCGGCTCCTGGCCGATGAGATCGTCGAAGCTGGCGGGACGATATTTGCGCGCCAGCACGCGATAGCCAACGGCGGCTGCGGCCGGCGGCAGCCCGAGGGCGAGGGTGGGTTCGGCGACGGCGCCGGACGCCGGCGCATTCTCGTCAGTCATCCGCCAAAGCTCGGACGCCACGGCCCGGCGCCGCTCCTGCCCGAGCGCGCGCTAAGCGAAAGTAGGAGGTTGGACAAAGACCCGCCCTGGCTCGTTGGGGCTGCTTCCTTCCGGACCTGACCCGGTTGGCGAGCGGTACGTCCTTCGCCAACCTCCCGGGCTCTATTTGGCCCATGCGGGAGATCGACGCAAGGGCGCGGCGGCCTAAGGATTATGCGGGGTCGTCAATTGCGCGCCGCCGTCGATCGCATGCAGCTCCGCCGTGGAGGGGGCTTTGATGCTGCTGTTGAGTTTTCGTAGCATCGTCAAGCACAACTCTTTGGTCGCCTTGTCTTTGACCACGTCTGACAATTTAGCCACGTAGTAAAACGCCATGGCTCGCTGAGAGATGGAATCGTCATAATAAAACGGATCGGCCAGTCCGTCGGGGCCATCGTTGTTATTGTCGGACATTTGACGTCTTCGCCTCGATGATTAATTTCCCAACTGCGTGTCAGAGACACCCATTGGAAGAACACAATATGACAGTGGGCGAGACCGTGGCGATTGTATGGCGATGAGAGTCCTTGGGCCTGCGACCGAGCGAAGCGGCGCCCCGGGCCTGAGGCCTTTGGCGCCGCTCCGGGGGCGGCCATGGCGGGGTCGGAGTCGCCCCCATCCAGGTTTGCGACTACACCCCCGACCATGAAACCCACGGCGCAGCCCCTGCGAATCTATATCGACGCCGACGCCTGTCCGGTGAAGGACGAGACCTATCGCGTCGCGGCGCGCTACGGCGTTGGCGTGTTCGTCGTCGCCAACAGCCCGATCCTCACCCCTCGCGCGCCGGGAATCGAACGGATCGTCGTCGCCGCGGGGCCGGACGCGGCGGACAACTGGATCGCCGAGCGGGCCGGGCCGGGCGCGGTCGTCGTCACGGCGGACATTCCGCTGGCGAGCCGCTGCGTCAAAGCCGGCGCCGAGGTTCTCGCCCCGACCGGCAAGCGCTTTTCCGAGGACTCGATCGGCATGGCGCTGGCGACGCGCAACCTGATGGATCACCTGCGCGAGACGGGACAGGCGACCTCGGGCCCCAAGGCCTTCGGCCCCCGCGACCGTTCGAATTTTCTCGGCGCCCTCGACAACGCCGTGACCCGATTGAAGCGCGCCGGCGCGACGACCGGCGAGGCTCGAGGCGGGGACCAACGCTGAGCGCCGCGCCGCGCGGCGATGCGGCGCTCTTCCCCCTCGCATCGGCGGGGGTTTCGGCTATAGTGCGGACCGTTGCCGGAGCCTGTCCGTGATCGCTGTCGTCCGTTCCCCGTCCGTCAAGCGCCGCGCCGCGTTGGCGCTCGTCGTCGGCCTGGCTTTGCTTGCCGCCGGATGCGGCCGCCGCGGGCCGCTCGAACCGCCTGACAGCGCGATCGCCACGCCGACGCCGGCGCCGACGGCGAGTTCCGATCTGAGCGATCAGCTCGGACGGCCCAAAAATCCGCCGATTACGCCGCCGAAGACGTCGTTCGCGCTCGATCCCCTTCTGTAAGTCGCCATGCACCATTTCGCCTACCGAAACGGCGCGCTGCACGCCGAGGAGATTCCGTTGGCGAAAATCGCCAGCGAGGTCGGCACGCCGTTCTATTGCTATTCAAGCTCAACCATCGAGCGACATTTCGAGGTCTTCCGCGCCGCCTTCGCCGATCGGCCGGCGCTCGTCTGCTACGCGATGAAGGCCAATTCCAATCAGTCGGTGTTGAGAACCCTGGCGCAACTCGGCGCCGGCATGGACGTCGTCTCCGAAGGCGAACTCAGACGGGCGCGCGCCGCCGACGTGCCGGGCGACAAGATCATCTTCTCCGGCGTCGGCAAGACGCGCGGAGAGATGGCGCTCGGGCTTCAGGAGGGCATCCTCTGCTTCAACGTCGAGTCCGAGCCGGAACTGGAGACGCTGTCCGAAGTCGCCAGCGCGCGCGGTCAGACGGCGCGCGTCGCCATTCGCGTCAACCCCGACGTCGACGCGCGCACGCACGCCAAGATCTCGACCGGCAAGGCGGAGAACAAGTTCGGCGTGCCGATTTCGCGCGCCCGCGCCGTCTACGACCGCGCCCGCACGTTGCCCGGCCTCGCCGTCGTCGGGGTCGACATGCACATCGGTTCGCAGATCACCGACATGCAGCCGTTCGACGACGCCTTCGCGCTGCTCGCCGATTTCGTGCGGACGCTGCGGGCCGACGGGCACGCCATCGACCACATCGATCTTGGCGGCGGCCTGGGCATTCCCTATCGGGTCGACAACGATCCGCCGCCGCTTCCCGACGTTTACGCGAAGATCGTCGCGCGCAGCACCCGCGACCTCGATTGCACGCTCTATTTCGAACCGGGTCGGCTGATCGTCGGCAACGCCGGCGTGCTGGCGACCACGGTCCTCTACGTCAAGCGCGGCGACGCCAGGAACTTCGTCATCGTCGACGCGGCGATGAACGACCTCGTCCGCCCAACGCTCTACGACGCGCATCACGAGATCTGGCCCGCCGCCGAGCCGGCGACCGCCGCGCCGCGCCTGCGCGCCGACGTGGTCGGGCCCGTGTGCGAGAGCGGCGACTTTCTCGCCCTCGATCGCGAGCTCGCCGAACCCCGCGCCGGCGACCTGCTGGCGGTGATGTCGGCCGGCGCCTATGGGGCGGTGCAGGCCGGAACCTACAATTCTCGCCTGCTGGTTCCCGAGGTCCTGGTCAAGGGCGACCAATATGCGATCGTCAGGCCGCGGCCGAGCTACGCGGAATTGATCGGCCTCGACAAACTTCCGCCGTGGTTGCAACGTCGCTAGTCTATCGGACGCCGATCCGGCGGGCGGACGGCGCGGAGACGCCTCGTTGGGTTCGAAGCAGGCTGAGAGTTCGCGACGCGACGGGGCGACGCGCATTGGCGCGAAGCTGACCGCGCTGGCGCGCCGCGCCGAGGCGGTGATCGTCTTCGAGCGCTACTGGCCGCCGTTGGTGTGGGCGGCGACGCTCGTCGCGCTGTTCCTCGCTGTGTCCTGGCTAGGTCTGTGGCAACCACTGCCGCGCGCGGCGCGAATCGGCGGCGTCGCGGCGTTTGCCGTCGCTTTGGCGATCGCGCTCGCCCCGTTGGCTCGACTGCGCCGCCCTGTCCGCGCCGAGACCCTCGATCGCCTCGACCGCGATTCCGGCGCGCCGCACCGGCCCGCCGCGTCGCTCGACGACCGACTCGCCATGGCGGGCGATGATCCCGCCACCGCGGCGCTGTGGGCGCTGCACCGCGCCCGCCTCGCGCGCCAAATCGAGCGATTCGTCGCCGCCGCGCCCGCCCCAGGCATGGCGTGGCGCGATCCGCGCGCGCTGCGATTCGCGGTCCTGCTTGCCGCAATCGCCGCCGCGCTCGTCGCCGGACCGGAACGCTACGGCCGGGTCGCCGCCGCCTTCGACTGGCGCAACGGCGCAGCCGCCGCCGCGACGGCGCGGCTGGACGCGTGGATCGACCCGCCCGCCTACGCCAACAAGCCGCCGATCCTGCTCGACCTCGCCGCCGCCCGCGACCCGTCGCAGAAGATCGTCACCCCGGAAGGCTCGGCGCTGGTGGTGCGCGCCGACGCCGACGTGTTTGAAACGCGGGTCGAGGGCGCCATCGCCCCGGTCGCCGCCAAGCCGGCCGACCAACCCGCCCCTGCCGCGGGCGCTCCGACCGCAAGGCGTTGGACGATCGCCGGCGACGGCGCGGTCGTCTTCCGCCGCGACGGCGCTACGCTCGGTCGATACGAAATCGAGGCGACGCCGCTCGGCGCGCCGAGCGTAACGTTGCTCGAGCCGCCGCGCGGCAATCTCAGCGGTTCGCTGACGCTTCGTTATTCGCTTGCCGACCGCTACGGAATCGCCGGCGCCGAGGCCGAGTTCGCCAATCCGGCCGCCGGCGCCGCGCCGCCGCGCGCGCTCGTTGCGCCGCCGAAGCTGACGCTGCGCCTGCCCAGCACGGCCAACGGAACCGGCGAAGCGACCACGACCGGCGACCTTTCCGAGCATCCGTGGGCGGGTGCCGAAGTCGTCTTGATTCTCAAGGCGACCGGCGTTTCCGGCCGCGTCGGCGCAGGAGCGCCGACGACGTTCACGCTGCCGCAGCGCGCGTTCCGCAACCCGCTCGCGCGCGCGCTGGTCGAGCAGCGGCGCGCGCTGGTCCTCGACCCCGACCACGTACAACCGCGCGTCGCCAAGGCGCTCGACGCCCTGACGATCGCGCCCGACTTCTTCCAGACGCCGGCCAGCGTCTATCTCGGTCTGCGCCAAGCGCGCGCGCAGCTCGCCGACTCGCACGGCGACGCCGATCTCATCGCCGTCGCCGATCTGCTGTGGGCGATGGCGCTCAGGCTCGAGGACGGCAACGCCTCTCAGGCCCAGCGTGACTTGCGCGCCGCCGAACAGAAGCTGCGCGAGGCGCTGCAACGCGGCGCGAGCGACGAAGAGCTGCGCAAGCTGACCCAGGAACTGCGCGACGCCGCCGAGCGCTACATGCGCGACCTCGCACAGCAGTCGCCACAGCAGCCAAACGACGCCGACGCCCAATTGCCGCAGCAGGATCTCGAGTCGATGCTCGACCGCATGGAAGACATGGCGCGCAACGGCGCGCGCGATGACGCCGAGGCGATGCTCGACGAAATGCAGAACATGTTCGAGAACATGCGCGGCGCCGGCGGCGCCCAAGAGGACCAGGCGAGTCGGGAGCTGCGCAAGCAGGTGGACGAACTCGGCAAGCTCCTGCGCGACCAGCAGGCGTTGCGCGACGACACATTCCGTCAGGATCAGCGCGAGCAACTCGGCCGCGACGCGCCCGAGGGCCAAGGCGATCGAGGCAAGCCGTCGCTCGACGAGCGCCAGCGGGCGCTCGGCGACCGCCTCGGCGAATTGCAGAAGCGGCTGAAGTCGCTCGGAATGAAAGGCGAGAAGGGCTTCGACGAAGCGCAAGGCGACATGACGGAAGCCGAGCGCGACCTCAAGGGCGACGGCCAGAGCCAAGGCCAGGACGGCAAGAGCGGCGGCGGCGGGCTCGACGATCAGGGTCGAACCGGCAAGGGCCGCGCCGTCGAAGCGCAGGGCCGCGCGCTCGAAGCGCTGCGCCAGGGCGCGCAGGGATTGCAGCAGCAGGCCCAGGGCAGCGGCCAGGGCGGCGGACGTGGCTACAAGGCGACGAGCCGGCGGCCGGGCGCCGGCGGACCGGGACGTGATCCGCTCGGGCGCGAGTCCGGCGATCGCGGCGGCGCGCTCGAGGGCGCGCTGCACGGCGGCGCCGACGTCGCCGAGCGCGCGCGCCAGGTGCTCGAAGAGTTGCGCCGCCGCCTCGCCGATCCGAGCCGGCCAGAGGAAGAGCGCGACTATTTCGAGCGGCTGTTGAAGCGCGACTGAGCCTCAGGCCGCCCGTCGGCGGCGCATTGGCCGCGACGCCGGCTCAGCCTATAAAGGCCGACTCGATCGGAGCCGCCATGCCGACCCTCGCCAGCGCCCTCGTGGCGATCGCCGTTCTGACCGTCGCCGCAACCCTGCTGTTCGGCTTCCTCAACCTCGCCCGGCCGGGCTCCGGCGAGCGATCGCAAAAGCTGATGCGCTGGCGGGTTGGCCTGCAATTGGGTGCGGTGGCTTTGATCGTCATCGTGCTGCTGACGCGCATGCACTAAGGAAAGGCGCGGATGGTCCGGCTTAATCGCATCTACACCCGCACCGGCGACGACGGCACGACCGGGCTGGGCGATGGTTCGCGCCGCGCCAAGCACGACGCACGGGTCGAAGCGTTCGGCGCGGTCGACGAGGCCAATTGCGCGATCGGCCTGGCGCGGCTGGAGACTCGCGATTCTCGGGACGCCGCGCTGGCGGCGATCGAGGCGACGCTGGCGCGCGCGCAGAACGATCTCTTCGACCTCGGCGCCGATCTTTGCGCGCCGCCTGCGCCGAGCGAGAAGGACGCGCGGCTGCGCGTCGCGCCGAGCCAAGTCGAGCGGCTCGAACGCGAGATCGACGCGCTCAACGCCGATCTCGCGCCGCTGCGCTCGTTCGTGCTGCCTGGCGGGACGCGGGCGGCGGCGGCGCTGCACCAGGCGCGCGTCGTCTGCCGTCGCGCCGAGCGGCGCATGACCGCGCTCGCCGCGATCGAACCGGTCGGCGCGGCCGCGCTCGCTTACGTCAATCGCCTGTCCGACTATCTGTTCGTCGCCACGCGCGTCGCCAACGACCGCGGTCGCGCCGACGTGCTGTGGGTCCCCGGCGCAAGCCAGAGCGAGGGTCGGTGAGCGACGACGCGCGCGACCTGACGACGGCGATCGGGGCCATCAGCGGCACGTCGATGGATGGCGTCGACGTCGCGTTGATTCGCTCCGACGGCGAGGCGCGCCTCGAGACCGGCCCCGGCGCGACCTATCCCTACCCTGCCGAAGTCGCGGCTGAGCTGCGCGCCGTCGTCGCCGACCCGGCGCGCGCGGCGGGGCCGCTCGCGGAGCTCGAAGGCGCCGTCACCGCAGCGCATGTCGCGGCGGTCGAGCGCTTCCTCGCCGAATTCGCCGTCGACCGGCGCGAAGTCGCGATCGTCGGACTGCACGGCCAGACGGTGCTGCACCGGCCGCGCGAAAGCTTCACCCGTCAGCTTTGCGACGGCGCGCGCGCGGCGGGCGCGCTGGCGATCGACATCGTCAGCGATTTCCGTTCCGCCGACGTCGCCGCCGGCGGCGAAGGCGCGCCGTTGGCGCCGCTCTATCACGCGGCGATGTGCGCGGCGCTCGACAAGCCGCTCATGGTCCTCAATTGGGGCGGAGTCGGCAACGTCACCTATCTCGGCGCGTCGGGCGAGATCGTCGCCTTCGACACCGGACCGGCCAACGCGCTGATCGACGACTTCGTCGCGCGGCGGCTGGGCGCGAACCGTGACGAAGACGGACGGCTCGCCGCCGGCGGCCGCGCCGACGCGGCGATCGTCGCCGCGCTGATGCGCGACGCCTATTTCGATCGCCCGCCGCCGAAGTCGCTCGACCGCAACCATTTTCACGCCGCCGCGCGCGCGGTCGAACGCTTGAGCGACGCCGACGGCGCGGCGACGCTCGCCGCCTTCACCATCGAAGCGACGGCTACGGCGGCGCGACCCTTCACCCTGGCGCCCAAACGATGGCTGGTGTGCGGCGGCGGCCGGCTGAACCCGACGCTGATGAACGGGCTCGCCGCCCGGCTCGCCGCGCCGGTCGAACCGATCGAGGCGATCGGCTTCGACGGCGACGTCGTCGAGGCGCAATGCTTCGCCTATCTCGCCCTGCGCTCGCGCGCCGGCCTGCCGATCTCGCTGCCGACGACGACCGGCGCTCCGCGGCCGCTGACCGGAGGGCGGTTCTCGCCGGCGGAACCAGATCGAGCGGCGAAACGTCGCGTGCGTTGAGACGCGCTGCGCGTCCCCCGGCCTTTACGGCCGCGAGCGAGCGCGCAAAATGCGCGCGCCGCGCGCGTTTCGAGCCGGCATGAGGAGGAAACGATGGCGACGCCGCACAATTTTCTCGCCGAACTGGTCGGCTGCTTCGCGACGCCGGTCGCCGAAAATCCGACCGTGGCGATGATCGAGTCCGCGTTCCGCCATCACGGCATGAACGCGCGCTACATCAATTGCGAGGTCCAGCCGGCGGCGCTCGGCGAGGCGGCGCGCGGCGCGCGCGCGATGGGCTGGCGCGGCTTCAACTGTTCGATCCCGCACAAGGTGGCGATCATCGCCCATCTCGATGGACTGGGCGAGTCCGCGGCGACGATCGGCGCCGTCAATTGCGCAGTGCGGCGCGGCGACAAATGGATCGGCGAAAACACCGACGGCGTCGGCTTCATGGAATCGCTGAGGGCGCTGATCGACGTCAAGGGCAAGTCGATCGTCGTGTTCGGCGCCGGCGGCGCGGCGCGGGCGATCGCGGTCGAGGCGGCGCTTGCCGGCGCGCGACGCATCGTCATCGTCAATCGCAGCCGAGCGCGCGGCGGAGACCTGGCCGAACTCATCAACGCCAAGACGCCGGCGAAAGCCGAGTTCGTTCTTTGGGACAAGACCTATTGCGCCGGCGGCGAGGACGACGTGATCGTCAACGCGACCTCGATCGGCCTCTATCCAGACGTTGACGGCAGGCCTGACGCCGATCTCTCAGCCGTCAAACGCGACGCGATCGTCGCCGACGTCATCCCCAACCCGCCGCGCACGTTGTTTCTCCGCGACGCCGAAGCCCGCGGCCTGAGAACGCTCGACGGACTCGGCATGCTGGTCAACCAGGGCGTCGTCTCGATCCGCCACTGGTTCGGCGTCAACGTCGATGCGCGCGTCATGCGCCGGACGCTCGAAGACTTGTTTGGCGCTTAACCGCGATTCCGCCGGCTGAAAAAAGAGCGCCGCGCACGGGAGGGGGAGCCGTGCGCGGCGCAGGCCTGCCTAGCGGGTCAGGCCTTGTCGATCGCCCACGGGCCGGGGCCGGCCGCGGCGAAATAGAGAAAGACGAAGCAGTAGAGGATCGCCAGTTCGCCGTGGTTGAGCACGGGAAAGAAGCCCATCGGGAAATGGGCCATGAAGTAGGCCGCCGCCATGAAGCCCGACAGGATGAAGGCGGCCGGACGGGTCAGAAAGCCGACGATGATCAGCGCGCCGCCCACCAGCTCGATCGCGCCGGTGACATAGAGCAGCGTTGGACCGAGCATATCGGCGATGTCGGGAAGAAACGGAAAGTGGAGAAGCTTGCCGGTGCCGTGCTCGATCAGCAGCAGGCCGGTGACGATTCGTAGGACCGAATGCAGATAGGGCGTCCAAGCGGCCGGAATTATGGTGATGGTTTTCACGATCGCCTCGTCGTTTGCCGGTCTCCGGCTATGAGGATCCGGCGCAGACCACCTGGGCCGCGCCGGAAATTGTCGCGAGCGGCTGTGGCGCGCGCCTTCACGCGAACTTGGCGATCTGATCGAAGGCGAAACGCGGGCTGCGCGGGAACAGCTTTTCGAAATCGCCGTAGCCGATGTTGACGATCACGTTCGATTTGACGTCGGTCCCGGCGAAGAACTCGGCGTCGACCTTGGCGTTGTCAAAGCCGGTCATCGGACCGGTGTCGAGACCGACGGCGCGCAGTGCGATGAGGAAATAGGCGACCTGCAAGGTGCCGTTCTGAAACGCGCTGCGTTCGGCGAACGCCTCGTTGCCGGCGAACCAGCTCTTGGCGTCGGCGTGCGGGAATAGGAACGGCAGGTGCTCGTAGAACTTGAGGTCGTAGCCGGCGATGGCGACGACCGGCGCGGCGAGGGTCTTTTCGAGATTGCCTGGCGCCAGCGCCGGCGCGAGTCGCTGCTTGGCCGCTTTCGAGCGCAGGAAAACGACCCGCAGCGGCGACTGGTTGGCGCTGGTCGGGCCCATCTTGGCCAGGTCGACGGCGCGCCGCAGCAATTCTTCGGGAACCGGCTTGTCGACGAACGCATTATGCGTGCGCGCCTCGTTAAAAAGCAGCGCGAGCGCGTCTGAGGACAACTGCTTGGGTTCGGCGACGTGGACGGCCATGGGTGGGTTCCTTTGAGGCGAAATCGCTCACCTCAACATGGGGGTTGCGACCCATCGCCGCAATTGGCAAAATAATGCTAGGACCCATCACAAGGAATGATCGATGATCGATCCGCTGACCCTTGACCAGATGCGCGCGCTGATCGTCGTCGCCGAGGCCGGCAGCTTTTCCGCCGCGGCTCGGCGACTCGGCCGCGTCCAATCGGCGATCAGCCAGTCAATTCAGGCGATGGAAGCGACGCTCGGCGTAACCTTGTTCGACCGTTCGACCCGCACCCCCGTCCTGACCGAGGCCGGCCAGGCGATCGTCAACGATGCGCGGGCGGTGCTCGAAGGGGCCAAGGCGATGCGGGCGCACGCCGAGAGCATCGCCGCCGACGTCGAGCCGGAGATGACGCTGGCGGTCGACTCGATGTTTCCGACGCCGCTGCTGATGGCTTCGCTCGACGCGTTGCGCCGCGAATTCCCAGACCTGCCGGTGACGGTTTTCACCGAGGCGCTCGGCGGCGCCGAGCAGCGGTTGCGCGACGGCGCGGCGCGGATGGCGATCTACACCCTGCCGGGCGGCGCGACGCGCGACCGCAGCACTCAGTTCCTCACGCGAATCGCGCTGACGCCGGTGGTCGCCGCTGACCATCCGCTCGCCGCCGTCCCCGGCCCGCTCGGCCGCGAGGCGCTGGAACCCTACGTCCAGCTCGTCCTAACCGACCGCACCGACGTGACGCGAAACATACAGGGCGGCGTCGTCGCCCTGCGCGTCTGGCGCTTCGCCGATCTTTCGACCCGGCTCGAATTCCTGCTTGGCGGCTTCGGCTGGTGCAACATGCCGCTGCACATGGTCGAGAGCCATATCGCCGCCGGGCGGCTGAAGCGGCTCATCCTGGCCGGCCGACCCGAAGTCGAACTGCCGCTCTATGTCGTCCACGAACGCGGCCGCCGGCTCGGCCGCGCCGGCCGCTGGCTGATCGACGACCTGCGCGCGCG
>Ga0181516_10001907_pt1 | contig 15420 bp, 14 predicted proteins | sample PEATcosm2014_Bin_25_FD_121104 | JGI IMG/M metagenome (GOLD analysis project Ga0181516, IMG submission 121104) | Peatland microbial communities from MTU Mesocosm Facility, Houghton, MI, USA - PEATcosm2014_Bin01_10_metaG | ecosystem: Environmental > Terrestrial > Soil > Wetlands > Peat | place... | reverse complement strand
TACTGGCAGCAGATCATCAAGGGTCTGATCATCGTTGCGGCCGTCGCCATCGACATCCGCAAGTACCTGCGCAAGCGCTAGTCGTCAATCATTGGGAGAAAAGCATGAAATACACATCACTAGGCCGTTCAGGTCTCAAGGTCAGCCGCTTATGCCTGGGGACCATGAACTTTGGAAACTTCAACGACGAGAACGAATCGTTCAAGATCATGGATGCAGCCCTTGAGGCAGGGATCAATTTCTTCGACACGGCCGACAACTACGGGTGGGCCACCAAGAATTGGGGCGTTACCGAGAAAATACTTGGCAAATGGTTTGCGCAGGGCGGAGGGCGCCGGGAGCGGGTCGTCCTTGCCACCAAAGTCCACGAAGACATGTTTGATCCCCACGACGGCCCCAATTCGGCTCCGGGGCTTTCTCTTTACAAAATCCGGCGCCATTTGGAATCCTCGATGAAAAGGCTTCAGACAGATCATGTAGAGATCTATTACATGCACCACATCGATCGCAACGTGACGTGGGACGAGCTTTGGGGCGCCCTGGAGGGTCTCGTTCAATCGGGGAAGGTTGACTACATCGCCTCGAGCAATTTTGCCGGGTGGCACGTTGCCAAAGCCCAAGCCGAGGCCAAGGCCCGGCACTTCTTTGGTCTGATCTGCGAGCAGCACCGCTACAGTCTGCTGTGTCGGCAGCCCGAGCTCGAAGTCCTGCCGTGCGCCAAGGACCACGGGCTGGGAGTGGTTGCCTGGGCTCCTCTCCATCATGGAATGCTTTCGCGAGGCGCGCTGAAACAGACAGATGACGTCAGACTCAAGGGATTCAAGCCCGAGATTGAAAGGCACCGCAAGCAACTTGAAGCGTTTGGGGCGCTGTGCAAGGACTTGGGACACCCCGAAGACGTCATAGGACTGGCCTGGATCCTGGCCAATCCCGCCGTAACTGCTCCTATCATTGGACCCTCGACACTTCAACATTTTGAGGGCTCGCTCAAGGCTCTGGACGTGGTGCTGACGCCAGATGTCATGAATCGCCTGGACGAGATCTTTCCGGGTCCGGGCGGAGAGGCTCCCGAAGCCTACGCATGGTAGCAGCGAAGGAAGCCTATCGTGAATGAAACTGAATTTGTTGGCATGGATGTGGGAAACCCCCTGCTCTGGGGTTTAACCATCAAACGTGAGGACGGCTATCGGATCATGGCGGGCGGCGCGGACATTTGGGGAACCTCAGATCAGTTTCACTTCGCCTTTTTCCATCATGTGGAATCATTCGACTTCCGAGTCAGGCTCTGCTCGCTCGGAATGCCCGACCGGTACGCCAAGGCCGGCCTTATGGCCAGAGAGACCAAAGACGCCGACAGCAAGCACGTCTATTTGATGAGCTTCGGAGACAACAGCGCTCGGAATCGGAACAACGGCGGCATTGAGCTCCAGTACCGTGGCACGACAGGCGGCGAGAGCAAGGCGATTTACCCCCCCGATGACAGGTGTGAACCTCCCCTTTTTCCTGTGAACTTTCCCAATACTTGGTTGCGCTTGACCCGAAACGGCAGACGCTTCGATGCCTACATCGGGTATGATGGCAGGACCTGGAACCATTACTCAAACCTTGAGATCAGTATGGACCCTGAGATTTTGCTTGGCGTGGCAGTGACGGCTCACCACCCGCGAGAAGTTGTCTATTGCGACTTTGCCGATGTGCAACTCGAACCATCTCTTCAACTGTGACAAGATCCGCCTAACCGCAGGGTTGGGTTACGTACATCCCTACTTACGACCGCGCGACCTTCCGGAACGTCGTGGGAGATTGTCCTTCGACCCTCCTGAACATTCTCGAGAACAACAAAGGATCGTCGTAGCCAACGGAGCGGGCGATGTCGGTCACACCAAGGTCTGTTTGGATCAACAGTGAGGTCGCTTTCTCCATCCTCAACCTCAAAAGATAGTCACGTGGACTGCAGCCCAGTTCCATTCTGAAAATTCGAGAGAGATACTTGCGTTCCAGGCCGACATGGTTGGCCAAGCCCTCCATGGAAACCGAGCAGGAATAGCGGGTGTTCAAATAGTCGATGGCACCCTTGACATAAAGGTCCCGAAGCTTTGGCACCGCTGCAGCGGTTGCGGCACGGTCGGCATTGTCGACCAGCGACGCCAGCAATTGCGCGAGGCAACCCACCAACTTCAATTCCCGGGATGGCGACGGCATTATGGACTCGGACAATTGCCGAAATGACTTGGCGATCGGTTCAGGGTGAAAGGGAAAAATCGGATGATCAAGAGTAATCCCCGCGCTTTGCAAGGCTTCTTCGGCCTGGGTTCCTTGAAAAGCAATCCAAGAATAGTGCCAAGGTTCGGTCAAATCAGCTTGATAAGAACACAGGCGCCCGGGTGCAATAAAGAAACCATACCCAGGTCCCAAGGCAAACTCAGCCGCGCCATTTCGAAAGACGCCTTTTCCGTTGTGGATGAAATGGACCTTGAAATGGTCTTTCAGACCTGGTCCCCAACGATGCCCAGGGGGACAGACCTGACTTCCACAGTAGTAGAGCTTAAGGTCACCCAGCGCCGCGTCCTGTTTCGGCACGACGGCAAGTCGAAACGCCTGGATAGAATCCACTACCCTGCCCCCTTCGCTGACACTTTATTATACCTTATCCCAGAGGACGAACGACGATAAAAGATTGAGGACCTGTTTGGCTTCTTACAATAAGTCGAGCGCACGTTCGATTCAATTCACGACCTCCCCAAACTTGTTACGGGCGGACGCCGAGGCAGTTGCATCGACATCCTTAGAGACCGTACCGTTTCGGAGCACCGCCACTGGTTGAAAACCGGCAGGGATTTTCAAGTCCTGTTTCATGGCCGCGGTGCTGATCGACCGCATCGGACTCGTGTAGCTAGGGGACCCGAACCCGAGACTTTGGGCCGCAAGGCTCATGTTCTCGGCGGCCTTGGGCAGCACCCTCTGCATCGGAGTGAGATCGGAAACCACTGTCAATTTCCATGGTTGGCCGTCGATGGCGCCAGGGGCCCGGTTTCCGCATTCCAGGATCAAGTTCAAATCGTCTGATCCAACGGATCCTGCGGCAAAGACTTTGGTCGTGGAACTTCCCCGGATCAGTTTGATGACAGGATTCCCTGTCTGCTGACCAAACGCCGCTTGCGCGACGCCAGCCACTGCAAGTATGGCAAAGAAGCACAAGTCTTTTCCTATCGGTCTCCCCCAGTTCGAGTCGCTATGATCTAGCCAATCTTCCAAGCCGACCGCTGCCAACTGTCACAAAATCACCTCGACCGAAGCGGCCGAAACACTCCTTGAGCCAGCCAGCGCCATCATAGGCCAGGTCGACGCCCGGTATCTTCGGTGTTTGACCACCGCGAAGTCCGGTCTCTTGTCGGTTCTGCTGAAGAAAGTTACCAGGTTCAACTTTGCCTAGAAAGGCTTGGCCTCAGGCTCCTCCCCTTCGTTCCAGCATGGGATTGGCGTAGCCCCGGACGCTTTGAAGCTCTGAAACGAAGCGGGCGGCCTTTTCCGTGGCGTCCTTCATGATCTTTGTTCCTTTGACGATATCGACGAACTTGGATGTCTGACTCACGATTGCCTCGTAGTCCTCAACCTTGACAAGTTTGCCTACCAGGGACGAGTCTGGCGGGAACCTGAGGTAGAGCAGTTCCTCGGCGGTCTTGGGACTCCTTTGGTTGCTGCGCGCCCGAACAGGACTGTCGGATCGGAGCTCAAACAGCAGCCCGACCAGCCAGTCAGCTGCGGCTCGCGAGGGCCCTGGGTCGCCGTACTTCAAGCTGAGGACCTCGGAAAATACTTTTTTCGCCGCAAGCTGAATGCTCGTGGCGCACGAAGAGATGGCGCCCAGGAGCGAAACCGAAGGACCCCCTCCCCCCCCCCGTCAACCACCCCACGGTATTCACCCACAGCCGCCGGATCTCCGGTGCCGACCAGGCCTCGACACTGTGGCCGTTGGCCAGGTAGGCGGTTCGGTCTGCCGACTCGGGGGTCACGGGCCACCGGAACCCGAGGAGGCGGCCGTACTCGGGCCAGTCCTCGAAACAAAGGATGCCGCCGTGGCACTCCAGCCGTGACGCCACGGGGGACAGCGTCTCGTTACTCCGACGCCAGCGCCCCGTCCCAACGCACCAGAACCCTGACGATCAGAGCGAGGAAGCTCTCCCGGTCCACGTCGGGGAGCCCGGACGCCCCGCTTTGGGTTGACAGATTGTTCATGCCCCTTTACTAATCTCTGGGGAGAACTCCTATGAAATCCGTCGATTACCGAAGCGCGCCGCTGCTGCTGATCTGGGAAGTGACCCGGGCTTGCGCCCTGGCTTGCCAGCACTGCCGGGCCAGCGCCGAAGACGTCCGTGATTCCCGGGAGCTGACCCTCGACCAGGGCAGGAAGCTGATCGACCAGGTGGCCGACCTGGGCACTCCCCTGCTTGTGTTCACAGGGGGCGATCCCCTTCAAAGGGACGATTTGGAAGACCTCATCCGGCACGGACGCAGCCGCGACCTCACGGTGGCCACGATACCGGCGGCCACGCCGCGCCTCACCCGCGAACGCATCTTCAGCCTGCGCGACGCCGGGGTGCAGCAGCTGGCGCTCAGCCTCGACGGCGAGTCGGCGGCCAAGCACGACGATTTCCGCCGGGTCGAGGGCACCTTCGACAAGGTCATGGAAGGCGCCCGGTGGATCCGCGAGGCGGGGATTCCCCTCCAGATCAACACGGTGTTTGGCGCTTGGAATTTCGACGACTTCGACGCCCTGGCCGAAACGGTAGCCGGGCTGGGCGCTGTGTTTTGGGAAGTGTTCTTCCTCGTCCCCACAGGCCGGGGCTCGAGCCTGCAGAGCTGCAGCCCGGAGCAGTTTGAAGCCCTGTTCCGCAAGATCCACGAGCTGGCCAAGACGGCGAAGTTCCACATCAAGGTGACCGAGGGACAGCATTACCGCCGCTACTTTTTGCAGAACGAGGGCCAGGCCCACGTGGTCTCGCCCCAAACGGGTCACCGGCCCGTGGCCGCCAAACCTGTGAACGCGGGAAACGGGTTCTGCTTTGTCGACTTCAAGGGCGACGTGTACCCCAGCGGCTTCCTGCCGGTGGAATGCGGCAACGTCAAGACCGTTCCCCTCGCCCAGATCTATCAGCGGCATCCCGTCTTCCTGGAACTGCGCGACCTCACCAACCTGAAGGGCAAGTGCCGCACCTGCCAGTACCTGGACTTCTGTTCGGGGGGCTCTCGGGCCCGGGCCTACGGCAGGACCGGAGACTACAACGCCTCCGAGGCCTTCTGCACCTTCGAGCCCGCTTAGGCGCTTAGCCGACCGAAGCCGGCTCCAGCAGCAGGCACGAGCGGTCTTCACCCAGTACGTCGCCGCAGTCGTGGTAGGCCTTCACCCGGCAGCCGCGGCACAGGGCGACGAAGCCGCAGTCCCCGCAACGGCCGCCCACGGGCGCGTCGCCGAGCTCGAACAGCTTCTCGATCGCGCCCTTGAGGCCCAGCTCGCGGATGTTGCCCACATTGTAATCCTGAACAAAGCTGCACGGCAGAATGTCGCCCTCGGAGTTGATCCCCATCAGGCCCCTGCCCACGGGGCAGGCACTCTTGATGCGCATCCGGGTCTCGGCCTTGGTGGTGTCGACGCCGTGCGCCTTGAGGCGCTGCAGGATGACCATGGCCAGCGAGGGCAGCGCGCCGATGTCGTACTCGAGCCCGCCTTGGGGGGTGTTCAGCACGTCCTCGACGATGAAGTCGGCGATCTGCAGCCACTGGGCGTTGGTCACCCGTTTTTCTTTCATGGGGACGGCGCGGCCCGAGGCGATCAGGTCGCAGGCGTAGACCAGGCCCGAACCGATGTCCTTGGCCATCTGGACGAGGTCGAAGAAGTGAGGGAACGTGCTGGAGGTGACGGTGGTCTTGACCCCCACCTTGATGCCCCGGCGCTTGAGCCGCGCGATGTTCTCCATGGTCTTGCGGAAGGAGCCGCGCGCTCCCACGTAGTCGTCGTGGAAGTCCTCGGGTCCGTAGAGCGAGATCGCCACATAGTCGACGCCGTACTCCACCAGTTTGTCAGCCGCCGCGTCGTCGATGTACAGCCCGTTGGTGCTCACGACCACCTTGGTTCCATACTCGTGGGTCTTGGCAAGGATCGCGTAGAGGTCGGGCCGTGTGAAGGGCTCGCCGCCGGTGATGAACAGCAGGGGCACCTTGGACTCGCCGATCTGCCTGACCAGGTCGAGGGCCTCGGCGGGGGACAGCTCCTTCTTGGCGCGGGTGAAATCGGCGTTGACGTAGCAGTGCTGGCAGTAGAGGTTGCAGCTGTTGGTGATGTTCCAAATGACTTCGCTGGGACGGCGGGCCTGGAACGCCTCAAGGGTGCGGTTCCCAATTTCGGACAGGGGTCCCCCAAGGAACAACGACCGGACGTGACTCATGCGTGACTCCTTCCGGCCCGTGCCGGTGCAGTTAGGATAAGTTAATCCATGTAAAAGAGCAAGATGTCTTCGGAGAGTGGTGCAGGGCCGTCCTTTTTTGTGTCGAAAAGTCCCCGCGTGCACGATAATGGAGGCATGAACACCACCACCCGAGTCACCCTGGTCCTGCTGTTCGGGGTAGCGGCCAGCCTGACGGCTCAAAGCACCAACCGCTGGGACCTGTATCAGGAGCTGGACTGGCCAGCCCGGCAGGCGTACCTCGAACAGAACACATCGCCTCCCCTGGATGAAGCGTTTCTGCTCCAGGCTCTCGACCTTGTCGACTCGGCCCGCGTCGAGTCGGGCGCCGAGAACGAGGTGTCGGTCAAGAAAGCCATCACCATAAGGCTGATGAAGCTGCTCGCGGCCCTGCCTTCGCCCAAGGCGGCGCCGGCCATTGAGCGCATCCCGCTGCAGTACCGCGACCCCGTGCTTCGGGGTGAAGCCTGGATTGCGTTGGCCCAGCTCGGCGACAGTGCGGTGGTCCCGTCGCTTGTCCGCAACCTGGCAGCCCTCAACGACAGCGATTCGCGCAGCCGGGGCGATGAGGTTCAGGCCGCGTACGCAGTGCAGGCCCTGGGGGCACTCAAGGCCGCCGACGGCTTCAGGGCCGTCGCGGCGGCGTCGCAGGGCTGGTACTCTCCGGCCAGCGGGGTCAGAGCTCTGGCCAAGAAGACTCTGCCCTTGCTCGTCCCCGACGTCAACAAGGCGACCCTCGACTTGCTGGCCAACGACACGGACCTCGCGCTGAAAGAGGGGCTCTTTCAAACCATCGTGGACCAGGGCGACCCGATGTACACGGCGGCGGCGGCCTCGGCCATCCTGGGGCAGCTGGTGAACTACCACGGCCAGGACCCGGCCGACAGGGAAAGGACGGCGAGGCTAACCCTCGCCACTCTGATCGGCGCCCAGACTGCCCCTTCGCCCCCGGTCTCGCTCGTGGCGCCGCTGAAGGTGCTCCTTCTCCAGTCGGACAGCTTTCAGCTCAAGGCGCACTCGGTGCGGCTGCTGGGCAAGATCGACGACCCGTCGGCTGTGCAGCTGCTGACCTCGACGCTGTCGGCCCTCAACGCCCAGCAGAAGGTCGGCACGAACAAACCCGCCGACTTGAAGTTGGTGTCCGAGCTCGTCGGGGCCCTGGTGCATACGGGCAAGGCCGGCGCGAAACCGGCCCTCGACGAGGCGCGCTACAGTGACTATCCCGCCGGCCTCGTCAAGGAGATCGACGCCGCGCTGAAACAGCTGCCGCAGTGATCAAGGTGCAGCCCACGCGTTGGCCCGGCCTGGCCTGGGCGCTGGGCCTCCTGGCGCTCGCGTTCGCGGCCCAGGCCGGGGCAGCGTGGGTGTGGGTGCACGTGGGCGGGGTGCGCAACCTGACCCTGCTGGCGGGGCTGGCCAACCTCACTGCCCTAGTCCCCGTGGCGGTCCTGGGCTTCTGGTTTTCCGGCGAACCACCCGCCTTCACGCCCCCGACCCCGATCCGAGCACGGTTTTGGCTGGGACTGCTGTTAGCAGCCACAGGGGGCACGGCGGTGCTCGGCGAGCTGGCCAACCTGATGGCCTGGCTGGTCCCCCTGCCGCCGGAGCTGGCCAATTTGTTCAACCAGGTGACCCTGGGGCCGCCGCTGATCTCGTTGTTCACTCTGGCCGTCGTCGCTCCGCTGACCGAGGAGATTCTGTTTCGAGGGCTGTTCCTTAGGGCCTTTGCCCGGCGCTACGGAATCTGGCCGGCGCTGGTGCTCTCGAGCGCCCTTTTCGCGTTCTTCCACCTGAACGTCTGGCAGGCGCTGGCGGCGGTATTCGCGGGTCTGTACCTGGGGCACCTGTGCCTTTCCTCGGGTTCTTTGTGGCCGCCCATGGTCGCCCATGCGTGGTTTAACGGGCTTCCCGTGGCGTTGGCGGCCATCGGTCTCACTGTGGACGGCTATAATTCGCCCAATGTGGCCGGTGCCGCGAGCTTCCAGCCGTGGCCGTGGGTGGCCGGCGGCGCGCTGCTCCTCGGTGCCGGACTGGTGCTGACCAAGAGGTGGGCACCGTTGCCCCCTCCCCCCGTTTCTGATACAGTTGTCCCATGAACGACGCCCAGCTGTACAAGCTGGTTATTCCCCATTACAGTCTGAACTCTATTCTTTGTAGGAAAACAATTTATGTTTTCTCCGATAGCGATTGACACAGATATCTTGCTATCCAAACTATGCACATATCTATGCACACAACCAATTTGAAGAATTGGACATCGAGGCGACCTTGGTTACCGTCGATGGCTATCATTTCCTGGGATCAGCGAGAGTCGTCATCTTCAAGAGGGGAGGAGTCGAGCCACACCGCTCTTACTTCAGGTAACCCGAAGGTGAGCGGGCGGTCAGCCATGAGCACTTGGTGATGGATACGCACGACAAGATCCAGCGGGCAGACAGGGACGTCCGGCACACCAAGTCCAGGGCACTGCCGTGCAAGACCAGTGCCCCTGCAAACCCTACCATAGCAGTACGATTCGCTCTGTGCCGTGATCGGCAGGTCGACGTTCGTCCGATCCCACTTGAGAATCGGTCAGTTCGAGGACAGGGCTGACGGGTCAACCAGCCAACGTGAAGTCGTCGTTGAGGCGGTCGTCATCCAGGCCTTCTTCATCAAGGTCTGAATCCCCAGAGAAATCAGAGTCGCCCAAGTCATCAACGTCGTCGTCCACGTCACCCTCCCGATAGGGGGTGATTTTATCCCCTGCCCCCGGGTTCTTCAGCCAGTTTGCTCCCTTTGGGAAAATTCCAGTTCCGTTGGGGCGAATCCCTGACAAGATGATGTTCTCCGAGTCCCGACTGCGTTGCCGTTCATTTCGGCACGGTTTCCTGCCCGTTTCAGGCAAGCTTGTGCCAACCCCAATTGTGGGTGGCGGTCGGGGGTCAAGTAAAACCTCCGCCTTCAGTTAGTGAACCCAGTGACCCAGGCTTGGTCAAAAGGATTGCCCTGCTCCTGAGACTTCAAAGGTTTGGCATAGCAGGGGTAGTGTAAAAATGATGCCGAAAACTGAGAAAATGAGAAATCCCATGAGAATGAAAAGGCACCAGGATCTTCCTGGTGCCCTCATGGTTACTCACTCTTTCTTGGTCTTCTCCGGCGCACCTCCTGGCACACTTGCCTTCGGCCTTGCGCTTGCCTTGTTTTGCCAGTACTCAGGTATCCTCACCCACAACCTCTTGGCGGTGGCGGGGTCGAACCCCCGCTTGAATATCCCCTTCATCTTGGCACTGGCGCTGTCCCGCTCTTTCTTGCTGAAGGTCTCCTTGTAGTACAGCATGCGGACGTTGTTCAGGTTGTTGCTGAAGTAGACCGCTTCCTTCCTGGTGAAGCCGAAGTTCTCAATCAGCTCCGGGAAGACTGCCACCAACATCGGCAACTTCCCCCTCTTCCGGTTGTCAACGAGCCACTTCCTCTCGAAGGTGGTCATCATGACTCCACCTCCTGGTTCCTGGCCTGATCGGCCTTCTTCAGCACCCACGTGTAGGCGTTGACCTTAGTCATCTCGCCAGCCCGGATGTAGTCAATCTTGGTCCTCTTCCGGGGCCTCGTGAGCCGGTAAGAGCGAAGTTCACCGATGAGCTTCTCAAACTCCTTCATGACCCACAGGCGATTTCCAGTCCACTGGGGCCTGTTCGTGTCATCAGCGAAGGCCTTCTTCGTGGCGTCGTAGAGGATGAAGTCGTCGACCTGGAACTCACCTGCATCCAGGTTCTTAGCGCTGTAAATTGCGCTGTTGAAATCCTCAAGGATGGTGTCGAGCACCCGGATCATGTGGGACTCAGTCTCAACGAGGCCATCCTCGGCAACGCCAAGGTCAAAGTCGAACTCGGTGATCTCGGGAAAGAAAGCCATCACCATGGGGGCGATGACCTTGCTCCAGGTGACGGCCTTCTTGTGGGTCAGCACCGTGTCCGGCTTGAACCCGGTAGAGGCTTCCATGTGCCAAAGGATGTCGGCGATGACATCGTCGGATCGGTGGCTCAACTCCTCCACCGTGGCCTCGAAGTGCTGGCGCTGTTCGTCGGTGGTCTCAGTCTTGTCCATCATCCAGATGGGGAGAATCCTGGCTTTGAGGTCGGTGCTGATTTTCTCGGTGGCGGTCATCGTGAGCCAGAAGGTCTTGTTGTTGACTATGTTCCCGTGCGAGGAGTGCATGACCCAGCTTGCTATATCCGTATTGGTAACGTTGCTCACGATGGTCTTGGTCTGCTTGGCATTCAACCTTTGGATGTCGTCATAGGTGGCAAACTTGTTTGCCATCGAGTACAGGCTGTTGAGTTGGCCCTCATCGTTCTCAGCATTGAACTGGAGGGGAGTCTGCTTCTGGACTACACGGATGACCTCGTTGACGACCATGGACTTGCCCGAGGAGGTTCCGCTCGACACCATGGCGAACAACGGCTTCTTCCCGTTGAAGTCACTATTGAGGAAGCCGGACAGGATACCAGCACAGAAGCGGTAGCGGTCGACATCGCTCTTGAAGGTGATAGTGTCCAAGAGTCTGCGGAACGTGCCGTTGTTGGCGGGGACGGGATTGTTCCCGAGGAGGAAGGTCGAGGCCTTCTGCTGATACTCGGGGATGCGGGTGAGGCAGTTGAACCGGTTGGGGGTCCCCTGACGGGTGAACTCCAACAACTGCGGGAGCTTGATGGCCGATTCAAGGTTGTTGCCCTGGATGAACTCCACGTCGTGGTAGGCGAGGCTGACCCGGAGCTTGTCGGCGCTGGTGATCATCTCCATGCTGGTGGTGTCGAACAGGAACAGCCGGTTCCCCGAGGCGTCAACGAAGTTCCCATAGAAACGGTACAGCTCTTCCATCTCGGGAGATGGTGAGACCAGTGCCACCTTCTGGGCCCTGTCACCATCCTCCTGGCTCTCGTAGTTGTAGATCCTGCGCTTTCCCGGCTGTGGCTTAGCCTCCGCTTCTTCGGCATCAGGCCTACCCAGGTAGTCCTTAGCAAAGTACAGGAGGGTTCCCTTGGTCGTTGGGGTTCCGTTGGCGGTGAAGCTGTTCCAGGCACGTTCACAGGCATGAGCGGCACCGGCATGAGAAAGGTTGACCCAGTCGGGGAGGCTGTAGCCGGTGTTCTTCAGGGCTGTACCCAGACGGAGCCAGTCGGCGTAATCTTCGAATGCCCCTGCGTTTCCCGCCTTCTTCAGACAGGAGAGAAGGTAGTCCCTCGTGAACCCGGTCTCCAGGTACTTTCCAGCGACCTCCCGCTCGGCATTGTTCCGGCGGTCTTGCTCCTGGTCGATGAGCGTGTCGAGGTGCGCCAGGATGTCTCGGTGGCCCACATGGTAGCGCACCTCTGCCTTGTCGTTGCCATGGACAGCACGGGAGAGGTCCTTGACGCTCTTGTCGAAGTAGGGGTTGGACTGGTTCAGCGCCCTCAGGTATGCCTTGGCCTGGAAGAAGTCCTTCACAGGGACGGAGGTTGGGAAGTAGGCGTGGTAGCGGTCACAGGCTGGCGAGAGCTTCCCGCTCTTGGAGACCTTCTCCTGCTGGTGGTGGCGGGAGGTAGCCAAGAAGTAGGTGAAGTCCTTGTACTCCTCCTCAAAGGCGGTGATGGGAAGTCCATCGTCAACGTCAACGAGCAGGAACCCGGTCTCGACGAAGCTGGCATCGTTGCGCCGACCGCCTTTCAGCTTGGAGACCACATGCTGTGCCCTGATCGCCTCGGTGAAGGTCTCCGGGGAGTCGACCAAGACTTTAGTCGGGAAGTTGGTCTGGTACTGCTCACCCAGGGTGGGGTCGGCCTGCACTGCCCAAAGGCAGTGGGGGAACCTCGTGAGTGGGTTCGCTTCCTGGCTTTCAGGTGCCGGGAAGATAGATAGATTGGGCTTATGGTAGTCCACACCATTGGAAGGGAGAGTACGCACTGGTACGCCTCGTGTCAGAAAGTAGTCGCTGGAACCCTGTCGGCTCCGAGCGCCGACCAGTTAGTGGGTCGAGTTATTGCAACAAAATGAATTTTTGAGTTTTTCCCGAAAAACCTCTAAACTGGTCGTTGAGGCACTGAATGGCTTGGACTCCCGTCCCCACTGATCAGACCATCGTTCTCGTGAACCGCTTTTATTCGAAGAAGAAGATCCGTCCCGAGGACCAGCGCAACGAGGTGCGCCAGTGGCTTGAGAAGCAGGGACAGTCCTTCACCCCGGATTCCTGCCGAAAGTTCTTGGACGGCTTCACCATTGAAATGGCAGACCAGCCATTGGCCCTGGCAAGGCGGGCGACTCAGCGTGGTCGGAAGCTTCTCTCCCGCCCCGTGGTCCGCTTCCTCTACGAGCTGATTTACTTCTGCACCCATCACGAGGTGTCTCCATACGATAGGCGTCAGCGGGCCGACTTTGGTCAGATCCGAAAGGAAGTTCTCAAACCTTTCCTTGCTTCCACGGTGAAGCCCCAGGAGTCCCAACCTCTGTCTGCGGATGACGTTCTCCTCTTGAAGACTGGGTTGATGCGGAAGAAACAAACCAGAAGGTGGGCCTACCTTGTCGACTTCATCTTCAGGTATCAGATCGGAATTGCGGAATTGTGCTCTATCAAGCTGACTGACCTTCACCTTCACGAAGGTGTCTACCAAGTCAGGATCAAGGGTTGCCGGAGAAGGGATCGGAGAATTGATATTCCAGCAAGCTACATCTCCCCGATCATTGAAGAATTTCAGAGTCGAGTGTTCCTGTTTGAAACAAAGGCGTCAACAAGCACTACTAAGGCAGGAGGAATGCCCTTCAATCGAGCAAGCCTCTCGACTACACTGACGAGATGGGGCAGGAAGATTCTGAATAGGAATGTCACTGCCAGGTTGATTGCACGAGCCAATAAAAAGAGCCCAGACCAGGATGGACTATCCTAAATCTGGACTCAACTTTCTGACCTCTATTTAGTAGATGTACAAGTCAAAGGTTGAGAGGACTCCTTCGACCATCATGGATTCTCACTTTCTCACTTTTCAGAGCCATTTTCCTGCTACTCCTAAGGGAAGATTAGGGAAGAACAGATAGAACTTCCTACCGAGCAGGTGAATTCTCAATACTACTACCATAAATCATTACTTTTTTTTGAGAATTTGAGAATTTGATTGCGGTAAGGAGGGTCTCTCTTTTCTGTTGTTTCTCTTCGGGGGAGAAGTCTTGAGCCACAGGAAGAATGAGACTGGACTTGATGGACTTGAGAAACCATGCTATTCTGGAACCTCATCCCGGACACCCATAGGAGGCCTCAACCCGAACGAGCGGAGCCGTGTTCCGCAAAATACATCACCATTTTTGCCGCTGGTTTCAACAACTTGCAGAGCGGCTCCTCCGGTTTGAGCTGGAGTATCTCATCACTGCTAAGGAGGCCGCACATGGCGACCAAAACGTACAACCGCACCACCCTTTCCGACTCCCTTCTTTCCTTCATTCAGTCCCCCACCCACCAGAACCGTGAATACCTGTTTTCTCAGATTCTCACTTTTGCCAACGTGAAAGCGAAGGCTCATTTGCGCCCCTATGCCCACTGGTGGAACGAAAACGCCGGTGACACGTTCATCGCTATTGAGGATCTGGCAGACTACGCCATCATCAAGTTCCTGAACTACCTGGAATCCGACCGCTTCGACAAGAAGGCCTGGACGGAGAATCCGATGGCCAACCTGAACCGGTTTTTCCAATGCAGGGCCCTGGAATGGTGTCGCTCGGAGATGACTCGGCTCAAGCGCCAGACCCGTCCCGATGTCTCGCCTGTTGGCTGGGATGGTGTCCAGAGTCACCACGCCAGCCCTGAGCAGGAGCTCATCGTCTCCGAGATCGAGGAAGCCTATACCCGTGCGGTCGAAGGGCTCCCCGAAGACCTCAAGAGGATCGTGCGGGGAAAGAGGCAAGGCAAGAAGTCGGCTCAGGTGGCGGTCGAACTTGGCGTCCCCGTCAAGGCTGTCTACGAGGGCACGAGGAAGGCTCGTGCACTTCTCCGGGTCGAACTTCAAGCCTACCTGTCGGCTTGAACGCTGGGTGCCTCAGGTTGCGTCTGTGGCACCACCCCTTCCCCCTGCCAGATGTTCATGCCAATAATGATTCATGGACTACTTGGCTGTCTGGGACGAGCTGAGGTGTGCTATCGAAAAAGCACACTCCGTCTCAGACCTAAAGGACGTGAGGAATCGTGCCCAACTGATGCGCCACGCTCTCAGGATGGCGGGAGAGTCAGAGGAGCTGATCCGAAAGGCGGTTGTGGTACAGCTCAGGGCGGAACGCCGTGCCGGTGAAATCCTTCTTTCAAGCCCGAAACAGGGCCCTGGTGACTACCGGCGTTCGAACGGTTCTCTCGGTGAACCGCTTGCCCAATCCTTCTCTGAACAGGGCGTCGCCAAGGCGCAGGCGTTCAAGTGGCAGAAGATCGCCTCCATTCCAGAACCCGACTTCGAAGACTGGCTTGCAAACGCAGTGGAGCTGTCGTCTTCAGGAGCCCTGAAGATTGCGACGGCGAGGAAGGACTGGTCTGATTACCACCCTGCCACCCGCCTCAAGCAGGCACTCCACGATGACGACGTCCACCATCCCTTGGAGAAGATTCAGCAGATACGAGAGTTCCTCCCCAAGAGAGACCAGCCCTACAAAGTCCTGGAACTTTTCGCTGGTGGCGAGGATGGGAACCTCAGCAGGGTCTACCGAGAGTATGGGACGGTCGACCGCTTCGACAAGAAGCTGGGTACCGGGGACTCTTTCGTCGAAATCCACAAGCTCATCCATGAACGCAAGCGCTACGACGTCATCGACATCGACCCCTACGGTGGTCCTGAGGGACTCTTCCCCCACCTGTTCAAGCTCTTCGTGAACGGCTTCATGCTGGTGACCTGCCCAAAGCCAGGGGTCAACGTCGTGAACCGCATGAACTTGGTTCATAACCGTGCATGGTGGGGAGCTGAGATGCCCACTGAGG
>Ga0181516_10001904_pt1 | contig 15427 bp, 12 predicted proteins | sample PEATcosm2014_Bin_25_FD_121104 | JGI IMG/M metagenome (GOLD analysis project Ga0181516, IMG submission 121104) | Peatland microbial communities from MTU Mesocosm Facility, Houghton, MI, USA - PEATcosm2014_Bin01_10_metaG | ecosystem: Environmental > Terrestrial > Soil > Wetlands > Peat | place... | reverse complement strand
TCCGGCTTCAAAATAGCAGAAATCCTTGACCGCGGGGGTGCGCAGCTCGACTTTGTAGTGGCCGCCGTCGCCTTTGACGTAGAAGCGCAGGCCGCTGTAGGGGCGCACGTCCTGGTTCGCCGGGGCCAGGGTCAGCACCACTTCCGCGAAGGGCCAGGGCGCGACGCTCTTGCCGAAATGGCCGTGGATGCGTCCGCTGTGGCCGGGGCTCAGGGTGCTGCCGCCCGCCGCCGGGGCAAAGGGCTGGGGCTCAAGCGTGGTGCCCAGCTTGTTGCTGTCGCAGCCGGCCCACCAGTAGCAGCCGGCCGCCGAGCTCATGCCGCCGCCCTCAAAGTCGTCGATCAGCGTCAGCTTGGCCGGGCCCAGCGGCGTGGGGGTGGGCATCACGATGTTGACCGCCTCGGCCACGCTGGGGTTCCAGGCCGGGGCCTTGCCCACGTCCGCCATGGGGCGGGTGTAGACCAGGTAGTCCACGCGCGCGCCGCCCTGGGGGATGTAGCAGACGTTGATGCTCTCAGGATAGTAGGTGTGGGTGATGACCCGCGCGCCCACCTTGTGGGTGGCCGGCTGCATGCTCTTGGTGGGGTTCAGCACCAGGCACGAGATGGTGCCGTCCTTGCTGCTGCGGGTGGCGTAGAAGCGCAGGCTGGGGTTGCCGCTCACCGCGCTGTCCACCGGGATGTCCTGGGCGTAGCCCGAGGCCAGCAGCACGCCGTAATAGTGCGGCTTGGGGCCGTTGGGGCCGATGGCGCCCAGGGTCCAGTCCTCCTTGATGCTCCACGGCATGATGAAGGGGATGCGCAGGCGCTCGCCCTGGCCGTAGATGTTGGCCATCCAATAGCCGCACCAGAAGCTGAGCGGGCCGGCCTCGCCCTGCTCGTTGTTGGGCTCGCCGGTGGCGCCCACGTTGTGCTCGGTGACGATCAGCGGCACGGTGGTGTCGGTGCTGCGGTCCACCTTGCTCTTGATGCGCAGGTAGAGCTTGGTGAAGTCATCGCTCTTCTTGGTCACCGCGTCCACGGTCTGGTCCTCTTCCTTGGCGAAGCCATAGGTGTGCACGGCGAAGAAGTTGAGGGTGTCGTAGTTGTAGCGCATGATGGGCCGCACCCAGTCGTTGGCGCCCTCCTCATAGCGCCACGAGAGCTCGCCGCCCGAGACCAGGATGCTGGGGTCCACCAGCTTCATGGCGATGATGTGCTCGCGCACCTGGCGGGCGTTCTCCTTGGCGTCAAAGCCGGGCCAGTCCTTGGTGTCATCGTAGAGGTCGCCCTCGTTGCCCACCGACCAGTACTTGATGTTGTAGTGCTTCACCAGGTTGGCCTCGCGCACCAGCTCGGCGGACCAGGAGGGGTCGGCCAGCGCCTTGCCCTTGGGGCCGTCAAAGCGCAGGATGCTCACCTGCACGTAGGGCTCGGCGCCGATGGCGCGGCAGTAGGCGATGAAGGCGTCCAGGCCCACGCTGCGGGCCGTGCTGTCGTCGGTCTCGTTGTTGTGGCCGCCAAAGCGCAGGCTGCCCAGGCGCCAGGGCTTGATGAGGCCCTCGGTGCCCTTGATGGGGTCGCCCCACTTGGGCATCCACATCCAGAAGTTGTGGCCGAACAGGGTGGGCGGGATCTTGGCGCTGTAATCGGGGATCTTCTGCAGGCGGATCTTGGATGAGCCGCCGCGCACCGCCCGGGCCAGGCTGCTGTAATAGCCGGGCTTGCGGGCCGTCACCACGCTGTGGCCCCAGAGCTTGATGGAATCCATGTGGAAGCGGCCGTCCGCGCCGGTCTTGGCGTCCTTGCTGCGCGGCCAGGTGGCGATCATGGCGCCGGCGATGGGCTGGTTGCGGTCGTCCACCACCTGCCCGGCGATGCTGCCCACGCCGCTGGCAGGCAGGCCGCGGGTGCCGTCGCCGATGTCATCGCCCTTGCTCTCCGGGATCTTGGCCACCAGCTTGCCGGCCAGCACGCCGGCCGTCCACTTGGCCGCGCTATGGTAGGCCTCGGGGTCGCCGGAATAGCTGATCTGCACGGTGCGGTCCTTGCCGCCCGGCACGCCGATGGAGTCCACGCCCGCCTCGACCAGGATGGGCTGGCCGGGCTTGATGCTGGCGCCCCAGAAGTAGCTCAAGGGGATGGCGCCCTCCAGGGTGTAGCCGTCCGCGGTCTTCTGGGTGGCGCACAAGCCGCCGGGAACCTTCTCGTTGCGGGTGTAGCACCAGGCATAGCCCGGAACCGGCCGGGCCGGGAAGCCGAACTGGATGTCCTGGTCGCCATAGGCGTCGTGCCCGGGCTGGCTGCCATCGAAGCTGAAGTAGAGGTCCACGCCATCGCCCTTGTAGGTCTCGCCGCCCTGGTGCTCGTTCTGCAGGGGGGCTGGCGTGTTGACCTTGGCGCTCACATAGAGGTAGCGGCTGTCATAGGTGACATAGATGTCGGCAGACAGGAAGTCCGGCCCGGTCCACAGCTGGTTGCCGTTGGCCACCTGGTCCTTGCGGTTGAGCTGCAGGTGCAGGGCATTGGCCGGCCAGTCAGCGAGGCTGCCGTCGATCTTGATGGCCTTGCCGCCCGTGTCATTGAGGACCAGGGGGGCGGCGGCCAGCAGGCTTGCGCCCAGAAAAAGGGCCGCCATGGCGGCCAGCAGCTTCTTGAACATGCTCGTCCTCAAGCAGGGGTTATGAAAGCCGACACAAGGTTTGAATTCAGGCGTTTGAATGGTCTTAGGCACGCTGGCATTATACCCTGGGGCCAGGGCCTAGGGACAGGATTTTTCACCAGCGCGCCAGGGTCTCCCTGAGCTTCTTGAGCGCGCGGCCCCGGTGGCTCACCTGGTTCTTCTGCTCAAGGCTCAGCTCGGCAAAGGTCTTGCCCAGCTCCGGCACATAGAAGACCGGGTCATAGCCGAAGCCCTGGCTGCCGCTCAAGCGCTCAGTGATGAGGCCCTCCACGCGGCCCTCCACCCAATCCTCGCGCTTGGAGGGCGCGGGCTCCACCAGCGAGAGCACGGTGCGGAACACCGCCTTGCGGCTGGGCTTGCCCAGCGCGGCCAGCTCAGCGAGCAGCTTGCGGTTGTTCTCGTCATAGGTGGCCTTCTCCCCCGCGTAGCGCGCCGAATACACGCCCGGCGCGCCCTCCAGGGCCTCCACCTCCAGCCCGGTGTCGTCCGCCAGGGCCAGCAGGCCCGTGGCCGCGGCCGCGCTCTTGGCCTTCTTTTTGGCGTTGAAGAGCAGGGTGATGCCGTCTTCAACCACCTCGGGCAGGCCGCCGGGGATGTCGCTGGCGGAGAGGATGCGGAAGGGCAGGCCCTGCAGGGCCTGCCGCATCTCCTCCACCTTGTTCAGGTTGTGGGTGGCCAGGATGAGGTCGCGCATGGGGGCTCCGAGAGGGTTCAGGCCAGGGGGCCCAGCTCTTTGAGCTGAAGGGCCGCCAGCTCAGCGATGCCCTTTTGCCCCAGGTCGAGCAGGGCGTTGAGCTCGGCGCGGCTGAAGGGCGCGTGCTCGGCCGTGCCCTGCACCTCGATGAGGGCGCCGGATCCGGTGCCCACCACGTTCATGTCCACGCCCGCGGCGCTGTCTTCCACATAGCACAGGTCCAGGCGCGGCTGGCCCTGGATGATGCCCACCGAGATGGCGGCCACCTGGTCCTTGAGCGGCAGGGCCTTGAGCCGGCCATCGGCCACCAGCGGCCGCAGCGCATCCACCAGGGCCATGAAGCCGCCGGTGATGCTGGCGGTGCGGGTGCCGCCGTCGGCCTGGATGACGTCGCAGTCGATGAGCACGGTGCGCTCGCCCAGGGCCTTGGTGTCGAGCACCGCGCGCAGGCTGCGGCCCACCAGGCGCATGATCTCGTGCGTGCGGCCGGAGAGCTTGCCCTTGGCGCTCTCGCGGGGGATGCGCTGGGCCGAGCTCCTGGGCAGCATGGCGTACTCGGCGGTGATCCAGCCCTCGCTGCGGCCCTTGAGGAAGGGCGGCACGGCCTCGTCCACGGTGGCGGCGCACAGCACCTTGGTGTCGCCGAATTCGATGAGCACCGAGCCCGCCACCCCCTTGAGATAGCGCCGGGAGACCTTCACCGGCCTCATCTGGTCCGCGCTTCGCCCATCAGGCCTTTCGCCCATTTTCACCTCAGCGGTTGAATTGGAAGTTGAAGCTCAAGATGCCCTCGGTGTCCACCTGCTCGCTGCCAGCCGGCAGGGGGTCGAAGATGAGGTCCTTGGCGCGGCTCACCGCGTTCTGGTCGATGTCGGCATAGCCCGAGGCCTGCAGCAGGCGCGCGCTCTTCACCAGCCCGTTGGGCGCCACGGTGATGGCCAGGCGCAGCGTGCTCTCCTCGGGCAGCTGGTGGGGGAAGTTCCAGTCGATGGGCCTGAAGCCGCGGCCGCCGATGGGGCCCGAGACCTGGGGCTGGCCGCCCGGCGCGCCGGCCTGCCGGCCCTCGCCCATGCCGCCCTCGCTCAGGTCCTCGCTGTCGTGGTCGCTGCGCGGCTGCAGGCCGATGGGCATCTGGGCGTGCTCTTGGGCCAGCTGGTCCAGGCTGGGCGCCTGGCGCACCTTCACCTTGGAGCGGGAGGCCGCCTTCTTGGCCTGCTTCTGGCGCGGCATCTCCGCGGGGTTGAGCTTGAAGCTGCCCGGCACCGGCTGGGGGTTGGCCGGCGCATCGGTGATGGCCTTCTTCTCGCCGGGCGCGCCGCTGCCCTCGCCGCGCGGCGTCGCGCCGCTGACGGTCTCCACCGAGAGGATGGCCACCTGGGGCGGGGCCGCCGGGTGGGCCATGCCAAAGGTGAGCAGCAGCAGCAGGGCGTGCAGCCCCAGGCTGATGGCCAGGAAGAGGGTGTCTTTGAGGCTGGTCAAGGCCGCGCTCCGCGCATCATTTGCCCTGGTCGGTGGCTATGCCCAGGCGCTCGGCGCCCGCGGCCTTGGCCGCGTCCAGCACCTGCACCACCCGGCCGTGCAGGGCCGCCCGGTCGGCGTTGATGATGACCGCCTTCTCGCCCTGCTTGCCCATGGCGTCCTTGAGCAGGGCGGTGAGCTGGTCCAGCATCACCTCCTGGTCGCGGATGAAGAGCCGCCCCTCGCTGGTGACGGTGACCGTCACCGGCGGCAGGGCCTCGGCCCCCTGGGTGGAGGCCTTGGGCAGCCGCACGTGGATCTGCCCCTGCACGATGAGCGGGGTGGTCACCATGAAGATGACCAGCAGCACCAGCACCACGTCCGTGAAAGGCACCATGTTGATCTCCGCGCTCACCACGCGGCGGTGCTTAGGCTTCCACATCCTTGGCCTCCTTGCCGCGGTCGGCCAGGGCCTCCACCAGCTCGCTGGAGGCCAGGGCCATGCGGGTGTCGAGGTTGGCGGCCTTGCGGGCATAGGCATTGTAGGCGATGGCCGAGGGCACGGCCACGAAGAGGCCGGCGGCGGTGGCCACCAGGGCCTCGGCGATGCCGGCCGAGACCACCGCGGCCCCGGCCTCATGGCTCTCCGCCAGGGCGCGGAAGGCGCTGATGATGCCCATCACCGTGCCAAAGAGGCCGATGTAGGGGGCCACGCTGGCCAGGGTGCCCAGCACGCCGATGCGCGACTCCAAGTCCATCACCTGCTCGGCGGCGCGGCGCTCCATGGCATCGGAGAGCGCGGCGCGGTCGCGGCTGCCGTGGGCCAGGCCGGCCTTCAGCACCTCGGCCACGCAGCCCTCCTCGGCCTGGGCCAGCTCCATGGCATCGTTCAGCTTGCCTGCCCGGGCCAGCTTGGCCACCCGGGCGCTCAACCGCTCGCTGCCGCGCGTGGCCTTCCAGTAGCGCAGGCCGCGCTCAAGGATGAAGGCCCAGCTCAAGATGGAGCAGGCGGCCAGCACCATCATGATGGGGCCGCCCTTGATGATCAACTGCCATAGGTTCTGGTCCTGGAACATGGATCCTCCCGTCCGGGCTGTGGGTTGTCAGTGAAAACGCAGGGTGGCGCCCAGGCCCGCCATGGGCCGGGCATCGGGCCCGCCTTCAAATTCCTCGACCGCCATGTTGCAGAGGTTGCGGCCCTCAACGAAGAAGAGCCAGGCCGGGCTCAAGGCATAGGCCAGGCGCAGGTCCAGGCCGGCGTAGGGGTCCAGCTGCGGGCCGCCCACCTGCTGCATCCAGCGCGCGCCCTCATAGTCCAGCGCCAGCGAGGGCTGCCAGGGCCCGTAGGCGCCGGCCAGGTCCAGCCGGCCGCTGGCCTCAGGATGGAAGGGCACATGGCGGCTGGGCGCGGTGTCATCGCTGGAGCGCTCGGCGCGGGCAGTGAGCCCGGCCTTCAGCCCCCAGGGCCCCTCGGCCTCGGCCTTGAGCAGCAGGCCCTGGAACTCGAGCTGGCCCGCGTTGACCTGGCTCCAAACGCCCTTGCCGGATGGGTCATCCCAGACCACGGCGTCCATCACCTGGCGGTCATAGGCCGAGAGCTCGGCGGAGATGCCCAGGCCCGGCGCGGCCCGCAGGCCCGCCGCCAGGTTGAGGGCGTCGTGCTGGGCCCTGAGGCTGGGGCTGGGCATCACCGGCGCCTCGCAAAAGAGGGCATCCTCGCTCAGCAGGGGCAGGCTCTGGCCGGGCTCAAAGCGGGCGAAGGCCCCCAGGCTGGCACCCAGGCGCTGCTCCCAAGATGCCTGCGGCAGGGCCACCGTGCTGCGGGCCGCGCTGTCGCCATCGCTCTGCAGCTTCACCCCCACGCGGAAGCGGGAGCCGGGCAGGGGCTCAAAGCCCGCGCCCAGGCCCAGCAGGGCCTGGCTCAGGCCGCGGCTGCCCAGGCTGCCAGATTGGCTCCAGCCGCCATAGCCGGCCTCCAGGCCCAGGTCCAGCGGGGCCAGGGGCGTGTCCACGGCCCTCTCCCACAGCCCATGCAGGCGGCCGCCGGCCTCGGTAAAGGCGGTGCCCAGGCCGGGCATCCGCTGCTGGCTGCGGGCCGCGCCCAGGCTCAGGTCTTGGCGCACGCCCCCGCCCAGCGGGCCCTCCCAGTCCAGGCTGCCCAGCAGGCGGCTGCGCGAGAGGCGGCCCTGGCCGTCATCCAGGTAGGTGGAGGCATAGTCGCGGCCGTCGCCCGCGACCTGGGCCGAGAGCAGCTGGTGCCCGGCCACCAGGGCATCGCCGCGGCCGGCCACGCGCCAGTCGTCGCGCCAGGGCAGCAACCCTTTGCCCGCCGGGCTGTCCAGCCGGGCGCCGTCGCTGCCATGCCAGGCCGCCTCCAGCTGGCCGCTGGCATCGCCCCACTGGCGGCCATAGAAGAGCTCGGCCAGGCTGGTGTTGGCCAGCCCGTATTCCAGCGTGGCCTGCCCGTAGCTGGGCACCGCGGTGCGCGAGACATCGCCCAGGGCCTGCTTGCTGCCCTCGGCGCCGGCCTGCTGCTTGCTGGCGCCCTGCTCGCCGGGCGAGGCCTGGATGCCGCCCATGGTGTCCACCTTGGCCCGCGCGTCGCCGCGGTCGGTGAGCGCCTTGGCCTCCCCTTCCCCGATGATCACCACCTCGGGCATCTTGAAGGTGGGGGCTTGGGCGCTGCGGCTCAAGGCCACCGGGCCCTCCTCATCGCCAGCCACCGCCTCGGTGGGCCGCACCATGGGCTGGGCGGTCTCGGTCTCGCCCGCCAGCTCCTCCTTGGAGGCCCAAGCCGGGACCGCGGCCAGCCCCAGGGCCAGCATCAGGCAAAATCGGCGCAGGTTCATGGCTGGGCTCCTTGGGCCGGGCTGGGCTGGGCCTTCTTCTTGGCCTTGGGCTTGGCCTTGCCCTTCTTCTGCTTGGCCTTGGCTTTGGCCGCCTTCTTGGCCTTGGCCGGCGTGGGCTCAGGGCCCAGGCGCTGGTCCAGCAGCCCCAGGCGCTGCTTGGCCGAGGCGCTCCAGGAAGGGTCGCCGCCCATGCTCACGATGCGCTGGTAGGCCAGGCGGGCCTTGCTGGGCTGGCCAGTGCTCTCATACAGCTCGCCCAGGCGCGCCAGGGCCGTGGCCACCCAGGCCGGCTGGCTGGCGAAGCGGTCCACCACCAGCTGGTAGGCATCCATGGCCTCGCCCACCCGCTTCTGCTCCAGGTGGCAGTCGCCCACCAGGTACTGGGCCTCGGCGCTCAAATCGCCGCTGTTGCGGGCCGCCAGCTCCTGGTAGGCCTTGATGGCCTCGGGATACTGGCGGGCGTCCTCATAGATGTAGCCGATGCGGATGCGGGCCTTGTCGGCCAGCGGGCTGTCGGGATACTTGGCGATGGTGGCGCGGTAGGCCGCCATGGCGTCCTCGGCCTGGTTGAGCCGCTTGTAGGTCATGCCGATGTTGAACTGGGCGTCGGCCGCCACCTCGGGCGTGTCGCCGTAGTCGGCCAGCACCTGGTGGAAGGCCTCCAGGGCGTGGCCGTACTCCTGCAGCCGGTAGTAGGCCATGCCCACCTGGAAGCAGGCCCGCGGCGCCAGGTTGTGCTTGGCATCGGTGTCCAGCAGGCTCTTCCAGTCGGCGATGGCCTCGTTCAGCTTGAGGGCCTTGAAGCGGGCCATGCCGCGCCAGTAGAGGGCCGGCAGGTTGAGGGCGCTCTTGGGGTACTGGCTCTTGAGCGCGTCAAACTCGCGCTCGGCCTGGGCGTAATCCTTGACGCGCAGGTAGTGCTCGGCGATGCGGTACTGCACGTCCGGGGCAAAGGTGGACCCCTTGTACTTGGCCACAAAGGCGCGCGAGGCCTCCACCGCGGCGTCATCCTGGCCCAGGCTGTAGTAGCACCACTGGATGCCGTAGAGCGCGGATGCGGCGCCGGGATGGTCTGGGTACTTGTCCACCATGGCCTGGTAGGCCTGGCGGGCCTTCTCGAACTGGCCGGCATTGTACCAGGCATCGCCCACGCGCAGGGCGGCCTCCGGCGCCAGGTGGCTCTTGCCATGCTTCTCCGCCACCTGGGCGAAGTCGGCGGCGGCCTGGCTGAACTGGCCCTTGCGGAACATGGCCCAAGCCATCCAATAGCGGGCCTGGGCCGCCTCCGCATCGTCATGGGCCGCGCTGGCGGCCAGGCCCCACTCGCCATAGGCCTGGTCGAAGTCCTTGAGGCGGTAGCAGGCCCAGCCGGCCTGGTAATGGCTCTCCTGAAGGCAGGCGGCCGAGGGCCAGTCGCGGGCCACGCGGCGGTAGGAATCCAGGGCCTTGGCGTACTGCCCCTGGTTGTAGAGGGCATCGCCGGCGTGCAGGCAGGCCTGCGGCGCTTCGGCGCTCTTGGGCCAGCGGCTGGCCAGGTCCAGCCAGCGCTGGCTGGCCAGGCCGAAGTCGCCGGCGGCAAAGGCGCACCAGGCCAGGCCCGAGGCCGCCGAGGCCAGCAGCTCGTCCGGCACGCCCGGCCCGGCAGCCAGGTCGCGGTAGGCCTTGGCCGCGTCCGCGCGCCGGCCCAGGGCGTAGAGGCAGTCGGCGGCATAGAGCCGGGCCCGCGGGGCCAGGGCGCCGCCCGGATGGCTTGCCAGGAAATCGCGGTAGCCGGTGAGCGCCTGGCCATAGTCCAGCTGGGCCTGGCTGCAGGCCGCCGAGAGGAAGGAAGCCTCCTCGGCCAGGGGATTGAGCGGCGCCAGGGCCAGCAGGCGCTGGTAGGCATCGCGGGCCGCGGCATAGCGCTCCATGCGGTAGAGCGCATCGCCGGAGAGGAAGAGCGCCGAGGGCACCAGGCTGCTCTGCGGGAAGTCCTTGATGAAGAGGCTGAAGTGCTCCACCGCGCCGGTGCCATCCCCGCGCTTGAGCGCGACCCAGGCCAGGGCGTAGACCGCGCGGTCCACCACCTCGCTGCCGGGATAGTCGCGCACGGTGCGCTGATAGGCGGCCTCGGCGCCGTCCAGGTCGCCCAGCCGAGCCAGGCACACGCCGGTCAGGTACTTGGCCCAGGGCGCCAGCTCATGGTCCTTGTGCTCCAGGGTGAAGCTGTAGAAGGTCTCGGCGGCCTTGCGCCAATCTTGCAGCTCAAAATGGCACCAGGCGATGGAGTAGCGCGCCGAGGGCGCCAGCGGATGGTCGGGCAGGCGGTTGAGCAGGCGCTGGTAGTCCTCGGCCGCGGCCGCGAAGTCTCCGGCGGCGTAATGGCACTCGGCCTGCTGGTACATGCAGGCCGGGGCCAGCGGGCCGGCCTTGTCCATGGCGTAGGACTGGATGAAGAGGCCGGCCGAGCGGCGCAGCAGGTCCTTGCGCTGCTCCTCATCCGGCGCGCCGGCGCCCTGGGCCACGGCGGCCTGGTAAAGGCACCAGCCGCGGGCATAGGGCAGGTAAGAGGCCGGCTCGATGCCTGCGGCCTTGGCATAGGAGGCCTCGGCCTCCAGGTAGCTGCCCAGGCTGTAGAGGGCCTCGGCCAGCAGAAAAGCGGCGCGCGGGGCGCCCGGGGCATCCGGCCCGTATTCCGCCTGCCACTCCTCTGCGCTCTGGCGCGCGGCCTTGGCATCGCCGGCCTGCAATTGGATGCCCGCCAGGCTCAAGAGCACGGCCCGGGCCTGGGGGTCGCCAGGATGGGATGAGAGGAAGTCGCGGTCCACGCGCTGGGCATCGTCCAGCCGGCCCAGGTCCAGGTAGGCCTGGGCCAGGTTCAGGCGCGCGCGCGCGGCAGCCAAGCCCATGGGCTGGCTGCGCAGATAGGCCTGGTAGCGGCTGGCCGCCAGGCCGTAAGCCTGCTGGTCGAAGAGCTGGTCAGCCAGCAGCAGCTCCGGCAGGGCAGGGTCCTCTTCCAGCGCCGGCAGGCAGGGGGCCAGGGCCAGCAGCAGGAGCAGGGCTAGGATGGGGAAGGGCTTGCGCATCAGCACCTTGAAGGCCGCGTCATGCATAAGGGACGCGCGCCAGCGGGAGGGGGTTCAAAACGATTAAAAATAACATGGATCCGCCGGGCTTTCCAAGCCAAAAGCCCCGGCGAAGCAGGCAAAAAAAAAAGCCCCCCGCCCCAAGGCGGAGGGCCTTTCCTGCGCGTCAGAACTTGAAGTTCAGCGCGAAGCGGTGGGTGTCGCCCAAGAAGCCCTGCGGGGCGTAAGCGTAGTCAAAGCCGAACTTGCCATACTTGAGGCCCATGCCCAGGGTCAGGCCCGCGGCCGCCGAGGGGCCGTAGCCCTCTTCCACCTGGTTGTAGTCGAAGCCGCCCTGGAACTTGAAGCCGCCGCGCACCACCAAGAAGTCCCGGTAGCCGTACTCTCCGCCGATGCCGAACACGCCCGCGGTCTCAATGGGCTGGGTGTAGTCGCAGACCACGTTGATGTCCTTGGCCGCGGAATAGGCGGCGCCGAAGCGCACGTTCACCGGCAGGGTGAAGGCCTGGCTGTAGCCCATGGCCGGCCCCAGGTTGGCCACGTTGATGCCGGCGCTCAAGCCCTTGATGGGGGTCTTGTAGAGGGTGCTCAGGTCCACGGCGAAGCCGGTGGAGCTCTGGCCGTCGATGCTCTCGCTCAGGTACTTGGCCGCCAGGCCAAAGGAGACCGAGTCAACGATCTTGCGCGCGAAGCTCAAGGTGGCAGAGAGCGCGCCCGCAGAGAACTGGCCGGTGGAGTTGCCGGCCGCGTCATAGCCGTCAAAGTTGCCGGCATTCAAGTAGAAGATCTCGGTGCCCACGGTGCCGATGTTCTTCATGGGGAAGGCGGCAGCCAGGTCATCGTAGAAGATGTCCTCGATCCAGATGGCGTGCATCAGGGTGGCTTCACCCTCGTCCAGGTAGGCGGTGCCGGCCGCGTTGTAGCGCACGGCATTGGCGTCATCGGCCAGGCCGGTGAAATTCTCGCCCATGGCGATGACGCGCGGGCCGGTGGCCAGCTTGAGGAAGGCCGCCGCGGTGGTGCCTTGGTCAGCCTTCAGGCCCGGGGCCCCGCCGATCAGGGCGGCAAAAAATGCCGCCAGCATGAGCTTCTTCATCCTCATCCCTCTGACAAGATTAGCTCTTCAAGACGGCCAGGCGGCCATCAAGAACAGTGTATCTCAGAATGGCGCAAAGGTCAATTCTCACTGCTTGTCAGTGAAGCCCACGCTGTAGCTGATCTTGTCCGCCGCTTCCTTCACCGAGCGGCCCAGCTCATCGCTGATCTGGGCGCTGAAGCGCAAAGCGGGCACCGAAACGCTGATGCAGGCGATGACCCGGCCGCGGTAGTTCTTGATGGCCGCGCCAACGGAGTGGAGGTCTTCCTCATATTCGCCGTTGTCCAGGGCCCAGCCCTTCTCCTTGACCTGCTTGAGCTGGCTGCGGAGGTCATCGAAATTGCTGAGGGTCTTGGGCGTGAAGGGCTTGAACTGGGTGTCCTTGAGCACCTCTTGCAGGCGCTCCTCGGGCAGGTTGGCCAGCCAGACCTTGCCGGCGGCCGTGCAATACAGCGGGGCGCGCTCGCCGATGCTGGCCTTGACGCCGATCTTCTCATTGCTCTCAAGGACATCGATGAAAAGCACCTGATTCTGGTCCACGATGGAGAGCTGGACCGTCTCGCTGGTGCGCTCGCGCAGCTCGCGCAGGAAGGGCATGGCGTGGGCCCGCATGTTCAGCTTGCTGAGCACCGCGTTGCCCAGCTCGAAGAGCTTGACCGAAAGGCGGTATTTGCCGGTCTCGCTGTCCTGTTCCACGTATTTGCGGACCATCAAGGTGGTCAGCAGGCGGTGCACTGTGCTCTTATGGAGGTTCAGCGCTTTGGAAAGCTCGGTCACGCCGATGCCGTCCTTGTTGCTGGACAGCGCTTCAACGATGTCCAAGGTGCGCTCCACTGACTGCACTGTGGACTCATAGACCTTTTTTCTGCGCATACACGCCTCGCGAGCCAATGGTTTGAGAACTTTGTTTCAAGACGACTATTTTGGGGGGATATTAATTATCAAAATACTAGTCAATCACTCTTGTTTTGTCAATGAATTTCCATAAGACGAAATAAACCATTTTAGAACTCAATTCCTTTTCGCGCACTTTCTCCAATATCAAAATAGTGCTTTCTCTTGCGCATATCAGTGATCAGATCCGCGCAAGCGGCCAATTCCGGCCAGGCCGCGTGCCCGGTCAGCACCAATTCACAGGGCCTTCCTTTATCTAAATACAGCTTCACAAAATCCATCACTTCCTGGGTTTTGACCAATTTTGTCATCACCAGGCTCAAGACCTCATCCAAGATGAGCAAGCTATGCTTCTGATCAAGCGCTTTCTCAGCCAGAGCCAAGCCGCGCAGGGCTTCTTGCCTGTCTTCAGGCGTGTTCTCAAAGCGGAATGTGCCTTGGTCGGGGTCAAAGCGCTGCGTTCCGCAGCCATGCAGCTCAAGGCCGGGCAGGCCCTTGAGCAGGCTGCGCTCTGAATAGAGCCGGTCCTCAAAGCCCGGCCGGGCTCCCTTGTCAAAATGGATGAGGCAAACCCGCCCGCCAGCGCCCAGATGGCGGATAGCCAAGCCCAGGGCCGCGGTGGTCTTGCCCTTGCCATCGCCAGTGTAGACCTGGATGCGGTTCATGAGCCGCCGCCATAGGACTTGCGGCCCTGGTAGTCATAGCCTTTGGCCAGGATGCCCAGGATGCGCCGGCCCTGGTCCGAGCCAGGGTCCAGGGGCATGGGCCGGCCGCTGGACAAATCCAAAGCCACGGCGTGGCACTGCGGGGCCTGGCCAGGCGCGAAGTCGATGAAGAGCAGGGCTGAATCTTGCGAGACGGGGTAGCTCAAGTCAAAGATGAGGTCGCCCATGCTGAAGGCGCAGGGCATGCGGCCCAGGCGGTCGAGCAGCTGGAGGACGTGGGGATGGCTGCCCACCACGGCATCCGCGCCGGAATGGGAGAGGCCCAGGGCCAGCCTGCGCTGCAGGGCATTGGCGGCCTGGTATTCCTGGCCCCAGTGCGGCAGCACCACCACGATGTCTGCCTGCCGCCGGGCGGCGCGGATCTCGGGCAGCATCTGCGAGGGCAGGGCCACGGCCACGCCCGGGGCGCGGCCCCGCGCGCGGAATTCCTGCGGGCAGACCGAGCAGTAGCCCAGAAAGGCCAGGCGCTTGCCGCGCACCTCTGCCAGGGCCGGCTTCTGCGCCTGGCCCGGGCCTTCCACCGTGCCGCAATGCTTGATGCCCAGGCCATCCAAGCCGGCCTGGGTCTGGCCCATCAGCTCAGGCCCGTAGTCGAGGATATGGTTGTTGCCCAGGGTCACCACGCCCACGCCCAGGGCCTTGAGCAGGGCCAGGCCCGAGGGGCTGGCGCGCAGGTAGACCTGCTTCTCGGCATAGGGCACCCCGCCCTGGCCCACCGGCGATTCCAAGTTGGCCACCACCAGGTCGGCCTGCGCCAAGAGCGGCCGCACGCCGGCGGCCATCCAGTCCCAGCCCTGCTGCTCGGCCAGGCGCGCCACGCGCCGGCCCAGGATGATGTCGCCGGCAAAGGCCACGCGCACGGCCCCGCTCAGCGGCTTGGGCAGCCCGTAGTCCGGGCCCGCCCCCTCCGCGCGCAGGCCAGCCGCGCTGGCCAGGGCCAGCACCAGCGCCATCGCAAGCATCGCCCTCTTCATCCGCGCGCCACTCCCATGCTGTCGAGCAGCGCGGGCAGGTCTGCCACGCTCCCCAGCACGGGCACGCCCTCCAGGCGCGCCCGGCTTTCCCATTCCGGCAGGAACTTGCCGGTCTTCACCAGCGCCGTGGCCAGGCCCAGCCGGCGCGGCAGCAGCACGTCGCATTCCAGGTCATCGCCCACCATCAGCGCCTCGCCAGGCTCGGCGCCCGCGCTGGCCAGGGCCAGGCGGAACAGCTCGGGATTGGGCTTGCCGAACACCGCCAGGGCAGGCTTGCCAGCGGCGAATTCCAGGGCCGCCAAGAAGGGGCCCGAGTCAAGATGGTAGCCATCGGCCAGGCGGTAGAAGCGGTTGCGCTCCATGCCCACCAGGCTGGCGCCCGCGAGCAGGGCGCGCAGGGCCTCATCCAGCCGGGCCAGCGAGTGATGGCTGCCCATGTCAGCCACCAGCACGCACTCCGCGGGGCCGGCCTCCACCAGCTCGCAGAAGGGGGCCAGGTCCTCGGCCAGCTCTGGCCGGCAGAGGGCCAGCACCCGGGGCTTGGCCCCGGCCTTGGCGCGCGCCGCGAACCAGGCCCCGGCCGCGCTGGCCGCGGTGAAGATGTGCCCCGGCGGCACCTCGAAGCCCGTGGCCCGGAACCATTCCCCCACTTGCCGCCGGCTGAACTGGGTCAGGTTGCTGACCATGCGCAGGGCCAGGCCGCGGCGCTCAGCATCGCGCAGGGCCTGCTGGGCGCCGGGCAGCCACACTTGGCCCACGTGCAAGGTCCCGCCGATGTCCAAGAGCAGGGCCTTGAGGGCCACGGCTACTTGCCCAGCAGGCCCTTGAGCAGGTCCTGGCCCTTGTTCTGCAGGGCCTTGTTGACCTGCTTGGTGATGAGCTGGGTGGCGGCCTTCTTCACGCCCTGGCTGAAGTCCGCCTTGGCCTTGTCGCTGCTGGGGCCATAGTAGGCGATGCTGTCGTAAGTGGCCCAGCCCTTGTCGTCGCCAAAGGCATCCTGCAGGGCGCCAT
>Ga0181516_10001903_pt1 | contig 15437 bp, 14 predicted proteins | sample PEATcosm2014_Bin_25_FD_121104 | JGI IMG/M metagenome (GOLD analysis project Ga0181516, IMG submission 121104) | Peatland microbial communities from MTU Mesocosm Facility, Houghton, MI, USA - PEATcosm2014_Bin01_10_metaG | ecosystem: Environmental > Terrestrial > Soil > Wetlands > Peat | place... | reverse complement strand
CGGCGCGGCTGGGCGAACGCGCGCTCGGCCACCTCGACCCCGGCGCCGCCAGCGCCGTCGTCATTCTCAAAGCGATGGCGATCACCTTCTGCGGTGGCGGCGCGAAGCAGATAAGGATCGTGCGCGACCAATCTCCCGGCGGCGTGAGGTTTCCCGGTCGGCGATTCAAGACCGATGGCGACAAAGACTCCGTCGACAATCCCCCCGAGAGTCTTTCCGTGCGGGTCGGCTGACGTCTTTGAGCGGCGCATCAACGCGCGGAAGCGGGGCTGGACGGCGCGACAGCCGAGCACGCTGAAGCCCTCGGATCACTCGCGGAGGCGCCGCCAACGCCGGCGGAGCCGGCGATCGGCGCCGCGAGCCTGCCGCTCTCGGGAACACGCCGCGCGAACCCGGCGCGCGCGCCGCGAGCGACGGTCTAGCTCGCCGGCGGTCGTCCGACTTCGCTCGGCGACATCCCGCCCAGCTGCATCTGCTCGAGCAGCCAGCGCCGGGCCTGGGCGATCTCCACGACCGGCTCCGCCGCCTTTTCCGTCCACATTTCGATCAGGAACGGGCCGCGATACCTCAATTCCGCCAGCGTCTTGAAGCAGGCGACGAAATCGACGCAGCCGGTTCCGAACGGCACGTCGCGGAACTGTCCGGGGAAATCATTCGTCACTCGGAGCGTATCCTTGAGGTGGATCGCCACGATCTTGGCGACGCCTTTCCTCAGCTCGGCCGGCACATCGTTGCCCCACGCCGAAAGGTTGCCGAGATCGGGATAGACGCAGAAGAACGGCGACTCGATGATCTTGGCGTATTCCAGCCACGCGCTGATCGAGTTGACCAGCGGCGTGTCCATAATCTCGACCGCAAGCATCACCTGCGACCGCGCCGCCTCGTCCACCGCCCAGCGCAATCCCTCGACGAAGCGCTGTCGCGTCCCCTCGTCGGTCGGCTCGTAATAGACGTCGTAACCCGCGAGCTGGATGGTGCGCAGGCCGACGCTGGTCGAAAGATCGATGGCCTTGCGCATGATCTCTCGCGCCTTGGCGCGAATCGCCGGGTCGTGACTGCCGAACGGGAAACGCCGGTGCCCCGAGAGGCACATGCTCGGCACAGTCACGCCGGTTTCCGCCACGGCGGCGCGCAGCGACGCGCGCTCCGCCGCCGACCAGTCCAACCGCGCCAGCCTCTCGTCGGTCTCGTCAATCGACATCTCGACGAAATCGAAACCGAGGCCTTGCGCGAGGGCGAGCTTCGTCAGCCACGAGAGCCCTTTCGGAAGCGCCTTCTCGTAGATGCCCAGCGGGTTGTCGGGAGCGCCCGCCGCGCCGCCCTGCCGAGGCGCGCTCATGCCTGCACCGGCAGTTTGTCCAGGTGCTCGGCGAGCTGCCGGTACGCGGCGTATTTGGCGCGGTAACGCGGCGCGGCGCCGAGATCCGGCTGCACCGTGGTTCCGACCGGGCACATCGCGGCCATCGCTTCCGCGAAGGAGGCGTAGACGCCCGAACCCACCGCCGCCGCGATGGCGCCGCCGAGGCAGCCGGATTCCTTGACGTCCATGACTTCGAGGGGCTGCTCGCCGACGTCGGCGACCATCTGCATCCACACCTTCGATTTTGTCGGCCCGCCGGTCAGCCGCAGCGTCCTGCCGGGCCCGGAGAGCGCACGAATGCGTTCGAGATGAACGTGCTGAGAGAAGCAGACGCCCTCGTAAACCGCCTGCACGACATGGTCCAGTCCATGCGCATTGGCGAGACCGTAAAAACCGGCGGAGAGGTTGTCGCCGAGGTTTGACGAGAACAGGTACGGCAGGAACAGCACGTTCGTCTCCGCCTTGCCCAACGCCTCCACCATCGCGTTGCAGCGATCAAAGGCGTTCGGCGCATCCGCCATGAACGTGTGCACGAACCACTCCAGGTTGCCGGCGGAAGTCGGGCTGCCCTCATGCACGAAGAACCGCCCCGGGATGCAGTAGCGCCCCCAGATGTACGGGTGCGGCCGGGTCGTCTCCATGTGGTCCGTCGTCCAGGTGACGATCGTCCAGGTGCCCATGACCACGTTGATGAAGCGGGAATCGGAGAGGCCGGCGCAGACGGCCGCGGAAACGACGTCGAAGAAGCCGCCGTACACCGGCGTTCCTTCGACGAGCCCGGTCTCCTCGGCGGCCGTGCGGCTGACCCCGCCCAGGCTCTGCTCGGAGCCGAGAACCGGCGGCATGCATCCGAGCATCTCGTCGACGCCAAACAGCTTGAACAGTTCGGGATCGTAGGCGCCCGCGCCGACGTTGTAGAGATTGCTGCCCGAAATGTTCGTCACTTCGGCGCCGAATGCGCCGGTGAACTTGTAACGCACCCAGTCGTGGGCCATCAGAACATGGCGAGCGCTGCGGTAGCTCTCCGGTTCATGCTCCTTGAGCCAGGCGAGCAAGGAAACCGGATGGCCGGACCACAGCTGCTGGTAGCCGCGGGGATAGGCCTTCGCGTCCACGCCTTCGGCCTTCCATCGGCGCACGATCGGCAGGGCGCGGTTGTCCGACGAAATGATTCCATTGCGCACCGGCGCGCCATTTCCGTCGACCAGATACAGTCCCTTGCCGTGGGCCGAGAAGCTCACGCCGGCCACGTCGCGCGGCGAAATTCCGCCGGTCGCCACAACCTCCCGCACCGTGGCGCAGACTGTGCGCCACATCGCGGTCATGTCCCGCTCGCTCCAGCCGACGCGCTTGACGATCGCCAAGTCTGTTTGCGAGGCGACGGCCTTTTCGCGCCCATGCTCATCGTAGAGGCCGCTCTTGATAACCGTGCCGCCAATGTCGACAGTCAGAAAATACGGCATAGGAATCGGCGCCTCTCTCTCGCGCGGTCGCCCATTCAGGCAGATCGCCGCGCGGAACCATAGTGCATCCCGGAAGCGCCGAGAACAGGTCACAACAACACACCCTGTCGCGCCTGCGATTGACGCGCGCGGCCGGCGCGAGAGGAGGACCGGACGATGACGCGATCGGGGTTCTCTGAAGAGCGGATCGTCGCGACGCTGCAGTCGGCGCCGCGATGAGCGTCGCCTTGGGACAGAGGTTGGCGGAGTCTCTGGACGCCAATCGCAGCGGCGGTCAGCCGAGCGGGTCAGTCGGATTAGCGGAAGCGGACTTCATTGAAGCGTTTCCGCGGTCGCCATGAAACGCTCAATCTGCTTGCGATCGCGGACGCCGGCGTCCGACCCGAGGCCCGTCGCGACCAACGCCGCCGTAGCCGCCCCGAGGCGGCAGGCGCCCTCGAGATCGAGGCCTTCCGCGAGACCCGCGACGAACCCGCCGCAGTAGCTGTCGCCGCACCCGGTGGTGTCCGAGACCGCGACCTTGAACGCCGGCGTGCGAAACTCGCCGTCGCGCGTTCGCGTGTAGGATCCCAACCCGCCCATCTTGAACACGCAGGCCCCAACGCCCCTATCGATGAAGAAAGCCGCCGCGTCGGCAGGGCTGGCGCGGCCGGAAAGAAAGATCGCCTCCTCGAACGAGGGCATGAAGTAGTCCACGAAAGGCAACAGGTCGGTCAATGCGGACAGCGTGTTGTTGTCTGGGGCGAGCAGATCGAACGTGGTCGTCAGGCCCTTGTTCTTGGCGTGGCGGAGCAGCTTGGCGCTCTGGCCGCCATCCATCGCCGCCAGCAATCCGGTTCCGCCGTGGTGAAGGAAGCGCGCGTCGCAAACGGCGTCGAAGTCCTTCTCGGCGACGAACAGATGATCGGAAGCGCCGCGGCAGTGAAGCGCGGGACGCTCGCCGTTGGGTCGAATCGTCAGGATCGTGGCCGACGTCGGCGCCTTGTCCGTGCGCTGAACCATCGAGCAGTCGATTCCCAGTCGCCGATAAACGTCGAGAATGAGGTCGCCTTTCTCGTCGGCGCCGAGGCAGGCGACGGCGGCGGCGGAGACGCCGAGCTTGGCGGCGTTCATCACCGCTCCGGACGCGGTGCCGGCGGGATTGAGGCGGATTTCGTCGATGAACGCGACGCCGCCGCCTTCGGGGATCTTGGTCACTGGACGCCCTGCGATGTCGAGGATCGTCAAGCCGACGAAGACTGCGTCAAATTTCGCCATTTCTGTCGCCCTATCCCTCGCGGCCGCTTCGGAGCCCAGCGTCATGCGTCAATCGTCTTCGCGCCGCTGCGCAATTGCGGTCGCCGCGCTCGCCGACCTGTCGCTCGCCAAAACGCAATCGGCTTCGACGCGCGCTGCGATTCCTCTTGCAACGATCCTCGCCGGTTGAAGCGGCGGCAAATTGTCGCGTCAGCCGACTCGCCCCCGATCGGATCGGACGCGACGACGACGTCAGCCGCCGAGACGACGCTCTGAATCCTGCCCGCGTCGTCGGAACCGTTCAGCCGCATATTCGCCATCGTCGCGCTGGCGATCGGTCGCTCCCGCCGCGATGGCAAGCCCCTGCGACCGCCGAACTCGGCGGCGACGCTCGGCAGGGCGAGTCGCTGAAAACCCAGCCGCGCCGAGGCGATGCGATTTCGCCTATCCGTTCGGCCGCGCCGCCGAGATCGCTCGACGTTCGTCACGCAAGTCTGCGCCGACGGGCGTCGCCTGGCGAGTTCGAGCGCAACGGCGAGGCGCGAAGCGACGTCTCGGCGTCGCGACTTGCCGGCCGTCGGGCCGGGGTCGCCGAATGCGCCGCGCGAGGTCGCCGCGATCGCGCAGCGTATGGTCGTCGTAACGGGGTTCTTTTTCCTCGCTCGAGATTGGCTCGCCGGGGGCGCAGTCGCCAATTGACGAAGTTCTTCGTCGCGCGAGCTCTTGCCTGGCTCTTGCCTACGCTCAAAGTTGACAGCTTCGGCCGGGCACCTATGAAGCTCGTCGAGCGCTTCGACATCGACACATTTGTCCGCCGGTCCAGGCTGCAGAGGTAAGAGGTCTCACAGCTGATGAAACTCAGGGCGGGAACGGAAATACGCGCGCGCGCAGTGCTGTTCGACATGGATGGGACGCTGGTGGATTCGACTGCGGTCGTCGAACGCGCCTGGAAGCGCGCCGCCGCCAAGTGGGGCGCCGATTTTGACGCACTGCGACGCCACATGCACGGTCGCCGCGCCGTCGACATTATGCGCGACATTCTGCCGCCCCAGGCCTCCGCGCAGCTGGATGCGGAAGTCGCGGCGATCGACAAGGTCGAGTTGACGGAAACCGAGGGAATCGTGGCCGTCGCAGGCGCCGCGAGGTTGCTTGCGGCCCTGCCTGCGGATGCATGGGCGTTGGTCACGTCCGCTCGTCCGGAGCTGGCGGCTGCGCGAATGCGCGCGGCCGACCTGCCGTTGCCGACCACGATGATCACCTCCGCCACCGTCGCGCGCGGCAAACCCCACCCCGAAGGCTTCCTGCGCGCCGCCGAACGCCTCGGCGTGGCGCCGAAGGACGCGCTGGTGCTGGAGGACGCCGCAGCCGGGCTCGCCGCCGGCCGCGCCGCTGGGTGCCAAGTTGTGGCGATCGCCACGACGATGGAGAGCGAGCGCCTGGCGGACGTGGATTGGATTCCCGACCTGTCCGTCTTGCGACTGGAAGCGCGCGACGCGGACGGGTGGATGACTTTGCGCGTCGAAAACTGAGAGAACGCTGGAGCGGACCGCTTCGGCCGGACAGGTCGGAACTGCAAATCCGACCCCTCGCCAGACTTTCGCAGGATGAAAGCCCATTTCCCGACGCCGGTCGTCCGACATCGCGTTCAACGGCGGGCGCCCGCGCGTTCCCGCTGAAGGTCGGAATATGGGGCGGCCGCGGCTCTCGCCGCCGACCGGGGCGATATGTCGTTGGACCCACGGCGCCGGGTGGGGTCAATTCGAGTCGGCGACGCACACACGCGTCGCTGCACTTGCGATTTCGCCCGCGAGGCGACGACCGTCGCCTCGCTCGCGCGGCTTGCCGTAATCCGTCGCGTGCGCAAACGCCTGACCCAGCCGCACCTTGCGCATGAATCCACTCGCCTTGGATCGGCGATCAGAGATCCTGATTCTGCGGAAGCATGACCAAATCGCGAATCGCGACGTTCGCCGGTCGCGTCAGCATGAAGAGCAAGGCTTCCGCCACGTCCTCCGAGCGCAGGCCGGAATGCGCCGCCACCCGACGTTTGATCTCCTCCGCTTCCGTCAATCCCCAAAGCTCGTTCAACACCATGCCAGGCGCCAGCGAACCCAACCGGACATTGTGCGGCGCAATCTGTCGACGGACGCCGTGCACGAACGACTGAATCGCGTGCTTTGTCGCAGAATAGACGGGTTCCCATTGGATCGCCTGATGCCCGGAAATGGAGGACGTCACGACGATGTCGCCAGACCTGCGCGCAATCATTCCGGGCAAGACGGCGCGCACACAGCGAAAGACTGCGTTCACGTTGAGCGCGATCACCCGATCCCATTCATCGGGATCGCCCTGCGACACCTCGCCAGCGACATAGCTGCCGGCATTGGCGAAGAGAATGTCGATCCGGCCGAAATGTTGTTCGATCGCGCGCAACGTCGTCTCGACGTCGCCTGCGCGCGTGAGGTCAAGTGGCGCGATCAGCGGTTCGCCGCCTATCTCCTTCGCCAACGCCTTCAGCTTGTCGCCAGACCTCGCGACCAGCGCCAACCTTACGCCCTCAGCCGCGAAGAGACGCGCCGCCGCGCGCCCAATGCCCGAACTCGCGCCTGTGATGACCATGACTTTGTCGCGAACAGACTGTGGCAAGAGGGCCTCTTTGGCTTCGCAATCGACAGTCTCCAGATGGAGGCCTCGGTCGGGCCGAGATTGCGGCGGTTGACTTCCTGTTGCAAGACGGCCCCGTCGCTGCGGGTCGCGGACGCGTTTCGGCGCGCATCGGGTCCCGGTCGCGCACCGAATCAGCGCCGGGTTTCTCTCGGCAAGACGCGGCTCTCCCGTTGTTCTGTCGACGCATGCGACGCTGAACGCCTCACGCGGTTGATGCGACCGGCGGCGGCCGGAGTTCGGCGACGCGCGGCAGGACGCCGGCGAGGAAGTCTCTCGGGATCGCGACTTCGTTCCTCTGCGATACGGCGCAGCGGCCGCGGCGGCCGACCTTCGCGCCGCTCTTGATCGGCTTTTCGCCGCGGCCGGGTTGGAGGCCGGAGGCGGGGCGGCGAACGCGGCCGGCGTCTGCGGGCTGTTCGACCAAAGGACGGCGCAGGAGATCGAACAGTCCGGCGAGCCCGCCCTGCCCGTTCACGGCTGCGGAAACAGGCCGCCAGCTCGCGGGTCGATGTCCGCGAAGCTTTTGAACTCGGGGTGGCCATGCCCTTCGCGCAGAACCGTTTCGCCCCGGTTGAGCGCCGCCGTGCCGAAGCCTGCGGCGCGGGCCGCATCGAGCTCCCCTGTATGATCCGACAGGAACAAGATCCGTCCCGGCGGCAAGCCGATCGCCTTCGCGATGGCTGTGTAAGACGAAGCCGCGAGCTTCGGCCCGATGGTCGTGTCGAAATAGCCGGAAAAGAACGGGTTGAGATCGCCGAAGGCGGTATGTCCGTAGATGAGTTTCTGCCCCTTGATCGATCCCGACGAGAAGACCCACAGCGAACACCCCGCTGCGCGCCAGGCGCGCAGAGCGTCGGCCACGTCGGCGTAGACGTGGCCCGAAAGCTCGCCAGAGGCGAAACCTTCCGCCCACATCAGCCCTTGCAGAGTCTTGAGCGGCGTGACCTTGCGATCTTCGTCGATCCAACGCACCAAAGTCTGCGCCACCTCGTCGTCGCTCGTTCCGGCAAGACCTGCGAGCTCGCGGCTCTGGCGCAGGCATTCCTGCACCTCGACGGAGGCCTTGTTCTCGGCGACATAAGCGGCGAGACGCCTCCTCGCGTAAGGAAAGAGCTGGTCTTTGACGAACGAAATGGAACTCGTCGTGCCTTCGATGTCGGTGACGATCGCGCTTCGAGCCGTCATGGAAGGTCGCTCCGGGTTAAGAAAACGCGGCTCGAGCAGACGCCCGCCGCGGTCCAACCTGCGGCGTTTCGGGTTGCGCCAGCCCGCGCGCGTCGCCGGCAAAGCGCAAATTCTGCTGCGGTCGCGTTATACGCGAGACCGAGCGACGCCTGAAGGGTCCTTTTCGCCGCAAGCGCCATGGCGCTTTTGCCTCGGCGCCGACCTGCAAGACCGCGTTCACCGGCGCCACGCAGGCGCGCTGAGCCAAACGAGCATGCGCGACGGCCTCGGGCAATCCGCTCAGCGATCGGGCCGACGCTCTTGCGCTCGCCTGGCCCAACCCGGTTCGTCACAGATAGCCGACGCAACCGCCGCCACGCCTTGCGATCGAGCCGCGCCAGAAACGGCGCCGGCCACATCGAAAGTCCGTCGCGCCTGTCCGCCATGTTTCGCGTTCCCCAAATCAGAGCGCGGAGCCAATTTTCCCGCGACGTCTCTCCGTTCGGTCGCGTCCTTCGGCGACGACCGGGCCGAGAATGCCGGCCCTAAAGGACAAAACTGCAACGCGCTACCCCAGCGACGCCTCGTCGTTTCCGGCGTCCGGGACGAGAGCCTCTGCGGCCTTGTGCTTCTCTTCTAGTTCACGGATGGCGGCGACATTGGCCGCAGACGGACCTTCGGGATCGAATTCCGAAGCCAGCCAGGCGTCGACGACGGATTTGGCCAATTCTGGGCCGACCACGCGCGCGCCGAGCGTAATGATGTGCGCATCATTGCTCTTGGCCGCTCGTTCGGCGGAATAGACATCGTGGGTCAGTGCGGCGCGGATACCGGGAACCTTGTTGGCCGAGATGGACATTCCGATGCCGGTGCCGCAAAACAGGATGCCTCTGTCGAATTGCCCGGCCAAGATCGCTCGGCACACGCGATCGGCGATATTTGCATAATATTCTTTGGCTCCGTCAGGCGCCTTGCTGAGGTTTGCGACCTCTATCCCTTCGGCGCGTCTGAGATGCGCGTAGACAACCTCGGCGAGCTGAGCCCCGACGCTGTCGCCGGCGATAGCAACTTTCATATCGACCTTCTCTATTGTCAGTGCATTTTATTTTGCGTTGAATGGATCATTCAGCGTTGTGGCTGATGGCGATCTCCAGTTCTTGGTGCTCACGGGCGTACGCGTCGAGCGACACGCCCGCTCTGACCGCCTCCCAGCCTTGATGAAGGCTCATGGCCCCCGCCTTGGGACCTCCGGGATGGCCGAACACGGCTCGTCCAGGCACGATGGCGAAATCCACCGATCCGATATCGTCGAACAGGGGGGCCAAGGAACCGGCCCACTGCGAACCGCCCGGCACCGGCAAGGCCTGCTTTATCGAACATTCCGTGCTCTGGCCGAGCGTCCCCTGCGCGTCCAGAGCGAGCGAATTCCGACAGGCGTTGACGTCGTCCAGGACGGCGCTCCTGTAGGTCTTCATACGCTTCCCCATGCCAGCGAATATGATCGCATCGAACCCGGCAAGCCGCTGCAACTTGGTGACGACGCGCGAATGGAGACCGTAGTAAGGAGCCTTGGTGAAAGGCGCGACGAAATCGAAATGGGCGACAAGCGGAACCTCGGTATGTTTGCGCACCATTCGCGCGGCGCTCAGCCCCGTGCACATCGCGTTGATCATGAGCATGTCGGCGCCGTTGCGGACGCCGATGTCGTGAAGTTCGATTAAGCGATCCACTTCGTCGGTGATATTGGCGAGGTAGCAGCATCGCTTGCCGGTCTTCTGCTCGGCCTCTCGCCGCGCCTGCCCCAGGAGACGAGTCCGTTTCTCGAAGGGAGACCATTCCGTGTCGAAGATCAGTTCGTCGTCCTTGGCGATGTCCAGACCGCCGAGCCAACTCTGATAGGCCAGATCGCGGAAGGGCTCGGGAGCAAGGCCGATGTTCGGCTTGATGACCCCCATGAAGAGCGGTCTGTCGCGAACCTCGGTCCAGGCGCGCAGACCTTCGACGCCGAATTTCGGCCCCTCGAATTGTTCGAGATAGCCGGCGGGGAAGATGATGTTGTGCAATTTGACGGCATGGACGCCAGGGCTGAAAAATGCGCCTTCGCCGCACGCCGCGGTCAGGAGATTGGGAATGGAGGCCCCGATGTTGCGGATCGGATAGGCGATCTTGACGCGGCACGCCCACAGCTTGTCCCAGCTGTCGACCTGAAACGGAATGCAAGGTTTCTCCGGATTGCGCTCGACCATCAGATCGACGACTTTCGCCGCATGAAGAGGCCGCAAGTCCTCTTCGACGTCGACGCGACGCCACTGCGCCGTTGATTGCTCCTGACAGAGATGCGCCGCAGCCTCTGTCGGCTCGACGGTCGATTCGAAGAAATAGTCGAGAAGGACGTATTCGCCACGATCAAGTATCGATGCGTCCGCAAAAAACGCTTTTCTATCACTGTTCATCGGGTGTCTCTTTTGCCGTTTATTCTGGCCATTTCTCCTGCGACTTCGTTAGAGAAAGGCGGATCGCCGATGCGCCGCCATTGGCGCCAAGGATGAGCAACGGGCCGGCTCGCTCATAAACGGATTCCGGCCATCGACTCGATCATGGCGATTTTTGCGCATTCCTCGACAAGCTCGGCCTGCATTTCCGCTTCGCCGATGTCCGCGGACAGGCTGAAGATTCCATGCCGTTTCTGGATGAAGGCTTTGACGCCGATATGGACTGCCAGAAAGGCGTCGAGTTCTTCGACCATCTTTCCGTCGGCATGCCCCTGAGACGCCAAGACCGGGATCGCGCCGAGCTTCATTTCCATATGTAGGCTGACGCACGGGATGGCGTCGAAACGGGCCGCGCTCGCTATCGACCACGGCGAATGACTGTGAAACACGGCGCCCACATCGGGGCGCCGCCTGTAGAACAGCGCGTGCGAACGGAACTCGCGAGAGGGCGGCGACGACCCCGCCAGCACCTCGCCATCGAAGTCGATCTGGACAATGTCGTCTTCCCGAAGGTCGGCAAGCGATCCCCCCTTCGCCTTGATGAGCATCGTGTCCGTGCCGGCGACCCGCACGCTGAGATTGCCGCCGTTGCCCGACTGCAATCCGCTGCTGTGTGCGCGCGCGCCAAACCGTTGCATCGACTCGACGTAAGTACCGAATTGCCCGATCATCGTCTTAACCTTCAATTATCCAACAACGCGTGGAATATTCGATAATATTTCTGCCGATTTATCGGAACATCCCAATTTAACTGCCGCAGAACCGCCAATGGTTGCGGCACTGCTTTCCTGTGCGGGTCATACCCATTGTTGTTTCCTCCGTCTATTATTACAGAAGATTCGCCGCAGTGATATTGTCCAAGATAATCGTCGAGACGAGGCCGCCTCTGAGCAGCCCACAAATGCACTCAGCCTTGCCCCACCCGCCTGCGAGAACTATGCGTTCAGGGATTTTACGGAAGTCGTCGAATTCGATGGAAATCGCGCGTTCTTTGAACTCCGTATCAACTTCCTGACCATTCTTGTCGAAAAAGCGCCCAATGATGGATCCCACGGCGCCACTTTCTTTCAGATATTTGCAATCATTATCGTCTATAAACCCCGCCCTATGCAGAATAGACGTCTTGTCAATAACGCCGACTCCACAAATCGAAATATCGACTGACTTGCAAACATCGAGAGTTGTACGGACTGACTTGTCAGATTTGAGGGAGCGCCCGATTTCGCCGCTGCTTACGAGGATCGGGGACGGCATCTGGTATAAGTGGGCGGGGAGTTTCTTCGCGAATATCGCGAGGGTATTGGTCGGAATATCGGCGTTGACCAGCCCCGGCCCACCCGTTAGCTCGACTATTCTTCTGACCCGCAGAGCGCCATTGGACGTGTTGTCGATCATTTGGGCGACGGTCCGCCCCCACGTGATGCCGATCGAAACATCCAGCCTCGCGTGAGCCAGCAGATCGACGCATTTTTGGCCCACCATTTTCCGTACGAGGTCCTCGTCCATGCTGGACGTCACGGGGACGACGATCGCCTTGCCGATTCCATATTTTTCCTGGATTTCACAGGCCAGGCTCTCATAGAAAAGCTTATCGTCATTGATCTCGACTTTGACGATCCCTCTCTCTTCGGCCTCTTTCAGATAGCGAGAGACCCGAAAACGAGAAATGCCCAGCATGCGGCCAATGGACTGGATATTCAGTTTATCTTTGTAAAACAAGTATACAGACCGGAGCAGCAAGGAGTCCTTGTCGAGTTCTGTCACGGTTTCGGTGGCGTGTTTTGTCATTGGCCGCTCTATTCCGCCGCACGTTCTGGCGCCGCGTGGACGGCGGAGAGACGGATCGCGCCCCAGCAAAGCGTCGCGCAACCGGCGGGAAATCGAAATTTCGTCCAGAACCTTTGCAAACGCGCCGCGCCCCGCGCTTCCGACTTGTCGCGCCCTCGGGCGATGTAGACATCTTGTCCCGGACGCCGATGCGAGACGAAACTCTTCGCTCTAGTTAACGGAATTGAGTTTGACATTTCGTCCGCAACTCTAAACGTGCGCCAGTACTTTGCAAAGAACTCGTGCAGCCGACATTTCAGCTATATTGTGGCGGCGCGACACCTTTTGCCCACGGCCATTGCGTTCCCGTCTTCGCCGCCGAAGGCGACCGCGTGAAGACGATACGACGCCTCGACTCCGCGAAGTTCACGCGCCGGCGCGTCTCGTTTCCTTCTCATTGTCGAGAGCGATTTGGTGGCGCTCATAAGCTTTGTATTCATCGATTTCATCGGATTCTGTTCTTGCAAAAATTCCCGTTGATCTCGCGGTCCTGCGACAGATACCATCGCAACTATGGTGTGGTCAACAAATTTCAGAACATAATTGAAGAATGCTCAAATGTGCATTCGTGCGAGCGGCGTCGGATCCGCATGCCTCTTCGTTTGCGGCGATGAAGAGGTTGGCGCGTTCGGACTCCTGGATCACGCGAAGCTGGAAAATGAAGGGATGTCGATCGCCGCGGTTCGCCGCGAGGCGGGAATCGGCCGGACGACCTCTTGCGCGCGGCGCAAGAAGCACGGCGGGCGGAGGCGGTCAGAAATGAGGCGCCTCGCGCCGTTCGCGGGAGGACGGCGGCCTGCGACGGGTCGTCGCCGACTTGGCGCTCGACAGGGAAACGCCGCCGGGCGCGATCAAGCGAAAGCGATGAGGTCTGCGCGGCGCGCGCGGCGGTCGATTGGCTCACCGGGGGGCAAGCAGCTCGCACATCGCCGTGGCGGCGGCCTCGCTGAAGCTCGCGTCGTTGATGTTGGCGTCTATTTCGACCACTTTGATCGTCGGCTTTAGACCGGTGCGCAATATCTCCACGAGGACATTGTCCACCTCTGGATCCCATAGCGGTTCGCCCGCGGAAGCCGCCTGGCGGAAGCCGTTGAGCGGGATCAGCACCGTCACAGGAGCGCTGTTCCGGTTGAGACGCTCGACGATGAGCGATCCGACGCGCGCGATCTCGTCCTTGCGCAACTTGATGTGCGCAAGGTCGGCATTGTGCAGAACGTGCTTTCGCCGGGCGATGTCCGCCGGCAGTTCGCGGGCGCCGAAATCGATGAAGTCGGCGCCGCCGGGCGCGACAACCTGGGGGATGCCGGCGCGACACGCCGCTTCCAGCCGGTTGACCGCGCCAACGGAAAACCCGCCGCCGATCACCTCCGCGACAATTTCATGCAGGGTGAGGTCCAGCACCGCCTTGATGACTCCGCCGACGATCAGCTCTTCCATCGCCGGGCCGCCGCTTCCGGTCGCATGGAAACTGATCACCTCGTACCCGGCTTTCTCGAGGCGCCGGGCCGCCTGAACCACGCCCGCCGTCACGCCCATTTGCGTGGCGCCAATGATCAGGTTGCGCCCGGCGTGAAGCGCCCCTGCCCCGTGCTCAGCCATGCCGACAATCGCCGCAACGGCGTTCTCGAGAATGGTGCGGGTCAAAACGTTGGTGCCCACGACATCGGCGACCGACGGCATCAGCACGACGTCCTTGCTTCCCACCAGCGGCTCGAACGTCCGCTGTCCGCTCGCGACCGTGGAGACCATCAGCTTCGGCACGCCGATCGGCAGCGCCTTCATTCCGGCGACGCCGATCGTGGTGTTCTGCACGCCGCCAAACGACAGGACCGCGTCGAACTCCCCCCGCGCATAGAGTTCCGGAAGCAGCGCCGCCATGCCTCGAGCCATTGTCGCGATCCGGTCGGGCTTGGAGCGATCGACAATCCCCTGCCACGTCACGCCGGCCGCCAGCGCAACGGTCTCCCTTGAAACGTCGGCGATCAGCGTCGATCCTCGCCACACGCCGACGTCGATCACCAGCGCCCGACAGGAAAGTCGCTCGACCTTCTCCTTGACGAAGGCGACCTCGGCTTCCTTGGTGTCCAGACTGGCAATGACTGCAATCGTTTTCGTCATCGTTACCCACCGACCGACCGCGCGAAGCCGCGCGGCTCCGCAATCGCCGCTCCGAAAAGAACGCCGCTCCTCCGGGGATCGCCGCGGAGGAGCCGGGCGTCATAGGCCGAAGACGGGCGTCTTCTTGATTCGCTCCTCGATCTCCGGCTCATGGCAGGGCAAAAGCAGCCGAGTTTCTGCAACCCGATTCTTTTGCAGTTCGATGCTCTTCCAACAGGAGACGATGTCCGCGAAGCGCCCCGGAGGCGTGATCGTGTAGTGCAGCTCGGGAATCGGCGCGAGATTGGCGATCAAGAAAAGCGAATCGCCAGCACAGATATACTTGCCATCCTTCGTGGCGACCTCGACCGACTGATGCCCCGGCGAGTGCCCGGGCGTCGGGAACACCGTCACGCCCTCGGCAACCTCCTGCTCGCCCTCGACCACGTCGATCTTGAGGCCCTCGAATGGCCGACGCAGCCCAAGCGACGGATGCTCATAGGACTTGTAATAAAGAGGGATCGGATTCAACGCGAATTCATATTCGGCGCGCTGGGCGATGAACTTGGCGTTGGTGAACTTCTCCATATAATAGACGTGGTCCCAATGCAGGTGCGTAAAGATGACTTTATCGACGTCCGCGCATGAATGACCGATTTTCGCCAGCTGCTCATGGATCGCCATTCCCTCGGGCTGGTAGGAACCCGGGTGGTGGTATTTGTCGGCCCGTTCGGTCCACGCCATCCCGGTATCCACCAGGATCAGTTCGTTTCCGCCACTGATTAGGAAGGTGAAGACAGGCAGCGCGACTTTCTGGTCGCTGACGCCCTTGAGGTAAGGGTGCACGGAATGGTGATAGTGATACTGCTTAGGAAACGTCGGGACGTATCCCGTATTGATCGGTCTGACGGTTAAATTCGACATTGATCTAGACACCCTCAGTTTGCAATTTCGTCTTGTTATGGCGGACGAACAATCATTGCGTCCGCCATAACTCGCTTCGTCAATTTCGTGGTTGGCGCGTCTCAGATCGTGTCGAGCGACACGCCTTTGGTTTCCTTGGCGAACAGGTAGATAATGCCGCCGAGGACGAGCAGCACGGCGAACACGGTGAAGGCGGGCGGGATGGTG
>Ga0181516_10001902_pt1 | contig 15438 bp, 14 predicted proteins | sample PEATcosm2014_Bin_25_FD_121104 | JGI IMG/M metagenome (GOLD analysis project Ga0181516, IMG submission 121104) | Peatland microbial communities from MTU Mesocosm Facility, Houghton, MI, USA - PEATcosm2014_Bin01_10_metaG | ecosystem: Environmental > Terrestrial > Soil > Wetlands > Peat | place... | reverse complement strand
AGGCAGCCAGGAAATCAGCAACGACACGAACCAAGGCACGTTGTCGCTTTGCGGCCGCGCGGTGATTGAGACGCCTTTGTTGTAGAGGCGCTGCACCAGCGACGGATCGCTCGGCGCGTAGGTCTGGAAGGTGTGGCCGTCGCTATAAGTGCCGTGGATTTCGGGACCTTGGATCAGAACGTCGCGCACCCGGCCCTGATCGACGTCATTGAGCAATTGCGAAAACGAAATGTCCTGCGACGTCGTGTGCTGGCCGGGATTCTGAAACAGCGTGAACAAAGCAAGCAGCAGCAGGACAATGATGACCCACAGTGCGAAGTTGCGCAGGTTGGCGTTCATTTCAGGTCCTTGACCCCCCGACCGAGCGGAGTCCGCGTCTATAGCGCGCGCAAATCGTGGCGGCTTCACGTCCCATTATTAGGCAATGTAGGCGCCGGTCCGCCCCCTGCCAAGGGAACCCAATACGCAACGGGCCGATTATAGGGCTATTTCGTAAAGCCCCTCTTGCCGTCTCTGCGAAGGGCTGCGGTGCGGCGGGCGGGCGCGCGTTCGACCGTCAATTGCTCGCTATTTAGCGTGATCAGGGCTCCAGCGAGCGTCCGGCGCAGCCTGGAATGGGCGTGGCGCAGGCTGTCATAAAGGGCCTCGAGCTTGGCAAGCTCGACCGGCCCCTCGTCGCCGGCATGGGCCACGGCGCGCCCAAGTAGCCGCAGCCCGACTTCGGCGGGCAGGCTGGCGAATCGCGCCGTGTCGAAGGCAATCGGACCGCACTCCGCCCACGGCCCCGGCGCCAGCGCCGCGCGCGCGGCGCGCACGGCAAATTCGATGGTCGATTCGACGCGCCGCATCCGCCCCGCCAATCGAGCGAGACCCCGTGCATCGAGGCCCTCGCGCGCCAGCGCCGGCATCAAGCTGCGCAGTCGCGGACGGGTGAAGCGCGGATCGCGATTGGTCGGGTCGTCGCTAAAGGCCACCTGGGCTTCCCGCAGCGTCGCGATCAACCGCGCCTTGGACACGGCAAGGAACGGCCGCACCAGAAAGATCGCCCCCTTCTCGCCGACCGGCAACGGTGATGCGTGCGCCATGCCGGCAAGTCCGACGAGCCCGCTGCCGCGGGCGAGGCGGAACAACACGGTCTCCGCCTGATCGTCGAGCGTATGCGCGGTCAGGATATGGCCGCAGCCGGCCCGCGCCGCCGCTTGCGCCAGGAGCCGGTAGCGCGCGATCCGCGCGGCTTCCTGCAAGCCGGACACTGGCTTCTTGCCGCGCCAGCGCAGCGTCTGGTGAGGAACCCCGAGACTTCGCGCCAAGCGCTTGACCGCGGCGGCCTCGCGCGCCGCTTCCGCGCGCAGGCCATGATCGATGGTAACGGCGACAAGCTTCGGCGCGCGCTTTAAGCGCTTCGCCCAGCGCGCCACGAGGACCAGAAGCGCGGTGGAATCCGGACCGCCGGACACCGCGAGGATCAGCCCGGGCACAGCTTCGAGGCCGGAGAACAGCGCATTCGCTTCGTCGCCGCGAATGGCCTGTTCAGCAATGTACACGCTTCTGTTCCCGGTCGACGCTCTGCTTCACGTTCAGCGAAGCATGCGGATATTTGCGCAAGACTTCGCCCAGCGAAGCGCAGGCGGCTTCCTTCTCGCCCAAAGCCGCCAGCGACTGGCCGAGCCGCAACAGCGCATCGGGCGCGCGCGCCGTCGTCTCGTATTTCGTCGAAACCGCGAGGAACGCCTCGGCGGCGTCGCGATAATGCTGTTCCTGAAACTGGCTTTCGCCGAGCCAATATTGCGCCTCGCCGGCCAGCCGGTCGCTCGGATATTTCTGCAGGAAGTCGCGGAAGGCATCCGCTGCGGGCCCATAGTCTTTGTGCAGCACATAACCGTAGGCCAGATCGTATTCGTCCTTCGGCGTGTCGCCGGGCGGCAGCGCCGCCTGCATCGCGCCGGTGCCCCTGGTATTGGCGGGCGGCGGCGCCGGAAGCCCATCGCCGGATGCCGCGCCGGGAGGCGCCGAGACTGTTGAAAGGTCGAGCGGCGCGCCGGGCTGACGCGGCTCGGGCGCGGCGATCTGGGTGTCCGGGACCGGCGGTGGCGGCTCGGTCGCGGCGGTGCTGGTGCCAAGCGGATGCGGCGCGCCGGGCGCGGCCGGATCGAGTGCCGGATTGAAGGCATCGCCGTGGCGTCCCGGCGACGAAGCCGCATCGCTTGGCGCGGCGGGTACGGCCGCCGCCGCAGGCCCCGACGATGAAGCAGCCGGCGGCGGCGAATAGGGCGCCGGAGGCGGCGGCGAATACGTGGGAACCACCGTATATTGCGACGACGGCGGCGGTGAATTATCCGCGTTCGGTCGCGACGGCGCCGCGGCGGGCGCTGCGCCCTGCAGCCGCTGCACCTGCTGTTCGAGCTGCTGATTGCGATACTGCAATTGCTCCACCGTGCCGGTGAGATCGCGCAGCTCCGCCTCAAGGTGGTCGAGGCGGGTCAAGAGATCGGCGTCGGACGCCTGCGCATGAGCGGCATTCGCCCAAAGCACGCTCGCCAATGCGAGCAAGGAAACAGAGCGGATCATTGCTTACGACGTTTTTGGTGGTTTGCCGATATTTATGAGTGGCGCAGGATCTTTTCCGAAAACCGGTGCCCACTTTTCCGGATCGTGATTTAGCATAGTCCGCCCTGCGACCAAATTGTGACCGCGGCGCGATCGTGACCCGGCGGACCACCGACCGCTATTCAGCGGGCTGAATACGGGGGGACTTGCGCGACGCGCGCCATTCCTCGAACCGCTGCACCACCACGAACAGCGACGGCACGAACAGGACTGCGAGGCAGGTCGAAGCGATCATGCCGCTGAACACGGTGATGCCGATCGACTTGCGGGCGCTGGCGCCGGCGCCGCTGGCGATCACCAGCGGCGCAACGCCGAGGATGAACGCAAACGACGTCATCAGGATCGGCCGGAAGCGCGCGCGGGCGGCGTCGACCGCCGCTTCCAGCAACGGCTTGTTGTCGTTGACGCGGTGCTCGCGCGCGACCTCGACGATCAGGATAGCGTTCTTGGCCGACAATGCGATGAGCAGGATGATCCCGATCTGAGTGTAGAGATTGTTGTCGATGTGCAGGATTTCGAACACTAGCACCGGCCCGGTCAGCGCCAGCGGCACCGAGAGAATGACCGACAACGGCGCGTACCAGCTTTCGTATTGGCCCGCGAGCACAAGGTAGACCAGCAGCAAGGCCATCGCGAACACGAAATACATCTGATTGCCGACGATCTTTTCTTGGTACGACATTGCGGTCCAATCGGTGCCGGTCCCCGACGGAAGCGTCGCCGCCGCGTTCTGCTCCATCAGTCGAATCGCCTCGCCGGAGCTGAAGCCCGCGGCCGGCAGGCCGAAGATGCTCGACGACGGGTAGAGATTGTAGAGACTGATCAACGGTGCGCCGACGATCGGCTCGACCTTGACCATAGTGCCCAGCGGAATCATGTTGCCCTGCTGGTTGCGCACCGAAAGCTCCTCGATGTCGCGCGGCCGCAACCGGAATTGCGCGTCGCTCTGCGCATAGACCTGAAAAACGCGGCCGAATTTGTTGAACTGCGCGACATAGGTTGAGCCGAAATAGGTCGCGAGCGTCGAGAACACCTGATCGACCGGCACATGCAAGGTCTGCGCTTTGACGCGATCGATATCGACGCGGATCTGCGGCGCGACGGCGCGGAACGACGTCGATACCCGCTGCAGCGCGCTTTGCGATTGTGCATTGGCGACGATCGTATCGGTGATGCTCTGCAGCTTGGCCAGGTCCGTGCTGCCGTCGCGCAGCTCGACCTGCATGGTAAAGCCGCCGGCATTGCCGATACCCTGGATTGGCGGCGGCGGCAGCGTGACCACGCGCGCGTCGATGGCGCCAAGCGATTGCGAGAGCCGGCCGAAAATCTTGAGCAGCCCGTCACGCTCGCTCCAATCCTTGAGCACCAGATAGGCGACGCCGGCATTGGCGAGCGTGGCGTTGTTGTCAAGCGCGGAGACACCGGCGATGGTGATCACCCGGTCGACGGCGTCGTCCTTGCCCGCAATCGCGGCGACCTGTTGCATCGCCGCCTGGGTGCGGGAGAGCGCGGCGCCGTCGGGAAGCTGGACGGCGACGAGCAGATAGCCTTGGTCCTCGATCGGCAGGAAGCCGGTCGGCACCCGCGCCAGTCCCCAAAAGGCAAGCGCCATGATCGCGAACGCGACGATGGTCATGAGCCCGGCATGCTCCGCCATGCGTCCGATCAAGCCGGCATATTTGCTCTCGAGCCGGGCGTAGATCGCGTTGAAGCCGCGATAGAACGCGTTGCGCCGTTCGGGCGGTACCGGCGCGCGCAGCCACAACGCCGATTGCGTCGGCTTCAGCGTCACGGCGTTGACAGCGGAGAGCAGCGCGGTCGCCGCGATGACCAGCGCGAATTGGGCATACATGCGCCCGGTCAGACCGGGCAGGAAGGCCGCCGGCAGAAATACCGACATCAGGACGAGCGTAATGCCGATGATCGGGCCAAGGAGCTCGTCCATGGCGCGGATCGCCGCATCGTGCCCGCTCATGCCCTTCTCGATATTATGCGCGGCGCCCTCGACTACGACGATGGCATCGTCGACCACGATGCCGATCGACAGCACGATCGCGAACAGCGTGGAGAAATTGACGGTAAAGCCGAGCGCCCACATCGCCGCGAAGGCGCCGATGATGGTTACCGGCACCGTGGTTGCAGGCACCAGCATGGCGCGCCAATCTTGAAGGAAGACAAGGATGACGATGAGGACCAGCACCGCCGCTTCGATCAGCGTCTTGTAGACCTCGTGGATCGAGGCGTTGACGAAGATGGTCGTGTCGAACGGCACCGACGCGACGAGACCCTGCGGGAATTGCCGCGTCAGTTCCGCCATTTTCGCTTTGACCGCATGCTCCACTTCGAGCGCATTGGCGCCGGGCGATTGGTAGATACCGATGCCCGCGGCTTGCTGGCCGTCGAGGCTGAACGCCTGACCGTAGGTTTGCGCGCCGAGCTCGACGCGGCCGACATCGCGCAGCCGCGTCACCTCGCCGTTGTCGCCGGTTTTGACGATCACATTCTCGAATTGCTCCACGTCGGCTAGCCGGCCAGGCAGCTCGATCGTGTATTGGAAATCAACACTGGGCGGCGCCGGCGGCATGCCGACCTGACCGGCCGTCACCTCCTGGCTCTGCTGCTGCAGCGACAGCACGACGTCTTGGGCGTTGAGGCTGCGCGCCTTCAGCTTCTCCGGGTCGAGCCAGATCCGCATCGAATATTGGCCGGCGCCGAAGACATTGACGTTGCCGACGCCCGGCAGCCGCGACAGCTCGTCCTTGAGATTGATGGTGGCATAATTGGCGAGGTAAAGGCTGTCGTAACGGCCGTCGGGCGAGGTCAATGTGATGAACAGCAAGATCGCGGTCGAGCGCTTCTGAACCGTGACGCCCTGCGCCTGCACCGCCTGGGGCAGCGACGACAGCGCGGTCGCCACCCGGTTTTGCACCAAGACCTGCGCGTTATCGAGGTTGGTGCCGATCTTGAAACTGACAGTGAGCGTATAACTGCCGTCGCTCGAACTGGTCGATTGCATATAGATCATGTTCTCGACGCCGTTGACTTGCTGCTCGATCGGCAACGCCACCGTATCCATCAGCGTGCGCGCGCTGGCGCCGGGATAGCGGGTCGTCACCTGCACGGTCGGCGGCACGACGTCGGGATATTGCGCGATCGGCAAACCATAGAGCGCCACCGCGCCGATCAAAATCATCAGGATGGCAAGAACGTTCGCGAGAACCGGGCGCTCGATGAAGAATTTCGAGATCATCTGGAAACCGGATGCGCTAGTTCGCGGCCGAAGCGGAACGCTGCTCGGCGTCGACCTTCTGGCCCGGGATCGCGCGCATGATGCCGCCGACGACCACGCGGTCGTCCTTGGTCAGCCCGCTCTCGATCACCCGCAGATCGCCGACGAGCTGCCCGGGCTCGACCTTGCGCTGCTCGACGACGCCGTCCTGGTTGACGACGAGCACGTAGCGGCCGCCCTGGTCGCTGCCGAGCGCGACATCGGGCACCAGCAGCGCCGGCCGCGGCTGGGAAGGAATGCGAATGCGCACGAAGTAGCCGGGCAACAGCGCGCGATCGCCGTTATCCAGGCTGGCGCGGGCCGCGAGCGTCCCGGTCGACGGATCGACGTTCGGCGCGATGTAGTCGAGCTTGCCGTGATGCGGATAGCCGTCTTCGTTCGCCAACGCCACTTCGACCGGAAGCCCGAGCAAAGCAGCGATGGTTTCGCCGCGGCTCGCGAGATTGGCGCGCACTCGCAGCACGTCGCGCTCGCTGGCGTTGAAATTCACGTAGATCGGATCAAGCTGCACGATGGTGGCGAGCACCGTCGCGGAATTGGCGCCGACGAGTTGGCCCAGCGAAACTTGGCGCGCGGTCACGACGCCGTCGAACGGCGCGGTGACGTTGGTATAACCGAGATTGATCTCGGCCTGCTGTTCGCTGGATTGTGCCGATTGCAGATCGGCTTGCGACGAGTCGCGTTGCGCGAGCGCCTTATCGTAATTGGCTTGGGTCGAAACCTGCCTGGTGATGAGATCGGCCTGGCGCTGAAACTCGGCTTGAGCCTGTGTCAGGGTGGCTTGGGCGCTGGTGACGGAAGCCTTGGCAGCGTCGACTTTAAGCTTGTAGGGCTGCGGCTCGATCGTGAACAGCGACGTACCCTTTTTCACGAAGTCGCCGTCGTTGTAGCTGATCGCCTGCACAAAGCCCTGGACGCGCGCGACGAGATCGACCGAATTGACGGCCGCCGCGTTGCCGGTCGCTTCAAAATAGCGCGTGACGTCCTGCTGGACGGGCGCGGCGACGGTGACCTTAGGCGGCGGCGGTGCTTCGTACTGATTGTTCTGACCGCAGGCGGCGACACCGGCGATCGACAGAAGAAGTGCTGCGCGGACAAACCAAGTAAAGGTCATGGCCGAACCTTGTAAATAAAGCCGGGTAAGACGAATGGTGACGCAACCGGCGCCGCGCCGCGACGGCCGGCTACGATCCGATTTCAGCCATGCATTGGCAAGGACAAACTTGGCGGCAGAAAACGCTGGCGTGGACATGCAATCGGCGCCGTGACGGCGCCGATTGGTAGACCCCAGCTTTGCGAAGGTGTTATGAGCTCTGATCGAGCACGGTGACGGCGCGGCGATTCTGCGACCAGCAGGAAATATCGTTGCACAGCGCGACCGGCCGCTCCTTGCCGTAGGAGATGGTGCGCATGCGCTGCGCCGACACGCCACGCGAGATCAGGTATTGCCGCACGGTCTCCGCGCGGCGGGCCCCAAGCGCGATGTTATATTCGCGCGTGCCGCGCTCGTCGGCATGGCCTTCGATAGTGAAGGCATAGCGGTTGTAGTTGCCGAGCCACTGCGCCTGCTTGTCGAGCGTCGCGCGCGCCTGGTCCGTGAGTTCCGACGAATCGGTCTCGAAGAAAACGCGGTCGCCGACATTGACGACGAAGTCCTGCTGGCTGCCGGGCGTGGCAGCCCCGGCCATGGCAGCACTTTGATCGGCTTGCTTGGCGCAGCCCGCAATCGCGAGCCCTGCCATCACGATGGCGGCGAACTTGGCGCCGCGGATCATACTTGCCATGTTCATTCCGGTGCCTCCATACTTCCGTTACGACCGGACATGGGTTGGTCTCTAGCGGGTCTAGCAGCGCCTTCGTTAAGCGAACGTTCCGTCAACCTTGATGCGGCCTTGCAAAGCCGCCATGAACTTGCGGATTTCTCCGAAAGCTTTTGTGGTGGTTAATGAGGCGTCAATGCGGCGGCTCTATGGAACCGCGCGCGCGGTCACGACAGCAGCGGAGACCAGGCCGGATCCGAGGCGTAGCTCGGCGTCGGAACCCGCTGCTCGTTGCGTCCGGATATATCGATCGTGAACAACGAGGGCCCGGACGTACCGCCCGGGTCGCGGAAGAACATGATCACCCGGCCGTTGGGCGCAAAGGTCGGACCCTCGTTGTGGAAACCTTCGGTGAGAACGCGCTCGCCGCTGCCGTCCGGCTTCATGACGCCGATCGCAAATTTGTCGTCGGCCAGCCTGGTGAAGGCGATGTAGTCGCCGCGCGGCGACCACACCGGGGTCGAATAGGTACCGTCGCCGAAGCTGATGCGTTGCGCCGCGCCGCCGGCGGCGGGCATGACGTAGATCTGCTGGTGGCCGCCACGATCGGATTCGAAACAAATCTGCGAACCATCGGGCGAGTAGGACGGCGCCGTGTCGATCGCCTGGGTATCGGTCAGCCGCGTCGTTGCCTTGGAGCGTAAATCCATGACGAAAAGATTGGAGTTGCTGCCTTCCTGCAGGCTCAAGATGACGCGCTGGCCGTCCGGCGAGAAGCGCGGCGAGAAGCTCATGCCGGGAAAGTTACCGACGACCTCGCGTTGGCCGGTCTCGATGTTGAAAAGATAGACGCGCGGATCGCCCTCGCCGTAGGACATATAAGTAATTTCCTGCGTCGAGGGCGAGAACCGCGGCGTGAGCACGAGTTCGTCGCCACGCGTCAGGTAGCGCACGTTGGCGCCATCCTGATCCATGATCGTGAGCCGCTTGATGCGGCGCTCCGCGGGACCGGTCTCGTCCACAAACACGACGCGGCTGTCGAAATAGCCGCCGTCGCCGGTGAGCCGCTCGTAAATCGCATCCGAGATGATGTGGGCGATGCGCCGCCAATTGTCGGGCGTGGTGAAATACTGCTGGCCGGCAAGTTGCTGGCCGGCGAGCACGTCCCAAAGCCGGAATTCAGCTTTCAGCCGTCCATCGCTTTGCGCGGTGACGCGGCCGGTGACAAGCGCCTGCGCATTGATGGTGCGCCAGTTCTGAAAATTCGGTACGGCGTCGACGCTGGTGATCGTCTCCAGATAGGAGGCGGGATCGATCGGCGCGAACAGGCCGCTCCTTTGCAGATTGGCGATGATGATCTGGGTGACGCCCGCCGCGGTATCGTCGTCGCCTGGGGTGCCTCCGACGAATTTCGGGATCGCGATCGGCAGCGGCTGAAAGTTGCCCTCGGTGATATCGAGGCGGACCACCGCGCCGGCATAGCGCGCCGACAACGTCAGACCGCCGGCGATGGCGCCGAGCGCCAGAGCGCGGCGGCGCGTCATCGATAGCTGTGGCCTATATCTAAGCGTCATGATGTTTAATTCGCCTGTTCAACCGCCGAGCAATTCCTGGGGATCGAATTTGAGTTCGAGGTCCTTCCATTGGTCGTAATGGTCGGGCTTGAGCATCGTAAAGGGCTGACACAGCAGCAGCGCCCGTTTGGCGCTTTCCGCCAGCGCCGGCCCTAAGCCGGACGCCGTTGCTTCGACCAGAACCGGCTCTTGCTGCAACGAGCCGTCCTGCTTGAACAGGACGCGGAGCACGACATAGAGCTTGGAAGTAGCGTCAACGCCCGGCGGCGGGCTCCAGCAGCTCGAAATGCGCGCGCGCAGAGCGTCGATCTCGCTCTGCGACAATTGTGCGCCCGCGGCGCCGGTCGCGGCGCCCAGATTGGGCGTCTGGTTGAGCGTCTCGGCGGCGGCCAGCTGGCGCTGCGGATCGCGCTTGTCGAGCAGTTGGGCGATCTGATTGGCCTCGAACTTCGGAGCATCCTGTTTTTGCGCCGCCGAATTGTCGTCCGGCGGCTTCGGCGGATTCTTGGTGGCGTCCTTCTTCAACAAATCGGCGATCTGATCGGGCTTGTACTCCGGCGGCTGCGGCTTGTCGGCTTTATCCGCCTGTTTCGGTTCGGGTTTGGGATCCGGCTTGGGGTCGGTCTTCGGCTTGCTCGAGTCGGTGGTGATCTGGGGCTTGTCGGCGGCCTTCGGCGCGATCTGATCGACCGGTTTCGGCGCGTCCACTTTGTCGGCGAGCGGCTTCGGCTGATCGACCTTGAGCTGCGGGGCATTCTTCACGCCCTGCGTCATCTGGGTGAAATCCTTTTCGGAAATGAACGACACCGGCAGCGTCGCCACCGGCGGCGCTTCCATGGGGTGCGCCGAGATCGCCAAAAGCCCCGCCAGCAGCGCGGCAGTGTGACCGATGCACGATATGGTCAAGCCGGGCTTCATTGCATCCCCTGCTCGACCTCCGTGACAAGCGCGACCCGGTGATAGCCGGCTCCTGAAATTCGTCCCATCACGCGCATCATCGTGCCGTAGTCAACCTTCTTATCGCCGCGCACGTAGATTAGATCGTTGGGGCTGCCACCGCGAGCGTCGATGATCGCCTTGAGCTTCGGCACCAGATCGTCGAGCTTGATTTCGTTGTTTTGCAAGTAAACTTTGCCGTCGACATCGATGGAGACGGTCAGCGGTTCGTTGTTTTGTTCGAGCGCCTTGGCCTGACTTTGCGGCAGGTCGATCGGCACACCCACCGTAAGCAAAGGCGCCGACACCATGAACACGATCAATAGCACCAGCATGACGTCGACGAACGGCGTCACGTTGATCTCGCTCATGACCGCCCGCCGCCGGCGTCTTCTTCCCCCGGTCGCGGACGCGCTTATGGTTGTTGCCGCCATATCCCCTTTGCCCGCCCTCAGCCGCGCTCGTCGATTTGCCGCGACAAGATCGCCGTAAATTCGTCGGCGAAGCCTTCGAGCCGTTGCGCCTGCCGGTTCACCTCGCTGGAAAACTTATTATAGAAAATCGTCGCCGGGATGGCGGCAACGAGGCCGATTGCGGTCGCAAACAGCGCTTCGGCGATGCCGGGGGCGACCACCGCGAGCGAGGTGTTCTGCGAGGCGGCGATCGACTGGAAGCTCGTCATGATGCCGGCCACCGTCCCGAACAGGCCGATGAAGGGCCCCGCCGAACCGACGGTCGCCAAAACCAGGAGCCGTCGCTCCATGTTCTCCACTTCCCGCGCGATCGCGACATTCATGACCTTTTCGATGCGCATTTGTAGGCCGGCGAAGGAGCGGGCATGGCCTTCCAGGCTGCGCTTCCATTCGCGCATCGCGACAACGAACAATGCTCCGGTCGAATGCCCGGGCTGCGCCGCAAGGGATTTATAGAGTTCCTCCAGCGACTGGCCGGACCAGAACGCTTCCTCGAAATTGTCGCCGGCGCGGCGAAGCCGCGAAAACAAAAGGGTTTTGTCGATCGCTATGGCCCAGACCCAAACCGAGCACACCAACAGACCCACCATCACCGTTTCGACGATCCAGTGGGCATGCCAGAACAAATGGAACAGCGAGAGGTTGGACGACGTCAATGGTGCGACCGACGATGCGATGTCGGCTGGATTCATGGGGCGTCCCTTTCGGCGGTCCGGCCGCGTGGTCCAAGATCGAGGGCCAAGATCGAGACCCCGGATCGAAACCCATGACCAGAGCGGCGCACTGGCGCCGGGACCACAGGGTCATGGCGGGCCGCCGCTGCGCGCGCGCCGACCAAAACCCAAAATTTCGCGAGGACTCAAGCCGGACCCGTCACCGGCGGACCGGAAATCAATCGCGAAACATGTCCAAACTAGGGCGCAACTCCGGTCGTTCGGCCTAACGAAGCCTGACTGTGCTTAATGGGGAGTTAATGGCCGCGGTTGCGCACGACCCCGAAAGCACGCGGGCCGCCCATCTCGCCAGATGGACGGCCCGTAGGGTCACGGAAGTTAGACGAGGAATTCACGCTGCCGGCGGCGTCGAACCTGCACCGGTGGGATGATTCTGACGATCGGCCATGAACTGATCGAACTCCTGTCTGTCCTTGGCAAAGCGCAGTCGCTCCAGGAATTCCTTGAATTCGCGCTGCTCATCCTCGAGGCGGCGCATGGTGTCCCGACGATAGTCGTCGAAGGCCCGGTTGCCGCTCGACGGCGGTGAACCCCACCAATCGCCGCGACCGAGATTGTCCATCTTGGCGCGGGCGCGATCCATCTTCGCTTGCAAGCGCTCCACTTTGGCTTGCCAATGTGTTTGTCCCGACTGCCAGTCACCGGATTTCCAGTCCCCCATGGGATGTCCGTAGCCGCCCATGGCATGACGATGCCAACAACCCATGCGTCTACTCCCGAGGAAAAAGAGAAGAATGACAAGGCCCACCGGCCACCACCAGCAAAAGCCAAGAGCGATCAAGGTGATAAGTGCGAAGGGCATGGCAGCACCTCACGTGTGAATGTAAATAACATTTACATCGACTTTTTCCCCTGTCAAGGGGGCGCGTTTCTCCTAGGCCCGGCGGCTCGGCTCGGTGCCGGGCAGGCCGAGGCCGCGCAGGTAAACCAGCACATCGGCTTCAAGTAATTCCGCCGGCGACATCGGCAACACCCGGCGCGCCGCATCGCCGCGTCCGAACAGCGACGCGATGCCATGCGCCATTGCCCAGATATGCAGCGCGACCATCAGCGCCGGCGGGCGGCCATGAGCCGGCATTCGCGCGCACAGTTTGTCGGCTGCCTCGCGCAGCACGGCGAAAGCGCGCTCGGCTGCGTCGCGTAAGTCCGGGCTCGCCGCCGGCGGGATGCCCGCCTCGAACATTGCCGAATAATAAGCCGGCTCGGCATTGGCGAAGCCGAGATAGGCCTTGCCCAACCGGTCCAGCGCGACCAGCACATCGGGACGGCCGTTGTCCCACGCTTGCTTCAACGCCGCCTCGAACTGCTCGAAGCCGCGTAGCGCGACACTCGCCATGAGCTCTTCGCGGTCGCGGAAATGCCGGTATGGCGCCGCGGGACTCACGCCCGCCCACCGCGCCGCCTCGGCGAAAGTGAAACCGGCCGGCCCTTTCTGCGCGATCAGTTCGAGGGCTGCGCGCAGCAGCGCCTCTTTGAGATTGCCATGATGATAGCCGCGCGGGCTGTCGCGATCGTCCTTCGACCAGCTCATGTAAATAGCCTTAACATGGTACCGGCAGCTCCGTCGACTTTCGATGGCTGCTGGGTCGCTGACGTTTTTTCTCGTACTGCGTTTAGTGTCATAAAAGGCACGTGAAAATTGAGACGCGCGATGACCGACACTGGGGCGTTGGGCGTTAGCCGTGCCCGGCGTTGGTGCCCGGCTTTGAGCGCTGGGGTGAAACCTGGCTCAAACACCTGCCCGCCGGCGCAGACCCGCGCCGCGTCAGCATGTTCCCGACGCGGTACCAAGAACACGAGGAGTGGATCTAACCGCCGTCTTGGAGCGCGTCATGGTCCGCCTTCATGGCGACACGCAGCGGCTTCGGGATCGGCCGCGCCCGGCCGCCGCTGATGAAAGCGACGCGCACATGCGCCTCGACCAAGAGCTCGTCGCCGCGCATGACGCGCTGGCGCACGGTGGTGGAGGCGCCTTTCACCTCTTCCGGCTCGGTGACGATGTCGAGCACGTCGTCCATGCGCGCGGGCTTGAGAAAATCGATAGTCATCGAACGCACCACGAAGGCAAATCCCGGCGCTTCCTTTTCGGCAGCTTCGAATAAAGCGCGGTGATCGGCGCCGATCAGCCGCAGATAATTGGTCCGCCCGCGCTCCATGTAACGCAGATAATTAGCGTGATAGACGATGCCGGTGAAGTCGGTGTCCTCGTAATAGACGCGCACGGTCAGCACGTGGCGGCCATCGCGGATTTCGCCGTCGAGAGTGATGGAGCGCGGATCATTCATCGATAGAATTCTTCATCTACGTCCATTCGTCCATCGATCACGCGAACGATCGTGATCTGATCGGAGCCGATCGTGTAAAATACCAAGTGGAGACCGGCCACAAGACAACGAAGGCCCGGAGCAAGCCTTGCTCGTTCCCTACCGATGAATGGAAACCGGGCAAGATTATCGATATTCGTATCGATTCTACGGATAAACGCATCGGCAGCATCGGGGCTGCGTTCCTCAAGGTAACGATAAACACGAAGCAGGTCGGAGCGGGCCTTATCCGAGAGGACGACCTGCATCCCCGACAGCTATTTGATCTCAGAATTCCGCGCGTCGCGCAGGAACTCCTCAAAGTTCCACTCCGAGACGCGACCCGCCGCGACATCTTCCATACCCGCGGCGATCTGCTCTTTAAGGACGCGAAATTTTTCCGCTTGTTCAAGCAGATACGCGACGGCAGGCTCCCGCATTTCCTCGGGAAGGAGATCAAGGGCTTCCGCCGCTTTCTCGCTGGTAGATTTCATGATGCGATCCTATCATTGAACCGAAAATGCGCCAATGCCACTTAGCGCCACGGCACACGCTCCGCCATCGCGTGCTCCCAATTCTTGCCGTCGAACGATCGAGGTTTTATCGCGGCAACATCGACGCCGTCGAGGCAGCGTACGTTGACGTCGATCTTATCGGGATCCGAGCGCGGAACATAGAACGGATGAATGCCGCAGGTGGCGCAGAAAGTGTGCCGTGCGGCGCCGGTATTGAAGCGATAGGTCGTCAGCGCATCCTTGCCGCTCAGAAGCTCGAACGCCTCGGGCGAAACGATGAAATGCAAAAAGCCCTTCTTGGCGCAAATCGAGCAATTGCATTCGGTGACGCGCGTCAGCTCCGCCGTCACACGGAAACGCACGCGGCCGCAATGACAGCCGCCTTCGTAGGATTGCGCCATCGTTCAGTCGTCCTCCGACGCGAACAATCCAAACTGCGCGGGATCGCGTGTCGGCTCGGGCAGGCCCAGATGGCGGAAACCGTGGAGGGTAACGAGCCGCCCGCGCGGCGTGCGCTGCAACAGTCCGCACTGGATCAGATAGGGCTCGATGATGTCCTCGATCGCGTCGCGCGGCTCCGACAGCGCGGCGGCGAGCGTTTCGACGCCGACCGGGCCGCCGCCGTAATTCACCGCAATCGTGTTCAAGTAGCGCCGATCCATGGCGTCGAGGCCGCCGCCGTCGACTTCGAGCGCGGCCAGCGCCTTGTCGGCCACCGCGCGATCGATCGCGGCGGCGCCGCCGACGGAGGCAAAATCGCGCACGCGGCGCAATAGCCGTCCGGCGATGCGCGGCGTGCCGCGGGCGCGGCGCGCGATTTCGTTGGCGCCGTCGGCGGTGATGCCGATGCCCAGCACGCGCGCGCCGCGATTGACGATCAGTTCGAGCTCGGCCTCGGTGTAAAAATTCAGCCGCACCGGAATGCCGAAACGGTCGCGCAGCGGATTGGTGAGCAGCCCGGCGCGCGTGGTGGCGCCGACCAGCGTGAATTTGGCGAGATCGATCTTGACCGAACGGGCAGCGGGCCCTTCGCCGATGATGAGGTCGAGCTGATAATCCTCCATCGCCGGATAGAGGATCTCCTCGACCGCCGGATTGAGCCGGTGGATTTCGTCGATGAAGAGCACGTCGCGTTCTTCAAGATTGGTCAGAAGCGCCGCGAGGTCGCCGGCTTTGGCGATGACCGGTCCCGACGTGGCGCGGAAATTGACGCCGAGCTCGCGCGCCACGATCTGCGCCAGTGTCGT
>Ga0181516_10001900_pt1 | contig 15461 bp, 17 predicted proteins | sample PEATcosm2014_Bin_25_FD_121104 | JGI IMG/M metagenome (GOLD analysis project Ga0181516, IMG submission 121104) | Peatland microbial communities from MTU Mesocosm Facility, Houghton, MI, USA - PEATcosm2014_Bin01_10_metaG | ecosystem: Environmental > Terrestrial > Soil > Wetlands > Peat | place... | reverse complement strand
CCATTCTCGCCAGGGAGATCGCATGAACACACCCATCCTGCTGGTGGCCTTCGGCGCCATGTCCGCATCGGCCCGGGACAGTTATGCCCGGATCGAGGCGGATGCCCGCATGGCTTTCCCCGGCCGGGAGATCCATTGGGCCTATACCGCCACTTCGCTGGTGGCGCGGCTCAAGCAGCGGGGCGAGACCGCCCAGACCCTGGCCGAGGCCTATGCCGGCCTGCGCGCCCGGGGGGTCCGTTCGGTGGCCGTCCAGAGCCTGCACCTGGTGCCCGGCGAGAAGCACCAGCAGGTGCTGAACCAGCCGGCCGCCGGCCTGCGCCCAGGTTACGGCGAGCCCCTGCTGGCCACCGGGACCGACCTCCTCGGGTTGGCCGCGGACCTGCTCGGCGATCTGCCGGCGGACCGGCCGGTGCTGGTGGTGGCCCACGGCAATGGCAACGAGGCCCGCTTCAACGCCGAACTGGACGCCCTGGGCGCGCGGTTGGGCTCGGCCCGCCCGGACCTCCTTCTGACCCGCCTGGAAGGGGATGGCGACGCCGCCGCCCTGGAGCGGTTCATCCACGGCGCCCGCGTTGCGGGCAAGGCCCACGTCTGCCCCTTCCTGCTGGTGGCCGGGGACCATGTGGCCGCGGACATCCTGGGCGACCAGCCGGACAGCCTGAAAGCGCGTCTGGCCGTCCCGGAGTTCAGCTGCGGCCCGGCCCTGGCCCTGCGCCCCTGGGTCCGCCGCCGGTTCCTGGCCAAGCTGGGCGCGGCGCTGTCCCGAACGGAGCCCGCATGAAGGCCGAACCTGGACACTTCTACGCGGTGGGCGTGGGCCCCGGGGCTCCCGACCTGCTGACCCTGCGGGCGGCCCGGCTGATCGAAGGCTGCGACGCCCTGATCGCTCCGCGCAGCGAACGGAGCGGGACCAGCCTCGCCCTGGGCATCGTGCGCGCGCACCTGCGCGGCCAGGAGATCCTGGAGCACAGCTACGCCATGACCCGGGACCAGGCCCGCGCCCGGGGCACCTGGGCGGCGGCCGCGGACTGGGCCGCCACCCGGCTCGAGGCCGGAAAATCCGTGGTGCAGATCACCCTGGGCGATCCGCTGGTCTACAGCACCAGCAGCTACCTGCTCCAGGCGCTCCGGCAGCGGATCGGCCCGGAGCGGATCCACGTGGTTCCGGGCATCAGCGCGGCCCAGGCCGCGGCGGCGGCGTTCCAGGAAGACCTGGCGCTCCAGGAGGACCGGCTGACCCTCATGCCCGCCACCAACCTGGCGGCGGTGGCCGAAGCGCTGGACCACAGCGAAACCGTGGTGCTCTACAAAGTGGCGGACCACCTGGACGGGCTCATCGACCTGCTTGAGCAGCGGGGCCTTTTGGAGCACGCCCGGCTCGCCTTCGCGGTGGAGCAGGAGCGGGAACGGCTGATCCCGGACCTGGCTCAGGCGCGGGGCACCCGGCTGGGCTACATGGCCGTGGTGCTGGTGCGCACCGGGCACCGGGACTGGGAGGCCTGATGGGCGGCGACGGGCTGGGCTTCAGCACGGGGGCCTGCGCGGCCGCGGCGGCCAAGGCCGCGGCCCTGGCCGCCACCGGCGCCCCGGTCCCGGCGAGCCTGGAGATCCCGTTTCCCGATGGCGCACGGTTGGCCCTGCCCATTGCCTGGGCCCGGCCGGCTCCCGGCGGAGGCGAGGCGGCCGTGGTCAAGGACGCCGGGGCTGATCCGGACATCTCCCATGGCGCCACCGTGATCGTGGCTGCGCGCCAGGCGCCGGGATGGCGCTTCACGGCCGGAGCCGGGGTCGGGACCGTCACCCTGCGCGGGCTGCAGATCCCGCCCGGGGAGGCGGCGATCAATCCGGGACCCCGGGCCATGATCCGCGCCGCCCTGGAAGAGCTGGGCTGGAGCGGCGGCAACATCCAGGTCTCCATCCCGGGAGGGGCGGACCTGGCCCGGCGCACCTTCAACCCGCGCCTGGGCGTGCTGGGCGGGCTTTCGATCCTGGGCAGCACCGGCCGGGTCCGGCCCTTCAGCCTGGACGCGGTGCGGGCCACCATCGACTGCTCCCTGGACGTGGTCCGGGCCGCCGGCCACGATCGGGTCGCCCTGGTGCCGGGCCACCTCGGCCAGCGGGCCCTGGGCGCCTGGAACGCCGACCTTCCGGGAGTGGAAGTGGGCAACGAGTGGGCCCACGCCCTGGACGCCGCCGTGGCCAGGGGATTTCGCGCCCTCCTGCTGGCGGGCCATCCCGGCAAGCTGGTGAAGCTGGCCGAGGGCCACTTCGACACCCATTCCGGCCGCAGCCCCAGCCCCCTGCCCGGGGTCCATGCCCTGGCCGAGACCGTGGCCGGGCGGGGACTGGCCCCGACCCCGACGGTGGAGGGGGTGTTCCAGGCCCTGGACCCGGACCAGCGGGCCAGGCTGGCGCGACCCCTGGCCCGGGCCGTGGCCGAAGCCGCCGCCCGCCGCACCGGCCTGCCCTGCGCCGCGCTCCTGACCACCATGGACGGTGGGATCTATGGCGGCTGGCTGGAGGGGACCCCATGGACCTGATTCCCTGCCTGGTGGTGGGCTGCGGCCCCGGAGCCCCGGAACTGGTGACGCCCCAGGCGCGCGGGGCCGTGGCGGCGGCCCGGCTCCTGGCCGGCGCGCCCCGGCTGCTGGAGCTGTTCCCGGCGTGCGCGGCCGAGCGCCTGAGCTACGCTCGCGGCCTGGAACCGTTCCTCCAGGAGCTGGCTCCGCACCTGGGCCTGAAGCCCGTGGTGGTGCTGGTCTCAGGGGACCCCGGGCTGGCCAGCCTGGCCGGGAGCCTGGCCCGGCGCTTCCCGCAAGTCCCGTTCCGGCGCATGCCGGGGCTCAGTTCGGTGCAGCTGGCCTTCGCCGAGGCGGGGCTGGACTGGATCGACGCCCGGATCCTGCGGGCCCACGGCACCCTGCCGGACTGGGACCCGGCCTGGGCCGGGCATGCCGGCCCCTTCGCCCTGCTGGCCGGGGCCCCCGGCGCCGCCGGCTTCGCCGCGGACCTGGCCCGGCGCCTGGGCCGCGGGCACCTGTGGCGCTGCCAGCGCCTGGGACTGGCCAGCCAATCGGTGGCGCGGCTCACCCCGGAGCAGCTGTCCGCGGAAGGCTGCGATCCCCTCAGTGTCATCATCCTGGAAGGAGGGCAACCATGACGGTCCATTTCGTGGGCGCAGGCCCGGGCGACCCGGAACTGTTGACCCTGAAGGCTGCGCGCCTGCTGGCCGCGGCGCGGGTGTGCATCTACGCCGGCAGCCTGGTGAGCCCCGGGGTCCTGGCGCTGCTCAAGGATTCCTGCGCCCGGCACGACAGCGCGGCGCTGGACCTGGGGCAGACCCTGGCGATCTGCGCCCAGGCCCGGGACCGCGGGCTGGACGTGGTGCGCCTGCACAGCGGCGACCCAAGCATCTACGGCGCGATCCGCGAGCAGATGGACGGCTTGGACGCCCTGGACATAGCCTATGACGTGACCCCGGGGGTGAGCGCCTTCCAGGCCAGCGCGGCGGCCCTGGGCGTCGAGTTGACCGTGCCCGAGACCAGCCAGACCATCGTGCTCAGCCGCACCAGGGGGCGCACCCCCATGCCCGAGCGCCAGGACCTGCCGCGGCTGGCCGCGCTGAAGGCCACCCTCTGCCTCTATCTCAGCGCCCACAAGGTGCCGGCGGTGGCGGCCGAACTGATCCCCTTCTACGGTCCGGACTGCCCGGCGGCGGTGGTGGAAAAGGCCTCCTGGCCCGAGCAGCGCATCCTGCGCGGCACCTTGTCCAGCATCGGCGCCCAGGCCGAGGCCGCGGGCATCCGCGCCACCGCCCTGATCCTGGTGGGCGAGGCCCTGGCCCGGGGCCACGCCGCCAGCCGCCTCTACGCCGCCGACTTCGGCCATGGCTTCCGCGCAGCCAGGCCATGACCGACCTCGCCCTGATCACCCTCAGCCCCCATGGGCTGGCCTCCGCCCGCGCCTTGCGCGGGGTCCTGGGGGAAGCCAGCCTGCATGTGCACCGGGCGGTGCCGGCGGCCGACGCCGAACCGTTCGGCCGCATGGCCGATCTGCTGGCCGAGCTGTGGCCGCGCAAGCGCCGGATGGTGCTGTTCGCCCCCACCGGGGCGGTGGTCCGGGCCATGGCGCCCCTGCTGGCAAGCAAATACACCGACCCCGCGATCGTGGTCGCGGACGTCCAGGGCCGCTGGGCCATCGCGCTGCTGTCCGGCCACGAGGGCGGAGCCAACGCGCTGGCCCACACCGTGGCCAACGCCCTGGGCGGGGAACCGATCGTCACCACCACCACCGAGGCGGTGAAGGATCTCATCGTCGGCGTGGGCTGCCGCCGGGGCACGCCCCCCGAGCCCATCGAGGCCGCGGTCCGGGAGGCCCTGGAACGCACCGGCTCGGCCCTGGACCGGGTGCGCCTGCTGGCCAGCGCCGACCTCAAGGCCTTCGAACCCGGCCTGCTGGAAGCCGCCCGGCGGCTGGAGCTGCCGGTGCGTTTCCTCCCGTCCGCGGCCATCCGCACCAGCCCGCTGGGCTTCAGCCCCAGCGCCGCCGCCGAACGCCAGCTGGACCTGCCGGGCGTGGCCGAGCCCGCGGCCCTGCTCGCGGGCAGCCGGACCCGGCTGGTCCTGCCGCGCACCGTCATCCAGGGCGTCACCGTGGCCCTGGCCCAGGAGACCCGACCATGACCGGAAAACTGACCGTGATCGGCATCGGGCCCGGCCATCCGCTGGACCGGACCGCCCGGGCCGAGGCCGCGCTGCGGGAGGCGGACACCGTGGCCGGCTACGGCCTCTACCTGGAGCACGTGCAGGACCTGCTGGGCGGCAAGACGCTCATCCGTTCGGCCATGACCGGGGAGGTGGAACGCTGCCGCTCGGCCCTCCAGGCCGCCGCCGCGGGCGGCAACGTGGCCCTGATCTCCAGTGGTGACGCCGGCATCTACGGCATGGCGGGGCTGGCCCTGGAGATGGCCACGGCGGAGGGCTTCACCGTCCCCATCGAGATCGTCCCCGGGGTCAGCGCGGCCAGCGCCGCCGCCGCCGCCTTCGGCGCACCGCTCATGCTCGACTGGGCCTGCCTGAGCCTGTCGGATCTGCTGGCGGACTGGGCCACCATCCGGCGCCGCCTGGAGGCGGTGGCCGCGGCTGACCTGGTGCTGGCCCTCTACAATCCCCGCAGCCGGAAGCGGGTGCGCCAGCTGGAGGAGGCGGCCGCAATCCTGCAGCGGCACCGTCCCGGCAGCACCCCGGTGGGCATCGGCACCGCCCTGGGCGCGCCGGACCAGCGGCTGCTGCTCACCACCCTGGAACGGCTCTGCCTCGAGGACGTGGGCATGCGCAGCCTGGTCATCGTCGGCAACAGCACCAGCCGGGTCGAGGCCGGCTGGTTCATCACCCCTCGCGGCTACCGGCTGTGATCCTGCTCCTGGGCGGCACTTCCGAGACCGGGCCGCTGGCCCGGGCCCTGCTGGACCAGGGCCTGGACCTGCTGGTGTCCACGGCCACCGACGCTCCGCTGGCCCTGCCGCAAGGAGTGACCCGGCGCAGCGGCCGGCTGGACGCCGATGGCATCGCCCGACTCTGCGCGAACCTTGGGGTGCGGGTGCTGGTCGACGCCGGCCATCCGTTCGCGCTGGAACTGCACGCCGCCTGCCGCGCGGCCTCCGCCAGCACCGGGCTGCCCCTCCTGCGCTGGCTCCGGGCGCCCAGCGAGCTGCCCCCAGGCACCCTGCTGGCCTCCGGCCATCCGGGCGCGGCGCGCAAGGCCTTCGCCCTGGGCGGCCCGGTCCTGGTCACCAGCGGCAGCCGGAACCTGGCGCCCTACGTGGCCGAGGCCCGGCGCACCGGGCTGCCGCTGCTGGCCAGGGTGCTCGATCATCCGGAAAGCCTGGCCGCATGTGGCCTGGCTGGCCTGGAACCCCGGGAGATCGTCACCGGACGGGGCCCCTTCAGCCTCCAGGAGAACCGGGAACTGCTCCGGCGGCACCGTGCCCGGGCCCTGGTGACCAAGGACAGCGGGGCGGCCGGCGGGCTGCAGGCCAAGCTGGACGCTGCCCGGTTGCAAGCCTGCGCCGTGGTGGTGGTGATCCGGCCGGAACCCGACGCCGGTGGCTTCACCAGCGCCCCGTTGCTGGCCGCGGCCGCCGCCCGTTGCCTGCCAGCTTAAGCCATTGCGCAAAATTAACTTGTACGTTATGACATAACCCTGGCATAAGGGCCCGCAGAAAAATAATCTGAAAAGCACAGATTATCTTTGCGCGGTCCCTAAAGGCTTTGGTCCAAGGCCTGCAGGAGCCGGTCCTGGTCGCCGGGGCCGCGCACCGCCAGACGCAGGTAGGCATCGCCCAGGCCGGGCCACTGGGCGCACATGCGCACCAGCAGCCCCCGCTGCCTGAGCCGGCCGGCCAGGACGGTGCCCGAGGTCCCGTGCAGGCGGATCAGGACGAAAGGGGCGGCACCGGGCAGCACCTCGATCCCGGGCCGTTCCGCCAGGGCGGCGCGGAACCGCGCCGAATCGGCCTGGAAGGCGGTCCGGGTCGCGCGCGCGTAGGCTGCGTCGCCCAGGGCGGCCTGGGCCGCCACCAGCTCGAGCTGGCCCACCGGCCAGGCCTCCTGCAGGTCGCCCATGCGGCCGGCGGTGCCCGGATCCGCGAACCCGTAGCCGACCCGAAGCCCCGGCATGCCGTAGAACTTCGTGAGGCTGCGCAGGATCACGGTCTTCGGGCGCTCGAGCAGGGCCTGGACCAGGCTCTCCTCCGGGTGGTAGTCCATGAACGCCTCGTCCAGGATCAGGGCCACGCCGGGATGGGCCTGGATCCAGTCCAGCAGGGCTTTGGCCGGCAGGAGCTGGCCGGTGGGGTTGTGGGGATTGGTCAGCAGCACCGCGTCGCAATGGCGCGCCTCCGGCGCCAGGGCGGCGAGGTCGAGGCGCAGGCCCTCCAGGGGGAGGCGGATCACCTCCGCGCCCGCGCCTTGGATCGCCCGCGGCTGTTCCCGGAAGCAGGGCTCGGGCAGCAGGACCCGTTCCGGCGCCAGCGCGCGCAGGGCCAGGAACAGCAGGGCGGCGCCGCCGCTGCCCAGGACCAGGTGCCGGTCCTGGGCCCCATGGTCGAGGCAGAGCCGATGCCGCAGCGCCGGCGCCTCCGAGTCCGGATAGGCCGCCAGCGCCCCGGGCAGCGCGCCGCCCAGGGCCGCCAGCACCGAACCGGGCGGCCCCATGGGATTCAGGTTGGCGCTGAAGTCCAGGATGCCACCGGGCTCCAGGGACAGCTCCCGGGCCGCGGCATGCAGGCGCCCGCCATGGAGGGTCTCAGAGTACATGGATGGCTCCCATCGTGAGGGTTCCCATGAGAATGGCGACCCGGTTGACCCGGCCGGCCAGCCGCAGTCCTTCCCGCAGCAGCGCCGGATCCCGGGGCCGGCGGGGATCACCCAGGCGCGGGCCCTCCTTGGCGACCCCGTCATAGGCATTGGTGCCCCCCAGTTCCACCCCCAGGGCCCCGGCGAAGGCCGCCTCCACCCAGCCGGCGTTGGGGCTGGCCGTGCGGCCGCCGTCGCGCCAGGCCAGCCGCAACGCCGGCACCGACCCGGCGGCAGCGGCGATGAGCAGCGCGCAGATCCGCGCCGGCACTAGGTTCATCAGGTCGTCCAGGCGCGCCGAGGCCCAGCCGAAGTGGGTCCAGGGGGCTTCCCGGTGGCCGACCATGGAATCCAGGGTGGAAACCGCCTTGAACGCCCAGAGGGCCGGCAGGCCACCCAGGGCGAACCAGAACAGGGGCGCCACCACCCCGTCGCACAGGCTTTCGGCCAGGGTCTCCAGGCCGGCCCGGACCACGCCGTCCTCATCCAGACCGGCGGTGTCGCGCCCGACCACCCGGGCCACCGCCTGGCGCGCCCGAACCAGGTCGCCCGCGTCCAGGGCCTCGGCCACGGAGCGGACGGCGGTGCGCAGGCTCCGCCCGGCCAGCATCCAGGCCCCCAACACCAGTTCGGCCAGCCGGCCCCAGGGGCCGCAGAGGCCCACCACGCCAGCCGCGAAGGCCGCCGCCGCCAGCGGCAGCCCCAGGGCCAGGACCAGTCCCAGGATGCGCAGGGTCCAGACCGACCCGATGCGCGACCGGGCCTGATCGATGCGGGCGATCACCCAGCCGAAGGCCCGCACCGGATGCGGCCAGCCTTCGGGATCCCCCAGGAGCTCATCGAGCAGCCCCGCGCCGCCGAAGACGAACGGGTTCAGCATCAGAATTCGATGCCGGGCTGGGCCTTGACGCCCGCCTTGAACGGGTGCTTGACCTCGTTCATTTCGGTCACCAGATCCGCGCTGTCCATGAGGATCTCCGGCGCGCCGCGGCCGGTGACGACCACGTGCAGCCCGGGGCGGCGCTCCCGCAGCTCGGCCAGGACGGTTCCCGGGTCCAGGTAGCCCTGGCGCAGGACAATATTCAATTCATCAAGCAGCAGGAACTGCAGATCCGGGTCGGCCAGGTGCTGTCGCACCCGGGCCCAGCCCGCTTCCGCATCGGCGCTGTCCCGGTCCCGGTCCCGGGTGATCCAGGTGAACCCCTGGCCGCAGCGGTCCCAGGTCAGCGCCCCGCCCGCGAGCGCGGCCACCTGGGTCAGAATGACCTCGGCCGTGGGCTGTTTGCCCTTGAGGAACTGGACCACGGCGCACCGCTGCCCGTGGCCCAGGGCCCGCAAAAGCATGCCGAGAGCGGCGGTGGTCTTGCCTTTGCCGTTGCCGGTGTGAACGATCAGCAGCCCCGGCTCGGGCCGGGCATCCTGGATGGGGGTGGTCATGGCTACTCCTGCGCGAAAGGGGTGCGCACCGATGGGCAGGAGGGCCGTCCGAGGCTCGGGCTCCGTCCCGCTCCCTCGGCGGCGAGTGCTGTCCACTGGACCGGTCTCCGGGCTCGCGCACGACCAGCTCCTGTGGGAGCCTCCAGGGCCTTCCCAGGGCAGCGCCCCAGTGGCCTGGATTCGGTCTCCCCGGTTTCCCGGGGGCGCACACCGTTGCGGGGCAGCGCAGGATTCAAACCTGCTTCACGAACATCCAGTGGTCTTTCCCTTCAACTATGACAGCCTTGCCGGTGGGCCGCACGGCGTCCTACTGCGCTTCTCCCAGATAGGCCTTGCGCACGCCATCATCCGCCAGGAGCTGCCGGCCCTCGCCGGCCATGGTGATGCGGCCGGTCTCCAGCACGTAGCCGAAGTCGGCCACTTCCAGGGCGGCCTTGGCATTCTGCTCCACCAGGAGGATCGTGGTCCCCTCGGCATTGATCTCCTTGATGATGTCAAAGATGCCCTTCACGATGAGGGGGGCGAGACCCAGGGAGGGCTCGTCCATCATCAGGAGCTTGGGCCTGGTCATCATCGCCCGGCCGACCGCCAGCATCTGCTGCTCGCCGCCCGACAGGGTGCCGGCCTTCTGCCGCATCCGGGACTTGAGGATCGGCCACAGCTTGAAGATCCGCTGGCGGTCTGATTCGATGGCCGCCTTGTCCTTGCGGGCATAGGCGCCCAGGCTCAGGTTCTCGTCCACCGTCAGGTTGGCGAACACCCGCCGGCCTTCCGGCACCAGCACGACGCCCGATTCCACGATGTCCTTGGTGGCCTTGCCGTTCAGGGATTCGCCGTTCCAGCTGATGCTGCCCGTGGTGGTCTTCACCAGCCCTACGATGGACTTCAGGGTCGTGCTCTTGCCCGCGCCATTGGCCCCGATCAAGGTCACGATCTTGCCATCGGGCACTTCCAGGGAAATGCCCTGCAGGGCGTGGATCCCGCCGTAATAGACGGAAATATCGTCGATCTTGAGCATCAATCCACCCCCAGGTAGGCTTCGATGACTTTCGGGTCGCGGCGGATCACATCGGGAGTGCCACGGGCGATCGTCACCCCGTAGTCCAGCACATACATGCGCGAGCACACGCCCATGACCACCTGCATATGGTGCTCGATGAGGAGGATGGACAGGTCGAACCGCTCCCGGATGCGATGGATGAACTCCATGAGCTCGATCGATTCCTGGGGGTTCATGCCGGCAGCGGGCTCGTCCAGGAGGAGAAGGCTGGGCCGGGATGCCAGGGCGCGGGCGATCTCGAGCCGGCGCTGCTTGCCGTAGGGCAGGCTGGTGGCCTGCTCATCGGCCAACGACGCCAGTTCCGTTTCCGCGAGGAGATCCATGGCGAATTCGCGGGTCTCCTTGGCGCGCTTATGGTACCCCGGCGTGCCCAGCACGGAGGTGATCCAGTTGGGCCGCTCCTGGACCGTGCTGCCGACCATGACATTCTCGAGCACGGTCATGGTGGAGAACAGCCTGATGTTCTGGAAGGTCCTGGCGATGCCGGCCTCGGTGATGCGGTGCGCCGGCTTGCCGGTGATGTCCTGGTCCTGGTATACGATCCTGCCCTCGGTAGGTTCGTAGACGCCGGTGATCATGTTGAAGGCCGTGGTCTTGCCTGCGCCGTTGGGTCCGATCAGGCCCACGATTTCGCCCTTGTCGATCTCCACGTTCAGATCGGAGACGGCGGTCAACCCGCCGAAGCGCATGGTGGCGCCTTTGGTGACGAGCTTCATGCCAGACCTCCCTTCTTCCTGCGTGGCAGGAGCCCCGCCTTGGCCAGGCGTTCCCAGCTCAGCTCCCGGTCGCCCATGAGCCCACGTTGCCGGAAGATGACCACGATCATGAGCAGGGCCGAGAACACGACCATCCGCAGTCCGGGCATGCCGTCCGTCTTCAGGAAGAAGAAGTTGAGCGGTTCGTCCAGGAAGCGCATGGCTTCCATGAGGACCGTGACCCCGATGGCGCCGATCACGGAACCGGTGATCGAGCCATTGCCGCCCAGGACAACGATGAGGAGAATGTTGAATGTGAGCATGAAGCTGAACATCTTGGGGTCGATGGTGGTGATCATGTGGCCCAGCAAGGCGCCGCCCACACCCGCGATGAAACTGGAGATGGTGAAGGATACGACCTTGACGCGGAAGACGTTCACCCCCATCGCCTCAGCCGCGATCTCATCGTCGCGCACCGCCTTGAGCTGACGGCCATAGCTCGACCGCACCAGCCGGGACACGAAGTAGATGGTCAACGCCGCCACCCCCCAGACCACCCAGGTGGTGGAATATTTCGGGATGCTCTTCAGCCCCTGGGCCCCGTTGGTCAGCCCCTGGAGGTTGGTGATGACCACCCGGATGATCTCGGCGAAGCCGAGGGTTGCGATGCCCAGGTAATCGTCCCTGAGCCTGAGGACCGGAAGCCCGATGATCAGGCCGGTGATGGCCGCGCAGATGCCGGCGATGATCAGCGCGACGCCGAAGGGCAAGGTCAGGTTTTGCAGCCAGGGCGCCAGAGGTTCCAGGAAGAAGTTCATGTCCTTGACATCGGGGCTCATGGTCAGGATGGCGCTCACGTAGGCGCCCACCGCCATGAATCCGGCGCAGCCCAGGGAAAACAGGCCCGTGAAGCCGTTGATCAGGTTGAGCGAGAGCGCCAGGACAATGTAGATCGCTGAAAGGTTGAGGATGCGCATGGCGTAGTTGCCCAGGGCGCCATCCGCCCACCAGAGCAGGAGGGCGAAGACCGCCAGGGCGCCCAGGGTCATGATCTTGTCGCGTGTCATCATGTCATCACACCTTGATGGTCTGGCGCTTGCCCAGGAGCCCGGCGGGCTTGAGCAGAAGGACCAGGATGAGGAGGACGAAGGAGAATGCGTCCCGGTAACCGGTGAGCGAGGGCAGGAAAGCCACGACCATGATCTCGATGAAGCCCAGCAGGAAGCCGCCCAGCACAGCGCCGCCGATGTTGCCGATGCCGCCGATGACCGCCGCGATGAAGCATTTCAGGCCGGGCATGATGCCCATCAGCGGATTCAGCTGGGGGTATTTGATCGCCCACATGATGCCGCCCAGGGCGGCCAGCGCGGAGCCGATCCCGAAGGTGATGGAAATGACGCTGTTGACGCCGATCGCCATCAGCCGGGAGGCTTCCACGTCGGTGGACACCGCGCGCATGGCCATGCCGGTCTTGGTTTTGTGCACCACGTAGAGCAGCACCACCAGCATGATGGCGGTGACCACGGGGATGAACAGGCTCACCGCCAGCACGGAAACCGATCCGTAGCTGACGACCGTGTCGAGGTGGGGGATGGAGGGGAAGCTCTTCGGCCGGCCGCCGAAGACGACCACGCCCAGGCTTTCAAGGAAGAAGGAGGCGCCGATGGCGCTGATCATGAGCGAAATGCGCGGCGAATCGCGCAAGGGACGATAGGCCACCCGCTCCAGGCCGACCCCGAACAGGGAGGTCAAGGCGATGGCCACGATGATGGCCACCCACCAGGGCATGATCGCCGCCGCGATCAGGTAGAAGGCGGCATAGCCGCCAAGCATGAACACATCGCCGTGGGCGAAGTTGATGAGCCGCAGGATGCCGTAGACCATCGTGTAGCCGATGGCGATGAGGGAATACAGGCTCCCGAGACTTGCCGCGTTGGCAAGTTGCTGGAAAAAGGTGGCAAGAGTCATATGGGGTTCCTCCGCTGGAAAAATGAAAAAGGCCGGGTATTCATTTCCCCGCAGATACCACGGAGATCGGACCAAGGAGGGCATTGGGGCCGCCGGGGCTGGACACCCCGGCGGCCTGGGCCTCTGCTGCCGCCCGGGTCGTGCGACCCCAATGCCTTTCTAGGAGCCGACTGCGGCATTTGAAGTGAAATGCGCCATCAACCTCAGGGATTGACCGTGGTCTTGAACATGAACCTGCCGCCCTTCACTTCCTTGATGACAGCGCTCTTGACGGGGTCGTTGCTGCCGGCGGAGAAGCTGACGTAGCCGGAGGCGCCGGGGAACTGCTTGGTCGCGGCGATGGCGTCGCGGATCTTGGAGGGTTCGACGCTGCCGGCGCGCTTGACCGCGTCGAGGGCGAGCAGGTAGCCGTCGAAGCCGAGGACCGCGGTGCCGGAAGGCAGCTTGCCGTACTTCTTCTTGTACCCGGCCACGAACGTCTTGGAGTTCGGGGTCAGGGCGGCGTCATTGTCGAAGAAGGTGGACAGGACGGCGCCCTCGACGGAGGCTTTGCCGACGTTGATGAACTCCGCGATCTCCCAGGTGTCGCCGCCCAGGAAGGGGGTCCTGATCCCGAGCTCACGGGCCTGCTTGATGATCAAGGCGCTTTCCGTGTAGTTGCCGGGTGCGAAGATGACATCGGCATGGAGGCTCTTGACCTGGGTGAGCTGGGCGGAGAAGTCCTGGTCGCCGGTGTTGTAGTTGAGCACGCCGAGGATGGCCTTCTTGTCGCCGGTGAGCTTCACGAAGGAATCAGTGAAGTACTTGGCCAATCCCACGGAGTAGTCGTTGGACACTTCGCGGATGATGACCGCCTTCTTGGCGTTGAGGTTCTTCTTGGCGTAGTTGGCCATCACCGTCCCCTGGAACGGGTCGATGAAGCAGACGCGGAAATAGTAGGGGTTGCCCTTGGTCACCAGGGGATTGGTGCAGGACAGCCCGATGGCCGGAACCTTGGCTGCCATGAAGATGGGACCGGCGGCCATGGCGAGGCCGGAGCCCCAGGAGCCCAGGATGACCTGGACGTGGTCGCGGTCGACCAGGGACTGGCCGGCGTTGGCTGCTTCGACCTTGTCCGACTTGTTGTCGGCGATCTTGAGCACGGTCTTGTAGGTCTTGTTGCCGACCTTGACCGTCGGGAACAGGGATTGGGCCAGACGGATGCCGTCCAGCTCTTCCGCGCCGCCGGCCGCGTTGGCGCCGGTGAGGGGTTCAAAGACCCCGATCTTGAGGACGTCCTCGGCAAAGGCGGTGCACGAGAACAGGGTTAGAGCGGCCATCGTCACAACAGGCAAGCGACGTGTCTTCATCAATACCTCCGGTTGGGTTGGGCTTCCGAGGAAGCGGGGTAAGTAGATGATAAAAGAGCGGTTATTCGTCAATCAGCCGTCGCTCGAAGGACCGGCACACCACTGCCATGCGCCTGCCGCCGGGAGATGCTCGAAGGTGGCAATGCGCATTGTTGAACAAGCCTTCGGCTGCCGCCTGAAGGAGGTGCATCGGCGTTTCATTCACGAAAACGCTCCGGCCTAAATCGGGGGTCTGCGCTGGACGTCACTGCTTATCGACATCCAGAACATACGTTGTGACTAGGTCAAAGAGCTTGCAGCCATCCTATCAAAAAAAACCAGCTTGAATCGCCGACCGCGCCATCTTGTGAGGAACAGCACACTGCAGGGGGGGGCGCAGGCAGGCGATCCGGCCCGGTTCCGCCGCGACTCCGGCTCTGGCGAGGGGCTTCAGCCGGGCATCCGGTAGGCCACGGCGTTGACGTTCATGCCGGCGCCCACCGAGGCCAGGACCACCAGATCGCCTGGACGCAGCACGTGGCCCTCCAGGTCGCCCTTGACCACCAGGTCGAGCATGGTGGGCACGGTGGCCACGGAACTGTTGCCCAGGGTGGCGATGGTCATGGGCATCAGGCCGTCCCGGGCGCGGTCCTGCCCATAGAGCCTGGCCAGGGCGTCGACGATGGCCGCGTCCATTTTGAGGTTGGCCTGGTGGAGAAGGATCTTGGCCACGTCGTCCAGGTGCAAGCCGGCGCGGTCCAGGCATTCCTTGATGCCCCTGGCCACGTGGTTGAGCGCGTATTTATAGAGTTTGCGTCCCTCCATCTTCATGAAAATGGCCGCCGGGTGGGCGCCGGCCTTGAAGGAGGGGGCCATGAGCAGCATTCGGGAGTAGTGCAGCGTGTCCGACCGCACGGCGTGGGCCAGAATGCCATCCCCCGGGCCGCCCTCGCGTCCCTCGAGGATCGTGGCGCCCGCGCCGTCGGCGAAGATCAGGCTGTCCCGGTCATGGGGGTCGGAGACCCGGGACAGGGTGTCCGCCCCGATCACCATGACCCGCCTGGCCGCGCCGACCCGGATCATGCAGTCGGCCTGGATGACGCCCTGGACCCACCCCGGGCACCCGAAGATGAGGTCCATGGCGCTGCAGTTCGGATTGTGGATGCCCAACCGGGCCTTGACCCGGGAGGCCAGGGCGGGGATCAGGTCCGGGCAGAAGCTCCCGGCGCGCACGTCCCCGACGTTGTGCCCCACGATGATGCTGTCCAGGGACTCCCGGCCGATCCCGGAAGAGACCAGGGCATCTTCGGCGGCCATGAAGGCCAGGTCCGAGGCGACCAGTTCGGGCGGCGCGTAGCGGCGCTCCCGGATCCCGGTGATGGCCTCGAACTGTTCCAGGATCTCGGCGTTGGACTTGTTGATGCGCTTGCCGCCGGGCTCATGGAACTCGTGGTTGAGGAAATAGGCATTGGGCACCACCACGGTGGGGATATGGCGGCCGGTGCCGGCGATGAACGTTTTTATGGCCATGGCAAGCCCTCAGAGCAAGGGTAACCACCGGCAGAGGGACGGCCATCCGAACTTCGGTTCGCTGGCGCTCACCCCGCGGCATTGG
>Ga0181516_10001899_pt1 | contig 15467 bp, 15 predicted proteins | sample PEATcosm2014_Bin_25_FD_121104 | JGI IMG/M metagenome (GOLD analysis project Ga0181516, IMG submission 121104) | Peatland microbial communities from MTU Mesocosm Facility, Houghton, MI, USA - PEATcosm2014_Bin01_10_metaG | ecosystem: Environmental > Terrestrial > Soil > Wetlands > Peat | place... | reverse complement strand
TTGAACCCCCACATCCTTTCGAATACAGGCACCTGAAGCCTGCGCGTCTGCCAATTTCGCCACTCGCCCTGAGACCTCGCAACATTAGTTCAAGACTCGGACCCCGTCATTTTGCAACTGATCTGTCATACTTGCCGCCGATACAGTTGATGGTGTCATGGTTCTCAAAAGTGTGGAAAATCGGCTGGAGCGGATGTTCGAGAGGACGTTCTCGCGACCTTTCAAGAATGCGTTGCAGCCTATTGAGATCGGGACCCGAATAGTTCGAGAGGTTGACCTCACCCGTCGACTCTCGTCGATGGGTCCGATATCGCCAAATCACATCCAGGTGTGGCTGGGACCGCAAGACGCCGAGCGTTTTGACGGCTTTCAAAAGGCGCTCGTGGCCGAGTTGGAAGAGACAGTCCGCCAACATGCAGTGAGCGAGGGATACAGCTTTGTTGGGCCTGTTGCAGTGGAAATTTTCGTTGATGATGACCTGAAGGCAGGCGATCTCGCCGTGAAGACCAACTTCGTCGCCGGCGAGAGCCAGCCTCGTCTGCTCGCGAGTGACGGAAGGACCTTCGCGGTGGGCGACCAACCACTCATCATTGGTCGCAGCCCGGATGTCGCAGTTGTGATTAACGACTCCAACGTCTCGCGACGGCACGCCGAGGTATGGCGAACCAGTGAAGGCGTGGCAATCCGCGACCTGCAATCGACGAACGGGACCTACGTGAACGGTCACCGCATCACGGCAGTCTCACTCTCACCCCGCGATGATGTTGCAATTGGTCCTCTGCATCTACGAATCGAGCTCGCTTGATCCGCCTCGAGGCGTCGACGAACTACGCCGCGGTCGTTCGACCAATCCAGATTCTGGTAATGGCAGTGGCGCTCATCTTCTTCGCACGCGTAATTCGGGTCGCGCAAGTGGAAGCCAGGCCGACCGACCAGGTTCGTGGCGCGCGACGCCGACGGGGAGGGAGCCTCGCGCTTGAGTTCATTGAGCCGGAGGAGCGCGCTAAGGAACGTGTGGAGATCACAAATCCCATTACGGTCGGACGTAGTCCCGCCTGCGATCTCAGTGTCCAGGACACCTATATTTCGTCGCGGCACGCTCGCTTGGTGAATGATGCGGGCGAACTCTCAATCGAAGATCTTGGTTCAACAAATGGTACGTACGTCAATCAAGAAATCGTCAAGGGTCGTGTCCAGCTGGAGCGAGGCGACATCGTGCAAGTTGGTGGCGTCATCTTCGAGGTGGTTCGTTGACGCGTTGGCGTTACGCCGCTGCGACCGACATTGGACTCGTTCGTCAAACGAATCAAGATGCCATTTTTGTTGACGACTCGATAGCAATCGTTGCTGACGGCATGGGTGGTCACGCTGCGGGAGAAGTTGCTTCGGCGATGACCATTGAACGTGTTCAGGAAGGATTTGAGGTTGATCAGTCGGTGGAGGGATTGCACCATGCGATTGAGTCGGCCAACACCGCGGTACTTCGTGAAGCGCGAGACAATCCAAATCGATTCGGCATGGGTACGACCATTGTTGCGGTCGGGTTGACCCGGGACAAGGCGGGCGTTGTATCGCCAACGATGTTCCACGTAGGTGATTCTCGGGTCTATCAACTCCGTGACGGCGCGCTCCGTCAGCTCACTGAGGATCACAGTGTCGCGGAGGAGTGGGTTCGAATGGGTCGGCTCACACCCGAGGAGGCACTGAACCATCCGCGCCGACACCAACTCACGCGAGGGGTAGGGGTTGAGGACACCATTGACATTGACGTCATGTCCATCACCGCCCAACCCGGTGACCGACTTCTCCTCTGCAGTGACGGACTCTCCAACGAACTATCACCCGAAGGCATCGTTCGGTTGGCTAGTGCTCCGACACCCCTGGACCAAGCCGTCACCGATCTGATCGAGGCGGCGAAACAGTCGGGTGGGCGCGACAACATCTCGGCCATCCTCCTCGAGTTCGACGAGGTCGAAGTGGCGAGCAAGCCCATCAAACGAACTCTCGGTACGACGCCACCACCCGTGGCTCAGCTGTCGCGACCCCCGACTCATCGGGCGAAACGAAGGAATCACTGGATGAATTGGCGAGTCGGTGTTGGCTCGGTCTTCGGTGTCGGCATCATCGTCGGTTTCTTCCTCGTGCTGCACTGGTACGCGTACTCGACCTATTACTTGGCACCAGACCACGGCGTCATTGGCGTCTATCAGGGTCAACCATCGGGAGTGCTGTGGTACAAGCCAATCCTGGTCGCACCGACCAATTATTCCTACGCGCAGTTGCGCAGGGCTGACCAGATTTCATTGAACGCGACGATCAGTGAACCTTCCCTCGACGCCGCCTTGACCTACGCCGCGTCCATTCACCAGGAGTGGGAAGCGAGCCAGATTTCATCGTCCACGACGACTACGGTCGTTACCACGACGACCACCGTGGCCACGACCACCACCACGGCTAAGAAGGGGTAGTCCGTGTCACGACGTCTCAGCATTCTGGCAACCATCATCCTGCTGCTCTTCGTCGTCGTGGCGGCACAGTCAGTCAACATCCAGTTCTTTCGTGCGTCGGCACTGGATAAGTCACCCCTCAATCCGAGGACCTACTCGACGTCGACGAAGTATCCACGAGGCGAGATCGTGGCTGCCGACGGCACAATCCTCGCGCAGTCGATACCCAGTGGCGACAGCACGTATCCCTACAAGCGGATCTACCCGCTGGGTGCTCTGACTGCAGGCATTGTCGGTTTCACTTCCCCGTACACCGAAACATGGGGGATCGAGAACGAGTACGACAGTTACCTCACCGCGCACGCCCAGCCCGCGACGAGTCTTGCTCAGCTTCTCGCGCCGACGAGCGCTGCGGACAACGTCAATCTGACGATACAAACCGCTGAACAGAAGGTGGCCCTGAATGCAATGGGTGGCCAAGACGGTGCGGCGGTGGTGATCAATCCGCACACGGGAGCGGTGCTCGCGATGTATTCGAATCCGACGTACGACCCGAAGCCACTGACCTCGTTGGATCCTTCGATCGTTGACGCCGCGTACAAGAAGATCACCACTCCTGACTCACACGGATTCCCACCCCTCGGACTCGTGGCAACCCAGCAGACGTTCCCTCCCGGCTCCACCTTCAAGGTGATCACCACTGCCGCGGCCGTGGTCGGTAATCCTGCCTTGCTCACGAAGTCCTACCCTGACAAGCCGTTCGCTCGGCTGCCCCACTCGAACAAGCTGCTGTACAACGACGGCGGCAGCAAGTGCGGAGGAACTGTCGCGGTCATGTTGCCCGAATCGTGCGACCCCGGTTACGCGTTACTGGGACTGGACCTGGGCGCGGACTTGATGTCGGCGACTGCGGACTCGTTCGGTTACAACCAGGTGCCGCCGCTCGACCTGCCCAACGTCGTACCGAGCTATTTTCCCACGGCCGCGTCGTTCGCGAGCAACCTACCTGGACTTGCCTACTCGGCCATCGGTCAGGAAAATGTGCGCGCTACGGCGCTGCAGAACGCCCTCGTGGCCGCAGCGATCGCCAACGGTGGTGTGATGATGACACCGCATCTTCTGGCGAGCATCACGGCGCCCGACGGAGCAATCGTGAAGCGTTACGGCAATACGGTCTGGCAGACGCCACTCACTGCGTCCCAAGCCGCCGAGATCGTTCCCCTGATGCAAAACGTCGTGCGCTACGGGACGGCGGCGGGGATCTTTCCCTACGACCTCGACGTGGCGGCCAAGACCGGTACCGCGCAGACCGGCAACAGCAAGAAGAACACTGACGACTGGATGATTGCCTTCGCTCCCGCAACAGATCCGACCGTGGCGGTGGCGGTCGTCATGCCCTTCCAAGCTGAGTCGACCTTCGGCGCCACCGTGGCTGGACCAATTGTGAAGTGTCTCATCGAAGGTGAACTTGCGTTACAGTCGGGTCTCCCCGCCTCGGGTACGTCGACGACGTGCCCGAGTTGACCACCGGACCGAGGAAGAACCAGAGCGTAGGCTAGAGAAAGTTATGGAACCGGTCAGCGACCCCCGAATTTACTCAAACCGGTACCAAGTCACTCACCTCATTGCGCGCGGCGGCATGGCCATGGTGTACCGCGCCCAGGACCTCCTGCTCAACCGTCCGGTGGCGTTGAAGATTCTTTATCCTGAACTCAGCGCTGATCCCCTCTTCGTAGAGCGTTTTCGTCGAGAGGCGCAAGCGGCGGCGAACCTCTCACACCCCAACATCGTGCCAGTCTTCGACTGGGGCGAGGACGAAGGCACGTATTTCATCGTGATGGAGTTGGTCGACGGGACATCGCTCGCCGACATGCTCCGCGGGTCTCGTCGCCTCACGCCGTCGCATTCCTCACAGATCGTCGCTCAAGTCGCCGCGGCGCTGGGCTACGCGCACCGCAACGGCGTCGTGCATCGTGACGTCAAGCCAGGCAACATCCTCATCACCAGTGACGGCCAGGTCAAAGTGACGGACTTCGGCATCGCCCAGGCGGTCTCGAGCGAGGATCACCTCGCCGAAGAAGGCTCAGTCATGGGCACCGCGACGTACTTCTCGCCTGAACAAGCGGAGGGCGCGGCGGTGGACGGTCGAAGTGACGTGTACTCACTGGGTGTCGTGCTGTTCGAAATGCTCGCGGGGCGGCCACCCTTCGTCGGCGATTCGCCCGTTGCGGTCTCGAGCCAGCACGTACACGGCCGGGTTCCGCCACCGACCGAGTTCAATAGTGCGATTCCGCGTGATCTTGAGGCGATCGTGATGGAATCGCTCGCTAAGGCTCCGTCGCAGCGTTACCAGTCGGCTGACGAGTTTCGCGCCGACCTGATTCGGTTCAACGAGGGCCAGCCAGTACAAGCCGCGGGTTACGATGGCGCGTTCTTCGGCGCTGACGCCACTCGAGCGGTGGCGGCGGTATCGATGGGGGACCGAACGTCCGCGGTGCCGGTGATGGCTGGGCCGAGAACCGATATCCGACGCCGTCGTACGAACAACACGCCGGGCATCATCGCCGCGGTCGTTATCGTACTCCTCGCCGTGGGCGGACTCGGCTACTTCTTGTCGCAGCGAACAACTGCGGTGACCTCGATGCCGTACCTCATCGGTCAAGACGTGTCGTCGGCGACGTCCACTATTCGTTCCGACGGCTTGACCCTCGGGCCCGTGCGCCAGGTGGCTTCGAACAAGCAGAAGGGCACGGTTGTCGCCACGGATCCGGCACCGGGTAAGAAGGTTTCCAAAGGTGAGGCGGTGACGCTCAAGGTGTCGATCGGGGTGTCGTCGAGTCCAGTCGTCGTACCGAACGTCACGGGCATGATGCTCTCGAGTGCCGAGAGCATTCTGGCGAGTGACGGACTGAACTACATCACGGTTCCTACGACCTCGCCACCTCCCAACGCCGTGCCGAACACGGTGCTGGTGCAATCTCCCGCGGCCCTCACCAAGTCGAGGACCGGCAGCAAGGTAACGCTCACTATTCTCTCGCCGACGGCCACGTTCTCGCTACCCTCGGTCGCGGGCCAAACGCAAGTGGAGGCGACCACGGTTCTGGTGCAGGATCAGTTGAAGGTGAGCGCGACGACGAGCACCGCGTGCTCGAACACGGTCGCCTCAGGTCTCGTGGTGAGTACGTTGCCCGCGGCGGCGAGTCAGGTGCAAGCGGGCAGCGTGATCCAACTGGTGATCTCGTCAGGAGTCTGTGAAGTCGTCGTGCCCAACGTCGTCAACTTGACACAGAGCGCGGCGACGGCGGCGCTGAAGGGCCAGGGACTCACGGCCACGGTGATCGCGGCAGACCCCACGACCTGCCTACCGTCGCAAGTGAATACGGTCATCTCACAAGGCAGCTCACCTGGTTCGCAGGTTCCCTACAACACCGACGTGCAAATCACTGTGTGTCAGTCCAGTGTGATCGGCACCACGACGACGCTGCCGCCCGGTTAGCGGTCGCGCTCGCGTTCGATAACATCGTCATCGATGGCTAAATCACAATCTCGTCAGAGCAAGGCCAAGACCGTAGGTCGTTACGTGCCCGCCGAGGCGAGAGGGCGAGTTACCAAGCGTCGTCCGGTTGGGGCGGACCACAGCCCCCGGTGGTACGGCTGGCTGTTGTTGGGACTGCTGCTCGTCGGCATGCTCGTCATCACGCTCAACTACCTCCAGGTGCTTCCTGGATCGACGTCCTCGTGGTATCTAGTGGTCGGTTTGGTCGCGATGTTCAGCGCCTTCTACTTGGCCACCCGCTACCGCTAGACCGCAACGACTCCGTTCCCGGCTGCGTTAGCCCAGACGCTCGATGATTGTGGCGTTGGCGAGTCCGCCACCCTCGCACATCGTCAAGAGTCCGTAACGTCCGCCCGTGCGCTCGAGTTCGTTGAGCAACGTAGCGCACAATTTGGCCCCCGAGGCACCAAGCGGGTGTCCGAGTGCAATGGCCCCGCCGTTCACGTTCACTTTGGCGAGGTCGACCTTGTGCTCCTTCTGCCACGCCAGCACCACCGAGGCGAAGGCCTCGTTGATCTCAATCAGGTCGATGTTCTCAAGAGAGAGTCCGGCCCGTTCGAGGACCTTGGTCGTAGCGGGGATCGGTCCGGTCAACATCGTCACCGGGTCGACACCCGCGAGAGCGAAGGAGTGGAATTTTGCCCGCGGCGTATAGCCGAGCTCGCGAGCCTTCTCCTCGCTCATGATCAGAACCGCCGAGGCGCCGTCGGTGATCTGCGAGGAGTTGCCGGCGGTGACCTTACCGTTCTCTTTGAAGGCCGGCTTCAGGTTTGCGAGGGCGGCCACTGAAGTGTCGGGACGGATGCCCTCGTCGGTTGACATCAACTCGTCGGTTGCCACGCCGTTCTCGTCGCGTACGTACACGGGTACGATCTCGCGCTCGAATCGACCTTCCGCGGTTGCCTGAGCCGCACGGCGGTGGCTCTCGGCTGAGAACGCGTCGAGCTCCTCACGTGAGATGCCCCACTGATCAGCAATCATCTCGGCGCCGATGCCCTGGTTCTTGAGACCACCAACCGGCTCGTAGCGTGCTGCGACCCGTGGACCGAATGGGAATCCCGAATCCTTGCCAATCGACGAACCCATGGCGACTCGGCTCATCACTTCGACGCCGGCGGCGACGACAATGTCGTAGGCGCCGGACATGACGCCCTGGGCGGCGAAGTGTAGCGCTTGCTGGGACGAGCCGCACTGACGGTCAATGGTCGTTGACGGCACCGACTCGGGCCAACCCGCAGCCAGTACGGCGCTTCGTCCCACGTTGAACGCTTGCTCGCCCACCTGGGACACGCAACCCATGATGACGTCATCGACCAGGGCGGGATCAAGGGAGTTCCGACTGGCGATGGCCCGAAGTGCCTCGGACGCGAGGTCCACGGCGTGCCAGTTACTTAGTTTTCCGTTGCGCTTGCCCCCCGGGGTGCGAACGGCATCCACAATGACCGCTGTTGGCATTGCATACCCTTTCGTAGTGCGTGGGAAAACCCCACCGCGCGAATACTAGGCGTCAGTTGAGAGTATCGTCACCTGCGTGGTCGACCAGGCGAAAAACATGGACCGATGGCTCGGCGACGGCGGCATGGCTATCATCGGCGCGATCGGCGGATCGTTCGATGCGTACGGCGTCGACGGTGAGGACTTGGGTTGGGTGAGCGGCACGTTCACGCCGCTCGATCTCGCGTGCAACCCGCATGGTTCGGTCCAGGCGGGCGTTCACTCGGTGCTGCTCGACGCCGCGATGAACTTCGCGATCAACGCGGCGCTGCGGGGCAAGGACCGGTCCAACGCCACGATCGAGATGACCACGGAATTGCTGCGACCGGCGAGCCGTGGCGAGAATTATGTGGTTCGCGGCGACGTGGTGCGGCTCACGCGACAGATCGCCTACGCCGAGGCGACGGTGACCAACGTTGAGGGCAAGCTCGTGAGTCGCTCGACCGGCACCTTCCTCGTGCACCGCGAAACGAGTTAGATGTGATCGGCCGGAATCTGACCGAGGCGACCCGCCTCGTAATCCTCGAAGGCTTGCTGTAGTTCCGCGCGGGTGTTCATGACGAAAGGACCGTAGGCGGCGACCGGTTCGCGGATCGGCTCACCCCCGAGGACCAACACCTCCATGGCGTGCGTGCGTGAATCTTGGGTTTCACTCGCCGAAAGCAGGATCGTGTCGCCATCGACGTGCACACCCATCTGACCCTCACGAATCTCTTGGCGATCGATGCCCATGGTCCCCTCGCCCGCCAGGACGTACGTCAGCGCGTTGTAGCGGGAATTCCAGGGGAGTTCGACGTGTCCGCCGGGCAGCAACGTGACGTGCAGCACGGTGATGGCGGTGTGCGTCGATCCGGGTCCCTGGACGCCACCGATTGATCCGGCGATGACGCGAATGATCGCGTCGCCGTTCTGGTTGGTGAGCAAGGTCACCGCGTGAGCCCCGATGTCCTGGTAACGCGGAGTGGTCATCTTCAGTTTCGAGGGTAGGTTCACCCAGAGCTGCACACCATGAAAGAGACCGCCGGAGTCGATCAGAGCGTCCGGTGGGCGCTCGATGTGCAAGATGCCCGCACCGGCGGTCATCCACTGCGTCGCGCCGTTCTCAATGGTGCCGCCGCCGCCGATCGAATCCTGGTGCAGGAACGTCCCTTCCATCATGTAGGTCACGGTCTCGAAGCCACGGTGGGGGTGCCACGGTGTCCCCTTGGGCTCGCCCGGGCCGTAGTCGACCTCGCCCATCTGATCCATATGGATAAACGGGTCCAGGTCCGCGAGGTCGATGCCGGCAAAGGCACGACGAACCGGGAATCCCTCGCCTTCGAGACCCTTGGGGGCACTGGTGATTGATTTGACCCTTCGTGGCTGGTCGTTCTCGCTCGGCGTAGCGACCTTGGGTAGTTCTAACGGGTTGTCAACGGTGATGGCGGGCATGGTGCCAGCCTAACGACGAGGTCGAATTTTGTCGCCGTTCCTGCACCACGAGCGTGACCACGACCATCGCGATGGCGGTGCTGAACAAGAGGGCGACGTTGCCGTTGCCCCAGTTGAGGCCGCCGCGAGCGCCGCTGACGCCCATCCAGTCGGCGAAGGAAGCGCCCAGAGGTCGGGTGAGGACGTAACACGCCCAAAACGCCCCGACGCCGTTGAGGCCGACGAAACGATATCCGGCCGCGGGCACGAGAAAGAGTCCGACGAACAGTAGGCCCGAACTGAAGTAGCCGAGTTTCAACGTCGTCGCGGTCATGTCGCCCACGGCGGTGCCCAGTGCGAACGTCGCCGTGATCGTCGCCCAGTAGAACAGCTCGCGGCGCGTCGTGGTGATGCTGTGGATGGAGAGCGTCCCCTCCACGTGGTGCCAGGTCACGAAGATCGCGGTGAGTGCGACCGCGAAGCACGCCGCCGATACGACGTAGGGCACTCCGAGTCCCACGTGCACGACGTCGGCGCACATCGTGCCGAACACGCTGACCATGACGACCGCCAGCCAGTACCACAGCGTGTTGAAGCGCGGGTAGCGCAGCTGCCATAGGAGAACCGCGCTAAAGATGACGCCAGCGCCGAGCACGGCGAGCGCCGGTGCGAAATGGTGGACGAAGTAGTCCGACGTCGCCTCGCCCATTGCGGTCGTCAAGATCTTGAGGAACCAAAAGACTCCGTTGATCGAAGGAACCTTGCTGGCTCTGAATCGTCGGCGGATATTGATGATCTTCATGGTGAGTCGAGGTTCAGTCGGCGACCGTGAGGTGCTCGAGGAACTTCTGCGGGTCCACAGTGATGAAGAGTCCCGCTGCGGAAGCGACGTCGACGGCACCCGCCTGCACCTTGGCTGCTACGAAGAGCTTTCGGCCGTCACGTTTCTTGAGCCACGCCCGCGCAACGACCGGTTCATTGATAGGGGTTGGCGCGAGGTAGGCGATGTCGAGCTGGACGGTGTACGCCAGGACGTCGTGGATAGCGAGCACGAGACCCATGGTCTCGTCCAACAGCGCCGCGACGATGCCGCCATGCGCGCGACCGGGCGCTCCTTCGAAGGCCTTGCCGAGCGTGACTTGCATGACCGACACGTCGCCTTCGCGCCATAGCAGGGCCCCCAGCCCCATCGGGTTGGCGGTGCCAGAAACGATTGAGTCGGAGAACAGCTGATGCGTGGTCGCCGAGTCTTCGTCCGGCACCGGCAACTTGAACGTTGTGAGCGCGCCGCTTGGCACCACGCGAGATCGCAACACGCCGTGGGCCACGACGCGGTGAAGTTCTTCGAGATGGGCAGTAATCTCGTCGAGTAATTCGTCGTCGAGGTCGTGGGCGACGAAGTCGTGGGCGAGTTCTCGCATCAGCGTCGCGGCTTTCATCCGTCGTTCTTCGTTGGTCAACACATCATCGCGTTCGTTTGGTCTCCGGATAAAACGGTAACGCACCGCTGAGGTGTTGCGCGCAACCGATTCGTACGGCGCCTTTCATGGCGTCGTCAACTGCCGTTGAGGAATGTGTTGACGAGGGGCACGAACATCGCCTCGTCTTGGAAGAGGAACGCGTGGCCGGCGTCGGGGTAGAGCACGAGGCGAGCCCCGGGAATCAACGACGCGAGTGAGTGATCGTTCACGGTGGGGTCCAGCAGGTCCTCGGCGCCGTCGGCGACGAGTGTGGGTACGTCAATCTCCGCAGTCCTTCGGCCCGTTAGATCGCGACCAGCGAACCAACGATCCACCGCGTTCGTCTGGGCGCTCACGGTGCTCGCGGATAACGAAGGCGCCGATGGATAATCGCTCGTGGCGATCTCGTAGTCTTCGACCGCGGTTTCCTGGTTGGCGGGAAATAGCACGGACATCACCCGATTCGTGTTCGAACTGCGCAGGTCGTTAATGGCTCCTCGTGATGGTTTGACGGACCCGAGACCGGGAAACGTGGCGGCGAGTACGAGACGTCGAACTTGGGTGGGGTGTTCGACCGCGAGTGCCTGGGCGATCATGCCGCCCATCGACCAACCGAGCACGTCAGGCTTGGTCAGATCCAGCGCGTTGATCAGGGCGCTCGTCTGATTGGCCATGTCGTCAATCGAGTCGTTGCTCAGGGCCTGCGTCGTGCCCACGCCCGCGTTATCAAAGACGATTACCCGGTGGACTTGGGCGAGAGCGTCGACGAAGTGCGGGTCCCAGGTCTCCATCGTGCCGCCGTAACCCATGATCAACACCAGAGGCGGTCCACTGCCGAACTCACGGTAACCGACCGGCCCCATGCTCGTCTGAGCCACCCGTATGGGCGCTGCGCTAATCGACACGATTTGGGGCTTAACGGGTCGTCCCTCAGCCTTGTTCTCGGCTTCGTCGCTCACTCGTACGATCGCGTTCACACTCGGTGCAGTGGAGTCGGCGAAGACCAGCTCGCCGAGGTGCGTCGAGTCGGCGAACAGCACGAGGTCGGTCACGATACGAAGTCCCGCATCGGTGAATTCGAGCGTAAACGCTGCCGACGTCGACCTCGTCGGACCAAGGGCGAGGGGCTTGATGGTCGCGCGGAATTTCCGTCCGCTCTGTGTGAAGGTGAGCGTACGACAGCGAGCCAGCGCTCGAACGTCTTTGGTAAAGGAAACGTGTGCCGTAGCGTCTAAGCCCAGGTACTCACCGAGTACCGGCAGTCCCGAGCCGTCGTAGAAGGATGCGGTCTCACTAACCGCCAAGGAGTGCTGACTCTTCGTCGCGCCAGTAAGACATCCGCTACCGGGTTGGTTGAGGGTCGATGTCTGAGTCGGCGCGGCTGTCCATCCGGCGGGAAGGTCGGCAACCGTGAGCACTCGCGAGAGTAGAGGATTTGGTCCACTCGCACTGAGCACGACGGCTAGCGAGATCGCGACGACCACGGCGACGACTGAAGCCACGATTACCCTGTCGACTTTCTCGAGGCGGGTGAAGGGTCTTCTCACTTTTCCTCCTTAGGCCCGCACGAATACCCATCCCGTCGACGCTCTCGCTCACGCCTGAGCCGTGGAGCATTGCACCAGGAGGCCGCTCAACCGAGGCTACTGCCGATCTCTTCTAGCTTCGAGCCCTCGTTTGCCCTCGCGAAATAGTGGAGTGGCGTGCGATAGTGCGGGCTCGTACCACGCTGAGTCTTTAGGGGGCAAGCTTGACCATGGAGTCCGTTTGCTGACCCGCTGGAGGAGGGACGGCGACGTCCGTGTTGTTAGTCCGGTTGCGCACACCGCGACCGAACCGGTCTTGAGTGGACAGCGACTGACAAATGTCAAGGGTCAGCGGACGTGGTGCAAGGGATCGAGTGCTGTTTTGTCCAGCATCAGATGAGGGCCAATTGTCAACCATCTACGGTTGTAATACAGGAAGTTGGTGGGGCTAGTAAGAATCGAACTTACGACCTCGTCATTATCAGTGACGCGCTCTAACCGACTGAGCTATAGCCCCTAAGGGGTTCCAATCTACACCAGTGTTGGGTTCAACCCTCAACGTCCCAGAGCTTGGCGGCGATTGACTGACTCGCGGTAGCGAGCAGCGTGCCGCTTCTGCTCCAGAGAAAGGCGGTACCTTGCCCGAACCCTCCGCTCAGCGCGTGCATGTGAATCTCGCACAGTACCCATTCGGTTGGTTCCAGCGTCGCAATACGAATCGTGTTATCGAGACTTCGGCCCATCGTGTTCTTTCCCAATGGTTGCGTGGCGCCACCCGACACGTAGTCGCCGAAGATGGCGAGAGTCGCCGCAGATGGCTCGAAGTGCCCTGGGACTCGGGCCCAGAGCGCGGAGATCGGCGAGCCCGGCGTACCGTCGATATCGGCGAACGAACGACCCAGAGCGATTCGGGTCTCGACGTGATTGAAGATCGAGTTATCGAAACGCTTGGGCATGACGCGAGGAGGGCAGTCGTCGGGGGCGGGCACGGTGGGCATGGTGACCCAGGGAGTCGGCGCCGAGAGTGAACCGGTTCCCAAGGCGGCGTTGACGGTGAGAACCTCTCGTCCCTCACACCAAGTGGTGGCACGGGCCTGGGTGACGCGGCCCCCGACGACCGCAAGGTCGCTCTTGACGAGGACTTCGGCACCGAGGGGCGCGTAGGAGAGGTACTGCGCAGTCGCCCAGACGGTTGGTCGTCCACTCGCCTCTTCGAGCGCGACGAGGGCGGACGCAAGTCCGCAGCCTCCGAAGAGGAACTTTCCGGGCGTGATGAGTCGTTCGGTGACGTGAAAACGCCAGGTGTCCTCGGCGACGCGCGACATTTCGAGAAAACTCCTGGCGTCCACAACCGCTGAGGCTACTTGACCTCCAAAGGCGTGCGAATTCAAGGCGAGGTGCCGTAGCGACGCAAACGGGGCAGACTTGGTGAATGATCGATCCACGCTTCGTGTTCCTCGCAGCGTTCCTGTCGCTCATCGGCGCGTACGGCTACATTCGCGACACCCTTCGAGGTGGAACGTCGCCCAATCGGGTCACGTGGGGTCTCTGGGGTCTGGAAGGAATCCTGGGTTTCGTAGTCGAGGTACAACAGCACGTGGGACTGGCGGCGGTGATGACGTTGATGCTTGGCTTCGTTCCGTGCGTCGTCATCGTGGCTTCGTTCAAGAATCCGCACAGCGTCTGGAAGATTGGCCGTTTCGACGTGTTCTGTGGTGCCATCTCCGTCACCGGCTTGGTATTCTGGGCCGTCGTCAATCAACCCACGATCGCCCTGCTTTCCTTCGTCGCGGCTGATCAGGTTGCCGCGCTGCCCACCGTTCGCAAGTCGTGGCTCGCACCCGCCAGCGAGTCACCCCGGGTCTTCTTCATGGGCTTTCTCAACTGTGGTATCACGCTGCTGACGTTGCGCCATTTCACGACAGACGGTGCCCTCTTTCCCGGGTGTGTGCTCGTCATGGACCTGATGATTGGTCTCCTCATCGTCACTCGTGTGGGCGAGCGACGTGGTGTTCGCGTACTTGTTCCGACGACCGTGGATCACGCGTGACGACCGAGGACGCGACGACCGAGTTGGCCGTGCGTCGAGCGAGGGGCCGCGACGCGAGAGAACGAACCTCGCGCCAGTCGCTCGGACAGCTCGCCGATCGACCTCCCGAGTACGACGCCGTGGGAAGGCTGGTGTCACAAGGAGAGCATCGGGTCGCGTCACTGCTTCCGATTCGCTACCAGAGGATGCTGGAGAGCCCGCTCGCCTTCTATCGAGGTGCCGCGCTACTCATGGCCGACGATCTGGCCCGTGGAACCAGTTCGGACCTCGAAGTTCAGATTTGCGGCGACGCCCATTTGTCGAACTTTGGCGTCTTCTCGTCGCCCGAACGCCAATTGGTGTTCGACGTCAACGACTTTGACGAGACGGAGACCGGACCCTTCGAATGGGACGTCAAGCGACTGGTCGCATCGCTCGTGATCAGTTCCGATCAGCTGGGGCATCGCGCGAAGCAACAGGAGAACATTGCTCGAAGCGCCGCCCGCGAGTATCGAACCGCGATGGCCGAGTTTTCCGTGCAGACACGCCTGCAGGTCTGGTACGCGACCCTCGATCTCGCGCTCGCCATGAAGGAACTTCGAGGCTTCTTTTCCGATGTCGCTCGCGAGAGGGTCGACGACATCTTTCGACGCGTGAAGGACGCCGACACCGATGCCGCGTTCGCCAAGGTCGTCGGGTACTCCAAGGGCAAGGCCTCGATTCGAAACAATCCACCGCACTTCACGCCTCTCGACCCTTCGGTGGACGGGTCGATGACCGACGACGAAGCCCGCGAGATCGTGCGCGATTACGTCAAAACACTCAGTAGTGACCGCCAGATTCTCCTAGGCCAGTACGTCGTGCGTGACGTGGCTCGCCACGTCGTGGGCGTCGGTTCGGTAGGCACCGAGTGTCTGGCCGTTCTGCTCGTGGGTCGTGACGAACGTGATCCCCTATTGCTTCAGATCAAGGAGGCACAGGTTTCGGTGATCACCCAAGCGCGCGGCGGCACGTCTGCGTTCGCCCCCGGTGAGCGAGTGGTCCGCGGACAACGCTTGATGCAGGCGACCCCGGACCTCCTCCTTGGATGGCAGTCGATTGGTCCGCTGAAGAAGCGACGGAGTTTCTACGTTCGTCAGCTTTACGACAACAAGGCGGCAGTGAATGTCGACCAGTTGAACGAGTCGCTCCTAGTGGCCTACGGACGGGTGTGCGCGTGGACGTTGGCGCGCGCACACGCTCGCTCCGGTCACTCAGCGGTGATCGCGGGCTACCTCGGCAAGGGCGAACGGTTCGATGACGCGATGCTCGAGTTTGCGCGCAGCTACGTGACGAGAAATGCGAAGGACTACGACGAACTGAAGAAGGCGGTGAAGGACGGCCGCGTGAAAGTGGCGACCTGACGACCCAAATTTGGGGGAAGGCCACGGCGTGAAGGGCGCGCCAACGTTGGTACAATGAGAATCCCGGGGATGTAGCTCAGTTGGTAGAGCGCGGGCTTTGCAAGCCTGAGGTCGTGGGTTCGATCCCCATCGTCTCCACCGA
>Ga0181516_10001897_pt1 | contig 15490 bp, 12 predicted proteins | sample PEATcosm2014_Bin_25_FD_121104 | JGI IMG/M metagenome (GOLD analysis project Ga0181516, IMG submission 121104) | Peatland microbial communities from MTU Mesocosm Facility, Houghton, MI, USA - PEATcosm2014_Bin01_10_metaG | ecosystem: Environmental > Terrestrial > Soil > Wetlands > Peat | place... | reverse complement strand
TCGTTGAAGCGGCCGCCGGGCACGACATAGGGGCTGGGTAGATAAAGCAATCCCGGCGCGGGAACCTCTTCAGGCCGCAGGTCGCCGAGTTTTTCAATGTGCTTGGGCAGGGCCGCCACCTTGATCTTGCACTTTTCCGCAAGGGCGGCCACTTCCGGCGGAACAGACATTTCAACAGGCAAATAGAGGGTAGGTTGGGTGGTTACCTTGCTATCCACCAGCGAGTGGCAGTCCAGCATGGAGCGGGTAAGTGTGTCCCACGCGCCGTGGATGTAACTCAGCGTGGCTTCCGGGTTCGGCTGTTGGCTGTTAAGAGCCGCAGAGTTGGGCCCAGCTTCCTGGGCCTGCACAACTGGACTTGCGATTGCGGTGACTGCAAGGAAAAACAAGTGGTACAGTTTCATCTCAACTCCCACGTGTGCTGCTTTGAATCTTCTGGAGTGTAACGCACCGAGCGCAGGGTCTGCCTGACCCCGGGAACTGTTTTGAGAGGTGTGGTGTCTATACCAGCACAGTGGTTCCGATTGGGATGTCCGGTAAGACGTAAATCCCGCTCACCGCGCCCGCCGCGTGCCGAGCGGCGAGGCCGCCTGCGCTTGCGCAAACCCACCTGACTCCCCCCGGCACGGCTGAATTGGTTACGGGGAGGCTGGTCATGTTTGAAGATTCCACTTTCGAATCCAACGGTCGCATCCGCACCCGCAGCCGCGTCTGGATGGCCGCGGCATTCGCCTTCAACGCATCTCTGCTGCTGGCGCTGATTCTGATTCCACTCATTTATCCCGAAGCGCTGCCGCGACAGTTTGCCACATTTCTCATGGCTGCCCCGGTCTTCGAACCAGAACCGCAGCCGGTGCCTGCGCAACCAGCACATCCGTTCGAGGGCGCGCCGCAGATCTCCGACGGCCACATCTATGCGCCCTCCAGGATTCCCGACAGTATCAAGATTCTTCTGCGCCCTGAAGGTCCGCCTCCCAGCGCAACCGCCGCCTGGGATCAGGAAGCGGCTCTCTCCGACAACCAGGCCAACCTCTTTCGCGGCCATGGCGGCCCGGTCGTGGTGCGCCGTGAGCCCAGCGGTCCAGTACGCGTTCCGTCCACAATCGTCGCCGGCATGATCCTGCAAAAGACCATGCCCGTCTATCCGCCTATCGCCGTCGCCGCGCGCCAGCAGGGAACCGTCACCCTGCACGCGGTCATCTCGAAGACCGGCGCCATTGAGAATCTTCGCGTGGCCAGCGGACCGGCCATGCTGCAGCAGGCCGCAGTCGATGCCGTCCGGACCTGGCGCTATCGGCCCTACCTGCTGAACGGCGAACCCGTCGAAGTGGAGACCGAGGTGAATGTGGTCTTCACGCTGCAGCGGTAAGCAAGCGGCGGGCGGACCGAACGCTATCCGCTCGCCAGCTTCTCCCGGGTCAGCTCGTTCCATGTGGCAATCGCTTCCGGAATGGGCGGGCTGACCACGCCCGGCGCCACGCGCTCCAGCACAGCTTGCGGATCCACACTGCCCCGCGCATCGCGCAACATCCCCTTCACCCATCCCACCGCGGCCAGGCCTTGGCTGCCCGTGAAGGTCTGCTCAATGTAGAACCAGCGATCGTCCCAGCAAACCAGCCGCGACGAGAGTTCAAACGACGCAAACAGCGGCAGCGAGCGGCGATAGGTAACCCACGCCGCTCCGATCAGCGGCTGCCAGCGCCCTTTCAGCATGTGCTCCAGCAGTTTCACCCGGGCCAGCAAATGGGTCCTGCCCAGGTCCATAAAGCTGAGGTAGCGCGCATTGTTCAAGTGCATGTTCAGGTCGATGTCGTTCGGCCAGACGCGCAACCGCAGCCGGTCCTCTTCGAGCACGCCCAATGCCGGCAGCGGTCGTACGAACTGCCGGATGGCCAGTGCGGGGATTCTGACGAAACTGATGAAGTGGGACACGACGTACTCTCCCGGGGACAAAAACTGCAGTGGCTTCAGTGTAGAAGACGGGGCCGCCAGGACTTTGGGACAGGCGGGCTTCGCACGCTGGCGCGGCGCGGGTGCCATCGGCGACAATGATCTCCGCCATGGAAAACCTCACACGCCGGGAATTTATGATGACCGCCTCCGCAGCCTCCCTAGCCGCCGCAATGCCTGCCCTTGCCGCGCAAGTCCGCCAACGGGTCTTTGTTGCGTCCAACACGCCAAACGGAATTCTCGCTTACGACTGGGATCCCGCGACCGCCGAGTTGACTCCCGCCGGTGTTGCCGCCGCCTTTGACAACGTGGATTGGGTCACTTTTTCGCCGGATCGCAAGTACCTGTTTGCCGCGGCGGAAGTGAATTCCTTCAACGGCAAGCCTACGGGCGCCGTGGCCAGTTATCGCGTAGAGAAGGGCGCGCTCCGCCAGTTGTCCGCGCAAAACTCCGCCGGCACCGGCACCTGCCACGTGGCGTTGGACCGCACCGGACGCGTGATGCTGGCCGCGGACTACTTCGGCGGCAGCGCCGCAAGCTTCCTGGTCACGGACGGCAAACTCAGCGCGCCGGTGTGGACCGAGCACTACACCGAACACGGCCCCGACCCCGAGCGGCAGCCCACCGCGCACGCCCACTTCGCATCCTTCTCGCCCGACAATCGCTTTGCCTACATCAACGACCTCGGCGGCGACAGGATTCACATCTATCGCGTTGACACGGCAACCGCCAAACTTACCCCGGCGGGAACCTACAAGACCAAGCCCGGCGCCGGTCCGCGCACCCTGCACTTCCATCCCAATGGGCACACGGCATATTCCTTCAACGAAATGGCATCGACGGTGGACGTGCTGGAGTGGAACAAGGCCGACGGCATGCTCACGCTGGTGAAGAACATCCAGCTCCTGCCCGATGGCTATCACGGCCCCACCGGCGGATGCGACACCGTCATCTCCAAGGATGGCAAGGATGTGTACTTCGACAATCGCGGCGATGGCTCGCTGTACCACTATCGAGCCGATGTAAAAACCGGCGAATTGACGGCGGCGGGCAAGACCCCCTGCGGCGGCAAAACACCGCGCAACTTTGTCCTCGATCCCACCGAGCGGTGGATGCTTGTGGCCAACCAGGATTCAAGCAATATCAGCGTCTTCGCCCGCAACCCGGAGACGGGCGCCCTGGCCGAAAGCGGCAAGAGCTTTGCCGCCGCCACGCCCATGTGCATACTGTTTGGATAAAGTGTTCTTCGAGGCAAGGCGAAAGGGCAGGAGGCGGCGCAGGCCGCCCTGCCGCCTCAGTCCTCTTTGCCCTGGCCGAACACCGAAAACAGCAGCGCCAGCGCGGTTCCGGCGATCGGCCCCATCAGCAGAAACCATGTGGCCGAATTCAACGAGGTAACCAGCGCCTGCGTTGCTGCATTGCCAATGGCCAGCCCTTCATATTGCTTCCATGGGTCCGAGCTTTCGGGGACCAACGAAGTGGCCAGATAGAGCTGTAACAGGATCGTGGAACTGGCCATCAGGGCGCTCACCATGGCACACCACAGGCCGCTCAGCATGCCGATGCCGGCGCTTCCGCCCTGCTTCGACCCGCGCAGGCCGGCGATGCCCCAAACCACCCCAGCCGCCAGCAGAAGTCCCACGCGCAGCATGCGCGGATGAAACGTGTCTGCAACGAATTGTGTCTTCAGCAGGATTTGCAGCACCAGGATCGCGCCCGCCAGGAGACCGAAGACTGCCGCCGTCGAAAGCGCCTTGCGCGTCGATTCATTCCGCGTGTTTGCAATAAAGAAGAAGAGCGCCATGTAACCAACCAGGCAAACGGCCGGATCGATGGCAGGAGTCCCGTTTGCGGGCAGATTCAGGACTTCCTGCCAGGGCCACAGCCGCATCCCCAACAGGATCAGGTTGGCTGCCGCCAGCAAAATCAGGGGTATTCGAAGTGTGGGGTGAGCGCCAGCGCTCATTCAGTCGTTCCTCGTCTCTTTTTCGTCACTGCAATTTAGCGCGGAGACTTCATGGGTAGTCTAAATTGCCGACCTGCCGGCCAGCGCGCCCCGAGGGTGTTGCGCTTGGTTCACGCCGGCGATTTCCGGCGATCGGCGAGCAGGATCGCCGCTGATTTGGGAGAGGAAAGAGCTGCTAAACACTTGCTAAAGCAGGATTGGTGAGCGAGCGGGCGGGGCTAACCTCGGCTTCTGCCTCCTCTTGCACCGGCACATGGGCCAGTTCCCAGGCTGAGCGGTCTTTCAGCAGCCGCGACACCAGCGCGGTGTGCATGGCGTGGCCGGCACGTTCCGCCACAACATGCCCCTCAATGCGCCGCCCGGCAAGCGCCAGGTCGCCTACCAGGTCCAGCATTTTGTGCCGTACGTACTCGTCGGCAAATCGCAGCGGACCGTTCTCCGGACCTTTCGGCCCCAGGACAATGGCATTCTCGGGTCCTGCACCCCGAATCAGGCCCATGTCGCGCAACTTCTGCTCGTCCGCCTTGTAGCCGAAGGTCCGGGCCGCGGCAATCGCCATGCCATAGGTCTCGGCCGCCAGGTCGACGTAAGCGCTTTGGTAGCCAATCGGCGCCGGAAACTGGATGGTGTAGCGAATGCTGTATCCCGAGCCGGGATAAACGCCGATGAACTTGTCGCCCTCGCAGACTTCCACCGCGCGCAGCACGCGAATCGTCTCGCGACGCCGCCGCTGCGTGCGGATGCCGACTGAAAGAAAGGCCTCTACGTAAGGCAACGCGCTGCCATCCAGGATGGGCAGTTCCAGGTTGTCCAGTTCCACGATTACGTTGTCCACGCCCATGCCGATGAGGGCGGAGAGCAAGTGTTCGGTCGTGGAGATCAGGACGCCCTGGCGCATCAGGCTGGTCGCGTAACTGACTTTGGCGATATTGCGGCCGTTCGCGGGGATTTCAAAATTGTCGAGATCGGTGCGGCGAAACACGATGCCAGAGCCGGCCGGCGCGGGCAACAGACGCATCAGCACCGGGGCTCCGGAATGAAGCCCCACCCCCGTGAACTCAAGGGGCGCGGCGATCGTTTGCTCCAGGTGCGCGGGCTTAGCCAAAAATCAGAACTCCAACTGTGGAAAAAATAGAAGCATGCGTAAGATTAGACGGAGTTACCGTTCTGCGTCCTGTTGCATTTTAGCCACACATTGAGTTGTCCAGGACACTTTCTTCTCGTCTCAGGTCAGGTTTTCTGCCACAAGCATCGTAGAATCAACACCAACTCCCCGGATCGGTTCCTTCCCTCGATCTGCCGCAGAAAGGTCGCCAATGACCGCCATCCCTGAATCTCCCCTGGCGCTACGCGCTCTGCTGGCCGGCGCCAGGCGGAAAGAAGCTTTCATGATCAAGCTGGTCGAAGAGTTTGTCCACGCCGAGTCTCCTTCCACCGACAAGGGCGCCGTAAACGCCTGCGTGGCCGTGGCGGCAACGCGGGCAAAGAACCTAGGGGGCAGGGTCAAACTCCACCGCCAGCGGAGCTACGGCGACGTGCTGGAAGCAAGATTCGGGCGCAAGTCGACCTCGGGAAGCGCCGGAAGGGTTCTCCTGCTCGGCCATGTGGACACAGTTTGGCCCCTCGGGACGCTGAAAAGCATGCCCTTCCGCATCCAGGACGGCCGTTTGTGGGGGCCCGGAACGCTCGACATGAAGGCTGGCGTCGCCATGGCTTTGACCGCCCTGGAAATGCTTGCCGAAGTCGACGCGCTCAAAGACGGCCCGGAAATCGTATTGCTCTTGAACAGCGACGAAGAGGTTGGCAGTCCGGTTTCGCGGCCCATCACCGAGCGGCTCGCAGGCGAGTGCAGCACCGTGTTTGTGCTTGAGCCGGCGCAAGGCCTCGCGTATAAAACGGCCCGCAAGGGCACCGGCAATTGGCGGATCGACGTGAAAGGCGTGGCCGCTCATGCCGGCGTGGACTTTGAAGCTGGGGCGAATGCCGTCCTGGAATTAGCCCGGCTGGTGCAAACCGTGAGCAGCTGGACCGACCTGAAGCGCGGCTTGACGGTCAGCGTGGGTGCGGCCGGCGGCGGCGCCAAGACAAACGTAGTTCCGGCAGAGGCGTGGGCCGAGGTGGACGTGCGCATTGCCCGCCACAGCGATGGGAGCCGCATCGAACGCAAATTTGCCGCGCTGCTGCCGACAGACAAACGCTGTGCCCTGGTGGTGACCGGCGGAATCAACCGGCCGCCCATGGCGCGGACCCGGGGAACCATCCAGCTTTACCGCCGTGCCAAAGCCATTGCAACCGAACTCGGATTCGCACTCGCAGAGGCATCCACCGGCGGGGCTTCGGATGGAAACTTCACCTCGGCGCTCGGCATCCCCACGCTCGACGGCATGGGAGCGGTGGGCGAAGGCGCGCACGCCGGCAACGAATCGGTCCTCCTGGAGCACCTGGCGCCGCGCACGGCCTTGCTGGCGGCGATGCTGGCAAATCGGCCCGAGTGACCCTGGTTTCGCTCAAGAATTTGGGATGTTTCGTCAGCAATGTGGCAACTTGCCGATATCCCCGATTTTCAGGTGTGACCGACGTCACATTCTTCATCGGTCGATCGGGCACACCATGTTCGCATACGAGTGCTCCCAACAAGGCCAACCGTAGGGCCCCACATAGGGATGTTCGCCGGCTGCGAAGTGGCAAAGCAAAGGATACTCCCCATCCGAGATCCCCGTGGCATCTGTCTCGTTCTCACGAGAAGGGGGAAAAATGCCAAATTCACAATTTATCTTCCGCGTCCTCATAGCCGACGACGAGAAGATCATCGCCGACACGCTCGCTCTCATTCTTAGCCTCAATGGCTTCGAAGCCACCGCGGTCTACAGCGGTGAACAGGCGGTGGATGTCGCCAGGACGCTGCGGCCCCATGCACTCGTATCCGACATATGCATGGAGAAGATGTCCGGCGTGGATGCCGCGCTTCATATCCAGGAATTCGCACCCGGCTGCGAGGTTGTCCTCATGTCCGGCTTGGCAGGCAGCGATATGCTCGCGGAAATCAGCCGCCACAATCCTGGCTTCGTGCTGTGCCCAAAGCCATTCGATCCGCGGATACTTCTCGAGATTCTGGCCGCGATTTGCAAGAGCAAAATGCCGCGCCTGAGAGAAGCGCCCAGGGAGCCGGAATCCAGGCACCCGGTCTTCCGCGATTTCGGAAGGTCGCATTTCCTTCAAAGTGTTTCCTGCTTGTCTCTGGTGGGATCCTGCTCGGCATCCAAGTGCGGGGCCTACTAGAAAACTGGAAAAAGCCAGCATGTGACCCTTCTGTTCCGGCGCGGCGAGCCCGGTGCGCGTCCACCGGGCTTGGCCCTGCCCCTGTCTCCACGCAGGTCGATTCGCTGGACTTTCCGTCTCGTTGCGCTTGCACTCGGTCTTTTGGCTGGAGGCCTGTTACACTTCCGGACAAGAAACCAAAGCGCACTCCAGACACCGCGGCTTGAAGCTTCTTCCCAAAAGAATCATCGTCGCCAAGCCGCATGAACTGGAACCTGCGCCAAAGGGAGTTTGAGAACGCAATGAAATTCACACACTTGACGCTCCTGTTGGTCGCGGGCGCAGTTGCCGCTGCCGCCCAGACCCCTGCCAAGCCCGCTGCCCCGGCAGCAGCCAAAGCCAAGCCAGCCGTTGCCGCCGGCAAAACCGCCGGGACCTCGGCAACCGCCGACAAACTGCCCCCCGGGGTGCCGGTTGTGCACGGCATCAAGAAGGTCGCGTTCTCCCTTCGTTACCAGGACATCAAGATTGGAACCGGCGATGACGCCACGCCAAACAAGCTCTACAAAGTGAAATACACCGGCTGGCTGGCGGCCGACGGGCACAAATTCGATGCCTCGGACGACCACAGCACGCCAAAACTGGACGCCGATGGCAAGCCGGAGAAGGATGCCGACGGCAAGCCGATCCTGGTCCAGGGCCAGCCCATCTCCTTTCCGCAGGGTTTTGGCCGCGTCATTCCAGGCTGGGACCAGGGTTTCAGCGGCATGAAGATCGGCGGCAAGCGCCGCCTGTTTATTCCCTGGCAGTTGGCTTACGGCGCGCTGGGCCGGCCCGGACCGGACGCCGCCCACCCCGGAATTCCTCCCAAGGCAGACCTGATCTTCGATGTCGAACTCGTTGAGATCTCGGATATGCCTATGCCCCAGGGGCATCCTGGCATGCCTGGAATGGCCGGCCACCCGATGCCCATGACGCCCCGGCAGCCTACCGGCGCCCCGGCTGCTCCCGCAACTCCATCGGCCGCCCCCGCACCGGCCGCGCCGGCAGCAACTCCTGCGCCCGCTGCGGCCGCGCCTGCCGCCACACCCGCCCCCGCGGCGCCGGCGACCCCACCCCCGGCCAAGTAGGACCGGTCAACCAGGAAGTCGATCAGGCCTCGCCGGAAGGAAGTTCCGGCGTGGCCCCGATCAATTGCCGCGTGTAGGCCTCGCTGGGATGCGCGCACAGCGCCACCGCTTCGCCCTGCTCAACCAGGCGGCCGCGTTCCATGACGGCGATCCGCGTGCTCAGGTAGCGCACCAGCGGCATCGAGTGAGAGATAAACAAATAAGTCAGGCCGAAATCCTGCTGCAGACTCCGCAGCAGATTGATGATTTGCGCGCCCACGCTCACGTCCAGCGCGGACACCGGCTCGTCCAAAATCAGGAGCTTGGGCCGGAGGGCAAGCGCGCGGGCAATGTTGATCCGCTGGCGCTGCCCGCCGGAGAACTCGTGCGGATGGCGGCAAAGTGCCGACTCGTCCAGCCCCACCTGGCGAAGCAGATCAACGGCTTTTGACCGCAGACTGCCCCTTGCCTCAGTGTCAGCCGTGAGTCGATGAATGATCCAAGGCTCGCTGACGATCTGCTCCACTGTCATCCGCGGATTCAGCGCCGCATACGGGTCCTGGAAGACCGGCTGCATCTGCCGGCGCAGGGCATGCAACTCGGCCCGGGATGCCCTTGCCACGTCGATCCCGTCAACCAGTACTGTTCCCCGGCTCGGCTCAACCAGCCCCAGAATCATGCGCGCCAGCGTGGTCTTGCCGGAACCGGACTCGCCGACCAGCCCCAGCGTCTCCCCGGCGTCGATCGACAGGCTCACGTCCTCAACAACAGAACGCAGTTCGGTCCGCAAGCCCGCACGCCGCGGATAGCTCTTCCACACCGCTCTGACATCGACCAGGGCCATGCCCAAATGGTACATGGGCGGTGCGCCGACCTTCACGGCGGGCGATCGCATCTCACCTCTGGAGACTTTTCATCCTCAATCAACACGCCGATCCGAGAATCCAATGCAGAGAGGAGACTCTTCATGGCCAGCAACGGGTTCAGTTTTGCCAATCCCACTTACACTGCGGATAACTTCTTTACTTACAGCGCCGGCGATATCGAGGCCGACAAAAAGCTCCAGGCGCTGCAAACGCTTGAACCCATTCCGGCTCCCCGGGTGCAGCCGCCGGTCTTCGATCTGGGTGCGGTGCTGCCGGCAGATGCGCTGGCGCAGATGCAAGCGGCAGGCAAACTCGTCTTTCACGCGGTGGGCGACACCGGCGGCATCATCCAGCCGGCGCCGCAGCTTGCTGTTGCCGATGGCATGTGCACCGACCTCGCCGGCAAAACCTACGCTACTGGACTGCCCGCGTTCCTGCTTCACCTCGGCGACGTGGTCTATTACTTCGGACAGCAGCGGTATTACCCTGAGCAGTTCTACGATCCCTATCGCAATTACGATGCGCCCATCTTCGCGATCCCCGGCAATCACGACGGAGTGATGTACAGCAAGGAGCCGGTAAGTTATTCGCTGCAGCCGTTTGTCGATAACTTCTGCACGCCTGCGCCCAAGCCCGGTGCACCCAGTTTTGCCCGCACCACCATGATCCAGCCCGGGGTCTACTTTGTCCTCACGGCGCCTTTTGTCCGCTTTATCGGCCTCTATTCAAATACAGGCGAAAGCGTGGGTGTGCTTGGCAACACACAGATTGGCGAAGACCAGATCGCTTTTCTGACCCAGCAATTGTCGGCGGCCCTTGCAGCGCGCCAGGCCGACCCACAAAGCAGGAATCCGCAAGCGCTTGTTCTTGCGGTCCACCATCCCCCCTTCACCGGCAGCAACCAGCATTTTCCCAGCGCCGCCATGCTGCAGCAGATCGACGCGTGCTGCCAACAGGCGGGCATCTGGCCAGACATCGTCATTTCGGGCCATGCCCACCTTTATGAGCGATACACGCGCACCATGAAGGCGGATGGGCGTCAAATCCCTTACTTCGTGGCCGGCAACGGCGGTTACTACAATTTGTCGCAGATGAAGACCGATCGCTCCGGCGCCAAGCCGGCTCCAGGCCAACATTCGGAACCGGACGGGCAGGGCAACACCATCACGCTCGACCAGTACAACGACACCGATTTCGGTTTTCTGCGCATTACCGCGACGGCGACAGCAATCGTCGTCGAGGCCTTGACCGTCGACCAGGCCGCGCCAAACGCCGCGCCGGCCGTCATCGACCGATGCAGCTTGGACTTGGCAAACCACCTGGTGTCCTAAGGCCGAAGGAGCAGCCCCCGAGCCCGCCTTGCGGGGAAAATGAGCGAACGGCTCCACGCGCATTTGCCTCGCATTTGCCCGGCGCTTCCTCTTGCCTCCGGTCCGAGGGGGTGTCCCGCCGCGCGCAAATGCCGTATTCTCATGGAAAGCGAGGAGACCCGAGTGCCCACCGGAACGTTAAGTCCAGCAAAGCTGAAGAAAGTCCTGGCCGCCCTGGAAGGTAATTGGCAGGCCGAGATGGAAGGCTACAATACCTACCTGGCACTGGCCGACCGCGACGCCGATCCGGTTCGCGCCCAGGTTCTGCGCCATCTGGCCGGCGCCGAATGGGAGCACGCTGCCCTATGGCAAGGGCGCATCCGCGAATTGGGCGGCCCGGACCCGGAGTACAAAGGCCGCGCCCATGGCGAAGCCGACACGCTGGCCAACCGTGCCGGCGGCGTGCGCATGGCCCTGCGCCGCCTCGAAATTGAAGAAGGCCGCCATATCGCCAACTATGGCGAACAGTTGAAGGCACTGGGAGACGAGGACTCGGTCGCCATCCTCGAGCACGTCATCGAGGACGAAAAGGACCACTATAAGGAACTCGGCTCGCTGCTCCGGGGCCACTACACAGCTCCGGCCGGCGCTCCCAAGATGGAAGCCAAGGCGATCCTGGACGAGATGCTGACCAAGCGCGCCCAGGGCCGCAAGCAACCCGGGGCGTGGATCGGCGATGCCATCTACGGCGTCAACGATGGCCTGGGCGCGATCTTCGGCATCGTCTCCGGCGTCTCCGGCGCCACCGCCGGCGACAGCAAGTACGTTCTGCTGGCCGGCTTGTCGGGCATGATTGCCTCTGCCCTCAGCATGGGCTCGGGCGCCTATCTGGCCGCCAAAAGCGAGCGCGAAATCCACCAGGCCGAAGTAGCGCGCGAGCGCGAAGCCATCCAGATGAACGGACCCGAAGCCCGCGAACTGCTGGCCCTCTACTACCAGGTCAAAGGCCTGCCCGAAGAAGACGCGCAGCACATGGTCAACCACATCGCCGGCGACCCGGATCAGTTCCTCCGCGCATTGGTGAGCGAACGCCTCGGCACCAGCGAGGAGGCTCTCTCCAACCCGCTCGTCTCGGCCAGTTCGGGCGCGCTTTCGACCGCGATTGGAGCGACGATTCCCATTATTCCGTTCTTCTTCATGAACGGCGTGAAGGCGGTCATTGCCGCCGCCGTCATTTCGTTGATTGCACACTTTGCGGTGGGCGCGGCCAAGTCGCTCATCACCGTGCGTTCGTGGTGGTCCTCCGGCTTCGAGATGACCGTCGTAGGCGCGCTGGAAGGCGCGGTCACCTACGGCATCGGCATTCTCCTCGGCAAAGGCGGCATGTAGGGGGCCCAGCGTAGGCATGCGAACACCGGAGGGAGCAGGGGCCTTTAGGCCCCTGAATGCAGCGGAGTCAGTTGACGGCTTTAGCCGCGGGCCTTTCGGACTTCAGCCCCCGCGCCCCTCCAACCCCTAGAATGGATTCGACTCTCACCAAGGGAGAAATCCGTTGCTCAAACGAACTCTGCTTCTCTTCGCCGCCGCTCTTGTCGCTCTTCCATCCGTCACCGCCCTCGCCCAGGGCATCGTCGTCGAGCGCGGCGTTGCCATGAAGACCCGCGACGGCGTAACGCTTCGCGCCGACATCTACCGCCCGGCCGGCGAGGGAACCTTCCCCGTGCTGCTGCAGCGCACGCCCTACGACAAGCAATCCACCGCCGAGTGGGGAATCAGGGCAGCCCAGCGCGGCTTCATGCTGGTCACACAGGACACGCGGGGCCGCTACAGCTCCGAGGGCGAGTGGTACCCCTTCAAGCATGAGATGAACGACGGCTACGATGCAGTGGAGTGGGCTGCAGCGCTGCCCCACTCCAACGGCAAGGTGGGCCTCTTTGGCGGCTCCTACGTGGGCGCCACGGTCATGCTGGCCGCCGTCAGCCATCCGCCGCACCTGGCCGGCATCTGCCCCGTGGTCACCGCCAGCAACTACCACGAAAACTGGACCTACCAGGGCGGCGCCTTCGAGCAGTGGTTCGACGAGTCCTGGACCTCCGGCCTGGCCCAGGACACCCTCAACCGCCTGGTAAAGCAAAGCAGCAACGCCCTCATCGGCAGCGCCGCTCTGCCGCTCAGCCAATATCCGCTCTTCAACAACCCCGATCCCGCGCCCAAAGGGAGCACCGCAACCGAGAAGCTGGCCCCCTACTTCCTCGACTGGCTCGCTCACCCCACTTACGACAGCTACTGGCAGCAGTGGTCGATTGAAGACCGCTACGACCAGATCCAGGTGCCGGCGCTCCACATCGCCGCCTGGTACGACATCTTTCAGGGCGGCTCCCTCAAGAACTTTGCCGGCCTGAAGGCGCACGCCGGTACCCAGGCTGCGCGGGACGGGCAGAAGCTTGTGGTGGCGATCGGCGGCCATGCCGGGTGGGAGCAAAAGGTCGGCGAGGTCGACTTTGGCCCGGCCGCCGTCTTCGACGAATTCGCGGTGACGCTGGACTACTACGACTTCCTCCTCAAGGGCGCGCAGAACCGCTTCGCCACCGGCAAGCCGGTGCAGATCTTCGTCATGGGCAGGAACGAGTGGCGCGAGGAAGCCGCCTGGCCCCTGGATCGCGCAAAAGAGACGCGCCTCTACCTGCAGTCGGGCGGCAAGGCCAACACCGCCGCGGGCGATGGCGTGCTGGCCTTGGCAGCCCCGCACACAGCAGGCAGCGACACCTATATTTACGACCCGGCCAATCCGGTCCCCACCATCGGCGGCCCGCTGTGCTGCGATGGGGAACACCTGAAGCCTGGGCCGTTTGACCAGCAACAGGTCGAATCGCGTCCCGACGTGCTCGTTTACACAACCGCTCCGCTCGAAGCCGACCTCGAAGTCACCGGCCAGGTCACGCTCGATCTTTATGCCAAGTCCTCGGCAGTGGACACAGACTTCACAGGCAAGCTGGTGGACGTTGCGCCCAGCGGCGCGGCCATCAACATCACGGAGGGCATCCTGCGCGCCCGCTATCGCGAGTCCACGGTGACCGCGAGCCCGCTCACGCCCGGAACGGTTTACCACTACAAGATCGACCTCTGGTCCACGAGCAATGTGTTTTTGAAGGGCCACCGCATCCGGCTGGAAGTGGCAAGCAGCAACTTCCCTCGCTTCGATCGCAACCTGAACAGAGGCAAAGGCGCCGCCACGGACGCGACGATGGTGAAAGCCACCAACACCATCCTCCACGACCCCGATCATCCCAGCGCGCTGGTGTTGCCGGAGGTGAAGTAGTCAGGGAAGTCGCCGATGAATCCGGAGGAGAGTGTTCTTGACCAAACACGCCCTTCCGCCCAGGAAAACCGGTCGGAATACGGATGAGGAAGTGGGAATAGTCGTTTCCGCATAGGCGGTTACACGCCAACGTCGAATGGCTTTGTAACAGGGCACAACTTCAGTCGGGCCGCCATCGCCACAAAAAAGCACTGGGCTTCAGCCCTTGAGGGATGCCTGTTTCATCACCTCCGAGTCGGCGGTCATACGCCCGGAGTCATTCGGGCGGGTGGGCGGAGGGAGCAGGGACCTTTAGGTCCATGAAACAAGCGTCGAAAAGAATCTGGCTTTAGCCACGGGTCTTTCGTCGATCCTGCCAAAATGCTTCGCGCTGACACTACGAAACTCGGAAGTAACGCCGCTTTGTAGATCCCAAATGCTGCTGGCGATCCTTCCACTTCGCGCCTCTTTTCCAGCTTCTATCTCTGCAGCAAATCAATCGGCTCCGTAAAATCCGTCACCCGGATATGCTTCGCCAGCATCGGGTGCTGCCGCTCCACCGCCTTGTACATCTCCCACGCCACCCGCCGATAGCTGAAGTGCCCGGCCGGCCCCGACCGCAGCTCCGAGATGTACTGCGCCTCCGCATAATCCATCTTGAACAGGCACCGTACCCGCGTGGCCAGCGGCAGCAGATACAGCGCCGAAAGCGGACCTTCGGGCGCCTGGCCAGCCGCAATCCGCGCGCTGGCCGCATGCGCCGCATCGATCGCTCCCTGAAATTCGCTCTTGACGCCGGCTTCGGCCAGGATGTCGACGTCGCCGGCCAAGTCGCCGCAGGTCGGCGTTTCGTAGCCGTGCAGCGCCGTGAATCCCTGCTGGATCTGGGTGACGCGGCGATGCCGGTGCATGTCGCGGAAGCCGCCGACGTCCATCAGGATGTCAAAGCGCAGAGCCGCCCCGGCGTGGAAGACGCGCAGAGCCTCGTCGTGGCGGCCGCGGTGGCGCAGGCCGAGTTCGACGATCTCGGCGACGCGGGCGGCGGGCAGCCCGGCCACCAGGTCGCGCACCTGGCGGTAGGGATGATGGCTGGCCCAATAGATCAATGTTGCGGCCAGTTCGACCTCGAGGGTCTCCGTCCGCTCCACCAGATCGACCAGCGGGGCCGCGGCCGGGGCCACGCCGCCAAGCAGCTCCGCCGCTGCCGCCTCCAGCTCTTTGCGGGTCCGGACGAGGTATTGGTTGGGCTGGGTATATTTCACCAGCGTGGGGGCGCTGTGGACCTCGCGCGTCAGCAGTTGCGCCGCTTGCGCCGCCAAGTCCTTTGTTGCATCCAAATCGAGCCCGCCAAGCGTCTCACAGAATGCGGCGGCGGCTTGTGCCTGGACGTTCCAGGCGGGTCCGGTCACGGCGTCGCGTAGTTTCTGTCCGAGGTCCCGCACCTCGGCCATGGGGTGCGACAGCAGGCGCGCCACCTGCGTTTCCAGGGTGCGGGCGTTCACGATTTGCCCCAGGGATGTGTTGGTAGCCAGCGGCAGCAGGTAGCGGGCCACGTCAAAGGCACGGGCCTTAAGCGTGCGGTCGTAGGCCTCCGGCTTCATCGTTTCAGGGCACGAAACGCGGCGCCGCAAGGCTTCCTGCACGGCCGCAGTGGTCTGCTGGTACACCGCGAACAGCTTTTCGACGGTGGCGGTGTAGAGCGAGCAGCCGGCGTGATCGGCAGCAAAGTCCGG
>Ga0181516_10001894_pt1 | contig 15502 bp, 11 predicted proteins | sample PEATcosm2014_Bin_25_FD_121104 | JGI IMG/M metagenome (GOLD analysis project Ga0181516, IMG submission 121104) | Peatland microbial communities from MTU Mesocosm Facility, Houghton, MI, USA - PEATcosm2014_Bin01_10_metaG | ecosystem: Environmental > Terrestrial > Soil > Wetlands > Peat | place... | reverse complement strand
TTCGCCGCCTGTATGAGGCGCGCTGCCGCCTGCGCGACCTGCTGACCAAGCTGGACGGCAATGACGACCTGGATCAGTTGCTGACCCAGGTGATCAAGAACACCGACGATCAGGCGACGCTCAAGACCGAACTGGCCGCGGCGGCGGCTCCGGCACCCGAGTCCGCTCCGGCACCGGAAGCCGCTCCGGCGCCCGCCGCCGGCTGATCGATGACGCCCGAGACGCAAGGAAACCCAGGTCATGGCTGAACAAACCGAAACCTCCGCCGGCGGCGCGACCGCCGAAACCCAGCCCGCGAGCCTGCTCGATCAGATTCTGGTTCAGGGCAAACTGGCGCGTGACGAGTCGCAGCGCCCCTATGCCCGGGATCTGGTCGATGAGTTCGTCAACTCGGTGCTGGCCGAAGGCGGCACCGTGCGCGGCGATGTCGTCACCGCCATCAATGACCGTATCGCCCAGATCGACGACCTGATCTCGGGCCAGCTCAACGAGGTCCTGCACCATCCGGACTTCCAGCGCATCGAGGCCTCGTGGCGCGGCTTCGCCTATCTGGTCTTCAATACCGAGACCGGCACCCGGCTCAAGCTCCGTCTGCTCAACGTCACCAAGGCCGAACTGCTGAAGGACCTGGAAAAGGCCGTCGAGTTCGACCAGAGCGTCCTCTTCAAGAAGGTCTACGAGGACGAATACGGGACCTTCGGCGGTCTGCCGTTCAGCGTGCTGATCGGTGACTACGAGTTCGGCCGCCATCCCCAGGACATGGCCCTGATCGAGAAGATTTCCAACGTCGCGGCGGCGGCCCACGCCCCGTTCATCGCGGCGGCGGCGCCGATGCTGTTCGACATGGCCGGCTTTACCGAGCTGGGCGTGCCGCGGGACCTGGCGAAAATCTTCGAGAGCGCCGAGCTGATCAAGTGGCGCTCGTTCCGGGCCAGCGAAGACTCCCGCTACGTTACCCTGTGCCTGCCCCGGGTGTTGCTGCGCCTGCCCTACGGCCCCAAGACCGTGCCGGTGGAGGGCGTCGGCTTCGTCGAGGATACCGACGGCCGCGAGCACTCCAGGTATCTGTGGGGTAACCCGGCCTGGATTCTGGCCCAGCGCATCACCAACGCCTTCGCGCTCTACGGCTGGACCGCGGCCATCCGCGGCGTCGAGGGCGGCGGCAAGGTCGAGGGCCTGCCGACCCATACCTTCCGCACCGACGAGGGTGACATCGCGCTGAAATGCCCGACGGAAATCGCCATCACCGACCGGCGGGAAAAGGAACTCAACGACCTGGGCTTCATCTCCCTGGTCCACTGCAAGAACACCGACTATGCCGCCTTCTTCGGCGGCCAGACCACCAATCAGCCCAAGCTCTACAATACCGCCGCGGCCAATGCCAACAGCCGGCTGTCGGCGATGCTGCCCTATATTCTGAACGCCTCGCGCTTCGCCCATTACATCAAGGTGATCATGCGCGATAAGGTCGGCAGCTTCATGACCAAGGAAAACGTCCAGGTTTACCTGAACACCTGGATCGTCGGCTACATCCTGGCCAAGGATGACGCCGGTCAGGACATCAAGGCCGAATATCCGCTGCGCGACGCCCGGATCGACGTGACCGACGTCCCCGGCAAGCCCGGCGCCTACAAGGCCACGGTGTTCCTGCGGCCGCATTTCCAACTGGAAGAACTGACCGCTTCGATTCGTCTGGTTGCCGAGCTGCCCGCTCCGGCCGCCTGACGCCGGTCGCGCCTGACAGGAGGGCACAACGGGGGAGAATGCTCCTCCGGTTGTGTTCTGCGGTGACATGACCGTGTGCGAAACTTTCCCGGGTTCTTTCGCCCGGGACAGTTTTCAGAAATTCCGATTGTGCCCGGCGGCGCCCATGGAGGCCGCCGGGCGGTTTGCCACCCGTCCTCTACCGATCTCTTGGGAGACCCCGCATGGCCGCCAATATGTTCATCGTCATCGCCGATATTACCGGCGAGAGTTTGGACTCGAACAATACCAACGCGATCCAGGTGTTGTCCTGGAGCCACTCTTTCAACCAGCCGACCTCACCGACCCGCAGCTCGGCGGGTTCGGGTACGGTCGAGCAGGCCAATCACTCGGACTTTTCCTTCACCAAATACACCGACGCCGCCACCGACGATCTGCTCAAGGCGTGCTGGAGCGGCAAACAGATCGCGACGGCGAATTTCTCGGCCTACCGCTCCGACGGTTCGGACAAGGCGATCAAGTATCTGGAAGTGGACATGACCGGCGTCATCGTCTCCAATTTCTCCATCGGCGGCGGCACCGGCGACATCCCGACCGAGACGGTGACGCTGAGCTACAATGCCGTCACCTACAACTACATCCAGCAGAAGACCGCCGACGGTACCTCCGGCGGCAATCAGAAGATCAAGCACGACCTTGGAGCGCAGACAGTGTCGTAACGGCGGCGCCCCATGTCCGGCCCCCGGATCACTGCCGGCGTCCGCGTGCCGCTGTTCGACCGTCTGGTCGAAACCGCGGCACCGGACGATCTGGTGGATGGCAGCCACGACCACCGCATGCTCGACCGCGCCGGCCTCAAGGCGTCCATCGGGCGCGAGCTGGCGCGCCTGCTCAACACGCGCACGCCGCTGGCGGCCGACCGGCTGGACCGGCGGCCGCGCAGCACGGTGGATTATGGCCTGCCCGATCTGTCGCGGTTCTGGCCGGGCGATGACGACAGCGAGAAGGAACTGGCCCGGTTGATCGAGCGCACCGTCGTCGCCTTCGAGCCGCGCCTGCTGGCCCCCCGGGTCGCCATCGAGCGGGTGTCGGGACAGCGGCGGGCGCTGCGGGCGGTGGTCTCCGGCTCGATCGCCCTGAACGCCATGGTCGAGCCCGTGAGCTTTCCGGTCCTGGTCAATGACTGCACCGACAGGGGCGGCGATGACTGACGGCCGCGACGATCTGCTCGATTATTATCAGCGCGAGTTGACCTATCTGCGCCATGAGGGCGCCGACTTTGCCCGGCACTATCCCCGGGTGGCGGCCCGGCTGGATCTGTCGGGCGCCGAATCCCCGGATCCCCATGTCGAGCGGCTGCTCGAAAGCTTCGCCTTCCTGACCGCGCGCATCCAGCGCACCCTGGATTCCGAATTCCCCCAGATTCCGGCGGCCCTGCTCGGGGTGCTCTATCCACACCTGACCGCGCCGGTGCCCAGCATGGCCATCGCCCAGGCCCAGGTGGATCCCGGTCAGGCCCGGGCCGCCACCGGCTTTACCCTTCCCGACAACACCCAGCTTCATGTGGAAGCCACCGATGGCTTGCCCTGCCGGTTCCGCACCAGCTATCCGGTGACGTTGTGGCCGATCGAGGTGGCGGCGGCGGCGATCCGGCCGGCCGCCGACTTTCCCTTTCTGGACCGGCGCAACGATGTTGCCGCCGTGTTGCGCCTGACCCTCCGCACCATGGGACGGCTCGGCTTTGCCGATCTGGCGCCGACCAGCCTGCGCCTGCACCTCAACGCCGACCCCATCGCCGCCGGCACGCTCTACGAATTGCTGCTCAATCAGGTCCGCGAGGTCGCGATCCGGCCGGCCGGGCACAAGCTGCCGGCCCGGACCCTGCCCGCCGCCGCCATCCGCCCGGTGGGGTTCCAACCCGACGAGGACGTGCTGCCCTGGCCGTCCCACGCCCATGCCGCCTATCGCCTGATCCAGGAATATTTCATCTTTCCGGAAAAGTTCCTGTTCCTCGACATCGATGGCCTGGCCGGGGGGCTCGGCGACGGGACCGAGGTCGAGCTGCTGTTCCTGCTGGCCGAGCCGCCGCGCCGGCCGCTGACCGTCGATGCCGGGGTGTTCCGGCTCAACTGCATGCCGATCGTCAACCTGTTCCGCCGCACCACCGAGCCGATCCGGCTTGACCAGACCCGGGTGGATTACCGGTTGCAGCCGGACGGACATCGTGAGCGGTCGACGGAAATCCATTCGATCCTGAAGGTGTCCGCCAGTTCGGCCTTCGAGGATGACAGCGCGGTGTTTCAACCGTTCTACTCGTTCGATCACGCGGGCGATCACGCGGGCGATCGGGGGGGCGATCGGGGGGGCGGTCAGCGGGCGGCCCCGGGCGGGCGGGCGTTCTGGCTGGCCCGGCGCCAGTCCACCGGGCGGGGCGACCTGCCCGGCAGCGACCTGATCCTGTCCTTCCTGGACCTGGACTTCAAGCCGGCCCGGCCGCCGACCCGGGTGGTGTTCGCCCACACCTTATGTACCAACCGCGGCGTCGCCGCTCAGATTCCGGTGGGCGCCCGCCTGAACATCGAGGTCGATGCCCCGGTCACCGGCATCCTGTGTCTGACCAAGCCGACCCGCCAGCTGGAGCCGCCGTTCGGCGGTCAGACGCTGTGGCGGCTGGTCTCTCACCTGTCGGTCAACCAGTTGTCCCTGGCCGGGGGTGATGCCGGGCTCGCGGCGTTGCGCGAGATTCTGTGTCTTTATGCCGCCTATGACGACGCCACGGTGCGCGGTCAGCTGGCCGGTCTGGCCGGCCTCACCTGCCGCAATGTGGTCCGGCGAATCGGCCGCGACGCCTGGCGGGGCTTTTGCCGGGGCACCGAGATCCGGCTGGAGTTGGACGAGGAGCGCTTCGTCGGCAGCCATCCGTTCGTGCTGGCCTCGGTGCTCAACCGGTTTTTCGGGCTGTACGCCGCGGTCAACTCGTTTACGCAACTGGTGCTGACCAGCCGGCAACGTCATGGGGTGTGGAAGACATGGGAGCCTCTGGCTGGAGATCGCGCCGTTCTGTGATCGAGCAGGTGGCGCTCGAGGCCCATCGCTTCGATTTCCACCAGGCGGTGCGCCTGATCGAGCAGGTGCGTCCGGAGGCCCGGAGCGTCGGCGACGGCGGCAGCACCGAGCATGAGGCGCTGCGCTTCCGCTCCAGCCTGGGCTCGACCTTTCCCGCCAGCGATCTGGTCCGCGCCCGCCCGCCCGGGCCGGGCCAACCGCGCTGGGAGCTGGAAGTCAACTTCATGGGGCTGGCCGGGGCCTTCGGCCCCTTGCCGGCCTCGTTTACCGAAAGCATCGTCCGCCACGCCCGGGTCGGCGACACCGCCAGCCGCGATTTCCTCGATATTTTTAACCACCGGCTGATTTCCCTCTTCTACCGCACCCGACGCCGCCACCGGCCGGAGCTGACCCGGGTCAGCCCCGACCTGGGGCCGTTTGCCGACATCCTTTATGCCCTGATCGGGCTCGGTACCGGCGGATTGCACGGGCGGATGGCGGTTCCGGATCGGGCGCTGCTCAACCATGCCGGCCTGCTGACCCAGCAGCCCCGCAGCCTGCACGGCCTGGAGCGCCTGCTCGGGAGCCATTTCGCGGTGCCGGTCCGGGTTCATCCGCTCCAGGGGCGCTGGTTGCCCCTGGACGACACCCAGATCACCCGGCTGGGCCGCCGGAATTCCGGGCTGGGCAACGGTGCGGTGTTGGGCCATCGGGTCTGGGATCAGCAGGCGGCGCTGATGGTCGAGTTGGGGCCGCTCGATGAGTCCAGCTTCCGCGCCTTCCTGCCCGATGGCCGGTCTTGGCCTCAGCTTCGTGCCATGATAGAGTTTTATACGCAAAACGATGTGATCGTCGATGTTCGCCTGCGGGTGAAGGCCCGGGATGTCGGGGCCACCCGCCTCGGCGGCGCAAACCGGGTCTCTTTGTATACGCCGCGCGGCCTGGGCGAGCGGCCACGCGCCAATGCCGCCCGCCTGGGCATGACCGCCGGCCTGGTCACCCGCCCGGCCGCAACGGCGCCGCGGCTGGGCTGGACCACATGGCTGACCACCCGGCCCCGGGCCGGTGAAGGGGTGGTAACGGTGAAGGGAAGATGACATGAGCAGGCAGGCTCCCGTGATCCAGGGTCGGTTTCCCGCCGGACCGCGTCTCGCCCGGCCCGGTGTGGCCCAGCCCCAGGCCGTCGGTCACGCCCGGCCGCTGCCGCCCGGCCTGATCCATCCCGGCGGCGGTGGCGGCGGCCGGCCGTTACCCGAGGCCGTGCGTCGCAAGATGGAGTCGGCCTTCGGCAGCGACTTCTCCGACGTGCGCATCCATGTCGGCCCCCAGGCCAGCGCCATCGGCGCGCTGGCCTTCACCCTCGGTTCCGACATTCATTTCGCCCCCGGACTCTATAACCCGGAGTCGCACCACGGCCAGCATCTGCTCGGCCACGAGCTGGCCCATGTGGTCCAGCAACGCGCCGGCCGGGTGCGCAACCCGTTTGGTTCCGGCGTCGCGGTGGTTCAGGACCCGGCCCTGGAAGCCGAAGCCGATCGCCTGGGCCAGCGTGCCGCCACCCATGTTGCCGCACCCGCCCTCCAGGCCGCCCCGGGTGCCCGGGCGTCCCGTCCGCCCGGGGCGCAAGCCAAAGGAGCGCAGGCCAAGGGCGCCGATCACCGCCTGATCGTCGGTGCCTATCTGCATCAGGAGCACGGCCTGCCCGACGCCGTGGCTGGCCATGGCTTCGTCGCGGTCGAAGGGCCGGGCGGCAAGCGCCAGGCCTGGGGCTTCTCGCCCGCCGACCGCGCCCGCATCGACCCGCACCGCGATCTCGGCCGCCTGGCCGGCGGCGTCCGCGGCGAGGTCCACCGGGACGACGCCGCCTTCACCAAGCCCGGCGTCCGCACCCGCAGCATCCCGATCAGTGCCGAGCAGGCCCGGACCGCGCTGGCCAAGGTCGCCGAATACCGCTCCGGCCAGGTCCCGTTCAGCCTCTCCCGCAGCCAATGCACCGCCTTCGCCACCGACGTGGCCCGGGCCGCCGGCGTCGAACTGGCCCCGGGCGGACGGGCCGGGCCGCCGCGGGAATTCTATCGCAAGATTTGAGTTTTTCCGACGTCCTGCGGTTACAGGCGCTGCCAGAATTTTGCAGGGCTTTGCCCTGCGCCCACAAGGAGGCTCGCCTCCTTGATCTCATGACGTCGTGGGTTCAAAGGGCCGACCGGCCCTTTGCGGGTGTGGGCAGAGCCCACGAAACCCTTCCATTTCAACAAGCTGTCGTAACCGGGCGTCTGGGGCTTCGCCCCTTGCCCCCGACCGGGCTCCGCCCTGGACCCGCCAAGGGGTGACCCCTTGGAACCCATGACGCGAGGCGGCCGCGGAAACCTTACAGTCCCATCTGGTCGCGAAAGGCCCCGATCACCAGGCTGCCGAAACTGAAGGCGATGAGTGCCGCCAGAAACACGGTGACTGTCGAAACCAGAGGAAGCGACGGATCCGGCTTATCGGGTTCACTGGGGGGAGAAAAATCGACGATATAATTCTGCTTGCGTGCGACATCGGCACGCGCCGCCGCCAACGCCTGCTGGGCGGCGAGGTAGGCGTTCTTTGCAAACTCCTGTTCGAGCTGTAACGCGGTATATTGCGCAAGAATTTGCGAATAGGGCAACTTTCCTTTTGTGTTGGCAAGCCGGCCCTGCTCGTGTTGGAGCTGCTGCTCGAGGGAAGAGATGCGGGATTTCATCTGGATGATCAGCGGGGAGTCCGGGTGCAGATAGGGTTCTGCGCCTGCGAGTTGGGTCCGCGTCAGGGCCAGATCCGATTCCAGGGAACCGACGATCTGTCCGAGTTGAGTCGCGACGCGCTGTGGATCCTGATCGCCGAGGGCGTTCTGAAAATCGGTTATGGCCTGAAGACTGCGCTGCACGCGCTCTTCCTGTCTCGTCGCCTCGGCCTCGGCAAAGGTCATTTCGTCCTTACGGGCCCGTGCCGTCATGTCGTCAAGCATGGTGTCGCAGGCCTTGACGATGGCGGTTGCCAGGACCTGGGCATAGTGGGGATCGAACGCGCGCACGCTGATCGTCACATAGCCGCCAAGTCCCTCGGAGACGCTGACTTGCGATCGGTAAAACTTCAGGAACTCGTCATGAGATGCCGTCGGGGACAGTCGCGACAAAGAGTCGATGGTCCGATTGCTGAAGTATTTTCTCAGATTCAATTCCCCGTCGAGCTTATTCAGCAAGGCCGACGACCGGACATATTCGTATATGATGACACCAAGATCGACGGTGTTGTTTAACTGGCTGGTTCCCGACAGGTTTTGAATGAGGCCGCCGGCCAGGGAGTTTGATTCCTGATAGGTTTGATAGGTCAGTTGAAACTCCGAGACGTAACACGGCGTTGCCCAGAAGATCATGTATAAGAACGTCAGGGCGGTCGGCACTCCGACGAAACCGCCCAGGCGCAGAAAGAAGCTGCGCCGGCGCGCCCGTCTCATGGCGGTCAGGGGGTGAAGCCGGTCCGGCGCCGCAGGCAGGGATGCCGGCGATGCCGGGGGCTCCATGATGGCATCGGGGACCGTTTCCACGGTCCTTGACGGCGGCTCGGAGGGGGCCGCCCCCGACCCCGGCGTGGCGGTGCCCGTCGGCCGGTCATTGCCCATAGGATCACTTTTGTTGGTCAAAGTACGCGATCGCCTCTTTCACGCAGGGAAACGGGTACAGCGTCGTGTCGTTGATGACCACCACGAAGTCCGCGAATTGCCGCACCAGGCGCGGGTTGGATGTCGCGAAAATCATGCCGGCTCGCCTCTGCGTCGCCTCGTCGAAACAGCGTTCGACCGTCTCGGCAGGCATCTGGCCGATATGATCAAAGAGATAGCAGTCAAACGGCAGAACGATGGTCACCGCCGCCTCCAGCGCCTTGCGTTGCATCGGCGGCAGCGTCCGGAGCGGGTGCTCCAGCCCCTCCTCAACGCCGCAGATGGCCATGGCCGCCAGCGTCACCGGCTCGACATCGAGGCCGAAGACCCTGGTGATGAACCGGATATTGTCGAAGACGGTCAGCCTGGGGTGGAAAAGGCCTCCGGAATTCACGACCGGCGAACACCGCAGGGCCGCGATCACCTCTCCCTGATCGGGGGCCAGGGTTTTCGAGAGCAGGCGGAGCAGGGTCGTCTTGCCGTTGCCCGGCTTGCCGAGGATCGCGACCCGCCGATCGGCCGGGACGCTTCCGGTGACGGGCCGGAACAGGACCTTGGGAGCCCCCCCCTTTTGTGGAAAGCTCTTGGCGATGGCCACCAGATGGATCAACCGGGAGGGAGGTGGCGCAGGCATCGGTTCGTCATGAGGCCGATCAGAAGAAGCCCGATAGCATGGGCTGCCGGGTAGAGCAAGGTAACGAACAGCACCGGATATCCCGGATCGAAAGCATGACGCTCGTACTCGATCAGGTGAAGAAGCGGATTATACAAGATCACGCTATCCATGATCGACGGCGTGGTCGCCACCGCAAGATAAACGCCCGACGATACGAACAGGGCCCAGCTTAAAATCACCTCGAAGACCTTGATGACCGGCAGCGCGAGGATCAGACGCTCCATCACCAGTCCCAGGCCGAAACCGATCGTTCCGGCCAGGGTCATGATCAGCACGGTCAGAGGCAGATCCGGCACTTGCAGATCGTCCCCGTAAAGCCGGAGCGGCAGAACCGCCAGCAGGCAAAGGACCAGATAAAACAGCAGCATCCAACTCGCCCGGGCCAGACGCAGATGCATGGGGGTGACTCCGGGAATGAGGGTGGCGCCGGTCGGCCATCTGGCGGCGTCGATGGCCGCGTAATAGCTGGTGTTGAAGGCAAACCAGACCGAAAAGCCGGCAATGACATAGGTCTCGACCGGAATATGGGCCGGCATCGTCGAGCGTACGGCCAGGAAGAAAAAGTAATGCGCGACCATGACAATGGAGGGTCGGGCCAGTTCGCTGGCCAGCCCCAGGGGATTGTCGAGGTGTCGCACCCGAAGGTCGCGCAGAATGAGCGCCCGCAGCATGAAAAGGTGGTCCACCAGATCCGGGTGCGGTTCCTGCGCGCCGGCGCCGATGAGGTCGGCATCGGGCACCGCCAGCGACAAGCCGGCGGGCGGTGCGGGCCGCCGGCTCTCCGGCTCCGGCGGCAACGATCCGACGGCCGTCGCTCGCGGCTTCGTCCCCACACCGAACAGGCGTGGCGGCATCATGATGTCCCGGACGTCGCGGTTATCGAGGCCGTCGAGGATGACCTGCCGGATCGCCTGGGGACTGAGCCGCCAATAGTCCGGCCCCGACAGGATGGCCGGGGTAACGGTGGTGTTGGGAATCGGGTTTCCCTTGGGACCCACGGCCTGTGCTTCCGCCTGGTCGGCTCTCTTGCTAAAACCGGAGACCGCGACCATCAACAGGCCCCCGGGCATCAGCACCCGCTTCATCTCCCGGACGGTGTTCAAAAACGCCCGGTCGGACGCCAGGGCGCCGTTGGACAGGACCGTCCCAAAGCGGCCGTCCCCGAACAGGGCCGGCAGGTCGGCGGGGGTTCCAGGATGCACGACAACGCCGTCAACCGACACCGAAGGGTCGGCGCAGAGCAGGTGCCGTTCGCTTCCGGCAAAAAAATCCGATGCCAGGAGCGACGTCGCCCCCGGCGTGACGCCGATTTCCAGGAAGGGACCGTGGGCGTCATGCTTGCAGGCCAGCTCCCGGAACATCGCGGCCATGCGGGCCTGGGGGCCGCCCCAACCGGTGCCGGCGGCCCACGCCGCTACCCCGCCGGGCGGGCACATCCAGCCGGCCGCGACCAGCGCCGCGCCGATCTCCCGGGCATTGGGCACGAACCGGGCGACGGCGCGGGCATGGTGTCGCTCCGTGACGATCGCCGCGTCAAGAGCCGCGCGATGGGCCGAAACCGTCTCCGGGCTGAAGTCGAGAAAGTCCAGCAGCCGGTCCAGCCCGGAGAGACCGTCCGCGGGCGATCCGTCCCGGAGAGCCTCCATGCCCCAGAGAGCCTCTAGCCAGAGATCCTCTAGCCAGAGATCCTCTAGATAGATCTCGATGACATCCCGGTTCGCGGCCTCGATGGCCCGGCGGACCGCCTCGGTACTCCGCTGGCCGTGTTGATACGCCCCGACAACATCCTCGATCGGCAGAGGGGTGGGGCGCCACCACGCCTCGTCCGTTCCGGCCCCGGTGGCCTGAGCGACGAAATGCGAAAACAGGCGCGAGGCTTCATCGCGACGTCGCAGCAGGACGTGACGGTAACGGTCGGCCCGGGTCAGCGCGTCGACGACCTCAAGAGTGACCGCCAGCGGATGGGCGTCATAGCGATGACGGATCGGGGCACGTTCGGACACCAGGGCTTCGAGGCGCATCGACCATGCCGGGGCGTCGCGTGTCCCATCCCCAGTGCCATCATCCCCGGTCACCGTGATGACGTCCCGCACCTCGTGGCCGGCCGACCCGGACTCCGACATCGCCGCCAGCACCCCGACCAGCCCGTCGCCGCCGGTGTGCCGCAGGGTCCAGAGGATGAAGGGAAACGACATGGCCCGCCCGCTCTCCCAAGGGAACGCCCGCTATCGCAGAGTGATGCGTGCGATTTCCCAAGCCTTGCCGCGGTCCGGCGTGCCCGGGTTCAGATCGAACGCGACGTCGGCGGCTCCGTCCGGACGGTACCCCAGGGTCGTCGGCAGCGGCGCAATATGCACGATCCTGGCGCGATCATGGTCCACCGTGTCGGCGGCAACCATGACCTCGGCAGAGACCACCCGGCTCAGGCCGGTCCCACCAAGAGGAATACGCACCGTCAGACGGCCGTTGTTCATGGACGGGACGAACAGCGTCACCTCGTCGCCCGATCGCGCCGCCGCCGCAGGAAGGGGGCCGGTGGTCGACAAGGCCTGACCCCGGTAGTAGCGGGACATCCAGCCGAACAGGTATCCGGTGGCGAACAGCTGGTCATAGGATGCCGAAACGAAGGCGAAGGCCGGCACCGCTTTCACCGGCGGCCAGTACGCGGCGGCATCGATCCTGGCGAAGGCCAGATCCTGGACCGCCGCCACCAGCTGATTGGCGTTGCGGATGCCAAAATTATCCCGGTTAATGGCCAGCCCGAGGGACCATTCGGAGGCGTAGATTTTCTCCTTGCCGCCCTGGGTCCGGATCGCCGCGATGCGCTCGGGCAGCAGACTGCACAGAGTCCCGGCCTCCAGGGTTCCGCAATAGGGATGGATCGAAAGGCCGCCGACCGCCGCCCAGGCCCTGGCCCCGACCAGACGACGCAAGGTCGCGAAGTCCTGGGGTTCGGTCCAGTCCCCGGTGGCGTAAATCTCGATGGCGGGGTTCGCCGCCCGCATGGCCGGCGCCACCGCCGCCACCAGTCCGGCATAGGCGACCAGATTTCTCTCTCTCATGGCGGGATCGTTCTTCGCGCCCCGTTGCAGCCACCATTCGTTGCCAATCTCCCACCGCTTCACCCGGTTGCCGAACCGGCGCACCAGCGTGACCGCGGTGGCGACATCGGTGCCGATCTGAGAGGCATCGCGAATGGCATGGGCGCTGGGCACGACGAAACTCGCCTCGGGCGCCAAGGCCAGGAAGGTCTCCGGATCGACTCCCGGCCGCTCCGGCCGCATGTTCCCCTCGACCTCCCGGTTGGACTCCCAGTCATACCATTCGGCGGCCCAGCCCCCGGGATAGCGCATGAGCCGGGCATGGGTCAGATCCTGCATGGCGGCACTGAAGCGCGGATACTCGTCGTCGGAAACCAGGTGCCAGACATAGTTCACGCCGAAGAGATGCGGATTGATGGCGGCCACCGGCGTCATCGACAGGCCGACCTCGACCGGTCTTTCGGCGGCATGGGCCGGCGGCAAAGCGCCGATGCCGGCGCCCACCATCGAGAGCAGGCCGCCGAACAACCGGATCAATATCCTCGCTGATCCCCGCACACGTCCGCACAGAGGCATGAACGGCTTGACCATTTCGACCCTTTCAGAACCATTGGCCGGGATTGGGCAGTCCGCTCCCGACCAGATCAGAGGTGGCGGTATCGCGCGCACTGAACGTCGTCTTCCAAACAAACCCGCGCCGCCGGATCATGCCGTCGAAGGGGCCCGGAGGTCCATCCTTGAGGACATCCCCGGCCCCGACCGGCCGTCCTCAGGTCGGAACCGTCCCCGTCATACACCCCCCCGGGGTGAGATCCTACCGTCGTTCCCGGGGACCCGATCTCCCGGACTCTCCGACCCGGGCGGCCGGCCCTGGCGCGGCGTTGCGGGTTCCGGAACCAGGGTCCATTCCGGCGACGGCGGGCATCCGGCCGCCGCCAGTGCCCGAATCGCCTCGTTCAGATTGGGCACGAACGACCGGACCGAACGGGTATTCTGGCCGCTGTTCAGGATCATGTCCCCGATCGCCACGCGATGGGCGTCGATCTCGTCCGGGGAGAACCCAAGGAACCGCATGAGTTCAACCACCCGCCTGACGCCGTCGTCATGACCACCGGTATAGATGTCTTCATAGTAGATATCGGTATAATTAACCTTGCTGGTGACCAGAAGTTGCGACATCGTCGCCACCGACCTCTTGCAGAGGTGGTAATGATCAATAATTTTATTAACCGGTAAAGGTTTAAGATTACGTTGCCCGTTAGCAACCTTTTCAAATACCACACTGGCCCAGTCCTTGAACCAGGTGCCTTCGGCCTCGGCAATATACCTTGAAATCAGACGCGATGTCTCATCGCGCCGTAACAGGTGAACGTGGCGATAAGGCATCGTCGCCGCCGCCGTCAGAAGGTGTGAATTGAACAGAATGCTTCTCGGCAGCTCATAACAGTGTTTGATCAGGACGTTCCGGGACAGAACCTCCTTCAAAGACCGAACCAGGGCGGTGGCGTTGCCGGTATTTTCCCACGCCTGAGCAATCGGCCAGAACTGCCGGGGTTTGTCTTTGTCCCAATTGAAAGGCTCGTGCTCGGCTTTCGGGTATTCCGACATCTCCATGAGCAGATTGGTCAGGGCCGTGCCGCCGGTCCGTTGCATCGTCCAGATGATAAAAGGGTAAGACACGTCCAAGCTCCACCCGGGGCCACACCAACGGGCTTCCGGCCAGACCCCCGGCCGAAAGCTCCGACGTTCTCCCAGACCCCCCGGCCCACGGTCAAGCCCGCCGTGACCCGCAAGGGGCCATGAACATGGCTGTTCCCGGGTTCCGGGGTGTTGAGCCGCCGCCGCCGATGCGCGGGGGATCCCCGTTGTTCGGGGTCCCCCTGTCCGGATCGCCCGCCGCGAGACCGCATTCCTCACCAAGTCTCAAGGGTCGGTGCATCCGAGAAGGCCGGTTCGGCAACCCATAGGATTGCCAAACCCGCCAGCATTGCTCCCAATCGCATCAGGTTCCAGCCCCTTCCGGTCACACCTTACCAATCAATGCGCAAGTTGTTGAAAATAAGCTTCTCCCATTTGCGGATCCATTGATTGCAATTACCAGAAGATGGGCAGAAGATATAAACATGGAGTTCCAGAGCTGGGATTGGTTCAGAAAATGTGAAATAGTCCATATATCGACTCTTATCATCTCGATCATCCATCCAGCATTTGAGAAACTGGTGGCTATCGACCACAATATTCGTCGCCCTCACGCGATGCGTTTTACAATTTTCTCGTATAAGAGTCAGTTTCTTTATCGGTTCACTTTGTGCAATAGTATAACCTGCATAAATACTAACCGCTGGATGTTTGAATACCTCCAGACAGGGCATCTTACCGGGGCCGATGACCGGTCCATGGCCACTGATGATTCCGTCATCGGTACAGCCTTCTACTCCTTCAGGAATCCGAAGGGTATTGTATTCGTTCTCCCATAGGTATCCGGGTGGAATCCGATAATAATTCCCTTTCGGCCCCTGGAACGTCTCAAGGGTCGGTGAATCCGGGAAGGCCGGTTCGGCAACCCATAGGATTGCCAAACCCGCCAGCATTGCCCCCAATCGCATCAGGTTCCAGCCCCTTCCGGTCGCTCTTGGATGTGCTTCGGACGCTTTGTCATCTTACCAATTAATGTGCAAATTGTCGAAGATAAGCTTCTCCCATTTGTGGACCCACGGGTTACAGGTGCCTGAGGTTGGGCAGAAGATATAAACATGAAGTTCTAGATCAGGATTTGGTTCAGAAAATGTAAAATAATTCATATATCGACCCTTATGATCAGGGGGATCAATATGTTTCCAACATTTAAGAAACTGGTAGCCATTGATCGAGATGTTCGTTTTTATAACATGGTACTTTTTACAAGTTTCTCGAATGCGTTTCTTTTTTATTGTATGCATCAATTCAACATCCGTATAATTATACCCCGCGTAGATTCCAACCGCTTGGTGTTTAAATACATCCAGACATAGCATGTCGCTGGGGCCGATGGTCAACCCGTGGGAACTAAGAACTCCCTCGTCGGTACACCCTTCCGCGCCTTCTGGAATCAAAAGGGAAAAATTGTATTGCCCGTTCTCCCACAGGTATCCAGGTGGAATCCGATAATAATTCCCTTTCGGCCCTTGAAATGTTTCAAGGGCTGGAGCGTCCGGGAAGGCCGGTTCGGCAACCCACAGGATTGCCAAACCCGCCAGCATTGCTCCCAATCGCATCAGGTTCCGGCCCCTTCCGGTCGCTCTTGGATGTGTTTCGGACGCTTTGTCATCTTACCAATTAATGTGCAAATTGTCGAAGATAAGTTTCTCCCATTTG
>Ga0181516_10001893_pt1 | contig 15505 bp, 13 predicted proteins | sample PEATcosm2014_Bin_25_FD_121104 | JGI IMG/M metagenome (GOLD analysis project Ga0181516, IMG submission 121104) | Peatland microbial communities from MTU Mesocosm Facility, Houghton, MI, USA - PEATcosm2014_Bin01_10_metaG | ecosystem: Environmental > Terrestrial > Soil > Wetlands > Peat | place... | reverse complement strand
GATTAGCGGGATGGCGCGGGGCATCGACAGCCACGCACACCGGGGAGCATTGGTGGCCCGCATGCCGACGGTGGCGGTGTGGGGGACGGGGATCGACGTGATCTATCCCAAAGAAAACAAGAAGCTGGCGGAGGAGATTTTGGCGACGGGGGGAGCGATCGTGAGCGAATTTCCGCTGGGGACGTTTCCGGCTCCGCAGAATTTTCCGCGGCGGAATCGCATCTTGAGCGGGCTGAGCATTGCGGTGCTGGTGGTGGAGGCGGGAGAAAACTCTGGCACGCGGGTAACAGCCCGATGCGCGGCCGACCAGAATCGAGATTTATTCGCGGTGCCAGGGAACGTGACGAATAAGAACTCGTGGACTCCCAACACGTTGATAAAGCAGGGCGCGACGCTGGTGGCGACGTGGGAGGATGTGTGGGAAAATCTGCCTTCGCCGGTGCGAGTGGAACTGGAAGCGGCGGGTGCGAATGAATCCAATTCGAATGCGCCCGCATCTCTGTTGCCTGATCCCGCGCTGCGACCGGAGGAGGCAATGGTGCTCGAGGTGCTTCGCGCCGATGAGTCGCTGCAGATCGATGAAGTGCTCGATCAGCTGGAGGCGCAACTGACATCCGCAGAGGTTTTTACGGCGTTGTTTGAGTTGGAGATGGCAGGGCGCATACGGCAGTTGCCGGGGAAGAACTACGTGCGAACGATGTGAACGGCGGGCAGTTTTGCACAGGCTCGAGGAGGGCACGGAAGGCGCGTTTGAAGCGCGGATCGCTTGACACGTCGGGTACTGTTGTAGGAACGCCTCTGCTCCGACTGTGCGTTTGCGAGTGGAAACGAAGGCGTGTTCCGTGGTAGCGTGCAACTTTTGCGGCTCGTTTTCGTTTGGAAAGAGAAAGCGGCTGCGCAGATGAACGACAGAACGCCGGAGCGCGTAGCAAACGGAAGGACGCGAGCCGGGGTCAAACAAGGCAATTAGAAGCACGGTTGAGCAAGCGTAATTAAGGATGGCAATGAGCAAATCACTGGTGATCGTCGAATCTCCCGCGAAGGCGAAGACGATCGAGAAATATCTGGGCAAGGGGTTTGAGGTGCTGGCATCGGTGGGGCACATCATGGACCTGCCCAAAAACGATATTGGCGTGGAGCTGGAGAAGCGAACCTTCGAGCCGACGTTGATTGTGTCTCCGGGCAAGGAGAAGGTTGTTGCACAGTTGAAGAAAGCGGCGGCCAAGGCAGACGAGATTTATCTTGCGCCTGACCCGGATCGCGAAGGCGAAGCGATTGCCTATCACCTGGCGCTGCAACTGGGGACGAATGCGAAGGAGCGGAAGAAGATTCGCCGGGTGACCTTCAACGAGATTACGAAGAAGGCGGTGCAGGAAGCGTTCAAGCATGCACGCGATGTGGATCAGAACTTGGTGGATGCGCAGCAGACGCGGCGAGTGCTTGACCGGCTGGTGGGATATCAGATTTCTCCTCTGCTGTGGGATAAGGTGCGCCGGGGATTGTCGGCGGGCCGCGTGCAGACGGTGGCAGTGCGGCTGATTGTGGAACGGGAGCGCGAGATTGGCGCGTTTCAGCCGGTTGAATATTGGACTCTCGATGCGATGCTTCACCCGGAGCGGCAGACGGACAAGAGTTTCAAAGCGCGGTTTGTCGGCATCGACGGAGAGCCTGCGCGGGTGGCCAATGGCAAGGATAAGGATGGGAAAGATCAGTTCCTATCGAATGCATTGCCGGACGAGAAGGCTCTGAACGAAGTGCTGGCGGCGCTGGACAAGGCGCAGTGGTCGCTGGTCTCGGTGCAGAGCCGGGAGCAGCAGAGGCGGCCGCTTGCACCCTTTATCACGAGCCAACTGCAACGAGATGCGGCGAGCAAGCTGGGCTTTAATGTGCGGCGCACGATGGGTGTGGCGCAGCGTTTGTATGAAGGCATCGAAATTGGCGCGGATGGGACGACGGGCCTGATCACGTATATGCGTACCGATTCGCCGCGTGTATCGCCTGAGGCGATTGAAGGCGCGCGCGAATGGATCAAGAAGGAGTTGGGCGGGCAATATCTGCCGGCGAGCGCTAATGAGTACAAGGGCAAGAAGGACGCGCAGGATGCGCACGAAGCGATCAGGCCTACGGATGCATCGCGAACGCCGGAATCGATTGCGCGCTACCTGAGCGACGAGCAACTGAAGCTTTATACGTTGATCTGGCGCCGGTTTGTGGCGTCGCAAATGATGCCGGCGATATTCGATGTGACGACGGCGAAGATTGCCGCCGTTTCAAAGAAGGACGGCAAGACGTACGACTTCAGGCTGAGCGGTTCGGTGGTGCGGTTCGACGGATTTCTCAAGGTGTATGAAGAGGCCGAAGACAAGAAGGACGACGATGATGAGTCGGCTAACAAGCTGCCCAATCTGGACAATGTGAAAGCGCTGGAACTTGAGAAGCTGGAGCACGAGCAGCACTTTACTTCTCCGCCGCCGCGCTACAACGAAGCGTCGCTGGTGAAGGTGCTGGAGGAGCGGGGCATCGGCCGGCCGTCGACGTATGCGTCGATTATCAACACGATTCAAGATCGCGAATATGTCACCAAGATTACGGGGCGTTTTTATCCGACGGAGATCGGCGTGGTGGTGTGCGATCTGCTGGTAAAGAACTTTCCCTACATTTTCAATCCTGCATACACGGCCAAGCTGGAAGGCGAGCTGGACGATATTGAAGATGGCAAGGAGAAGTGGACCGATCTTCTGGCTGGGTTCTACGGCTACTTTGAGGAAGAGCTCAAGGACGCCGGCAAGAACATGGAAAACATTAAGCGCATGGAGATTGTGACCGGTGAGAAGTGTGAACTGTGCGGGTCTCCGCTATTGCTGAAGTGGGGTAAGTTCGGCACCTTCTTTGCGTGTTCGGCGTACAACAAGAAGGACCCGACGAGTTGCTCGTTCACCAAGGAGAATATTGCGGGCAAGCCGGACATGAAAACGCCGGAAGCGCAGGACGCAGGGGAGAGCGAAGAATACTGCGACAACTGCGGACGGGTGATGGTGCTGCGCCGCGGGATATTCGGTCCGTACATGGCATGCCCCGGCTACAACGACGATCCGCCGTGCAAGACGATTCGCAAGCTGAGCTCGAAGCAACAGCAAAAGCAGAACACGCCGCAACCGACGGGCGAAGACTGCCCGGTATGCGGCAAGCCGCTGGTGTTGCGCCAGGGAGCGTATGGCGAATTTGTATCCTGCTCCGGCTACCCGAAGTGCAAATACATCAAGCAGAATTTGATTGAAGGAATGAAGTGCCCCAAGTGTGGAGAGGGCGACATCGCGGAACGCAAGGCGCGGCGCGGGAACATTTTCTGGGGCTGCACGAATTATCCCAAGTGCGACTTCACGTCGAATTACAAGCCGGTGCCGACGAAGTGTCCTGAGTGTGGCAGCCCGTATCTTGTGGAGAAGACGTTGAAGTCGGGTATCTATCTCGAGTGCCCGAACAAGAAGAAGGGCGCCGAGGAAGAAGCGCCGAAGAAGCGAGGCAAGAAGGCTGCTGTGGCGACCGAGGGCGCGGTGGTCTGCACCTATTCGAAGCGCATTGGGGATGCGCCGCCTGCGCCGACGGCGGAGACGCATGGGCCGGTGGTGGAGAAGCCGGGCGCGAAGAAGGAACTGCAGCCGGCGTAACAGAGGATCACTGTGAAAGAGATTGTGATCCTCGGGGGACCGAATGGTGCCGTCAAGACGACTGCGGCGCGAAGGCTGCTGCCAAAGTTTTCACAAATTCAGGAATTTCTGAACGCGGACGAGTTTGCCCGCGCAATTTGCCCTGGTGATGTTGAATCGGTTTCTTTCGCAGCTGGCCGCAAGATGCTCGCGCGCATGCAGGAACTCATCGCTGATGGGATGAGTTTCGGTCTGGAGAGTACGCTCGCGGGCAGGTCGTACGTCCCGCTTCTTAAAGCGTGCAAGCAATCCGGTTGGCGAATCACGATACTCTTTCTTTGGCTTCCGTCCCCTAATGACGCTATCGAGCGCGTTGCGCGGAGAGTTATCGAGGGCGGCCACGGCATCTCGCCGGAAATAATTCAGCGGCGTTACTTTACGGGGCAGGCAAATCTTCTTAGGCTTTACCTTCCCCTAGCGGATGAGTTGCAGGTATACGATAATTCTGTAAAGCGTGTATTGATTGCCAGCAGACGCGAAGGTGGCGTCATTCATCTATGGGATGTGAAACGCTGGTCTAAACTGAAGAGGGCTGCCCGATGCGATCCATAACTTCTCGAGAGATCCACAAAGCTATCCGAGAGGCGCTTGACGAGGTCTCACATGCGTTGGCTTCGGGCGAGATCGATAAATCTGGCCGCTATTATTCCGATGCGGAATTGCGCAGGTTGAAGGTCTCTCTTCAGCCACGCCGCCGAAAGTCAGCTCCTGTTTCAGAGTCGACGCCTCGACGCCGCAGAGCAACTCTTCGCTGAATCCGGTAGTATGGGGCAGCGGAGAAAGCCTCATGGAAAGAATGCTGGCCACACCGGGTGACGCGGAAATCATCCTCAAGCTGTATGAATTGCGCACCGAAACGGTGATGCGGCAGGCGCGCGCGTGGATGACGGGCGAGTGGTGGCCGGCGACCGTGGAAGAGTTTTATGCGGTGGTCGGGAACCCGAAGGATCCGCACAATGCGTGGTTTCGCCAGGTCACGACCTACTGGGAGATGGCCGCGGCGATGGTGTTGCACGGGGCGGTGTCGACGGAGCTGTTTGTGGATTGCAACGCGGAAGGATTCTTTTTACTGGCCAAATTCGCGCCCATTCTCGACGCGGTTCGCGAACGGAATCCAGGATTTTTGATAAAGACGTCGGAGCTGGTGAGCCGGTTCACGGGCGCGGCGGCAAAGTACGAGATCGCGTTGAAGAACATGGAGGCGCGGCGCAAGAGCATGTCGATGGGCTCGGAATCTGCCGGCCGCTATTTTTATCCCAGCAAACCGCAATGAGCTTTTGCTTGTGCGGCATGTGGGCGTTGAAGGATTATGAAGTTCAACGGAATGTTTCCAACTTCTCAGAGGTCTGACAAATGAAGCGAATCGCAGCAGTGTTGGTATTGATGGTCTCGTTTGCAACTGTGGCGGCGCGTGCCGCGGACGCAACTCACATCAACGGTTGGATCTCGGACTCCATGTGCGGCGCCAAGCACGCGGGCTCGGGCGCGGCTTGCGTAAAGAAATGCATCGAGGGCGGGATGGCCCCGGTATTTGTCGACGAGAGCAAGAAGGCGGTCTGGTCGATCGACAATCCCGATGCGGTGAAGGGCTTCTACGGCGACCACGTTACGATCAAGGCGACTGCCGATGCGGAGAAGAAGAGCGTGCACATCGACGAGATTACGGCAGCCAAATAGAGCAGGCGGCCGAGTCTCACTCGCCATGCGCGAAATTCTCTGGTAGTGTCTTATCCGTTAGCTTTTCCAGGCTCCGATGGCGGGCCAGGGGAGAGCTGTAATGTGGATTTGATTGGCTAAACATAATGGCAAGAGCAACTTGGAACGGCAAGGTGATTGCCGAAAGCGATGTGACTGAGACGGTCGAGGGAAATGTTTATTTTCCCGAGGGCAGCCTCAAGCGGGAGTATTTCAGGCCCAGCAGCACCTCCTCCACGAGCCCGGAACTGGGCCAGGCGCGCTATTTGAGCCTGCTGATCGACGGGCAGGATAACCCGGACGCGGCGTGGTACTACCCGGACCCGAAGCCGGCCGCTCGCAAGATCAGGGGCTTTGTGGCGTTCTGGCGTGGTGTGGAGATCGAGAAGTAAGTTGCATTGATCGCCCCGATGAGGAGCCACGCTCTGAGTCTCAATAAAGCCATGCGCACCCCGTGTGCTTTGCTGATCTGTACGCTGGCGATTGCGATCGCCGGTTGCGCGCATGTGCCGTCTGCCAATCCGGCACCGGCGGTGGCGCCGACGCTTTCGGGCGACGCGGCTCATCCGGGACAGACTAAAGGCTGGGTCGATACGAAACTTTATTTCGGATTGGGACCCGCGGATCATCCGGAGCAGGGCGTGAGCGAGGCAACGTGGCGCGCGTTTCTGGACAAGCAGGTCACGACGCGGTTCCCTGACGGGCTGAGTGTGGTGGATGTCTACGGGCAGTGGCAGGGCAAGAATGAAGTCGCGCCAGAACGCCTGCGATCGAAGATGCTGATCATCGACTATCCTGACACGCAGGAAAATCGCGACAAGATTGAGGCCATTCGCGCAGCGTGGAAGCAGCAGACGGGCGATCAGTCGGTGTTGCGCGTGACGGAGCCCGTCGAGGTTTCATTCTGATCGTCGAAGCGAATGGAATAGCTGAGCACATCAAAATGGTCGCCGGGAGCGATGTTGGGGAACGGTGTGTGCGCGGGCAGGACGCCATCGAATTGGAAGCCGCATTTTTCCATGACGCGCGCCGAGGCGCGGTGACTCGCGAAGCAGACAGCCTCAAGCCGCTTGACTCCGATTGTGCGAGCAAGATCGACCATGGCGGCCAGGGTTTCAGTCGCGAAGCCCTTTCCCCATGCGTCTTGCGCAAAGATGTAGCCGGTGACTGCGAAGTCAGGAGTTTGAAACGAGAGCCCGGTGCTTCCCAACAGAAGGCCTGCGGGCTCGCGTGCAAACACGAGGTAGGTGCCTGCGGGCCATTGATCCCATTCGGCGTCGCTCCAGGCGAGGAAGGCGCGCGTATCGGCGACGGAGCGGTGGGTGGGCCAGCTCATGAAGTGGGTTGCGACGGGGTCAGAGGCATAGCGGTCAAAGATGGCCTGGGCATCGGCAGGCTGGGGTTTGCGCATCAGCAGGCGCCGGGTTTGAAGCGTTGCCGGGGCCTTGCTCGATTTGGCTTGAGTGCTCAAGCGGCGCCGTTGAGCGGTTTGCCGATTTCCCAATGGTGGCCAAAGGGATCGACGACGCGGCCGATGCGCCAACCATAGGGCTGATCGACCACCGGCCACAGGGCTTTCGCTCCGGCAGAGACAGCGCGTTCAAAGGTGCGGTCGGGGTCGTCGACGACCAACACCATGCGCACGGAAGTTCCGCCCAGAGTTGCGGGACTGAAGTTCTGATGCTCGGGAGCTTCATCGGCAAGCCAAAACACAGAGTCGCCGATGGCAAGCTGGGCGACAACGGAGCCATCTTCGCTTGCCGTGCGGAAATGCTCGACCGCGCCGAAGACGGTTTTATAGAACTCGATGGCGTGAGTGCCTTGGCGAACTGCGAGCAGTGGAGCGGCGGTCGGCTTTTTCTGGTGATGAACTGAAGCAGGCTCTGTCATCCAATTTTCTCCTAATAAGTAGGATGCAAGGTCAGCGACCCGGAATGCCTGTCAATACGCCTGCAGCTGATCCTCAATAGGTCTGCAACTGGTCCCGAGTAGGCCTGCAACTGGTCCTCAATAAGCCTATAGCTGAACTTCAATAGGCCTGCAACTGGTCCTCAATAAGCTTGAAGCTGATCTAAGGGCAGGCGGACGCGGAAACAGGTGGACCCTGGTTCGGAACGGACGCTGAGGTGGCCGCGATGTTTGCGGACGATGCGCATGGCGTTGTCGAGGCCCAGGCCTAGGCCTTGACCGGGCGGCTTGGTGGTGAAGAAGGGCTCGAAGATGCGGTCTTGCAACTCAGGCGGAATGCCTGGCCCGGTATCCCAAATCTCAACGAGAAGCATCTCGGCCTCGAGGCGGCAGGTGAGGCGGAGCGTGCCCTGATTTCCGATGGCGTCGAGGGCGTTTTCAATGAGCGCCGTCCAGACCTGGTTGAGTTCGCTGCCGTAGGCGCTGATGCGAGGCAGGTCCGGCTGAAAGTCGCGCTCGACGGTGACCTTGTTCATGCGCGACTGGAGCATTTGCAAGGTGGCGTCGAGGCCGGCGGGCACGTCGACCTCAAGAATGGGCGCGCGATCCATGTAGGAGTAGGCCTTGATGGCGCTGATGAGATCGAAGATGCGCGCGGTGGAGTGAATCAAGGTTTCAACGGAACGAGAGGAGCGCAGGTAGCGAGTGAAGAACTGGAGGGCGATGCAGGTTTCGCGCGGATCCAGAATTCTCTGGAGCGCGTCAAGGTCGGCGACGGTGACACCCTGTTCGTTGAGCTGCGCGGCCACCTCCCATGATTCTTCGCAGGCCAACTCACTGAGCCGGGTGCGCAATGCCTCCTCGCGCGCAATCAAATCGGTCGCGTTGGAGCGCTCTGACAAGGGGGGATGGCTGAGGGCGCGCTGTTCCCAGTCTTCGATGGCTCGAATCTGTTCTTCAGAGAGGCAGAGATTGACGAGCTTGAAGCGGTTGAGGCGATTGGCGCGCATTTCAGTGACGAGGCTGGAGGCCGCGCGTTGAGCCGCCGAGGCGGGATTATTGAGTTCGTGAGCGAGATTGCCGGCGAGCTTGCCGAGGGCGGTGAGCTTCTCAGCCTGTTGCTCGATGCGGGTCACTTCGCGAACGCGGTCGAGCAGAGTGCCGACGACGCGCTGCGCCATCGATGGAATGGCCTGAAGCATTTCTGGGAATTGCGATTTGTGAATGAGCAGGGCCCAGACGGGCGAGACGGCGAAGCCCTGTCCGCCGGAGACTTTCATGCGCGAGAAAGGCAGATAGCCGGTCATTTGTCCGGCGCGGCCGATGAAGAGCTCCATGGGGCCACCGCTGTGGCGGCGCACGTGAATCTCACCTTTGAGGATGAGGATCATGCGATCGGCGGGCGTGCCTTCTTCATAGAGCGTGTCTCCCGGCTGGGCAACGACCTCTTCGCCATTGCGCGCGAGCCAGAGCCGCTCTTCAAACGGCAGGCCCTGCAGTGGCGTGATGCGCTCGAGGGCAGCCGCGATATCTTCTGCGGGGGTGGGACAGGCAGGCGGTGAGAGAGCGGGGGAAAGCATCCGGGAACCTCCGGGGTGCAGGAACAGGATATCCGATTGGATTGTGGAAGCTGCGGGTATGACTGGATTTTGGTGCGAACCGGCAGGGATGTGCGGGTGCGCGGACAGTTGGTTGCGGACGCCACTGCTATGATCTTGCTGGCAGCGGGGTACTCCAAGCCGGGTTTGAAGCGGGCTTCGCGGCTCGATTCGGTCCTCTCCGGGGTTACCCCAGGGCAACGTGAATAACTGGCAATTCGTCGCGTGACCGTCCCTGCGCGCCTGCGCAGATCAGGTCACTCAAGGCTGGACTCGTTGGAGCACTCCGCTGTTACTTTCCAATGTTCAACCATTCATTCTTATCCGCGCTGGCTAAGTCGATTCTCGCTGGGGACGCAACCGTTGACGGCATTGCCGGCCGTGCGAGCCGCACACTGGGAAGGAATTGGCGTTGGATTCGACCGCTGGCGCGGCGCTATCTGAAGGAATTTGGTTCCGATGCGCGACCGAGACGAAGAGACGTCATCAAGTTTCTTCGCGCCGATGAAGGTTTGCGGACTGCGAAGTGGAGATACGGTGGCGAGATTCGGATCGCGGCATGGGTCGATGTCCCGGGGGACATGTTGCCGGTCGATGCGGCGGCCGGATGGAAGATTCCCGCGATCGAATCGGCGGGCGCGCTGGCGGATTGGTTGGGCCTCTCGCCCGGCGAACTGGATTGGTTTGCCGATCTCAAGCGACTGACTTCGCAGAACAGACCGGACTTGAGCTCTCCCCTGCTGCATTATCACTATCGAGTTTTGACGAAGGATAGCGGCAGCATCCGGCTGATCGAGGCGCCAAAAGTGCGCCTAAAGGAGATGCAACGCAAGGTGCTCGTGGAGATTCTCGAAGCGGTGCCCCTCCACGATGCGGTCCATGGATTTCGTAAGGGCCGGTCGATCAAGACGTTTGCCGAGCCGCATGTAGGGCAGCGAATCGTGCTGCGGATGGACCTGAAAGAATTTTTTCCGTCGATCAGCCGGGCAAGAATTCAGGCACTCTTTCGCATGGCGGGATATCCGGAACCGGTCGCGGATTTGTTGGGCGGAATCTGCACGAACTGCGCGCCGCGCACCCTTTGGAAGACGCTGGGGCGCGGGATCGATACGGAACGCATGGCCGAGGCGCGGGCGTTGTATGCGTGGCCGCATCTTCCGCAGGGAGCGCCAACGTCGCCGGCGCTGGCGAATCTGTGCGCTTATCGCGCGGACTGCCGATTGAGCGGATTGTCAGCGCGGGCTGGCGCACGTTACACGCGGTATGCAGACGATCTTGCGTTCTCAGGCGGTGAGGAGTTTGAGCGTTGCGTGGAGCGATTTGCCGCGCGGGCCGCGGCGATTCTCATGGAGGAGGGATTTCACGTGCATTATCGCAAGACGCGCATCATGCGGGAAGGTGTGCGTCAGCATCTCGCGGGCTTGGTGATCAATGAGCATATGAATGTTCCGCGAAAAGATTTCGATCGGTTGAAGGCGATGCTGACCAATTGCGTGCGGCATGGGGCCGAGAGCCAGAACCGCGAGGGGCATCCGGCGTTCAGGCAGCATCTGGAGGGGCGCGTTGGATTTGTGGAGATGCTGAATCCTGCGAAGGGGGCGCGGCTGCGCAGGATTCTCGAACAGATTCAATGGTAGCGATGCATGCTTTGCGCAAACAGAAACGCCGGACAGTTTGGCTGTCCGGCATTCTGTAACAAGCGGAGGAAGGTCCGCCGCACACAGTGCCTAGCGGGATTTGGCGACTTCTTCGACGGTGACTGGATCGAGGAAGGGCATGGAGGCGCGCAGCTTTTTGCCGACGATTTCAATGGGATGTTTGGCTTCGGCGTCACGGAAGGCCTGAAATTCCTTGCGGCCGGAGTTCTGGTCGGCGAGGAAGCGTTTGGCAAAGCTGCCATCTTGAATTTCGTTGAGGATGGCCTTCATGGCTTTTTTGCTTTCGTCATTGATGACGCGCGGACCGGAGACGTAGTCGCCCCACTCGGCGGTGTCGGAGATGGAGTAGCGCATATAGGCGAGGCCGCCGCGATAGATGAGGTCGACGATGAGCTTGAGTTCATGGAGGACCTCGAAGTAAGCGCTCTCGGGCTGATAGCCGGCTTCGACCAGGGTTTCATAGCCAGCCTTGATGAGCGAGCTGACGCCGCCGCAGAGTACGGCCTGTTCGCCGAAGAGATCGGTCTCGGTTTCCTCTTTGAATGTGGTCTCGAGGACTCCGGCGCGGGTGCCACCGATGCCTTTGAGATAGCTGAGCGTGAGCGCGTGGGCAGTGCCGGTCGAGTCCTGATGAACGGCGATGAGGCAGGGAACACCGCCGCCTTCGGTGAACACTTCGCGGACGCGATGGCCGGGGGCCTTGGGAGCGGCCATGCCGACGTCGATGCCCGCCGCGGGAGCAATGGTTTTGAAGTGAATGTTGAAGCCATGGGCGAAGAGCACGAGAGCTCCGGGCTTCAAGTTGGGCGCGATCTCGTCGGCATAGAGCTTGGCGGCAGTCTGATCGGGGACGAGGATCATGACCACGTCGGCCCACTTGGTGACTTCGGGAACGGTGCCTACTTCAAGGCCGGCCTTCTGCGCCTTGGCGATGGATTTGGAGCCGGCGGCGAGGCCGACCTTGACCTGAACGCCTGAGTCCTTGAGGTTGAGGGCGTGGGCGTGCCCCTGGGAGCCGTAGCCGATGATGGCGACCTTTTTGTTTTGGATGAGCGTGAGGTCGGCGTCGTGATCGTAATAAGTCTTGGCCATGATGTTTTCGAGTTTCCTTTTGCTTGCGGGTTGAGGGTTTTCTTTGAGAGCTGGTGATTGGGTTGTGATGAATCTCTCTAAGCTTTGACGAAAGTGGTGAGGCCGCGCCGGGCGCGTTCGCGAAGCTGGCAATCGCGCAGCTGATCGGCGAGCGATTCAAGATGGGGCACGCCGTAGATGATGAAGTTTTCAAGCTCAGCGTCGGATGAATAGAGATGCAGGGAAGACTGACCGAGCAGACGCATGCCTAAGGGCTTGCGCAATTCGAAGTGGTCGATGCGGAATAGTTCGAGCGACTCCTGAACCTTGGAGAGCAGGCCGTGCTCGATCTTGATGCGCTGCGTGGTAATGCGATAAAGGGTGCTGCGGCTTTTGGTGAACAAAGAAAGAAGGAGCACTCCGCCGATGAGGATGAACGCGAGGCAGGTGTAGAGGACGCCGTATTCATACTGAGAGACGAAGTAGCCGACGATTGCGGCCAGGACCGCAAGCAACAAAAATGGCGTGAATTGGCCGAAGCTGTAGATGATCGCCGGGTGGCCGAAGAATAAATCTCGCTCAGCCTCGAGATCTTTTGTTGCGGAGTAGGCAGTGAGGTCGGTGTTGCAGAAGCGGCATTTGATTGCCGCGGCCTTGATGGTTTCTCCGCAAACGGGGCATGTTTTGCTGTCTGCGTCCATAGACGATCCTTTCAAGTGAGGATACCAATGCGGCCCTCAGTGGGAATGCGGGGAGCGGCGAATTCTCAAGCCGGCTCGATGTCGGCGCTTTCTTCGGCGGATTCAGGAAGCTCATGGCTGGGCGAGGTTTTTTCGTCGTCGTGCACGGCGCCCATGGCTTTGAGAACGCTGCTGACGTGATGTCCGCGGCGCATGGTCATTTTACCGCTGCGGCAGATTTCGAGGATAGGGCAGTCGCTCTCGCGCAGGACCTCGATGAGTCCCTCGATCTTGCTTTCGACGCCGGTCATCTCAACCATAAGCGACTCGGAGGTGAGGTCTACGATGCGGGCGCGGAAGACCTCGGCGAGCTCAAAGATCTGGGAACGATTCTGCTGAGTGGCGCCGAGCTTGATGAGGGCGAGCTCGCGGGTGACGTTGGGAGCCTGTGCGATGTCGTCGACGTCGACGACGTTTTCAAGTTTGAAGAGGCTGGCGCGGATGCGATGACCAGCCTCGGCGGACGCTTCGCAGACCAGGGTGAGGCGCGAGAGGCCAGGGCGCTCGCTGCGGCCGACGGTGAGCGAATTGATGTTGATGTTGAGACGGCGAAAGAGCGACGCAACGCGCGTGAGCACGCCGGGCAGGTCTTCAACATAAGCGACGAATGTGTGCAGCATACAAGCCTTTCCAGTGAACAGTGAACAGTGGACAGTGAACAGTGAAGAGTTGAGTCCGGGCCACGAACGGCGGCTGTTCCAATCTATTCAGTCGTGCGCGGTAACTGTGTTTCGACGGGCAACTCCATTTTGAACGGACGGCCGATTCTATTCATCGGCTGGCGATTCGAGCAGCGGATTTTTGCCGGGGCGACGAATCATTTCGTGGAGCGCGGAGCCGGCGGGAATCATGGGGTAAACCGAGTCTTCCTTTTCGACCATGAAGTTGATGAGGAATGCGCCGGCGGCAGAGCGAGCCTCGCTGACAGCCGACTCGACCTCGCTGCGGGAGCGAACGGCGCGGCCGGGAATTCCGTGGGCGTCAGCGAGCTTGACGAAGTCGGGGCTGACCAGTGGAGTGGCTTCGTAGTTGCTCTCGTAAAAGAATTCCTGCCACTGGCGGACCATGCCGAGGTAGCCGTTGTTGATGACGGCGATGTTGATCTTGATGCCTTCCTGCACGATGGTGGAAAGCTCGGCGGCGGTCATCTGGAAACCGCCATCGCCGGCGACCACCCAAACTTCTTTGCCGGGGCAGGCGAACTTGGCGCCGATGGCAGCGGGCAGGGCAAAGCCCATGGTGCCGAGGCCGCCGGAGGTGATAAGCGAGCGCGGTTTTTCATGATGGAAGTATTGCGCCTCCCACATCTGATGCTGGCCCACGTCTGTGACCACGATGGCCTCGCCTGCGGTGAGACGCCAGAGATCGTGAACGACGTGCGCGGCGTAGAGATGGCCGGAGTCGGGCAGATTTTTAATGTCGCGGACGGCAGAGGCGCCCTTGCTGGTCTCGATGGTCTTGAGCCAGGCGCTGCCGTCGCGGCCGGAAACGCGGGGGAGCAGTTCCTCGAGGATCTGGCGCAGATCGCCGACGAGAGCGACGTCGACCTTGACGTTTTTGTTGATCTCAGCCGGATCGATTTCGATGTGAATCTTTTTTGCCTTGGTGGCGTAGGTCGATAACGTGCCGGTGACGCGATCGTCGAAGCGCATGCCGCAGGCGATGAGCAGATCGGCATCCTGAATGGCGTCGTTGACCCAGGCCTCGCCGTGCATGCCCATCATGCCCATGTTGAGCGGGTGCGAAGCTGGGAAGACGCCGAGGCCGAGGAGCGTGAGAGCGACGGGAGTCTGGGTGCGTTCGGCGAGGGTGCGGACCTGCTCCATCGCGCCGGACTCGGACACGCCGTGGCCGGCGAGGATGATGGGGTGCTTGGCGGAGCGAATGAGTTCAGCGGCCTGCTGCAGGCGGGAATCATCGACGTGCAGCATAGGATGCGGGCGGTAGGGGCGCGGCCTGGCTGCGGCGAAATCGAAGATGGCCGTGGCCTGTTGCGCGTCCTTGGTGATGTCGACGAGGACGGGGCCGGGACGGCCGGATTGCGCGATCTGGAATGCGTGGCGGAGAGCGGGCGCGATGTCTTCAGCTTTGTTGACGAGGAAGTTGTGCTTGGTGACGGGCAGCGTGATGCCGGTAATGTCGACCTCTTGAAAGGCGTCGGTGCCCAGCACTTTGCTTGAAACGTTGCCGGTGATGCAGACCATGGGGATCGAGTCCAGCATCGCGGTGGCGATGCCTGTGACAAGATTGGTGGCGCCGGGGCCGCTGGTGGCGAGGGCGACGCCGACCTTGCCGGAAGCGCGCGCGTAGCCGTCGGCCATGTGCGCGGCGCCCTGCTCGTGGCGGACGAGGATGTGGTGGATGGGAAACTTGCGCAGTGCGTCGTAGACCGGCAGGATGGCTCCGCCGGGATAGCCGAAGACGTCGGTGACGCCCTCGCCGACGAGCGTGGCCCAAACGATTTCGGAGCCGGTGAGGCGTGTGGGCGTGGCGAGGTGGGCGTTGGCTGCCGCTGCGGTTGCGTTGCTTCCCATGGTGGACTCCTTATTCAGAGATCAGTGGTCAGAGAACAGAGATCAGTTAAGAACTGGTATTACGTTGTTGCGCCGAGCGAGGCAGAGGTGACGCGGTCGACGTATTTGCGGAAGACGCCGGCGGGCCAGCGCAATGCTGGAGGCGTGAAATTTTTGAGGCGCGCGGCGATTTCTTCTTCGCTGACCTCGAGCGTGAGTTTGCGATTGGGAATGTCGATGTGGATGATGTCGCCTTCGCGGACGGCAGCGATGGGTCCGCCGACGAAAGCCTCGGGCGCAACGTGGCCGGCGGTGAAGCCGCGGGTGGCGCCGGAGAAGCGGCCATCGGTGAGGAGCGCGACGTGGGCGCTGAGTTCGGCGTTGGAGGAGACGGCAGCGGTGACCTGCAACATTTCGCGCATGCCGGGACCGCCCTTGGGGCCTTCGTAACGAATGACGAGCACGTCGCCGGGCTTGATATGGCCGGACTGCACGGCAGCAAAACAATCCTCTTCGCACTCGAAGACGCGCGCGGGGCCGCGATGCTCGAGACGATCGGCGGCGGCAATCTTCATCACGCAGCCCTCGGGGGCGAGATTGCCTTTGAGAATGACG
>Ga0181516_10001892_pt1 | contig 15507 bp, 14 predicted proteins | sample PEATcosm2014_Bin_25_FD_121104 | JGI IMG/M metagenome (GOLD analysis project Ga0181516, IMG submission 121104) | Peatland microbial communities from MTU Mesocosm Facility, Houghton, MI, USA - PEATcosm2014_Bin01_10_metaG | ecosystem: Environmental > Terrestrial > Soil > Wetlands > Peat | place... | reverse complement strand
GGGTCCGTTGCTCACGAGTGGTGTCGCGGGCGTCGTGACGGTGGCAATCTGTGCGGCGATCATTCCGTTCTCCGCGCTGAGTCTCTTCGTCGCGCTGGTATTCGTGGCGATCGCGCTACCCTACTCGGCAGCCCGGTTGGGGCAGCGAGCCGAACACGATCTCGACGACGTTCGAGGCGCCATGGTCACCTTGTTCGACCGCGTCGCACAAGGTGGCGACGAGTACGTCATGACCGGGGCCAGCGACCAGCTGGAACAGGAACTTCGAGACCTGGAGCAACGCTTCGACCGGGCTCAACGGCGCCGCACGCTACTCACGGGGACGATCAGTGGACTAACCACGTTGGTCTCAGGAGTGTGCGTCGCGGTGACGGTTGGGTGCACCTCGCTCGCTCTACGCTCTGGGCACTTGGCTCCCGCTCTCGTCGCGGTGCCGGCCTTGTTGAGCGTCACGTCCCTGGAACTGGTGAGTGGTGTCGCTCCCCTTCTCGCAGGTCTGCGCGGTGATCGCGCAGCTCTGGCACGGCTCGAGGCGCTCAGCGGTGCGGTGGCGCCGGTCGTCGAACCCGACCAGGGGGCTTCGGTCGGCGGTTCGTTCGAGGAGCTGCGCGTCGAGCACGCCAGTGTCAGTTTTGACCACGTGCGCGCATTGGACGACGTCGTCTTCGAGGTCAGTCGTGGTGACGTGGTGGCGATCGGCGGCCCGAGCGGTGGTGGCAAGACCACGTTGGCGAGGGTTCTCGCCAAGTTCCTGGACCCTGATCAAGGATCGGTACGGGTCGGCGACGTCGCCTACGCGGACTTGCGATCGTCGCAAGTCCGCGAGAGCGTGGGATTCGTCGATGACGCCCCTCATGTCTTCGCCACCTCGCTCGCCGGGAACCTTCGAATCGCCCGACCCTTCGCGAGTGACCTCGAGCTCGTACGCGCCCTTGAACGCGCGGGGCTGTCCACGCTGCTCGCTTCGATGCCCGAAGGTCTCGACACCGTCCTCGGCGGTGCGAACACCGGGCTCTCGGGGGGCGAGCAGCGGCGCTTGGGCCTCGCTCGAGAACTGCTCGTCAGTCGCTCGGTGGTGGTGTTGGACGAACCGACCGAGGGACTCGACGAGGAGACCGCGTCCGACGTGATGGACCGAATCGTCGACGAATGCTCGCACGGTGTCGTACTGGTCATATCTCACCGCGACGCCGATTCGCTCAGGGCCACGCGACGTGTGACGCTCGATCACGGCAGGTTGACTGAGGAAACGAAAGTCGCGTCGTAGTTCGCCGACGTCGCCGACAAAGTGGCGACGGGTGCGATAAGGTCGTGAGTGCCTCGCGGCAGCGAAGTTGGTGCAATTCCAACGCTGTCCCGCAACTGTAAGTGGGCCTTGAGAAAGGGCCACGAAGCCAGGTCGCCTACCGCGAGGAGATGTGAAAGACAGCTCTCGAGGTAAGGAGCGGTCGTTCGGATATCCATCCGTCGCCCATCCACTTCGACGGAAAGGAGATATCCATGATCAGGTCCCTACGAGTGGTGCTCGCGTGCAGCGTGAGCGTCCTCGCCCTCCCGCTTCTCGGTTCGGTCCTCGCCGACGCGAGTCCTTCACTTCCGAGATGCGTCGTCTCCCTGTCGCCCACGGCGACCGAGACGCTCTACGCCATCGGCGCGGGGCCGCAGGTCCAGGCCGTCGACACCGACTCGGACTATCCCACAACTGGACTTCCCGCCAAGCGAGTGAACGCGCTCAATCCCAGCGTCGAGGCGATCCTCGGACTCTGCAGGAAGACTTCAACGCACCCGACCACCAAGCCGGACCTGGTGGTCATCTCCTATGACGCGAACGACATCCAACAGAAACTGACCAATCTCGGCGTGAAGGTGGTCGACCAGGACGCGCCGACAACACTCGCCGGCGCGTACGCGCAGATAGAGCAACTCGGAACCCTGACCGGTCACGCGTCGGCGGCGCAGTCCCTCGTCGCTTCGTTGAAGGAGACCATCGACGCCGATATCGCGTCTGTTCCCTCGCATCCGAAGAAGTCGGTCACTGTCTACTACGAGATCGACACCAACCCTTACTACTCGCTCACCAGCGACACGTTCGTTGGTTCGCTGTTGAAGTCCCTCGGCGTCACCAACATCGCCGACGGCGACGCGACCACGGCGGACGCCGGCTATCCCGAGCTCTCGGGGGAGTACATTGCCAGCGCCAATCCGACAGTGATCTTTCTCGCGGGTGACGCGACCGTCGCCAGCGTCGCGAAGAGGCCCGCCTTTAGGGAGATCAGTGCCGTCGTCCATCATCACGTGGTCGAACTCAACGCCGATATCGCGTCCCGTTGGGGACCGCGTCTGGACCTCTTGATGAATCAGCTGACCACTGCGGTGAAGGCCGTGCTCGCTGACCGCACGCGGGACTAGATCTCCTCTGAGCGCAGGCCCACCCACCGAACAACGTGTCGCAGTCGTGGCGGGCCTCACCGTGCTTGCGCTGGTGGTGGCGATGGTCTGCGGACTGGTCGTGGGACCGACGTCGATCGGTACGTGGCGGGTCGTCGGTGACGTCTTCAGCCACGTTGGTATCGGTCACAGTACGTTGACCGGCCTGCAGTCGACCATCATCTGGCAGTTGCGTGCCCCGCGCATGGTGCTCGGACTGCTCGCGGGCGCCATGCTGGCGGTGGCGGGCGGCACGTACCAGGGTGTGTTTCGCAATCCGCTCGCCGATCCGTACTTGCTGGGTGTCGCCGCCGGGGCGGGACTCGGCGCCACGGTTGCGATCGTCGACGTCGGCAACGGTTTGACGACACCGACCTGGACACCGCTGCTGGCTTTCGGCGGCGCCATGGCGGCGGTCGCGTGCACGTGGGCCATCGGTGGCAAAGGGCTGCGATCGAATGCGGCGACGCTGATTCTCGCGGGCGTGGCGGTCTCCGCGTTGCTCACGAGCGCCCAGACGTTCCTCCAGCAGCAATCGTCGGCGAACTCGATCACCCACGTCTACTTGTGGTTGTTGGGTTCCTTGGCGAGTGCGGATTGGCATTCCGTGCTGCTCGTGGTCCCCTACGTAGCCCTGTGCATTCTGATCTGCGTGCTCTCGGGCCGGGCCCTTGACGCCATGAGTGTCGGCGAGGATGAGTCGCGGTCGCTCGGTGTTCGTGTTCGTCAGGTTCGTCTCATCGTGATCGCGGCTTCGTCACTGGGGACCGCCGCGATTGTGTCGGCGGTCGGACTCATTGGGTTTGTTGGCATCATCGTGCCGCACATCGTTCGGCTTCTGGTGGGTACTTCGTATCGAAGGATCTTGCCGATCTCGGTGATCTTCGGCGCGGCGTTCCTGGTGTTGTGTGACACGCTCGCACGCACGGTCGTGGCACCTTCAGAACTGCCGCTCGGCGTGGTCACCGCGGTCATCGGTGCTCCGGTATTCGTCGTCATCTTGAGCCTTCGTCGAGGGAGCGTACGGTGAGTTGGGTCGACGTGAACCACGTGAGCGTGAAGGCGGGCGCGACCACGCTGCTGTCGGACGTGAGTTTGGGCATCGAGCCCGGGACCTGGTGCACGATCATCGGACCCAACGGCGCGGGCAAGACAACACTCGTCGAAGCGATCGCAGGACTTCGGCGCGTCGCGGCGGGAACGGTGCAGATTGCGGGCCAGTCGATCAGTGCGCTGAATGAACGCGAGCGGGCTCGACTGGTCGCGCTGGTACCCCAGCACCCTCAGGTGCCCGCGGGGATGACGGTGCGTGACTACGTTTCACTCGGCCGGTTGGCGTTTCACGGGGTACTTCGATCACCCAACACCGAGGACCGACGCGTGGTGGACACGGTGCTCGAGCGATTGTCGCTCGTGGACTTTGCCCCGCGCGACGTCACGACCCTGTCGGGAGGCGAACGTCAGCGGATGGTGCTCGCGCGCTCGCTCGCCCAATCCACGATGGTCATCGTTCTCGACGAGCCGACGACGGGCTTGGATCTTCGTCATCAGATGGAGTTGCTGGAACTTCTGAAGAAGGAAGTCGCCGACTGTGGACTGACGATCATCGCAACCCTGCACGACTTGACGCTCGCCGGTCAGTTCGCCGACCGCCTCGTGCTGCTCGATCACGGCGTTGTCGTGATCGATGGCGCCTCGCGCGACGTCGTGCGCAGTTCGGCGCTTTCTGAGCACTATGGCATGAACCTGCGAGTCATCGACGTTAATGGCAGTGACGTCATTGTGCCGGTGCGCCACTGAGATCGCATCGACCTTGATGCCCATGGTGGTCATTACCATCGGGTATGTGAACGTGGTGTGTCGTGGCGTACGCACTGTAGGTGATGTTGCCTAATTCGAGGTCGTCGCCCATCCAATAGACTTGACCAAAGTGACGAAGGGAAATACGTGCGGCGCACGCGAATCGTAGCCACTATTGGACCAGCCTCGGATACCGACGAGGTTCTCCTTGAACTGGTCAAGGCGGGTGTGGACGTCTTTCGCCTCTCCTTCGCCCACGGCGACATTCCTTCGTGCATCGAGCGTCTCCGCCGCGTGCGAGCCTTGGCACCGGATCTGGCGATCATGGTCGACATCCCCGGGCCCAAGATTCGTGCGGGCTCCTTCGGTACGACGCCCGTAGGTCTTGATATCGGCAGCGAAGTCGAGCTGATCGAGGGTTTCGGTGAATCGTCGAACACGACGACCATCTACGTCGAGCGCGAGGATATTCTCGGCCAGCTCAAGGTCGGCGACCGTATACATATCGGTGACGGCGGCGTGTCGCTCCAAGTACTCAAGTCCGGCGAGACGACGACCGCGAAGGTCATTTCGGGTGGGTCGGTCATGGGAAAGCCTGGCCTGTCACTCCCGTCGTCGATCCTGAACGACCGCTTGCCCACCGACGACGACCGCGCTCGACTCGAAGCCTTGAAGAGTGAGGCGTTTGAGATTCTGGCCGTCTCCTTCGTCCGCTCGGCGTTTGACGTGGTCTCGGTGCGAACGGTGCTCAGCCGCGACGACGTGATGATGATGGCGAAGATCGAGACGGGTGAAGGCGTGGCGAACCTTGACGAGATCATCACCGTGTCGGACGCGATCATGGTCGCCCGCGGTGACCTCGGCGTGCGCATGCCGATTGAAGAGGTTCCGCACTTGCAGAAGCTCATCGTGCGTCACGGAATCCGTTACGCGCGTCCAGTCGTCGTCGCGACCCAGATGCTTGAATCGATGACCCACGCGCAGGTTCCCACCCGCGCCGAGGTGACCGATGTCGCGAACGCCGTCCTCGATGGCGCGAGCGCGGTCATGCTCAGCGGCGAGACGGCGATTGGTGAGGACCCCGTGGGGACCGTCGTGACGATGGACCGAATTGTTAGGCGTGCCGAAGAGTCCTTCGACTACGCCAAGTGGGGTTCGTCACTCGGCATCCAGCAGATCGTCGGTACTGGTACGCAGTCCACTCGAATCACGGCGGCCATAACGGGAGCGGCCTGGCGGGCGGCAATGGAGGAACGAGCGGTCGCCATCGTCGCGTGCACGCGTTCGGGCATGACCGCTCGAGCCATATCGCGCTTTCGTCCACCGATGCCGATCATCGCCATCACGCCCAGCGAATCGACAGCCCGTCAACTTCGCAGTTCATGGGGAGTGCAAGAGGTGTTCATATCGTCGTCCACGGACATCGACGTCTTGTGTGACTTCGCGATCGCTCAACTGAAGAGTGAGGGCATCGCCCAAACTGGCGACCCGGTCGTAATCATGGCGGGCTCTTCGTCTGGTGGCAAGGCCATCACCGACACCGTGCGAATGGTCATCGTTCCCTAGCTTCATCCAGTTCGCGATTCGCGTGCCGACTCAGTTGCTCAATCCTTGAATCGTTCCTTTGATGTACGCACGCCCCAGAATGAACACGCGTCGTTCGACGAGGAATCGAAGAAAGAAGTACGTTGAGATTGGCATGAACCACGTGAGCCAGAACCAGATCATCGGACCGAAGGTCCGGCGGTGGCGCCGGCGAATCCGAATCCGAGCGCACGACTGATCGCATACTTGCCCTGGCTGGTCGATTCGAGTAGTCAAACTCCGGTAACCGATGTCGTGCCACGTCGTGGTCATCATGGTGACGCGAACCTGCAATCCGGCGTCACGGAGTCGCAGGGCCCAATCGAGTTCCGATCCGTTGTGAGGAAACGAGACATAATCGAACGGGACCTTCGTCAGCGTCGCTTTCGTGGTGCAGTACACGTTGGGAACGAAATCGCAAGGCGCGAGAAGTCCTCGGTCGTCGGTTCTCGAAAGTTCATGATCTTTCTTGATGTAGTGGTTGAAGTGCATCCTGTTGACTCTCATGCCGGCGCTCCAGACGCCAGTCCCGTCGGGCCATCGAAGCATTAAGGGTCCCAAGGCGCCGATCGTCGGGTTCCGCGACAGTTCGTCACCAAGGGTCCTCAACATGTCGGGGGCGATGACGTTGTCGTCGTCGATGAAGCACAGGAATGGAAAGATGGCCGCCTGGGCGCCGAGGTGGCGTGCCACGGCACTGCCGCTCAAATTACCCTCGCTCGCTTGCGGGGTCTGGAGAACGCGAACGTTCGAGAAGTTCTCCTTGAGTGCCTCCGGCGTCCCGTCCGTGCAGTTGTCACACACCACGATTACTTCCCATTGGTCGGGATCGAGGTCGCTCTGACCGATGGACTCGAGAAGACGAAGTAACTTTTCGCGTCGGTCATGCGTTGGAATGATGACACTGACCTGCAGTCGCGTCTCGGGTTTGGCACTCACGTTTACTGGTCGCCGGCGTGTCGTGCCGTGCTCGGTGATCGAGTCCAGTACTGGTTGGTTTTCTCCACGGCGCGCCACGAATCAAACAGCAGGACGGACCAGAAGACTCCGTAAAGGATGGCGCCAAAAGGATTGCGCAGCGTTGGTGCGATCACGGAGCGCACTCGAACGCTGTTCGGTGTCCGAGGTGTGATGGCGCTCTGTAGTGCACTCCTCGTTCGCCGTGATTGATTCGCAAAGTCCTTGAAACCTCGCGGCGGAATCTTGTACGCGACTGCGTCAGGAACGTTTAGCGACACCAGGTCGTGAGCGACGATGTAATTGGCCAGGACTTGGTCTTCAACGACACTCCCATCGTCGGTGGGGAACTGGTAGGAGCTGCAAAAGGAACCCGTCGCGGCCCACAGAGCTCCCTCACTGCGAACGAAGACTGTTGGTAGGCGCCGAGCGATCCTTGAGTTGACGTCGAGGTCCCAAGCTCCTCCGGCTCTCAGTCCGCGCGAATATTTCGGGTCCGCTCTCGTGACGCCGACCGCGGCGATCGCCTCAGGGTGTTCCTTCAGTGCCTTGATAAGTGCACTGATGCTTTCTCTTTCGACGATGATGTCGTCGTCGCACACGATGACGACATCCGCGTTCGCAACTACGCTGCTGGCAAAAGCCTTATTGAGTGCGATCTTCTTGATTCGTCGGTCGTCGGAATGATCAACGACCAGAGAGCACTGTACCTCCTCGGCCCAGATTGTGGCTTCTTGCACCGATTGGTCCGTGACCGAGGAGTCACTTAAGAAGACGGAGTAAGAATCGCGCGTCCAGGCGCGCACCGAAGTCTCGATGGAATTCAACGTCGGACGAATCGAAGCACCCAAACTGTAGACGGGAATCACAACGACCAGCGCTCCCTCAGTCATACGCGGAAGCCTAGTCATCGCCCTGTTGTTGCTTTCTCATTTTGAGTCGCACGTGTTCTTCTACTTCGTCGAGTGAACCACCACATGGCCGCGACGAAAAAGAATGTGGCGAAAGTGAGCGCGATCTCGTCTTGACCCTCGTGTGCGACGGCTCCATCGTGAGCGATAACTGGGCCAGTACTGCTCGAACGTATAATCCAACCGTTGCGAAGTCCATCGACGACAACGTGCAGTGCGTGAGTTGGCCCCGACCATTGGGTTGAGTAGCCCGTGGCTGCGACCATCAAACGCGCGTTGCTCGATGGTCGTTCATCCAAAGCCGAGACTACTGGTGGTATCTCAAGCGGAATTGAATGCACGGTGACTCCCGCGTACTCATTGATCGTTGTCGTGCCATTTCCTAGAGCATCCGCGTACAGGAAGAGACTCATCGACGTCGTTCCCTTCATTGGTGCGACAACCGAGGTGAAACGGTGCCAGCCTGGCTTTGAGGAGAGTGGCGCGAGGAGGGCGCACGAGTTCGACGGTTCTTGCCACAGGCAGAGACGAGGTGTCGCACCGTTCAGATTGCGGTCTTCGAGTTGCAAGAAGAGCAATCCTCCGCTCCACCTTATCTTCTGGGCTACGCAGGCACTGTCGATCGACGCACCCAGTCGTAGTGCGGTTTCACCGTAAGGAACACCGCTCGAAACTGAGGAAGCGCTGAAGACGTCACTCGACGTGACCTTTGAAATGTCGTCACAGTTCCCCACGGATCCCCAACCGTGATTGGTGGCGTTGACGGCAACGAGGGAATTCGACCCAACCTTCACGTGCAAGGTAGCGTCGATGAGATGTCCGCCTGGTGCTGGGTTGAACGTTGTCGTCACGTACTTCGATCCATCTGTATTCAACGTTTTTGCGTTGTATCGCAGTCCCTGGGGAAGGTCAATGGAGGTGGTGAGCACGTCGCCTCGCAAATTCCATCTTGACCACGCCGGAAGTTGGAAGATTGCGTCGTGACCCGCGACGGGCGACGACGAAACGAGAGCCGTTCCGGCGGGCACGAGCGCAAGTTCGCTCAACCGCGGCGAAGTGGAGTTCACGGTGACGAACCGACGCAGGGGCTTCCAGAACTTTGGCTTTATTACGTAGATAGACAGCGGCCCGTTGCGGTGAACGAGCAGCATCTCAGGGTCCGCCGCTAGTCGTGACGACAGTTTCGCGGGTGAGTCTATGGAGCGATCGGGGAAGATGGCGTCGATATCGCCACGCACGAGAACAACGGGAGTGTCCATGGCGCTCAGCAACTGGCTGGCCCGGCCCCATTGACCCTTCGAGATCGTGCTTGCCTCTAGCCTTACGGCGTCTAACAGTTCAACCGTTGAGGGTGCATAGCCTTCGGCGCTCGGCACCACCACGTGGCGATCCAAGAGGTTGGGAATGAATCCGTCGTTGCCGTAATACCAGTTGTAGGGCATTTGGTAGAAGTCATCGGGAGGTAGCACGAGCAGTGTTCCGCGTGGTGCGGATGATGAGTTGAGGTAACTGGCGAGGTCGTTCCAATAGTTGGGAATGACGACGTGAGTGGAGGGAAAGCCTTCTCGCGGACCCGCGATGATTGCGCCGGTCCACAGTGGAAAACTTGACGATAAGGCCACGATCACGGCTACGCCTGCGACGACCGCACGTTTGTGAAACGTCATCGGCCTTCCTCGCCAAGTCACGCCCTCACGCAGGAACCTTCCGGGAAGTACCCCGCGTCCGCTGAAGCTCTCGACGAGCAGACCGTTTAAGAGTGCGAAACCAAGAGAAACGGCAATCAGGAAGCGGCCAGGTTCTCTCAAGAGCCATCCGTAGGGGAGGTGGTAGAGAGGGTCGAAGAGGAGGTTTCCGGGTGAACGAGTACCCGTGCTTAAGAAGATGACAACGAGCGAGAAGAGCGAGATGAGACCCGCGAACCGAACTCGGCTCTCGCCGAGCCTCGTCTCAATCCTTCGTAGTGCCAGAAGCCCAAAGGCAATAAGGGGAACCAACGCCGGTATTAGTAAGAACGGAAACGAAGAAAATTGCGAGGCGAAGGGGTAGTAGAGCGGATAGGCCCATCCCCAGGTTGTATTGAGCCAGAATCCGTTGGTCAGCGTGGTTCTCGATTCGGTGAACGCCCACGCGGAAAACGTCGAAAGGCTGCCCGATGCCACGGTGCTCAACGACGACAGGGCTGGCACGAGCCAATAGGTGGACGCGCCAAGCAAGAGCGCACCGCCCACGATTGCTCCGTAGAGCGCCCGGCCGGCCGCCGTTCGGCCGAACCGAGCCCCTATCAGTGCTGGCGTCGCTGCGGTGGTGAGGACAATCATCAAAACGACAGGGGGGTTCTGGTACGCGAAGCCGACGAACGGAGCAGCGACGACAAAAATCGCGCAAAGCTTCCAGAGAGCGATCCTCGCATTCGCGTACGAGACCAGCGCACAAGCGAGCGCCGGAATAACGACCATGGTCACGAGGAAGACCGGGTTGCCCCCAACGAAGCTCATGGTCGTCGGATTGAAGAAATAGACCAATGCGACAATGACGCCTGCCAAAGGAGAAAAGCGAAGTGACCGTGCAAGCGAACCTGCGGCCATGAAGATGCACGCTACGAGCGCCGTATACCAAACTCGTTGGGCGAGCGCGCCGGACCCGCCAAGCCAGTGTGTTAGTTCGTCGACGAGTGCCCACGGCAGCTGGGTCTGGTTGTTCGACGGTGCACCAAGGTTGCTGCCCGACCAACCAAAGCTTTGAAATATCCTTCCAATCCACGCCAGGCCCAAAGGTGGTGCGACATCACCACCCGCAATGGCAGTGGTAGACCCGAACCAGGACTGGACGCTTAGGGCGCCACATTCGCCAAGGATAAATATCGTCCATAGCCACGTTCCTCGGCTTGGCTCCGCTGGCGAATCGTCGATGATTGTTGGATGACTCACTCGCCTGGTCACTAGAAGAAGGGCAGCGGCAAACAGCCCAACGAAGCCAATGTCGGTGAGGGTACTTTGCAACGGGCTCGGATGGATTACTTCAGCGATCACGATCAGGAAAAGGGCGATACCCGCGACGGCCATTCTTCCTTCATTTGTGACCAGCCAGGCAAGTATCTCCTTACTTGATGGAACACGACGTGCTCTCGCTGATTCGGCTCTTTTCCCGTCTTCGCTCTTCTTGACAGTCATTGACGAAACCTCGAGCGTCCGGTCTTCGCCGTGGGCCGGCGAGGCAGAGCACTTCGCAGCCCGACGGTTGATCCAACGATGGCGCCAGTCATTGCGACACCTTGCCCGAGTTTGAGTAGCAGTAGTCCTGGACCCAGTGGGTGGAGAAGCTTCCGTGGATCGCGCAGCCATTGTCTCGTCGCTACGTCTTTGAACGCCTGCCGTCCGTGTTTCTTGGCGAACACCATGAGTCCTGGAGCGTAGTAAGCCTTTTTCGCACAAGAATTGAAATAACGAACCCGCCCTTCGTCGTGGGTGATCGTCGCCACGGTTCTCACTCGTGGTCCAAGCTCGACGGTTCGCAGGCCGAGGTCCCAGTCTTCAGCCCCGGTCATCGCCTCGTCGAATCCACCTATCAATTCGAACGCCGATCGCGAAAAGAATCGTGGTGCCTCGATGGAAGGAGAATTCAGGTAAAAGGAACGTTCGAAAGCGCTGACTCGTGCCCAATATCCTTCCCCGACTGTAGTTTCAGGAACTACAACGCTCATGGCGCCATGATCGACGGCGGATACGGCTTCAGCCACGACGGTGGGGTCAAGCACCATGTCTGAATCGATGAATCCCACGACATGGTTATTGGAAGTTGCAGCACCTGCGTTGCGTTGTGCCGATCGTTCCGGTCCCAAGTTGAGAACGATGTCGGCGAACTGGGCGGCAATTTCGGGTGTGGCGTCCGATGAGTCGTTGTCGACCACCACGAGGGTGCACGCCATTGTCTGGTTACGAATGGATTCGAGGCACGGACGCAGCGTTGCCTCGGAGTTTTTCGTCGTTACGACGAGAGTCACACCGACGTTGCTCATGTCGCGCTCTTCACGGCGCCGCAAGCGTGGACATTGTTTGAACTATACCGGCGTCGGGAATCGCAGTCTGAGCGTGCGCCAGTACGCAGCACGGCATATCCATCTCTCACGCTGACCGGCGCGTCTCGATGTCGACATCAACGTCAATGTTTCGACAAAGTCGAAATGTGTTGACGTGAGTAGGACGCGCTCCGTGCGCAACTAATGGTGTCGAGCTGTTCGGGATCTTCTTGTGAGTGAGCACCGGCTGGATGCGAAAAGAGTCGTGCACGTACATAGGCAGTTGTTTCATTCTGGTTACTCTTAGAGAGTCGCCCAGCCCGAGAGGATCCATGGAACTTAGCGCTCTCTACCTTCCACAGTTCCACGAGATACCGGAGAATAATCAAATGTGGGGACCAGGGTTCACTGAGTGGACGAACGTAAAGAAAGCCGAGCCACTCTTTCACGGACACGAGCAGCCTGTGGCTCCCGGTGAGTTGGGTTACTACTCGCTGCTTGATCCTTTTACGAGAGATGCGCAAGCTGCGTTGGCACGAGAGTACGGCGTCACCTCATTCTGTTACTGGCACTACTGGTTTGGCAATGGCCGCCAAGTTCTAGAGCGACCACTGAACGAAGTCATCTCAACTGGACGACCGGATTTTCCTTTCCTTGTCGGATGGGCCAATCATTCGTGGTCGGGAAAATGGTCGGGCGACTTAAAACGTGTCGTGCTTAAACAGGAGTATCCCGAAGGTGGACGGGATGATCGCGACCACTTCGCCGCGCTCCTGCAAGCATTTCGGGATTCGCGTTACGTAAAGCGGAATGGGAAACCAGTCTTCATCGTCTTTGATCCGAAGGGCTTGCCCAACGCGAAGAGGTTTGTCGACACGTGGCAAAAGCTTGCGTTCGAAGCCGGACTCCCGGGCTTGTACCTCGTGGCGTGGATCCAAGGGAAGAGTGGTTTTGTCCGCTACCGTCACCACGAGGCAGATGGCTTCGATGCCGGACTCTACGTGAACCTTCCAGTGCGGCGAAGCCTCGTCAGCTTGTCGCGGGAGGCGGCCCAGAGGCATTGGTTACGATTTGGTCCGGTGATATATGAAGCGCGCGCCGAACCACCAGAGCCTTTCGTCGCGCTCAAGGGCGTCATCCATCCTTGCGTGTGGTCGAACTGGGACAATACTCCTCGATCGTCACGCCGGGGATCGGTAGTCAAAGGACTTACTCCCGAAAGAATCGAAGAACACCTGCGCCAAGCTCTCACTGGCGAACTTGTTCGAGCGGATGAGTCGCAGTTCGTGGTGATCAAAAGTTGGAACGAGTGGGCCGAAGGCAACTATATCGAGCCAGATTTGAAATATGGTCGCCGCCGCCTTGAGGCCGTACGAAGTGCTCGCCTCTCAGTCGGCTTGCGATAGGCGGTGTCAACAGAAGACTGGAGTCACTGCGCACGCTCGTGACAGCCTCGCTTGCTTGAATCAGTGCGATCGGCGATGTCGCTCCGTTTGCGACCTACGAAGTCTGTGCCAGGAAGATCATTTGGTTGGCGAGCAGATTCGGTCAAAGCGCCGTAATCGTTTTCAAGGGTCGTCCGCCTATCGTGGTGAGCGGACCGATGAGGGCTTCGTCAACACTGGTGAAGCCGGCTTCGATCACCAGCGCACGACCCGTCTTGATCGAATAGAAACGCAGGTGCGTCCGATTGAAAACGCCGGAATCGCGATAGCGCCATACTCCAAAGACGATGGGGAGACGTCCACGTGGTCCGACAACGCTCGGCAATGACACGATTACCGTACCTTACGGCGCGAGGAGTGAACGGCAGGCCTCGAGGACTGAAAGTGGGTCAACGATGTGCTCGAGTACGTCACCGACGATGATGTGGTCAACGTGAACTGTTGGTGGCATGGTCTGAAAGGCCGAGAGAGCGTCGATGTTATGGATAGTAAAACCACCAGCGCGAGCGTCGGTGGCAGCGATCTCATTCGGTTCGATACCCGTGCAGCGGCAGTACTTGGAATCCTTCAACCATTTGATCAGGTAGCCAGAGGCGTAGCCCACGTCGAGGATCGTCGAGTCCGGGAGACAAATTCGCTAATGGCTTAGTGACTACCGTATTCCGCCACGTCGAATCCGTAGGGTGACGATGGCGACTTTGAGGAGGACGAATCGTTGATGTCAGTTCCTTCTCGCGTCGGGTGTGGGCAATTCTTTCGAGGAGTACCATGCGTTGAGTTCCTCAGCATGAAGCTCAAATCTGTCGCGACCTACGTGGACGACGGGTCAGGACTGAGGTCATTTGAAGTATTCATCGCCAACGTGAGGATTCGATGAGCCACCTCTTCCCAAGAGATGACGCCACCGGGTGCTACGCGCGAAGGTCCACTTTGAACCCATCGTGGCAGATGCAGTGCGAGGAGCGCGCCTAGGCTCTCCGGGTTCGGGGGGCTGAGGAACCCGTTCGACGCCTTGACTGAGTCGCTAAGCCCGGGTACGTCGTACGCGATGGTAGGTGTGCCGACCTCGGCTGCTTCGGTCACGACGAGCCCCCATCCTTCGCGCACGGAAGTGGCAATCAAGACGTGCGCTCTGGCCAACCGCTCAGTCTTCTCTGTGGCTGAAATCTTGCCCAGGAAGTGGACCCCGTCAGGCGCGGACATGCGAAGCTTGTCCTCTAATGACCCTGTGCCGATGATCCAAAGCTTGGCGGTTGGCAACGACGTTCTCAGGTGACCGAACGCTTGCATCGCATCTTCGGGCCGCTTGTGCGCTTCGAGTCTGCCGACGAATGCAACAGTGGGCGACGCTTCTCGATTCACTGCTGGGGGCTGGTCTAAAGGGTGGTGACCTTCGGGGACCACCACCACCTTGGTCAGGCCGTACAACTCCAGGGACTGCTTGCTTGACTCAGAGACCGTAACGGTCACGACGTTTCGGTAGCCGCGGAGCCACTTCTTCTCGAACCAGTAACGACCCGCGACCGCCACGGGAAACGGAGTTTGGTAGATCCAGAGCTCCCGACACACTTGGTGAACGAGCGCGACCAGAGGGACGTCTCGGACCCATTTGCGCGCTAAGAATGGGCGAGTATTGATCTCTTCGACGACCACGTCGTAATGGCCCCGACCTTCACGCAAGTAGAACTTCTTCGCGTGTCTATAGACGCTGATACTCGAACCGCGCCTGATTACGTGTATGCCCTCGTAGTCCTCGACGGGCGGTCGACCTTCCACTGCAGCGCAGAAGAGCGTGACATTGTGACCTTCGCGGACCCACTCAGTCGCGACATGATGCGTGTACACCTCGGCTCCACCAGCCTTCGGGTGAGTGACGTCGCGCCAATTAAGGATAAGAATTTGAAGTGGCTTGCCAGAGCGCGGCGCAGGCTTGCGTTCGATTTGGTTCTCGGTCGTTTCCGATTTCTCGATAGTGCGTCGGGTCAACAGTTGAGCTTCAACCTTTCCACGGATATCTCGCTCATAGAACCGTAGAATGTGGAGTCGGTAGAAGATCGCCAACGTGTCGATGAGCATATTTCGCACTGAACGGATGGAGATTGTGCTGCCGAACCGTTGGCCGATCGTAACGGGCATCTCGACGAAATTTCGAAAGCCTTGTTGGCGGGCGACCACGAACAACTCCAAGTCGAAGGCGAAACGTTTTTCAACCATTCGCGGCAGGACGGCAACCAGAACGTTTCGGCGAACGACCTTGACGCCGGTCTGCGTGTCACGCACCGGTAATCGGAAGAAGACTCGATTCAGTAGTTGGTAGATCCATGAGTACAGGCGCCGCAGCGGTGGGTACACCACTTGCGATCGT
>Ga0181516_10001891_pt1 | contig 15510 bp, 17 predicted proteins | sample PEATcosm2014_Bin_25_FD_121104 | JGI IMG/M metagenome (GOLD analysis project Ga0181516, IMG submission 121104) | Peatland microbial communities from MTU Mesocosm Facility, Houghton, MI, USA - PEATcosm2014_Bin01_10_metaG | ecosystem: Environmental > Terrestrial > Soil > Wetlands > Peat | place... | reverse complement strand
TGCTCGGAGTACATGTTCCTCGACAACTCGGCCTGCAACCTGGCCAGCTTCAACCTGATGAAGTACGTCACGCCCTCGGGCAGCTTCGACATCCCGGCCTATCGCCACTCCATCTCGGTCATTATCACGGCCATGGAGATCCTGGTGGACAATTCGGGCTATCCCACCGAGGCCATCGCGCGCAACTCGCACGATTACCGCCCGCTGGGCCTGGGCTATGCCAACCTGGGCGCCCTGTTGATGGCCTTCGGCTTGCCCTACGACTCTGCCGCCGGACGCGATCTGGCCGCTGCTCTCACCGCCATCATGTGCGGCCAGGCCTATCTGCAATCGGCCATCGTCGCTGCCAATTGCGCGCCGATTTCGTCCGCCACGCCCTTGACGGCAAGTGTCGATCGCCAGGGCGGCGCCTGCCCCGGCTTCTACGTCAACCGCGAGCCGTTCCTCGACGTCATCCGCATGCACCGCGCCGAGGTCAACAAGATCGGCAAGTCGCGCCAGAGCGGCGAGCCTTTCCACGTTCCGCAGCTCGATGCCCTCATCGATTCCAGCCGCGAGTGCTGGGACATGGCCTTGGTCTACGGCGAGCGCTACGGCTTCCGCAACTCGCAAACCACGGTCCTCGCGCCCACCGGCACCATCGGCTTTATGATGGACTGCGACACCACCGGCGTCGAGCCGGATCTCGCCCTGGTCAAGTACAAGAAGCTGGTCGGCGGCGGCATGATCAAGATCGTCAACGGTACTGTGCCTTCCGCCCTGTTCAAACTCGGCTACTCCAGCGACCAGGTCAACGCTATCGTCGCCTACATCGACGCTACCGGCACCATTGAAGGCGCGCCCGGCATCAAGCCCGAGCACCTTTCGGTATTCGATTGCAGCTTCAAGCCGGCCAAGGGCACCCGCTCCATCCAATACATGGGCCACATCAAGATGATGGCCGCCGCGCAGCCATTCCTCTCCGGCGCCATTTCAAAGACCGTCAACCTGCCACACGAAGCAACGGTGGAAGACGTGGCCGAGGCCTACGCCGAGAGCTGGCGTCAGGGCATCAAGGCCGTGGCCATCTACCGCGACGGTTCCAAGGGCACACAGCCGCTGAACACCAGCATGGACGAAAAGAAGGAGCCCACGGCGCTGGATGTAGCCGGCACGCGCGTGCTGGCGCAACTGGCGGCCGGCCACGCAGCTTCCGACGCGGACGTGAAGACCCTCGAAGCCAAGATCGGCGACCGCCTTGAAGTTACGGCCCGCCAGGTCATCTCGGCAGCCTTGGCCTTCCAAAAGTCCCTCGACGAGATCGCCCGCGCCGCGGCCACTCCGCTGCTGAAGCCGATGCCGACCTTGGAGGCTGCGCCAGAACCCAAGCCCGCATCCCAGGACCTGAACGCACCGCCAAGAGCTGTCCGTCACCGCCTGCAGGACGAGCGCGCTTCCATCACCCACAAGTTCTCCATCGCCGGCCACGAGGGCTATGTGACCGTCGGCCTTTATCCCAACGGCCAGGTGGGCGAGATCTTTATCAAGATGGCCAAGGAGGGCTCGACCGTCTCCGGCCTGATGGACGCCTTCGCCACCTCCGTATCCATCGCCCTGCAACACGGCGTGCCCTTGAAGGTGCTGTGCGAGAAGTTCGCGCACACCCGCTTTGAGCCCTCCGGATGGACCGGCAACGAGCAGATCGGCTACGCCAAGAGCCTCATGGACTACATCTTCCGCTGGCTCAGCCTGCGCTTCCTGTCGGGCACGCAGTTAACGTTGTTCGCTGACCTTACGCCGCACGCGCCGCAACTGCCGTCCACGCCCTCGATCACGGGCGATGCCGAGCACGAAGGCAGTCTTTCCCAGGGCAACCTGGCCAAACTCGCAGAGGAAGTGGCGCGGCGGCTCAACCAGGTGAGCACTCCGCCCTCTGGTACAGCGTCCGGCTTCGGCGGCAGCACATCGGCGGGAGGCATCGCTCCCGAGGCGCAGACGTGGCAGTCTTCCACCCCGCCGCCGGCCGACGAGCGCAGCATGATCGATCGCGGCATCTATCACCCATCCGACGCCATGCAGGACATGTACATCATGGGCGACGCGCCAAGTTGCAGCACCTGCGGCGCCATCATGGTCCGCAACGGAAGCTGCTACCGCTGCATGAGCTGCGGCTCAACCAGTGGTTGTTCCTAGTACTACAGTTGTTGATCGGCTTTTACGGAGGGAGCAGGGGCCTTCAGGCCCGGGCCCTTGTTCTCTTGCAGCATTCTGGCGAAGTACAACTGTCGTACTAGCAAGTTGAACATGCTGTTTCTAAGGGAAGAAGAGAGGAGCAGGGACATCGTCCCTGCTCCTTTTTCTCGCTCGGTAACGAATGGTGGCGTTGCAAAGTTCTTCTCATTCCGGCTCTGTATCGTGGGGCGATGAACGGACGGCAGACAATCGTCTCGTCTCTGCAAACGCTGCGCGCCTACGCAAGAACCCGGACCGTGCCACAGAGCGCGTCAAGGCTGTCGCACCAGGATGATGGAACGGTGCGTCGTCTCGTCCGTCATGGTAATTCTCGTTGCACCCTTGAAGACGAAGCTGCTCCTGGCTCCCAGCGGGATGTCGGCTCGCTGGAGGCTTGGGTGGCCGCCGGGGGCGCCGACTGCGGCAGTGTGCTGCTGCGTCTTCGCCTGCAGGAAGACGAGCTTGTTCGGTGTGACGATTTTGTATGGGCCGGCCTGCCTGGCAATGAGCGTACCCGATTGAGCCGTCTGGCTATATTGCCCGTTTGGCCGAAACTCAACGGTAAGAGTGGTGCCGCGATCGACGCCGCTCCACTTGCCGACTAGATGCGATTGCTGCGCTGCTAGGCTGGGAGCGCCAACCCCAAGCGCTGCCAGAAGGGTAAAGCCAAACAACAGTGGAAGCGCGTTTGCGATCCCTGCTGCGATGCGCGAAGTGGTCATCTGGAACTCCTTAGGAGACTTCGGTTGCGGAGCGAACCCGGTGGCACGGGTTCCCGGCTCCGTTCACTCGTGCTGCCGGCGCACTCGCCTGAGTGCGCCGGCAAACGGGCCTTATGGAAGCTGCAAAGGCCCTGCAAGGCACGAATTGGTGGCTGTCCCCATTGTCCCCGCAGCGTCCGGCGTTTGGCCGTTATAGTTCGGGCCGGTCACGACGCTGCAACTGGTAAACGAAGGCCATCCCAAAGTGGATTGCGGGTCGAAGGACCCGAGCACCCAACCGCTGTAGCCGCTGCTGTTTCCATTGGTTGGATAGTTGTCGAGTGTCGATCCGTCATAACTCTGGTGAATGGAGCAACCATACGACCCGTCGGTATTCCCGGAATTCTCGATGCTGTGATCGGGAGAATTGTAGAGATCGTACGAGGGATAGGGGGAGTCGCTGACCACGTAAGTGGCAGTGCCGGGGGCAGCCACCGAGGTCACCACATCCTTGCTCGCAGATCCCGTCGTGACAAACCATCCATCTTGAGCTCCCGACCACACAACCGTGTGGTAGTAGGTCTGCAATCCTCCTGCGCCACCCTCCCCATCGTTGAGATACCCGGTTCCCGAGCAGGCACTCCCGTTCGACCACCAAATCTGCGACGGGGTGAAGGTCCCATCGATGTTCACGGTGACAAAGTAGCCGGAGTTGTAAATCGTGATGGCCCCCCCATAGCCGGAGCCGACCAAGGTTCCAAGCTCGTTACCGTTTGCGTCTTTGACCATCAGGCCGGAGCCGCCCGTCCCTGCAGGGCCTTGCGGACCGGCTGGCCCTGCGGGCCCAACCGCACCGGTTGCGCCAGCCGGCCCTGCAGGTCCAACCGCACCAGCCGGGCCGGCCGGTCCTGCAGGTCCAACCGCGCCAGTTGCGCCAGCCGGTCCTGCGGGTCCAATTGCGCCAGCCGGTCCTGCAGGCCCAATTGCCCCAGTTGCACCAGCCGGTCCTGCAGGCCCAATTGCCCCAGTTGCGCCAGCCGGTCCTGTAGGTCCAATTGCCCCAGTTGCACCAGCCGGTCCCGCAGGCCCAATTGCGCCAGCCGGTCCTGTCGGACCCATCGGCCCCGCGGGCCCGATCGCTCCGGTTGCGCCCGCTGGGCCCGCTGGACCCATAAATCCCATCGGGCCTTGCGGTCCGGTTGCGCCCTGCGGCCCCACCGCACCGGTGGGACCTTGCGGGCCCACGGCGCCCAGCGTGACGTCGGCAACTGCAGGAATCGGCCCGGCTGACACTGTCAACAGGTAAGTGCCCGGGGCAGTCACCGCGCCAAGGTCCGCCACAATCTTGGTCGAGGTATAGGAGTCAACGGTCAAGTTGACGCCGCCCAGGTTGACGCCTGGTTTCACCCTGGTATTGAACGAGTTGCCGTTGATGGTGATGGTGTTGGCGGTGGTGTTGACTGTGACATCGGAGATTACGGAAAACAGTTGCGCGCTCAACGGAGAGGCAAGAGGCGCGAACAACATCGTAACCAAGGACAGGCGTATGACTTTGAAAAGTCGACCTCGCATAGCTGTTCTGTACCCTTTCATCGGAGATCAGAGGTTTATTTCGCACTCCAACTGCGAGGTCTCGCAGACGCAGAGATGGAGCAAGCCAGGCGGATGGGATCATTCCACTAATGTGCTTGAACTCCGGTCGATTTCGTTCGCGTACAGGCTCGGCAATTCAATTACGCGGGCGGGGAATGGCTACTGTCGAAAACGTCGGAATTATAGGGCGCAATTTTGCGCCAATGCAAGTTAATTATTAACTTTCAGGAAACACTATGGCGGGTAGAACATCTCTTGAGTAAAGCTAACTTGAATATCGTCAACTGGAAAGCAGCCCACGAGAGGCGCTTCGTCATAGCCCATGAGCCATTGGTCGGCACGTTGCCTGCGACGCCATAGCGGTGGAGATCCGGCATGCTTCGGTGGCCTCCGGCGGCGCTGCGGAGAGCCAGGACATCCCTGTCGGATGCAGCCGAAAGGCGATCGCATTGGTAGTCGAGAGCCACTGCCGCCTCGTTACAGAGCTGACAGCGGCTGGCGACGCGGGTTGTGGGCGCCCCGGCCATTCGCCGCGACGGCAAAGTCGACTTGGCCCTGTTTCTGCAAGGTGGTACAAGATAGGACATGAGCCAACAACGGCAGCTTCTTACGCCGCGCGAGGCGTCGCGCATGCTGGGGATCAGTTACCCCACCATCAAAAACTGGATTCTGGCCGGTAAGCTGAAAACCGTTCGTACACCGGGCGGACATCACCGCATTACCGCCGCCGCGCTCCGGCCGTTTTTGAAGGCCGATGGGGCGCAGCCGCAAGCCGAGTCGCGGGCGCGCTATCGCCGCGTCAGCGGGCGCAACCAGCTTGCAGGCAAAGTTACAAGCGTCAGAATCGAGGGGTTGCTGGCCGAGGTCGTCCTCACCATTGGAGACGCCCAGGTTACCGCCATCATCACCTCGGCGGCGGCCCGGGAATTGAACCTGAAAAAAGGCGACTCGGCCGCGGCTCTCATCAAGTCGACCGACGTGATGATTGAGCGCCTCGACGAACAGGATGATTAACTCACCCCCGCGTTATCGGGGCGCTCGTTATGCTCTCCGCGGCCGAGGGCCTCGCGCTCAACAGGAATTCTGCTCGAGACCAACAGCCAAAATGCTCTCGTCCTCCGCAACGGGCTTTCAGCCGCGTCACGCGCTCGTTTAAGATCGAAATCGGCGAAAACGCGTGCGCCTCTGGAGACCAAATGTCCAAGCTGACGCCCTATCTGCTCTTCAATGGCAATTGCAAGCAAGCGATGGAGTTCTATCAGTCTTGCCTGGGCGGAGACCTTGCGCTCAGCAAGGTGGGGGACTCGCCGGCCAGCAACTACATGCCGCCCGACTTTGCGGAAAAGACTATCAACGCGCACCTGACCAGCGCCAACATGGAGCTTTCCGCTTCGGACTGGCTGCGGCCCGACCGCGCTCCGATTGCCGGCAACACGGTCTGCGTCTATCTGAACTGCGGAAGCTCGGAAGAGTTGAAGGGCTACTTTGAAAAGCTGTCGCAAGGCGCCGATGTCACCGACCCGGTGAAGGAGATGTTCTTCGGCATGTATGGCGCCCTGAACGACAAATTCGGCGTCCGCTGGATGTTCTCCTCCGCCAGGGCGGCGGAATAAGTTCCGGGCCGGCTCTCTGGCGCCGTTACTTCGCCGGCTCGCCCTGCGGCCGAATCTCGATCGCGCGCATGGAGTCGCGGAGCTGTTCCTCGTTCTTCTGCTTGATGGCCTCAAAGCGCTTGGACTGTTCCTCGCGCCGTGGATCGGCGGTGCGCGCGTAGAGCTGCAGCAGGCCAAAGTTGGCCGCGTAGTTCTCAGGCTCCAGCGCGGCGGCGCGATCCAGTTGCTTTTCCGCTTCGGGGAAGCGTTTCATCTGCAGATAAGTCTGGCCTAACTCGGCCAGGATGTCGGGCCGGTCGCGATCCAGCTCCGCGGCATGGTTCAACTCCGCCAGTGCGTCCTCCGCATGCCCCTCCTGCCGCGCGATTCTCGCCATGTAGTAGAGCGCGGTCGCCGTGGTTGCCTGTTTCTCCGCTGCCTGCTTCAGCCATGGCCCGGCGGATTCGTACTCCTTGGCGCGGAAGTAAGTCGTGCCCAATGCCAGAATTCCCGATGCGTCGTCGGGCCGCAGCTTGTGGAACTTCTCAAAGTAGGGCAGGGCAGCGTTGGGGTTCTCGGCAAACGTCACCACCATGCCCATGGCATAGTTATAGCCCGGGTTCTCGGGCTCCAGGGCCAGCGCTTCCGCCAGCGCCTTGCGCGCCTCTGAAAGCAGCGACATCTTCACGCAGATGGAGCCAAACAGGTAAGCCAGGCTGGCGTCCTTGGGGTCGAGGTCGCGGGCATGCGCTACGTAGCCCAGCGCGCCGGTATAGTCTTTGGCGGCCTCGGCCACCCGCGCCAGGTCCACCAGGATCGTTTTTGACTTGCTGTCCGCGGCAAAGGCGCGCTCCAGCGTCTCCCGCGCGGCAGGCAGCTTGCCCTCCGCCTCCTGTGCCAGCCCCAGCGTGCGCAGCCCGGCCGGCGACAAGGGCTGATGGGACGCCGCGGCAGTGAGTAGCGTCTCAGCCAGATCGGCGCGGCGCGCCGCCAGCAGAGCGGGCAGCGTCTCCTGCACGTCACTTTCGGCCAAGTCAGCCTGCGCCGCCAGCGCGGCGGCATCGCGGTCCGTTTCCGCCGTGTGGCCCAGCCCAGCTTCATCGGCGCACTCAATCAGCAGCGTGCCAATGCGCTGCCGGTCCTCGGCGGGCAGCTTGGCCAGGTGCTGCTTCGACTGCGCATACTTTCCCGTGCGCATCAGCACCAGCGCCGCATAATAGTGGGCCTCGCCGGTATCCGGCGCAATGGCCAGCGCGCGTTCATAAACGCTCAGCGCCTTTACATTGGCGTCCGCCGCGTGGCCTGCGTTCTCCATGTAGATGCGGCCGAGATTCAGATACGCGCTCACCAGCTTCGGCGAATGGCGAACGGCCGCTGCAAACTCCGTCCTGGCTTCGTCCGTCTTGCCTTGCTGCACGGCGATTACGCCATGAAGATTCTCCAGGCCCCCATCTGCCGGATAAGTCTTCTCCGCGGCCAGGACGAGCGTGCGCGCCTGCTCGAGATTGCCGCCCTGAATCTGTTGCTGGATGGCGAGAACTGCCTGTTCGTAATTCTTGCCGGCGGGTTGCGCCGTTGCAGCCACAGCCAGCGCCAGCGCGGCAAGCGCGGCCGCTCGCTTTATCTGCAACCCCATCGCCATCACCTGTTTGTCCTCAATGCAATCTCGCTACAATGTTAAAGCATGGATCACTTGCTACGTTGTGCGGGCCGCTGTGTGCTGCTGGCATTGTTGGCGTCCTGCTGCGGGTGGGCGCAGGCTGCCCAGGATGAGCCGGCTCCGCGTCCTGCGACCCTTGCGTCGCTCGGCCTCCCGCCCGACCAGACGGTCGCTCTCATGCAGGCCGAAAACGCCCGCGACTATCACGCCGCGGAGCGGCTGCTGCTCGACGCCATCAACCGCGATCCCCGCTCGCCGCATGCCGCGCGCCTGCTGGCCTACGCCGGCAGCGTCTACTTCCTCGATCGCGACTATGTGAACGCCGCCATTGCCTGGAAAAAGTCCGAGGCCATCGTGCCCTTGCAGCCGGCTCTCGAGTTTTCGCTGGCCATGGCCTACATCCGCATGGGCCACGGCGACTGGGCGCGCAAGGTGCTGCAGACGCTGGCCGCGCAGGACGAGAAACAGGCGCTCTATCCCTACTGGCTGGGCCGGCTGGACTACGACGGCCACCAGTACGCGGATGCCATCGGCCATTTTCAGCGGGCCATCGCACTGGCTCCGGAGATGGCGCGCGCCTACGACAATCTTGGCCTCTGCTATTACTTTCAGAACCAGAATGCGCTGGCCGTTGAGAACTTCAACCGCGCCATCGAACTCGGCCGCAAGACGGAGAAGCCTTCGCCCTGGCCCTATCTGAATCTCGCCATCACGCAGCAGTTCCTGAACCAGCTTGGCGAGGCAGAGGCCAATCTGCGCCAGGCCATCCGGCTCGATCCCGGCTTCGCCAAGGCGCATTTCCAACTCGGCAGCGTGCTTGAAGACGCAAAGAAGCCAGAGGCAGCCCTCGAAGAGTTGCACGAGGCCGCCCGCCTGGAGCCGGCCTATCCCGAGCCGCACATGGCCATGGCGCGCATCTATCGCAAGCTGGGCCAGGAGGCGGCGGCGCGCGATGAGGTGGAGAGCTATCGCAAGCTGCATCCGCCCTCGACGCCGTGAGCCGCCAACGAGAAGCATTCGCCATCGCAACCTCGTGTTTCTTGTCTGTTCATCGAGGATGTGCTACATTTTTTCCATGAAGTTGTTTGCCTCCATCTACGCCGGGGTCTGTTGTCGCAACACCATGTGTTGTGCGCAGAATCTATCTGGCGTGAGGAAATGGCTGACTTAGCAAACGACTAAATCTGCCGTATCCAACGGACCCACCGCCAGAAGATTCACTGGCAGGTGGGTTTTCTGTTTTCGGGCCAAATTCCGGGCGACTGCAAATTACCGCGGAGACCCAACGGGCGATGAAGCACAACAAGCGCCGATGGCGAAGTGGCTAACGCGCTGGTCTGCAAAACCAGTATTCGCGGGTTCAATTCCCGCTCGGCGCTCCAACATCCCGTTCCCGGCCAAGAAGAAAGCACAACTTCAGCAGTGACCTTTCCGGAACTCAGCGTGAACAAGAGAACCGAAATCAATCGGAGGAGACTCATGCCCAACGACCAAGTCCCCACACCGCGCCGCAGCCTCTCGCCCGACATCTTTGCCGTCGCGCTCGCCTTGCTTGCCGCCCTGCTGGTGCGCCTCAACCTCATTCCACCGGTCAAGTGGTAAGCAAGCGCCCAATCCACCCGGGCTGACATTCGAACGTCTGCCCTCTGCCCACTGTTCGCTGTCCACCGTTCACTGTCCAGGAGATCGGCATGGCAACTGCAGCTCTCGCAACGCCGCACGCCAATACCTTCGCACGGCGCGCTCTTGCCCTTGTTCCCGGCCTGCTGCTGCTGGCCGCGGTCGGATACGCCGGCAAATTCATTGAGCAGTCCATCGCGGCATATACCAAGGCCCATCACGTCACCTTCCCCAACATCGAATACGTCCTCTGGGCCATCGTCATCGGCCTGCTGCTGTCGAACACGGTCGGCATCCCGCGCGTCTTCGTCCCCGGCGTGGCCACCTACGAGTTCTGGCTCAAGGCCGGCATTGTTCTGCTCGGTTCGCGCTTCCTGCTGGGAGACGTACTCCACCTGGGCGGCATCTCCCTGCTGCTGGTCGGTGTTGCGCTCACGCTCTCGCTCACCTTCATGCACCTGCTGGGCAGCGGATTCAAGCTCAAGCCCAAGCTCACATCGCTGCTCGCCGTCGGGTCGTCCATCTGCGGCGTCTCCGCCATCATTGCCGCCAAGCCGTCCATCGACGCCGACGACGAAGACGCCTCCTATGCCATTGCCGCGATCCTTGCCCTGGGCGCCATCTCCCTGTTCACCTTCCCCCTGATCGGCCACGCCCTGCACCTGAGCGACAAGGCCTATGGCCTGTGGACCGGCCTCGCGGTAGATAACACCGCCGAAGCCACCGCCGCCGGCGCGCTCTACTCCGATGCGGCCGGCAAGGTGGCCGTGCTGGCCAAGACCACGCGCAACGCGCTCATCGGCTTCATCGTGCTCGGCTACGCCATCTACTGGTCGTCGCGCGGGCAGGCAGGCAAGGTCCAGAACAAGGCCGCCTTCCTGGTGAAGAAGTTCCCCAAGTTCGTCCTTGGCTTCCTGCTGATCTCGCTCCTCGCCACACTTGGCGCTTTCACCAGGCCGCAACTGGCCAGCCTCGCCAACCTCTCCCGATGGGCCTTCCTGCTCACTTTTGCCGGGGTCGGCCTGCGTACCAATCTGAGAGAATTGGGCAGGCAGGGCTGGAAGCCATTTGCCGTCGGCGCCATCGGCGAGGTCTTCATCGCCTTGCTCACGCTCACGCTGGTGTACGCCGCCGATCGCTACTTTACGTTGTAAAAGGGCTTCCGGGCCAGCTTCATCTGGCGGGCTTGCAGCGACCGTTCCCAGCGGGCGCAAGCCGGCCGTCCCGGAGGAGATTCGTGAAGAGCCATACCGAATACCTGGTCTTTGAAACCAGGAAGCGCAGAGAGATGGTCCACATCACCGACGAAGTGGAGCAGATCGTCCGCCGCAGCGGAGTCAAGGACGGCCTCTGTTTTGTTTCCCCGATGCATATTACTGCCGCTGTCTACGTCAACGACCTGGAGAGCGGCCTGATCGAGGACATCGGCAAGTGGCTTGAAGAGTTGGCCCCCGCGCGGCCCGATTACAAGCACCACCAAACCGGCGAGGACAACGGCGACGCCCACCTGAAGTCGCTGCTGCTGCACCACGAAACCACCCTGCCGGTTACAGCCGGCCGACTCGACCTGGGCGCCTGGCAGCGCGTCTTTTACGCCGAGTTCGACGGCCAAAGGCGCAAGCGCGTCATCGTCAAGGTGCTGGGCATCGAGTGACCCCGCCCCGAACCACGAAGCCGCCCCTTGCCGGCGTCGCCTCCCCGCCGCGATTCGATTTGCCTCAATCGGCCACTTTCGGCGATACTTAGGTGTTGTGTCTTGCGTGGCTGGGCACTCTTGCCCGGCCCTTTGTTTGGTCAGGCGAAGGTGAACACGAACTTCGCCGGCCGGCAAGACCCCCGCACCCGGGGCCCTCGGACGAATTCTGGTCCGGAGGATGCAAAACCCGGGTTCCCAGGACACGAGTTCGTGGGGCGAAATAGACCGCAACAGAGTTTTGGATTTCGAAAGGAACCGTATCGCCGTGGTGATGATTCGTTTGGCGCGCGTTGGCGCCCGCAAGCAGCCGTACTACCGTATCGTGGTCATTGAAAAGGACCGCGCCCGCAATGGCCGTTCGATTGAAGTCGTCGGCACCTACAACCCGCGCACCAGCCCGATGACAGTCGACCTGAAGCACGAGCGCATCGCCTACTGGCGCAGCAATGGCGCCCAATTCTCCACCATCGTCGAGAAGCTGGTAAAGAACCATCCGGCCCCCGCTCCGGCTGCTGAAATCGCCGCCGCCTAACCTCTTGTCCTCCCCCTTGCCATGGCGCGCGCCGGCCTTCGGGCCGGGGTGCATACAATTGTTGACGGCGACAAGTGCGCGCTGTGATACCATGCGCGCACCGGTCCAAATCAAAATATTTCGGCCGCTAATTCGGACGTTATCAGGTCAGGGGTAAGTGCATGACCCAAAACGATATGGTCGCAGTGGATGAACTGGTTCGCGAAATCGCGCGAGCCTTGGTGGATGAACCGACTGCCGTCGACGTTCAATCCGTGGACCGGGATGAGAATACGGTTCTCAAACTACGGGTGGCGCCCACCGATGTGGGCAAGGTCATCGGCAAGCAGGGCCGTACGGCTCGCTCGGTGCGCACCATCCTGGGAGCCGTCAGCATGAAGCTGCACCATCGCTACACGCTGGACATTCTCGAAGAAGACGACGAAGGCTGAGGTGGCCATGGCTGCACCGTCATCCGGCGCAGGCCGGAGGCAGAGTTGACGGTTACGGAGCAGGCGGCACAATGGGTCTGGCTGGCGCGCATTCGCCGGCCGCAGGGTCGCAAGGGCGAGGTCTTCGCCGATATCCTCACCGATTTTCCTGAAAAATTTGCCGAACGCCGCCGCCTCTGGCTGCTGCCCGAGGGCGCTGGGGCAGCTCCGCGTGAAGTCACTTTGAGCAACCACTGGCTGCACAAGGGCGGCATTGTGCTCCATTTCGATGGAGTCGCCTCCATCTCCGAGGCCGAAGCCCTGGCCCGCCTCGTGGTCGCGATTCCCCAAACGGAGCGCGCTCCGCTGGCCGACGACGAGGTCTATGTCGGCGACTTGATCGGCTGCATGCTGGTGGATGTGGCGCCTGTGCCGCCGCTTGAGGTTGGAGAGATTGCAGAGGTGGACCGCAGCGCCGGTCCGGTGGCTCTGCTGGTCGTCGCCGGCCGCGGCGGGGAAGTGCTGGTGCCGTTCGCCAAAAGCTACCTGCGCAAAATCGATCTCAACGCCCGTCGCGTAGAAATGTCCCTCCCCGAAGGCCTGGTCGACCTCAATGGGTGACAAGGGTCGCTCCTGTCCTGAGTCTAAAAATATGAAGCAAAAATGATCAGTCCTCCTGGGCGCCTCGACTCGTTTTCAACAAGTTCCGGATGAGATGACACCGTTCAATGCTCGGTTTTGATTGCGGCGTCCGCATACGCGGTCAATCCCCGTCCCGGAGGGACGCGTCGAAAATAGCCCGGGTGGAAACCCTGGCTTCCCGCTCCGCCTCTTCGTGCAACCAATTGTCGCCGATGGTCAATATGGGCCGTCGCTCCAACCGATGCGAGTGCGAACATCGTCGGTGAAGAACGATACTGGACACAGCAATCCAAACGAGGAGATGATGAGGGCATGTCCCATCGCATTTTGATCATTGACGACGAAGACGACATCCGCGAAGTGGCCGCGCTCAGCCTGGAGACGGTCGCCGGCTGGGATGTCGCCGTTGCCAACTCCGGCGCGCAAGGCCTCATCCGCGCTGCCGAGTTCCTCCCTGAAGCCATCCTGCTCGACGTGATGATGCCGGGAATGGACGGCCCCTCGACCTTCCGCGAATTGCGCAAGAATCCCGCCACCGCCGCGATTCCTGTGCTGCTGCTCACCGCCAAGGTGCAAAGTTCCGACCAGCGCCGCTTTGCCGATCTCGGCGTCAAAGCGGTTCTCGTCAAGCCCTTCGATCCCATGACGTTGTCGACCCAGATTGCCGACGTGCTGGGCTGGAGCTGACAGCCGCCATGGAACCCAGCGCACAGCCTGAACTCCAACACGCCATCGACCTCCTCTGGGCCAAGTTCCGGCCCGAGATGGAGGAGCGCATCGCCGTTCTGGAGATGGCCGCCGCCGACTTCGCGGCCGACCGCCTCTCCCAGTCGCAGCACGAGGCGGCCAATACCGCGGCCCACAAACTGGCGGGCGTGCTCGGCACCTTCGGACTCACCCGAGGCACCGTCCTGGCCCGCGAACTGGAGATCATGTATTCCCGGGAAAACGGCCCCGATCCGGCCGTGGCGGCGCAACTGGCATCCATTGCCGCCGAGTTGCGCAAGCTGGTCCAGAACCGCGGATAAGCCGACCGTTTACACTCTCTACAAGTGGTCAAGCACGATCCATACGAGCCGCAGCTAGGCCTCAGCTTTGACGAGCCGCGACCAACCCGCCGCGTTTGGCCGGTCCGCGAACTCGTGGCCCAGGTCCGCGAACTGGTGGAGCAGGAGTTCGGCGATGTCTGGATCGAGGGCGAAATCTCCAACTTCCGCCCCGCGCCCTCCGGCCACGTCTACTTCACCCTCAAGGACGCCGACGCGCAACTGCCGGTGGTGCTCTTCCGCCGCCAGGCCATGCTGCTGCGCTTCCGCCCCGAAGACGGCCTGCATGTACTGGTGCGCGGCCGCGTCAGCGTTTACGAGCAGCGCGGCCAAATGCAACTGGTGGCCGAGACCATGGAACCGGTCGGCGCCGGCTCGCTGCAACTGGCCTTCGAGCAGCTCAAGGAGCGGCTCAAGGCCGAGGGCCTCTTCGACCAGGACCGCAAACGTCCGCTGCCCGCCTTTCCGCGCACGGTCGGCATCGTCACTTCGCCCACCGGCGCAGTCATCCGCGACTTCCTCAACATCGTCAACCGCCGCCACTCCGGCCTGTCGGTGCTGGTCTGTCCCGTCTCGGTCCAGGGCGATTCGGCGCCCGGCGAGGTAGAAGCCGCCATTGCCGAGCTGAATTTCTCGGGCTTGGTCGACGTGATCGTCCTCGCCCGCGGCGGCGGCTCGTTGGAGGACCTGGCCGCCTTCAACAGCGAACGCGTTGCCCGCGCCATCGCCGCATCCGGCCTGCCGGTGGTCTCGGCCATCGGCCACGAGACCGACTTCACCATCGCCGACTTTGCCGCCGACCTGCGCGCTCCCACGCCCTCGGCCGCCGCCGAACTCATCACCGAGGCCCAGCACAAAATCGCCGAGCACCTCGCCAACCAGAGCCATCGTCTCGACCGCGCCGCCCGCTTCCAACTGCTCCAAGCTCGCCAGCGGCTCACGCGTCTCCCCGTCAGCCGGGCCGAGTCGCGGATTGCCGCCTTGCTGCACCGGCTGGAACAACGGGTCGACGACTTCACGTTTCGCCTGGATATGGCGATCTCAAACAGCCTGCGCCTCCGCCTGCGGCATGTAGACGAACTGGCTGCCTGCGTGCTCCGCCACGACCCCCGCCAGGCCCTGGCGCAGTCGCGCGAGCGCCTGGCCGCGCTGCGCACCCGCATGGACCGCGCCGTGGAGCGCACGGTGCATGCGGCCGCTTCCCGCCTCAGCGCCCTCGACGCGCGCTTGCACTCGCTTTCGCCCCTGGCCGTGCTCGACCGCGGCTACGCCCTGGTCCTCAACGACCAGGGGACAGTCGTCCGCTCCACCGCCCAGGTGGCCCCCGGCGACCGCATCACCACCCGTCTTGCCGACGGAGCCTTCATCAGCCGCGTCGAGGCCTCCGCCTCCGCCAAAACCGCTCCCAAAAAGAAACCCAGGAATTGAGATCATGAGCACATCCACCGTACGCAGGCTCTTTGGCACCGACGGCATCCGCGCCGTTGCCGGCGAAGCGCCGCTTGACCCAGTCACCATTTACGCCACCGGCCTCGCCCTCGGCCACTCCTTGCGGACCGCCACGGGCAAGCAGCCTGCCGTGATCCTGGGCCGCGACACGCGGGAATCAGGCCCGTGGATCGCCGCCACCCTCGCCGCGGGCTTGCGCGAGACTGGCGCGCGCGTTGAGAGCGCGGGCATCGTACCCACCCCGGCTGTCGCGTTTCTGGCGCGCAAGCATGGCTTTGAGGCGGGAGTCGTCATCTCGGCCTCGCACAATCCCTGGCGCGACAACGGCATCAAGCTCTTCGGCGCGGACGGCTTCAAG
>Ga0181516_10001888_pt1 | contig 15518 bp, 12 predicted proteins | sample PEATcosm2014_Bin_25_FD_121104 | JGI IMG/M metagenome (GOLD analysis project Ga0181516, IMG submission 121104) | Peatland microbial communities from MTU Mesocosm Facility, Houghton, MI, USA - PEATcosm2014_Bin01_10_metaG | ecosystem: Environmental > Terrestrial > Soil > Wetlands > Peat | place... | reverse complement strand
GAAGGTTTGGTGGATCTTCGACCGTGACCTGCCCGAAAGAAGCCTATCGGCACATGTGGGAACCCATCAAACGCGGAGATTGCCCAGGACGGTGTTCACCCAGCGGAAGGCCGGAACCTTGGCACTCTTCCATTCTCTCAGGGGACTGAAGTCATTGGGGCCCAACCCTGAGCCGGGTCGTTCGTCTGGGCTGAGCCTCGCCGATAATCAGGCAATATTTTAAATAGATTGCTTGCAGCATAAGCAATTATGCGCAGGGACGGTTAATGATTGAATAAATCAATCAGTCCGCCCCGAACAGCCGGGCGCAGTTCCTGCCTGCCTGCTTGGCCAGGTACATGGCGGTGTCGGCCCGTTTGAGCAGGACCGTGCGGGAAAGCACGGCGCCGGGTTCCTGCAGGACCAGGCCCAGGCTGCAGCCCACCTGGACCTCCCCGCCCCCGGGCAGGGCGATGGGGAGGTTGATGGCGGCGATCAGCTTCCGGGCGAGGTCCTGGAGAAGCGATTCATTCGTCATGTTGTCCAGGACGGCGATGAATTCATCGCCGCCCAGGCGGGCCACGAGATCGGTGTGGCGCAGCGAGGCCTGCAGCCGGGCCGCGACCTGCCGGAGCACGGCATCGCCGGCTTCGTGACCGAAGCTGTCATTCACCGCCTGGAACTGATCCAGGTCCACCATGACCAGGGCCAGCCCGCCGCGGTTCCGGAAGAAAAGGTCGGCCATGGCCTGCTCGGCGCCCAGGCGGTTCAGGAGGCCGGTGAGCGGGTCCCGCACCGCGAGCTGCCGGGCGCCGGCGGTTTCGGTGGGGTCCCGCAGGGCGGTCACATCCTCCAGGAGCCCCTGGATCCACCCCTTCTCCATGGGGTCGAGGCAGAGCTGGAGCCAGCGATGGCCCTCCGCCCCGGCGTTGCCCACGCGGAACACCTCCACCACCTGCCTGGCCCCGAAGCGGCAGCGGGCCAGGCAGTCCCGCACCAGGGCGCCGCTGTCGCCGAACAGCGGCAGGAGCTCGGCGCCCCGGACGGGGAGCGGCTGCTCCCGCTCCAGCATGCGCAGGAACGCGGGGGTCCAGGCCTCCAGGGTCGCCTCGGCATTGACCAGGAACATGCCGGTGCCCGCATTCTGGATGAGCGACTGCGTCTTCATGTGCTCCAGGGCCCGCTGCTCGCCCTGGAGCCGTTCCTGGCGGAGCGCCTCCATCAGCCGTTCCAGGAGGGCGTTCACGTCCCGCACCAGCTGGCCGAGCTCGTCCCGCTCATGGCTCCGGATGCCCGTGAGCAGGGCTCCGGTCTCCGGGGCGAGCAGGTGCAGCCGGTGGGAGAGGGCGGCGATGGGCAGGATGATGGTCCGCCGGACCACGAAGGCGAGGGTCAGTCCCAGGGCGGCGGTGAGGCAGAACACCACCATGCGCAGCAGGCTGGCGGTGCGCGCCGCCAGCCGCTCCGCTTCGCCGAGATCGGGGACCAGGACCAGCTCGCCCAGCTGCACCTCCTGGAAGAACGGCGAGGGGATGGCGCGGACCAGGGGGACCGCCTGCCGGCCATGGACGGCGCCCGGCCGCTCCGCCTGGGCCAGCACGGCGGCAGGGGTGCGCAGGGTCGCGGCCTGCACGTTGCGGGTGGCCACCAGCTGGCTGACGATCTGCTGGGACAGGGCCCGGTCTTCCACGAAGCAGGCGCCGCTGGCCAGGGATGCCACGCCGTCCAGCTGGGCCTCCATGGCCTCCCGCTGGTGCCCCAGCTCCCAGCGGTCGGCGACCCTGCCGGCCAGCGCCAGGGCCGCCAGCCCAACGCCCAGGGCCGCTCCCAGCACGGTCAAGGTGGTGCGCAGCAGGAGGCTGGCATGGATGCGCCGGAGGATCATCAGGGTCGGCTCGCCAAGGTGAGGACCGCGCGCACCCGGGGGGTCAGCTGACCAGGCCGGATGAAGCCCACTCCGCCCCTGCCGGTGGCGACGAACTGGACCACCTCGCCGGAGTCCCGGACCTGGTGGGGCGGCTGGGCCTGGCCGGTGAAGAACACCTCGGTCCAGTAGGTCTTGACCTGGAGCAGCGACATGTTCACCAGGAGGTGGTAGAACCGGGCCCGGTCGCTTTGCGGGGCGAGCGGCTCCACCGGAAGCGCCACCAGGCCCGGGGCCAGGAACTTCTGGCTGCCCAGGTAGATCCTCGCGACCTCCTGCCGGGTCAACTGGGTGACGCCGCTGCCGGGGTTGACGATCACCACCAGGCTGTCGTCCGCCTGGGCTGGCATGGTCCAGCCGGCCAGCAGGACAACCAATAAACAGTTCAAAGCATGGATCCGGTGCCACCCCGCGAGGCTGGGCCGACGGCCTCCCGGTCCCATCCTGGCACCCGGTGTCCGGAAGGCGCGCGGGTCAGGCTGGGCGGGGCTTACCCCGTGGGGAGTGCGGCGGGTCATGCTTGCCTCTGGTACCTTGTTGGATCAATCTATTGTTCCCTCATTCAACGATTCGTCTAGTTGAGAAAGTAGGATCTCTCCTCCGGGGTGGGCAGCCGGCACCTGTCGCGCTTGCCGAACCAGCGGTAGCGGCGGCGCGCGATGAAGGCGTACAGGCCATCCAGGACCGGCATGGGCACCAGGCGGGCCACGGCCGCGAGCACCCGCCAAGGGCCCCCCAGGCTGGCCAGGATGCGCAGGACGGCGGCGGCCCTCAGGTGGACCTTGCCGTCCGCCAGCAGGACGATGGAATCCAGGGAGGCCGCGACGTCCGGGGGCAGCAGGCCACGGGCGGCATCCCCCTGGAGGGAAGCGAAGCGCAGGTGGTGGTCCGGATCTTCCTGCAGGGCGAAATCCACCAGGCCGTTGCACAGCCCGCAGAGGCCGTCGAAAAACACGATGGGCCTTGGCGCCGGCTCAGCCATCGGGCAGCATCCCCGGGAAGCCGGCGGCGCCCAGGATCAAGACCGGCATGCTCGACACGTTGTCACTCCCCGGGGATGGCCGGGGCCCATTCTGGCAGGTTCAGCCCATGCCCATGGGATGCAGGGAAGGCCCGGGCGGTTCCATGGATCGGCCGGGGGCCGGGGCGAATGCGGCCCGAACGTCTTCACGGCCTGCAACTAAATGGACGAAAAATGAAAATAAGTTTGACTTCGAGTTGATCAATATTGGAATACCTGCATACCGGATGAATGACAATAAAAAATAAAAATCGAGGCATTTCAGATTTGAGCTTCGTTATGGCATCTGCTTTAATGGTTCCATGGTCTTTTGGTTAAGGCCTAAAATCTTAAGTAGAATGGATATATTTGCACTAAAAGATGAAAACAAGGAATATGTTGATAGCGAGGATTGAAATCCCCATAAATGCATCCCCGGCGGCCAATGCCGATGGATCCTCTTGGCCTGCTTCACGTTGGCTCATCTCTGGGGGAAGGCCATGAAAAAGCGCTGGTGGGTGGCCGCTGCCGCGGCGGTGGTCATGGCGGGAGGGCTGCTGTTCGCTGCCCGGGGGCACGGACGGGCCGGCGGCAGCGCGCCGGAGCCGCCGTTCCGCCTGGGCCGGGTCCTGGCCGAGGATCTCCAGGTGAGCGTGCGCGAGGTGGGGGTGGTGGATCCCGCCACCAAGGTGGACGTGAAGGCGCCGGTGTCCGGGCGGGTGGTGGCGGTCAAGGTGCGCGAGGGGGCCCGGGTCGCCCGGGGCCAGGTGCTGGCCGAAGTGGAGCCGGACGTGACCCAGGCCCAGGCGCTCTACGGGGTGCGGGGCGAGGTGGCCAAGGCCGGGGTGGCGTTCCGCCAGGCCGACCGGAACTATGCCCAGCAGGCGGCCCTGTTCCGGGAGGGCCTCATCTCCGAAAAGGAGCACCGCGCGGCCAAGGTCGACCGGGACCTGGCCGAGGAGAACCTCCGGACCGCCAAGGCCAACTACCAGATCGTGGAGGACCGGGGCATCCCCATCGGCGGCAAGGCCGGCATCCAGCAGGCCCGGGTCACGGCGCCCATGGACGGGGTGGTGGTGAAGAAGGGGGTGGAACCGGGCGACATCATCACCTCCGGGGTGAACGGCTTCAACGGCGGCACGGTGCTGTTCACGGTGGCGGACCTGGGATCGCTGCTGGTGAAGGTGAACCTCAACGAGGTGGACATCGCCAAGGTGAAGGTGGGCCAGGCGGTGCGGGTCACCCTGGACGCCTACCCCCAGGCCAGCTTCACCGGCAAGGTGCGCTTCGTGGCCCCGGCGGCCGAGGTGGTGGAAAAGATCAAGGTGTTCAAGGTCGAGGTGGCGCTGGACGAGCTGGCCGACAGCTTCCGCACCGGCATGAGCGCCAATGTGGAGATCCTCGGCGACCGGCGGGAACGGGCCGTCAGCGTGCCCCTGGAGGCCCTGCAGCGCCGGGACGGGCAGACCGTGGTGTACCGGCTCAAGGCGGACCTGGCGCCCGGCGCCCTGGCCGCCGCCCAGGCGGGCCTGGCCGGCCGCTCCAAGTTCGTGTGGCTCTCGGACCACTGGCGGGACTACTTCGAGGTGGTGCCGGTGCAGGCGGGCATCGCCACCCTGGAGCGGGTGGAGATCCGCTCCGGCCTGGGCCAGGACGACCAGGTGTGCCTGGAGGACCCCACCCGCAAGCGGGTGGAAAAGGACGAGGACTAGCGATGCCCCTCGCCATCGAAACCCGCGGCATCACCAAGGTCTACGGGACCGGCGGCACGGCGGTCCAGGCCCTGGGCGGCATCGACCTGCGGGTGGCGCGGGGCGAGTTCCTGGCCCTCATCGGCCCCAGCGGTTCGGGAAAATCCACCCTCATGGCCATCCTCGGCTGCCTGGACCGCCCCACCCAGGGCGGCTACCTCCTGGACGGCGAGGCGGTGGACGGGCTGTGCGGGGCGGACCTGGCGCGGGTCCGCAACACCCGCATCGGCTTCGTGTTCCAGGCCTACAACCTGCTGCCCAGGGCCTCGGTGCTGCGCAACGTGGAGCTGCCCATGCTGTACCGCGGGGTGCCCCGCCGGGAACGCCGGCAGCGGGCCCTGGAGCTGCTGGAGCAGGTGGGCCTGCCGGACCAGGCCGGCAGGTTCCCCGGCCAGCTGTCCGGGGGGCAGAAGCAGCGGGTCTCCATCGCCCGGGCCCTGGCCAACCGGCCCTCCATCCTGCTGGCGGACGAGCCCACCGGCGCGCTGGACTCCCACACCGGCTCGGGGATCCTGGAACTGTTCCGGACGCTCAATGCCGAAGGCAACACCGTCATCCTGGTCACCCACGATCCGTCCATCGCCGCCATGGCCCGGCGCCGGGTGGAGCTCCGCGACGGCCGCATCGCCCTGGACACCGGGGCGCCCGCCGGCGCGCAGGAGCGCGCATGAGCTCGGGCGCGGCCGCCGAGCGGTTCCGGGAGGCCTGGGCGGAGATCCGGCAGAACCTGGGCCGCACCACGCTCCAGGCCCTGGGCGTGGTCCTGGGCGTGGCCTCGGTGCTGGGCGGGTTCGCCATCTCCGACAGCCAGCGCCGGCACGTGGAACGGCTCTACGCCAGGACGGGCGGGCTGGACAAGCTCCACGTGCAGCCCAAGCCCTTCCTCCGCTCCGGCCAGCCCACCGCGCTGCAGGCCGCGAACCTGGGGCTGCGGGCGGCGGACGCCGCGGGCGGGGCGGCCCTGGACCCCGGGGCCGTGGCCGGCGTCGCCACCCAGAAGCTGGCCAGGGTGCAGGTCCGGTCGCCCCTGGTGGGCCAGGAACGGCAGGTGACCGGCATCGGCGCCGACTTCATCCCCATGGAGGGCCACGCCATCGCCCGGGGCCGGGGCTTCGCCGCCCGGGAGCTGGAGGCGGGGTCCCCCGTGGCCATCCTGGGCACCGAGCCGGCGCGGACCTTCTTCCCCGACGGGGACGCCCTGGGCCGGACCCTGGTCGTGGGCGGCATCCCGGTGACGGTGGTGGGCACCTTCCGGCCCCGGGTGTTCCGCTGGCGGGAGGGCCAGGACAACCTCTTCAAATGGCGGAACCACATCATCGCCCTGCCCGCGGCCTTCGTGCAGCGCCGGCTCCAGGCCGACCCGCACCTGCGCCTGGACCTGGTCACCTTCAAGCTGCCCGAGCTGAGCGGCATCCAGGCGTTCAGCGACGATCTGGCGGCGATGCTCCGGACCAGCCACCGCGCCCAGAGCGATTTCCGCCTGGACGACGTGGCGGCCCGGGAGAAGCGGATGTCCGGCCAGGGCCAGGTCTACCGGCTGGTCTTCGTGCTTTCGGGGCTCCTCGCGCTCCTGGGCGGCGGCATCGTGAACGTGAACATCCAGATGGCCTCGCTCAAGGAACGGGTGCGGGAGGTGGGCCTGAAGATGGCCCTGGGCGCGTCCGGACGCGAGGTGTTCAAGGGCTTCATGACCGAAGCCATGCTGCTAACGGTGCTGGGCACGGCGGCGGGCCTGGGCGCGGGGGCCGGCTTCTCCTGGGGGATCACCCGCGTCCTGGGCATCCCCCTGTACATGAGTCCGGGCAGCTTCCTGTGGGCCTTCCTGCTGGCCGGGGTGTTCGGGTTCGCCTTCGCCCTGTATCCGGCCTGGAAGGCCAGCCGCCTGTCGCCCATGGAGGCCCTGCGCTATGAGTGAGGGTGGCGCCCGGTCGCCCGGCCCGGGCCTGGGCCACCGGTTCGCCCTGATGGGGGAGGTGGTCGGCAGCGGGCTCCGGGAACTCTGGGCGCACAAGCTGCGCTCCCTGCTCACCCTCACCCTGCTCATGCTGGGCGTGTTCGCCCTGGTGGTGATGACCTCGCTGCTGGGCGGACTCATGGACAAGATCACCGCCGGCTTCAGGGGCATGGGCTGGGACGGCGCGCTGGTGCTGCGGACCCGGAGCCCGGAGACCGCCGAGGAGCAGAAACGCTACGCCCAGAGCCCGGGCCTGCGCATGGAGGACCTGGCCCGGCTCACGGTTCCCAGCGACCGGATCCTGGCCTTCCTGCCCCGGGCGCTCCAGGAGCGGGACGTGCGGATGGCGGGCGGCACCGAGCGGGTGTTCGTGACCGGCAACGTGCCCGAATACCTGCCGATGATGCACCGGCGGATCGCCTCCGGCCGGGGCCTCACCGAGGACGACCAGAAGCGCCGCAGCCCGGTGGCCGTGCTGGGGGCCAGCCTGGCCTCCCGGTTCCTGGGGGGCGCGGATCCGGTGGGCCGGGAGATCGTGGTGGGCGGCGTGCCGTTCCGGGTGGTGGGGGTGCTGGCCCCGCTCATGGTCTTCAACAACGACTGCTTCTTCGACGCCAACGGCATCCTGGTGCCCCTGGAGGCCTACATGGACCGGCTGGAGCCCAGCCACCGGCTGTACGCGGTCACCGTGAAGCTGCGCGCCGCCCGGGACCTCGGCCCGGTCTCGGCCCTGATGCTGTCCCGGGCCCGGCAGGCGCACCACGGCATCGAGGACGTGGAGGTGAAGAACCTGGACGCCGAGGCCGCGCGCGCCTACGGGCAGTTCCTGGCCTCGATGCGGGGCTGGAGGATCGTCCTGCTCAGCCTGGCCGGCACGGTGCTGCTGGTGGGCGGGGTGGGGGTGCTCTCGGTGATGCTCATCTCCTGCTCCGACCGCCGCTTCGAGATCGGCCTGCGCAAGGCCCTGGGCGCCTCGGACCGGGAGATCTTCGGCCAGTTCCTGCTGGAGGCCGCGGTGCTGGCGGGCCTGGGGGCCCTGGCCGGGACCCTGGCGGGGGCCCTGGCGTGCGAGACCCTCTCCGACCGCTTCCCGTACGGCCTGGTGGTGGATCCCCTGGGCCTGGCCGTGGCCTGGGCGGCGGCCATGGCGCTGGCCCTGGGCTTCGGCCTGTACCCGGCCCTGCGGGCCATGCGCCTGAGCCCCATGGAGGCCATGCGTTAGGCCGTCCGGAAGTGCAGCAGCAGTTGCTGCAGGTTCGCGGCCAGGCCGGCCAGGTCGGCGATGGTGCGGTTGGTCTCGTGGATGGAGGCGGACAGCTGGGCGGTGGCGGTGACGTTGCGCTCCACCACGCCGAGGGTGGCATCCATGGCCTGGACCGCCTGCCCGTTCACCTGGGCCTGGTCCCGCAGGGAGGCGGAGGACTGCCGGGCGATGGCGGCGTAGGCCTGGGCGTTGCTCTCGATCTCGGCCAGGATGGCGTGGACCGTGGCCACCACCTCGGTGCCGGCCTTGCCGCGCTCCCCGCTCTCCTGGATCAGGGCCGAGATCTCCTTGGCCGACTGGGCGGAACGCTCGGCCAGCTTGCGGATCTCCTCGGCCACCACCGCGAAGCCCTTGCCGTGCTGGCCGGCCTTGGCGGCCTCGATGGCGGCGTTCAGGGACAGCAGGTTGGTCTGCCGGGCGATGTCCGAGATGACCCGGGTGATGCCCCCCACCTGCTCCGAGCTCTCGACGATGCCGGCCATGGTGCGCACCGTGGCGTCCATGTGCTCCCGGCATTCGGCGATCACCTGCAGGGTGCGGTCGGTGAGGGCGCTGGACTTGGCGGTCTGGGCCAGGACCTCGTCGATGGCCTTGGCCATGCCGTTCAGGTCCCCGGAGGACCGGGTCATGGCGGTGTGCTGGAGATCGGCGCCGCCGCTGATCTCGGTGGTGGTGGCGGCCAGCTGGCCGGTGGTGGCCGCCAGTTCCGTGGCGCTGGAGGCGGTCCGGCCGGCCACGGCGGCCATGCCTTCCAGGCTGGCGCGCAGCTCGGTGATGGTGGTGTTGACCGCTTCGCCCATGGCGCCCACTTCGTCCCGGGTGCGCACCTCGGCGCGCACGGTCAGGTCGCCCTTGGCCACGGCGCCCAGCACCCGCCCCATCGCCTCCAGGGGCTCGGTGAGGCCCTTGATGACCCGCGCGGAGCAGAGCCCGACCACGGCCAGGACCACGGCCGCGGTGAGCAGCAGGGCCAGCAGCAGGCTCTGGTACGCCGCGGCCACGGCGGCCAGGCTCTCGCCGACGAAGAGCATGCCGGTGATGCCGCCCTGGGCGTCCTTGAGCGGGGTGTAGACGGTGGTGTAGTCCTGCCCGAGGATCCGGTTGCTGCCGTGGAACTCCCCGCCGGCGCGCAGCACCTGGTCCAGCACCTTGGGATTGTCCAGGCGGGTCCCGATGGCGGTGGTGCCGTCGGGGTTGGTGATGGTGGTGGCGACCCGGAGGTCGTTGCGGAACAGGGTGCACTCCACGTCCATCAGCCCTTTCACCCGGTTCACGAACACCTGGTCCGCCGCGGCATCCGCCGCCGCGCCCTGGGGCCGGCCGGCCATGAGGTCCTGGACGATCCTGACCTTCTGCTGGATGGAGCGGTCGGCCTGGGCCCGGAAATGGGCCGACAATAATACGTAGCCCACCGAAAACAGCGCCGCGCACAGGGCCAGCATGGCGGACAGCCCAGCGAGCTCGATTTTCCGGCGGATCTTCATGGCACCCTCGATGGAATTGTTTAATATAACAACAATAAATCCATCCGGCCGCTTATCAGCCGTGCGCCCCGGTGCCGCGCAGCTCCGGGGCGCTGCTGCGGTACTCGGCGTACCACTCGGACAGCGCCTGCACCTGGGCCATCACCTCCCGGGGCCGGGTGCCGTCCAGGAACGGCAGGATCTCGCCGTCGTGCTTGAGCAGCCGGCCCCGGGCCACCACGGTGTCCACCTCGGAGCCGTCGGCGGCCCACAGGAGGTTCTCGGTGAGGTTGTCCAGGCGGGTGGGCACCAGGTTGGGCCGGGCCAGGTCCAGGAGCAGCCAGTCCGCCTGCCGGCCCGGGGCCAGCTCGCCCTGGTTCAGGCCCAGGATCCGGCTGGGGGCGACGCTGATCATCTCCAGCAGCTGCTGGGAGGGCAGCAGGGTGGCGTCCTGGTGCAGGGCCTTCTGGTACTGGGCGGCGAGCCGGGCGGCGGCGAGGAGGTTCTGGTTGTCGGCGGAACCGGAACCGTCGGTGGCGATGGCCACCGGGATGCCGGCCCGCAGCATCTCCATGAGCGGCGGCATGCCCGAGCCGAGGATGGTGTTGGCCAGGGGGTTGTGCACCACGGCGGCGCCGCTGGCGGCGATGAGGGCGACGTCCCGGGGGCCGCAGTTCACCTGGTGGGCCAGCACGGTGCCGGCGTCCAGGATGCCGATCTGCTGGAAATACTCCACCGGGGTCAGGCCCGGTTCGATGGCTTCGGTGAACCACGCGGTGGTGCGGGGCTCCTCGGAGCTGTGGATGTGGAACAGGGTGCCGTGCTCCCGGGCCCAGGCCTTCTGCGGCACCAGGGACTGCCGGCTGTTGGAGAAGCACTGGTCCGGCCCCGGGGCGAACCGGGTGCAGCGGCACCCGGCCTGGATCTCCAGGCCCCGCTCCAGCCTGCGCAGCGCGTCCCCGGGCCGGTCCAGCAGGCCGGTGGCGTAGAACCGGTCCTGGGCGCCGATGGCCACGATCATGGTGGTCCCGGCGGCCTCGTTGGCGGCGGCGATGTCCCCCAGGTGGAACTTGTTCCAGTTGCAGTGGTGCACCATGGAGGCGGTGATCCCGTACTGGATGTCGCACACCCGGGCCATGCGGTAGCTGGCCAGCTGGGGGGAGCAGCCCAGCCGCTCGGTGAGTCGGGCCCGCTCGGCGTTGAGATACCCGGTGAAGGGGTTCACCGCGTGGTCCAGCCAGGCGGTGAGGGGCTCGTCCTTGGCGATGCCGATCAGGGGCTGCTCGTGGTCGTGGCCGTGGGCCTTGACGAAGCCCGGGAGCAGCAGCATGTCCTGCATGGGCACGGGATCCTCGGACGGGATCTCCCGGCGGGTGTGCAGCACTTCCAGCCGGTCGCCCCAGGCCGCCGCCAGCCGGCGGCCGGTGTCCGGGGCATAGGGCCCGGCCTCGAGGATGAGCTCCCCCTGGGCCAGCACATAGCCGTCGTGGATGCGCAGGGCCCGGTCCGGCGCCGCCAGGGGCAGGACGAACCTGGCCCGGCAGATCATTAGCCGTTGTTCGTGCAAGGGCATGGGGTGGCCTCCGGTCGGGGGGGGAACAGGGCCATCAGCATAGCGCCGCCGCGCTATCCTGGCACCGGGAGCCAGCCCATTCCCCGGAGCGTGTCATGAGACCCAACCAAGTGAGGCAGATCTGGGCGGCCGGCGCGGTCGCCATCAATGGCTGGTGCGCCATCCCCAGCGGGTTCTCCGCCGAGCTCATGGCCCACATGGGCTGGGATTCCCTGGTGGTGGACACCCAGCACGGGCTGATCGGCTACCAGGGCATGGTGGACATGCTCACGGCCATCTCCACCACCCCGGTCACGCCCATGGTCCGGGTGCCCTGGAACGAGCCGGGGAGCATCATGAAGGCCCTGGACGCGGGCGCCTACGGCATCATCTGCCCGATGATCAACGACCGCTCCGCCTGCGAGCGGTTCGTGGCCGCCTGCCGCTACGCCCCCCGGGGCTGCCGCAGTTCCGGCCCGATCCGGGCCCAGCTCTACGGCGGGGCGGACTACCACGCCCAGGCCGACGACACCGTCCTGGCCCTGGCCATGATCGAGACCCGGGAGGCGCTGGCGAACCTCGACGCCATCCTCTCCACCCCCGGGCTGGACGGGATCTACGTGGGGCCCTCGGACCTCTCCCTGACCCTGGGCCTGGCGCCGGGCCAGGACAAGACCGACCCGGTGCTGCTGGAGAGCTTCGGCCGGATCCTGGCCGGCTGCCGGCGCCACGGGGTCAAGGCCGGCGTGCACACCGGCAGCGTCGCCTATGCCCAGCGCATGGTGGAGATGGGGTTCGACCTGGTGACGGTCCTGGGCGACCATCTGTTCCTGGAGCAGGCCGGAAACCGGGCCGTGGCCGAGCTGCGGGCGGCCATCGTCAGATGAGGATGGGGCCCGGCCCCAGGGCCGGGGCCAGCACCCGCCGGAGTTCGGCCAGGGTGTAGGGCTTCTGCAGGAAGACCGGCGATTCCGGGTCCCGGGCCCCGGTGGGGGCCTGCCGGGGATCGTAGCCGCCGGAGAGGATGACGGGCAGCTCGGGGCACAGCCGGCGCAGGGCCCGGAGGGTCTGCCGGCCATCCATCTGCGGCATGGTGAGGTCCAGCAGCACCACGTTGATGTCCGCCGCGCGGGTGCCCATGAAGGCCAGGGCCTCGAGCCCGTTCCGGGCGGTGGCGACCTTCATGCCCAGGCTTTCCAGCATCAGCCGGGCCGTGGTCAGGACCTCCGGCTCGTCGTCCACCACCAGGGCCTGGCCGCTGAACGGGCCGTACGCCGCCTCGGCCTTGAGCCGCTCCTGCTGGTTGGCGGTCATCTCAAGCTGCAGCTTGGCGTTGCTCTCGCGCAGCTCCAGGGATTCCCCCAGCCAGCGGCTGATCCGGGCCGCCATGAACAGCAGGGTGGCGCCGTAGATCAGGCCCAGGCCGCCGGTCAGCTTCTGGACCAGCAGGGGGCCGGCGATGAGCCGGAGGCTGATGGGGAATAGGCTCGGGACGGCGTACAGGGCGAAGGCCGACCAGATGGGCGCGTAGACGATGACGGCCCCGGCCGTCACCCCGATGATCACGGCGATGAGGAACAGCTGCTGCAGCGGGTCGGCGGGCAGCAGGAAGGTGCCGGCCACCGCCCACAGCAGTCCCTGGAGCCCGCTGCCCAGGAACAGCCGCCTCCGGGTCCGGGCCGTCCGGTCCAGCTCCAGGGCCCCGCCGGGCCGGGCCCTGGCCTCCCGGTAGCGCCAGGCGCCCAGGAGCAGGAAGGCCAGGATCCAGGCCGCCTCGGCCGTGCGGGTGGCCGGGGTCATGAAGCACAGCCCCAGGATGGCGACGACCACGCCGTTCACCAGCAGCGCCAGGGGCAGGTTGTCCTGGACGATGCCGAGCTGCTGGCCCAGCACCTCCGGGACGATCTCCGGCCCAGGATCCCCTTCCAGCACGATGCGCGGCCGGAAGGGCCGGCCCGGCATCCCCACCATGGACACCCGCAGCCACAGCAGCTCGGGCCGGAACGCCGCCAGCAGCCGGTTGCCCCGGCCGGCCGGCGTGGATGCGGAAGCAGTCTGTGATTGGCTCATAGAAAGTCCAAAGGTGAACCTGTGGGCGAACCAATTCATGGCATGGCGGGAGGTTTTATGAATTCGACATTCATGAGTACGCTCCCATGGTAATGACTTCCCTTCCGGGTCAAAGCTCTTTTTATTTCCGGCTGGTCCGGGCGGGGCGGCCCGGGCCCGCGACCGGCTGGGGCGGGCCAGGAAAAAAACCGCGCAGGCATGACCGTGAAAAAGGGAAAACACACACCGTTCCAATGCCATGGAAGGGCTTCCTTTCGTGGTGATATTTAAAAGGTGGCGCATTCCGGAGGCGTTAAACTAGGCAGTTGAATGGGCCGGGTCGCAAGGACCGGCCGGGGCATGGAGTGGACCGGGTGGACCCTCCGCGGAGGGTATATGAGAAAATTTTTGACTTTCAGAGAAAAAATTTTACACTATTACAGATCCTTCTCCAAAGCCCGCGCAAGCCGATCGCTTTTCCCGGTCCGGGAAACCTGTTCCCGCTCCCAGGCCTGAATGTCTCGTTGCACTGGCGGACTCCCCATGACTCATCCAACCGAAACCCCCCGACTCGCCATCCGCGGCATGCGCAAGGTCTACCCGTCGGTGGTGGCCAACGACGGCGTGGACCTCACCGTGATGCCCGGCGAGATCCATGCCGTGGTCGGCGAGAACGGCGCCGGGAAGTCGACGCTCATGAAGGCCATCTACGGCGTCATCCGCCCGGACGCGGGGGAGATGCGCTGGGAAGGCCAGCCGGTGACCGTGGCCAACCCGGCCCAGGCGCGGGAGCTGGGCATCGGCATGGTGTTCCAGCACTTCTCGCTGTTCGAGACGCTCACCGTGGCCCAGAACGTGGCCCTGGCCATTCCCGGCCGGTTCGACCTGCCCGGCCTGTCCAGGCGCATCCTGGAAGTGTCGGAACGCTACGGGCTGCCGGTGGATCCCCGCCGGCTGGTGCATGCCCTCTCGGTGGGGGAGCGCCAGCGGGTGGAGATCATCCGCTGCCTGCTGCAGAACCCGAGGCTGCTGATCCTGGACGAGCCCACCTCGGTGCTGACGCCCCAGGCGGTGCGCAAGCTGTTCGAGACGCTCCGGCAGCTGGCCTCCGAAGGGGTCAGCATCCTCTACATCAGCCACAAGCTGGACGAGATCCAGGAGCTGTGCCACACCGCGACCATCCTGCGCGGGGGCAAGGTCACCGGGACCTGCACCCCCTCCCAGGAGACCGCCAAGACCCTGGCCCGGATGATGATCGGCGAGGACCTCCCGGTCATCCACCACGGCGAGCCCGCCGAAGGCGGCGAGGTGCGCCTGAGCATCGACGGCCTCACCCAGCCCACCGAGGATCCGTTCGGCATCAACCTCAAGAACATCCACCTGGAGGTGCGCAGCGGCGAGATCGTGGGCATCGCCGGGGTCTCCGGCAACGGCCAGCAGGAGCTGCTCAAGGCCATCTCCGGCGAGCAGCCCCTGGAGCAGAAGCACGCGGTGAAAGTGTGCGGCGTCTCGGCCGGGCGCATGAACGCCTCCCGGCGCCGGGGCCTGGGCATGTGCTTCGTGCCCGAGGAGCGGCTCGGGCGCGGCGCGGTGCCGCGCCTCACCCTCACCGAGAACATCCTGCTCACCGCCTACCGCAAGGGCATGACGCTCAGCGGCATGATCCGCTTCGGCGCGGCCCGGCGCTTCGCCGAGGCCTGCATCCAACGCTTCGACGTGAAGTGCGGCGGGGCCAACTCCGAAGCCAAGTCCCTGTCCGGCGGCAATCTGCAGAAGTTCATCGTCGGCCGGGAGATCATGCAGGAGCCCAAGCTGCTGGTCCTGGCCCAGCCCACCTGGGGCGTGGACGTGGGCGCGGCCTCGTTCATCCGCCGGCAGCTGCTGGAACTGCGCAATTCCGGCACCGCCATCCTGGTGATCTCCGAGGAGCTGGACGAGCTGTTCGAGATCTGCGACCGGCTGGTGGTGATCGCCAAGGGCACCCTGTCGCCCACCAAGATCACCTCCGAGACCGGGGTGGAGGAGATCGGCATCTGGATGAGCGGCCTGTGGCCGGAAGTCCCAGCCCCAGGAGAGGACAGCCATGTGGCTTAAGTTCGAACAGCGGCCCGAGCCCAGCGCCCTCATGCGCTACCTGTCCCCGCTCATCGCGGTGGCGATGATGCTGGGGAGCGGCATGCTGCTCTTCTTCCTGCTGGGCATCAACCCCTTCACCGGGTTCCGGATCTTCTTCCTGAACCCGGTCAAGGACCTGTACGGCGTGTCCGAGCTGTTCCTCAAGGCCACCCCGCTGATGCTGTGCGCCGTGGGCCTGTCGGTGGGCTTCCGGGCCAACGTCTGGAACATCGGCGCCGAGGGCCAGTTCCTGGTGGGCGCCCTGGCCGCGGGGGCGGTGGCGCTGCACTTCCCGGACACCCAGAGCCATCTCCTGCTGCCGGCCATGGTCGCGGACGGCGCCGTGGGCGGGATGCTGTGGGCGGCCATCCCGGCCTGGCTGCGCACCCGCTTCAACGCCAACGAGATCCTCACCAGCCTGATGCTGGTCTACGTGGCCCAGCTGATGGTGTCCTGGCTGGTGCACG
>Ga0181516_10001886_pt1 | contig 15530 bp, 12 predicted proteins | sample PEATcosm2014_Bin_25_FD_121104 | JGI IMG/M metagenome (GOLD analysis project Ga0181516, IMG submission 121104) | Peatland microbial communities from MTU Mesocosm Facility, Houghton, MI, USA - PEATcosm2014_Bin01_10_metaG | ecosystem: Environmental > Terrestrial > Soil > Wetlands > Peat | place... | reverse complement strand
GCCGTCGAAGTCCGCGTTGTAGGCGGTGCAGACGAGCGGATGAATGCGGATGGCCTCGCCCTCGATGAGAATCGGCTCGAAAGCCTGGACGGACAACCGATGGAGCGTGGGCGCGCGGTTCAGCAGCACCGAGTGGCCCTTGGTCACTTCCTCAAGGATGTCCCAGACCTCGGTGGTCTGGCGTTCGATCATTTTCTTGGCCGAACGGACGGTGTGAACGTAACCGAGTTCCTTCAACCGGCGGATGATGAACGGCTCGAACAACACGAGCGCCATTTTCTTGGGCAACCCGCATTGATGCAGTTTCAGCTCAGGGCCGATGACGATGACGGAGCGGCCGGAATAATCCACGCGCTTGCCGAGCAGGTTCTGGCGGAAACGTCCGCTCTTGCCCTTGAGCATGTCGCTCAGGGATTTGAGCGAGCGGTTGCCGGCGCCGGTGACGGCGCGGCCATGGCGGCCGTTGTCGAACAAGGCGTCCACGGCTTCCTGCAACATGCGTTTTTCGTTGCGGATGATGACTTCCGGCGTCTTGAGCTGGAGCAGGTTTTTCAACCGGTTGTTGCGGTTGATGACGCGGCGGTAAAGGTCGTTGAGGTCGGACGTGGCGAACCGGCCGCCTTCGAGCGGCACCAGCGGGCGCAAATCCGGCGGGATGACCGGGAGCACGGTGAGAATCATCCATTCGGGCCGGCTCTTGGAGGAAAGGAGGCCCTGCAGCAGCTTGATGCGCTTGGCGATTTTCTTGCGGATCTGCTTGCTCTTGGTCTCGGTCATGGCGACCGCCAGCAGTTCAATCTGCTTGGCGAGGTCAACGCGCATCATCGCTTCGCGCACGGCTTCGGCGCCCATTTTGGCGACAAACGCCTCGGCGCCGTAGGTTTCGCGGGCTTCGCGGTATTCATGCTCGCTCAGCAACTGATGCTGCTTGAGGGGCGTCGAGCCGGGATCAATCACCATGTAATCCTCGTAATAAATGACGCGCTCGAGGTTGCGCGCGGTCATGTCGAGGACCAGCCCGATGCGGGCGGGCATGCACTTGAAGAACCAGATGTGCGAGACCGGGACGGCGAGCTCGATGTGACCCATGCGTTCGCGGCGGACGCGCGCGAGGGTGACTTCGACGCCGCAACGGTCGCAGACGACGCCGCGGTGCTTGATACGTTTATATTTGCCGCAGGAGCATTCCCAGTCCTTGACGGGGCCGAAGATGCGTTCGCAGAACAAGCCGCCCTTCTCGGGCTTGAAGGTGCGGTAATTGATGGTCTCGGGGTTCTTGACCTCGCCCTTTGACCAGGACCGGATGGCATCGGGCGACGCGACCGAAATCGCGACGTATTCCACCTGATTGACCTTGTCCAGACCCAGCAGCTCGCGGGCGCTTTCTTTGGTGCTAATCATACTTTTAATTTTTATTGGCGAATGGCATCGCCCTGAATTCTTTTTGTTGAAATCAAATCAATCACATCGCCGCCAGGGACGCCGGTTCCACCGGTTGATCCACCGGGTTGGAATAGCCGACCTTCACATCGAGGCCGAGCGACTGCATTTCCTTGACCAGCACGTTGAAGGATTCCGGCACGCCGGCTTCCAGGCTGTTGTCGCCCTTGACGATGCTTTCGTAGATGCGCGTGCGGCCCTGGACATCGTCGGACTTGACGGTGAGCAGTTCCTGGAGCGTGTAGGCGGCGCCATAGGCTTCCATGGCCCAGACTTCCATTTCGCCGAAGCGCTGGCCGCCGTATTGCGCCTTGCCGCCCAGCGGCTGCTGGGTGACGAGCGAGTACGGCCCGACCGCGCGGGCGTGAATCTTGTCGGCCACCAAATGGCCGAGCTTCATCATGTAAATGTAACCCACGACAATTTCCTGGTCGAAGGGCTGGCCGGTGCGGCCGTCAATCAACTTGGTCTTGGCGTGTTCCGGCAGGTTCGCTTCCTTCAAGTAGCCGCGAATTTCCTTTTCCTTGATGCCGTCAAAGACCGGGGTGGCAAACCGGAGCCCGAGCAGCTTGGCGGCCCAGCCCAGGTGGGTTTCGAGCACCTGTCCGACGTTCATGCGCGAGGGCACGCCCAGCGGGTTGAGCACGATGTCCACCGGCGTTCCGTCATCGAGAAACGGCATGTCCTCCTCGGCGACAATCTTGGCGACGACGCCCTTGTTGCCGTGGCGTCCGGCCATCTTGTCACCGACCGAGAGCTTGCGCTTCGAGGCGATGTAAACCTTGACGGACTTGATGATGCCCGTGTCCACGCCGTCGCCGGATTCGGCGCGTTCGATCTCCTCGTCGTACTGCATCTGCATGTCGTCAAACTTCTTTTTGAAGCTGCCGATGATTTCATTGATCTTGTTGCGGATGGGCGACGGATCAATTTCGATGCGGTCGTAAACGCCCGCCAGCTTGCGCAGGAGGGTCTTGGTGATCTTGCGGTTGGCCGGGATGATGATTTCGCCGGTCTCGGAATTCACGACGTCGAGCGGAATTTTTTCGCCGAGCAGGATGTTGCTCAGGGACTCCGTGAGCTGCTCGCGCAATTCCTCGGTCTTCTTCTTGTATTCCTCCTCGACTTCACGCGAGTGCTTCTTTTCCTCGGTCGCGGCGGTCCGCGGGGCCTGCTCGGATTCCTTCTTCGCCGAGACTTTCACGTCCATGATGATGCCGTAGGTGCCGGAGGGCACCTTGAGGGAGGTGTCTTTGACGTCCGCGGCCTTCTCGCCGAAGATGGCGCGCAGCAGGCGCTCCTCGGGGGCGAGTTCGGTTTCGCTCTTGGGCGTGATCTTGCCGACCAGGATGTCGCCGGGCTTGACTTCCGCGCCGACGCGGATGACGCCGTCGGGCCCAAGGTTCTTCAACGCCTCGTCGCCGAGGTTCGGGATGTCGCGCGTGATTTCCTCGGGACCCAGCTTGGTGTCGCGGGCGCCGACCTCGAATTCATCGATATGGATGGAGGTGAACACGTCATCCTTCACGATGCGTTCGCTGATGAGGATGGCGTCCTCGAAGTTGTAACCGTTCCACGGCATGAACGCGCAAAGCACGTTGCGGCCGAGGGCGAGTTCGCCGCCCTGGGTGCAGGGACCGTCGGCGATGACCTGGCCTTTTTTGACGGAGTCACCCTTGTTGACCAGGATTTTCTGGTTGATGCAGGTGGCCGCGTTGGAGCGCATGAATTTGCGGATCGGATACACGTAAACGCCGCTCTCCGGGCTGTGCTTGATCTTCTTCTTGCTCTCGGGGAGCTTGCCGTCCTCGGTGATGATGATCTGGCTGCCCAGAACGGAGGCGACCTTGCCGGCTTCCTCGGCGACCAGGACGGCGCGCGAATCGCGCGCGACGCGCTCTTCAAGGCCGGTGGCAACCAGCGGCGCCTCGGTGACGAGCAGCGGGACGGCCTGGCGTTGCATGTTGGAACCCATCAACGCGCGGTTGGCGTCATCGTGTTCCAGGAACGGGATGAGGCTGGCGGCGACGGAGACGAGCTGCTTGGGCGAGACGTCCATGTAATCGACGCGCTTGGGCTCGACATCGATGAAGTCGCCCCGGCCGCGGCACATGACGCGGTCCGTGAGGAAATGGCCCTTTTCATCGATCGGCGCGTTGGCCTGGGCGATGATGAAGTTCTCCTCGCGGTCGGCGGTGAGATAATCAATGTGATTGGTGACGCGGCCGTCCTCCGCCTTGCGATAGGGCGTTTCGAGGAAGCCGAAGTCGTTGATGCGCGCAAAAGTGGCGAGCGAGGCGATCAAACCGATGTTCGGGCCTTCGGGCGTTTCCACCGGGCAGATGCGGCCGTAATGGGACGGATGCACGTCGCGCACTTCGAAGCCGGCGCGGTCGCGGGACAACCCGCCCGGCCCGAGGGCCGAGAGGCGGCGCTTGTGCGTCAGTTCCGCCAGCGGATTGATCTGGTCCATGAACTGCGACAACTGGCTGCGGCCGAAGAAATCCCGGATGACGGCCGAGAGCGCCTTGGGATTGATGAGCTTTTGCGGGGCCATGCTTTCCATGCCCTGGTCGAACAGGGTCATGCGCTCCTTGACGAGGCGCTCGGTGCGGGCCAGGCCGACGCGGCACTGGTTGGCGAGCAGTTCGCCGACGGTGCGGACGCGGCGGCTGCCGAGATGGTCAATGTCGTCCAGGCTGCCTTCGCCTTTTTTCAGGCGCAGCAGGTACTTGGTGGCGGCAACCAGGTCTTCCTTGGTCAAGATGCGCGAATCGCCGCCCTTGATGCCGAGCTTCTGGTTGATCTTGTAACGGCCCACGCGGCCGAGGTCGTAACGCTTCGGATCGAAAAACAGGCGCTTGATGAGAGCGCGCGCATTGGCGGCGGTCGGCGGATCGCCGGGGCGCAGGCGGCGGTAAATGTCCTTCAGGGCCTCCTCCTCGTTCTTGGCCGGGTCCTTCTTCATGCACTTGATGATGATCCCGTCGTCCACGGTGGTGTCCACCACGCGGATCTTGGCGATGCCGAGTTCGGCAATCTGCTTGACGACCGCCTTGGACAGCGGCTCGAAAGCGCGGGCGACCACGATGCCCTTGTCGGCATCCAGGGCGTCCTCGATCAGGACCTTGTTCTGCAGGTCGTCGAGTTTCTCGGCTTCCTTGACCGACAGCTCCTCGAGTTCGTAGAAAAGTTCGAGAATGTCCGCGTCGGAACCATAGCCGAGGGCGCGGAAAAAAGTGGTGGTAAGGAATTTCCGGCGGCGTTTCTTGCGGTCGAGATAGACGTACAGGAGATCGCTGGTGTCGAACTGGGCCTCGTACCAGGAGCCGCGGTCGGGTATGATGCGGAAGGAATGGAGCTTCTTGCCGTTGGGATGCTGGGTTTCCTCGAAAGCCAGGCCGGGTGAACGGTGGAGCTGGCTGACGATGACGCGTTCCGCGCCATTGATGACAAACGTGCCCTGCGGGGTCATGAGGGGCAGTTCGCCCATGAACACCTTTTCCTCCTTGCCGCCCTTTTCCTCCTTGAGGAGGAAGGTGACGTAAAGGGGCGCGCCGTAGGTCAGGCCTTCGCGCAGGCATTCCAGCCAGTCGAGCTTGGGTTCGCCGATTTCGTAGCTGTGAAAATCCAGGACACACTTGCCGTCATAGCTTTCAATCGGGAACACCTCGGTGAACACCGCCTGCAATCCCAGGTTCTTGCGCCGGGAGGGGGCGGTCTCCGCCTGGAGAAATTCCTTGTATGAATTGGTCTGCAATTCGATCAGGTTCGGCGGGGCGATGATCTCTTTGATTTTCCCGAAGTTGATGCGTTCAGTTGATCGCGATGGCATTTATGACCTTATATGTGGCCCGGCGGCGGCGCCGGGCAATTTGTTTACATTAAACAACAGAAGGCAAGCGCCCCGCGGCGGGCGGGGAAAACTTGCCGGACAAAAACCGCTCATCGCGGTTTCGATAAAAATACTTTTTAATCTGCTTCTTCCGATTCAGTTTGCAAGTGCGGGTCTCAAAAAAACAGGCGGCCGGGGCGCGGGACCAGGCCCCGCGCCCCCGGCCAAGCCCGGTTACTTGACTTCGACCTTCGCGCCGGCTTCTTCCAGCTTCTTCTTGGCGTTGTCGGCCTCGGCCTTGGGCACGCCCTCGAGCACGGGCTTCGGAGCGCCTTCGACCAGCGCCTTGGCCTCGGCCAGGCCCAGCCCGGCCTTGACCTCGCGGACGGCCTTGATGACGGAGATCTTCTTGTCCGCGGGGGCGGAGAGAAGGGTCACGTCGAAGGCGGTCTTGGCCTCGGCGGGAGCGGCGGCGGCCCCGGCGGCAGCCCCACCCGCGGCGGCGGCGGCGACGGGCGCGGCGGCGGTGACGCCCCACGCGGTTTCCAGTTGTTTCACGAGCTCAGCGGTCTCGATGACGGTCAGTTTGCTCAGTTGTTCTACGATTGATGCCAGTTCAGCCATGTTGCCTTTCAGTCTCGTCGCCATCCGCGGCCGCGGATGCATTAAGCCTCCTGCCTGCAGGCCGACGATTTACTTTGTTGTTATGTTTGTTTTCCAATCCGCCCTTCGCGGCGGGTTGAAATCGTTTCCGTTCTCATTGGAGAACCAAAATTCATGATGCGGCCTTGTCCTTCTCCTGGCCCTGGTCCGCACGCGCCTGCAACACCCGGACGAGCTGGCTCGCGGGCGTGCTGAGCAGCGCCACCAGCCGCGAGGCCGGCGTCTGGAGCAATCCCAGCAGCTTGCCGCGCAGGACCTCGATGGACGGCAAGTCCGCCAGCGCGAGGATGTCCGCCGATTGCAGCCGGTTGTTGTTCAGGTAACCGAACTTGATTTTCAGCTTGTCGAACTCGGCGTTGAAATTCTTGACGATTTTCGCGGCGGCGGAAATGTCCCGCTGGCCGGTGACGACCGCCATCTGGCCCGCGAGGGCGCCGTTGAGGTCGGTGACGCCGGCTTCCTTGGCGGCGAGCCGGAAGATGGAGTTCTTGACGATGTGAATTTCCGAGCCGGCCTTGTTGAGGCGCTTGCGCAGGTCGGTCATGGGGCCGACCTTCAGGCCCTTGTAATCCACGACAATGAAGAACGGCGAGGCATTGAGCCGGGCCACGTATTCCTTGGTCAGATATTGTTTTTCAGCACGCATGGTTCGTAAAATTCAGGGTTATCAGGCCGCCGCCAAAAATTCGCGGACATCCACGCTCACCGGCGGACTCATCGTGGCGGAGAGGGTGCAACTCTGCAAATAGGAGCCCTTGACGCTCGCGGGCCGGGCCTTGACGACCGCCTCGATGACGGCGCGGGCGTTTTCCGCGATCTGGACCGGCGTGAAGCTGGCCTTGCCGACGGGCACATGCACGTTCCCGGCCTTGTCCAGCTTGAACTCAACGCGGCCGGCCTTCACTTCCTTGACAGCCTTGGCGGTGTCATCAGTGACGGTCCCGGTCTTGGGGTTGGGCATCAACCCTCGCGGCCCGAGCACCTTGCCGAGCTTGCGGACTTCGACCATGGCTTCGGGCGTGGCGATGGCGACATCAAAGTCCGACCAGCCTTCCACGCATTTCTTGATCAAATCTTCGTAACCGACAAATTCCGCGCCGGCGGCGCGGGCGGCGTCGGCGGCATCACCGTTGCGGGTGAAGACGAGCACCTTGACCGTCTTGCCGCTGCCGTGCGGCAGGGGAACCGTGCCGCGGACCATCTGGTCGGATTGCTTGGGGTCCACGCCGAGTTTGAAGGCGACTTCAACGGTCTCGTTGAACTTGGCCTTGGGAAACTTGGCCAGGACTTCGACGGCGGACTTGAGCGGGTAGGACAGCTTCCCATCCACGTTTTCCAGCGCCTTGCGGTATCTTTTGCTATGCGATTTTGGCATTCAGTTTGATTGCGGTGCAAACGAGTTTTGAGGCTCTCCCGCGGTTGTTTCGAAACGGAGATTAGGATTACAATTAGGATTAGGATTAAGAGCGGTTGCCGCCCAAATTCCTTTCTGCCTCTTAATCATAATCTTCATCATCATCTTAATCTATCTCCATGGTTCAGCCGACGACATCGATGCCCATGCTGCGGGCGGTTCCGGCGACGACGCGGAAGCCGGCTTCCTCGGTCGTGGAGTTCAGGTCCTTCATTTTCAATTTGACGATGTCCAGCACCTGTTTGCGCGTGACTTTGCCGACCTTTTCCTTGTTCGGTGTCTTGGAGCCGGCAGTGATACCCGCGGCCTTCTTGAGCAGGATGGAGGCGGGCGGCGACTTGGTGATGAACGTGAAGGACTTGTCCTGAAACACGGTGATGACGACGGGAATGACGAGTCCCGCGTCCGCCTTGGTGGCCGCGTTGAATTCCTTGCAAAACGCCATGATGTTGACGCCGTGCTGGCCGAGGGCGGGACCCACGGGCGGCGCGGGATTGGCCTGGCCGGCCGGGATTTGCAGTTTGATTTGTCCGGTTACTTTCTTAGCCATGTTGTTCTCTCGTTAAATCGTTAAGTGGCGAAAATGTTAAATCGCTTGCCGCTGCCGCAACGGCGGAAGACCGTCAGGACTTTTCCACCTGCCAGTACTCGAGTTCGACGGGCGTGTTGCGCCCGAAAATGTTGACCGTGACCTTGAGCTTGCCGCGTTCGGGCTCGATTTCCTCGATGACGCCGCTGAAATTCAGGAACGGGCCGTTGTTGATCTTGATGGTTTCGCCGACTTCAAAATTGACCTTCGGTTTCTCGCGCTCCTCGGAGTCGGAAATCTGGGCCTTGATGGACGCGACCTCCTCGGAGGGCGTGGGCATGGGCGGGTCGCCCACAAACCCGATGACGCCCTGGGTGTCCTTGATGAAATACCAAGGCTTCTCGATGATGCGTTTGTTGTCGTCGAGCAGGGCCATGTCAATGAACACGTAACCGGGCCACAGTTTGCGGGTGGACACGGTCTTCTTCTGGTTGCGGACCTCGACCACCTTCTCCATCGGGACGAGGACTTCGTGGATGTACTCCGCCATTTCCTCGGCTTTGATCCGCTTCTCGATGCTGTCCTTGACCTTCTGCTCCTGGCCGGCAAGCGTATGAATGACAAACCACTGGCTTTGCATGCTGTTAGTAATAGGAAAAGGGGGTTGAGTCAGTTCATCCGGGCGTTATCAGGCGCATCACCGTGCTGAAGACCGCGTCGCAAGCGACGGTGAATCCGCCGAGCAGGGCGATGGAGATCATCACCACGACCGTGGAACCTTTCAGTTCATTCCAGGTGGGCCACGTGCACTTGTTCAATTCCTCGCGCGTTTCGCGCACAAAGGTCGCGATCTGCGCGAGCTGGCCCGAGCGCCAGACGTACAGAAACGCGCCCGCGATCAGGACGATCCAGATAATTGTCGCAACAGTCATATTTTCACAGACCAATACCGAACTTCAACCGGCCAACCCAAACTGGCGGAGGGGGAGGGATTCGAACCCCCGAAGGCCTTTCAGCCTTAACGGTTTTCAAGACCGCCGCAATAGACCACTCTGCCACCCCTCCGACATCCCGGTTGGCAGGGCGGGAGGGACTCGAACCCCCAACCGACGGTTTTGGAGACCGCTACTCTACCAATTGAGCTACCGCCCTACTCTTCCGTTGAGTGGCTGGCCGTTCATTTTCAGCCCAAATTAATCAGGGAGGCGGGCATGGTTCCCCGCCGTCCCAAGGTTTTTAAACGCGGCCTCAAGCGACCACGTCGCTCACGCGCCCGGCGCCGATGGTGCGGCCGCCCTCGCGGATGGCGAAACGTTGGCCCTTTTCCATGGCGACGGTCGAGATGAGCTCGACTTCGACGCCGACATTGTCACCCGGCATGACCATTTCCACGCCCGCGGGCAGGGTCACGTTGCCGGTGACATCGCTCGTGCGGAAATAGAACTGGGGACGATATTTGTTGAAGAACGGGGTGTGCCGTCCGCCTTCTTCTTTCGAGAGCACGTACACCTCGGCCTTGAACTTGGTGTGCGGCGTGATGGAACCCGGCTTGGCAAGGACCATGCCGCGCTCAACTTCTTCCTTCTTGGTGCCGCGCAGCAGTACGCCGACGTTGTCACCGGCGCTGGCCTTGTCGAGCAGCTTCCGGAACATTTCGATGTCCGTCGCGGTGGTCTTGCGCGTTTCGCCCAGGCCGACGATTTCAACTTCCGTCATGCGGTTGAGTTCACCTCGTTCGACGCGGCCGGTGACGACTGTTCCGCGGCCTTCAATGTTGAACACGTCCTCGATGCACATCAGGAACGGCTTGTCCACTTCGCGGGTCGGCAGCGGAATGAAGCTGTCCACGGCCGCGAGCAAATCGGCAATGGCCTTTTCGCCTTCGGGCTTGCCGGCCAACGCGGCGGTGGCGCTGCCGCGGATGATGGGCGTCTTGTCACCGGGGAATTGATACTTGGTGAGCAGATCGCGAATTTCCATTTCCACGAGGTCAAGGAGTTCCGGGTCATCAACGAGGTCGACCTTGTTCAGGAAAACGACGATGGCCGGAACGCCGACCTGGCGCGCCAGCAGAATGTGCTCGCGGGTCTGGGGCATGGGGCCGTCCGCGGCGCTGACGACAAGAATGGCGCCGTCCATCTGGGCCGCGCCGGTGATCATGTTCTTGACGTAGTCGGCGTGGCCGGGGCAGTCGACGTGGGCATAATGCCGCGCCGGGCTCTCGTATTCCACGTGGGAGACGGCGATGGTGACCGTCTTGGTGTCGTCGCGCACGGTGCCGCCCTTGGTAATTTCAGCGTAGGAGATTTTTGGGGCGAGGCCTTTGCGGTTTTGAACCTCGACGATGGCAGCGGTGAGCGTGGACTTGCCATGATCAACGTGCCCAATGGTTCCGACGTTGACGTGCGGTTTCGTTCGTTGAAAATTTTCTTTTGCCATTACTCTGTCTCCTGGTTTTGGTTATTTCTTATTTTACTAAAACTGCAATCTGTCATATAATATGAGCAAACACCGGTCAAAATGGAGCCCATGATCAGGATTGAACTGATGACCTCGTCCTTACCAAGGACGTGCTCTGCCAACTGAGCTACATGGGCGCGGCCAAATCTGCTAATCCTGACACCCAACAAACGACAAAAACCCAATCCCCTGCCATCTCTCAAAAAAACGGCGAGGGGCTGTGTATTTTTTATCTATTCACGGCCCAATGACTGTGATGAAAATAACAGGGGTGAAGAGGGTGTCAATGGGTTTTCAACACTTTTTTTCAACTATTTTTCAGGAGGCTGTCGCGGCGGTTTTCGCCACTCGGTTTTGGGCGGTTCGGGCAGTCCTTGGGCGCGCAAGGCCGTCCTAAAATGCATTTTTGCCACTTTTTTTAGGCCATCGGCGCCAAAACGGTCAAAAAACTCTTTTGCCGCCTTGTCCACAGCAGCCGAAGCACCCTTCGGGAACACCATTTGAAACTGCTTCTCCATGGCCCCCAACCGGGTCACAAACTCGTTTCGGGCCAGGATGGAGGCTGCTGCCACAGCTATATCTGACTCAGCCTTATGCCTTTGCACAAGTTCGACTTCGCGCCCAAGGGTCATCAGGGCTTTGGCCACGGTTTCCTTTTTGTAGGCGAACTGATCGCTAATGGCACGCACCGGCGGCGGGACCATGCGATGCCGTTGGCCCATGAGATTCTCGATGACGCGCGCGTGACCCCAGGCCAGCAACTCGTTGACGCTGCGCATCTTGGAATATAGACGGTTGTAAGCTTCGTTCCCAATCGGCACCACGCTGGTCACGCAACCGGGGGTGTCACGGATCAATTCCGCGAGTTCCCGGATTTTGGCGTCGCTGGAGATGTTTTTAGAGTCGCGGATACCGGCATCTTCCCAGGCTTTGATTACCTTTTCGTTGACATAAGCGCCCGCGACGCAGAGCGGCCCGAAGAAGTCGCCTTTGCCGCTTTCGTCCACGCCCAGCCGGGGAATCAGCAATTCCGGGTTCAAAATGGCTTCGTAGCCGAGGCGGGCTTCCTTGAGGATTTCCGGTTCGAGAACGAATTCCACGAATTCCTGGGTGCCCTTGCCTTGCAGGACCAATTTGCCGCTTTCGTAGAAGACCACGTTGAGATCCTTTTTCGAGCCGGCGAATCGCGCGTACGGCACCTGCCGCGCCTCGAAGTCGTGCGCGCGCAGATACGCCTCCAGCGTCGCGGCCTGAGCATCGGTCAATTTGCTGGTATGACTCGTCAGCGGTTTCACAAGTTGCGCGCATCGTAAGTCTTTGACTTAATTTGCGCAACCGTGAGAAAGAACACCCGCGTCCGAGACCTGCGCACCTCAAATTATTTGCAAATCAAAAACCAAAAATCAAAAATCTCCGCGCTGGTCCCGGCGCTCCTGGCGTGGTTTGAAAAGAAGGCCCGCGACCTGCCGTGGCGGCGGACGAATGATCCGTACGCGATTTGGGTTTCGGAAATCATGCTCCAGCAGACGCAGGTCAAGACGGTGCTGGGATATTGGGAGCGCTGGATGCACGCGTTGCCAAAGGTGAGCGCACTGGCGAAGGCGCGGCCGGCGACAATTCATAAACTTTGGGAAGGCCTCGGCTATTACACGCGCGTGCGGAACATGCAAAAGGCCGCGCAGCGAATCATGGCGAAAAACGGCGGCAAGTTTCCGCGCAATTACGACGACATTCTGGAATTGCCGGGCATCGGACGTTACACGGCGGGGGCGATTGCGAGCATCGCCTTCAATGAGCCGCGCGCGATTCTGGACGGGAACGTGATGCGCGTGCTGGCGCGGATTTTTGGGGTGGAAGGAAATGCGCGGGAGAATCCGGCCAATGAAGAGTTGTGGCGGCTGGCGGGGGAATTGGTGGGGGAGGCGGGTCGGGGAAGGGTAAAATCGTTAAATGGTTGCAACGTTAAAACCGGGAGCGGCTCACGCGTTGGGAAGAATCTGGAACATGGGGGCACAAATTGCTGCTCGCACTTGAACCAAGCGTTGATGGAACTGGGCGCGCTGATTTGCACCCCCAAAAAACCAAAGTGTCCGATCTGTCCGGTGCGAAAATGCTGCGAGGCTTTGGGGACGGGAAGAATCGAGGCGCTGCCGAATCTTGGGAAACGCGTTGTCGCCACGCCGCGGCGGTTTGTGGCGTTCGTGATTGAAGACCGCGGACGGTATCTCGTGCGGCAACGGCCGGCGGGCGTGGTGAACGCGCATCTTTGGGAATTTCCGAATGTGGAGATTGAAGCACGCGGGGCTGAGGAAATAAGCCAGCGCCGACTAACGTCGGCGGCTACGGAGTTGGGTTTCGAGCCGCACCGATGGAAGCCTCTTTGCACCGTCAAGCATACGATTACGCGTTATCGGATTACCTTGGAAGCTTATCGCGGGGAGATGAAACGTGGTGCGGGAAAGGCCGAAGCCAGCGGTCGATGGCTTGCGTTCGCAGAACTCAAGAAGCTGGCGTTCACGAGCGCGCATCGGAGGATTTTGGAGAGGATCAATTGAGAAGGAGCGACGCGAATTTCGCGAATGGCACGAATTTGAAAGCGGCGGACTATTATGAGTGTTGAGTGAAGGGCCAGCGGCCACCGTTTTCTGTGACCCTGTGCAGATTATTTTTGCGGTTTGGCCTCCTTGGGTGGAAGTGAGTACGAACCTTTGTCCTTAACCTCCAAACTGACCACCAGCCGGGGACGGCCAGAATCCAGGCAAAAAAGGTACATCAGTCTTCGCCGGTTGATCGTAAGGTCCGCGTAGTAAGACTTTTTGCACAGACCGTAGTCCTTTTGAAGCGCCACATACCAGTCCCCGCTTCGCACCTCTTCAGTCACTGGAAAAAATGAAACATTCCAACCCTTGGCTTCCTTGTCCAACCCTGGCAATAAATCTTCACTTTTCAGCCGGAAAAATTCTGCCGCAACAGCCGTGAGCTCCATGACGGTTGGCAACGCTGTTATTGGATTAACCGTCAGTCCTGTTGAGGCTTCTTCGTCTGTTTGCGCTTTGTTTCGAGCAAGGTGCTGGCAGCCAAGGACGCCGCATAAAAAACCTAATACAATTGTCTGCGGTAAACGCTTCATGATTGAAGGCAAACATATCTCACTGTGAATATGTTTGTAGTCATTTTTCATGGCCTTAACTTGACGTTTTGAGCGACAGTGTCACCCCGACCCAATCAACCAGCCGGCGAGGAAGACGAGCACACCGCCGACCACGACTTGAAAGATGGCCGAAAGCAGCGGCGTGTCCATGTAGCGTTTGCGGATCCAGGCAATGACCGCCAATTCCACGGCCACCACGACCAGAGCAATGCTAGTTGCCGTGTGAAAATCGCGGATAAGATACGGCATCGTGTGGCCCAGTCCGCCGAGGGCGGTCATGAGTCCGCAAACAATGCCGCGCGGCCAGGGCGCGCCGCGCCCGCTGAGCTTGCCGTCGTCGGACATCGCCTCCGCAAAGCCCATGCTGATGCCGGCGCCGACGGACGCCGCGAGCCCGACCTTGAAAGTCTCCGACGTGTTGGCGGTGGCAAAGGCGGCGGCGAACAGCGGCGCGAGCGTGGAGACCGAGCCGTCCATGAGCCCGGCCAGGCCCGGTTGGACGAAGCGCAGCACGAACAAACGGCGGGCGACATCGCGTTCCTGGTTCAATGCGCCGGATTTGGTTTGTTCATCGGTGATGCCCTCGGCGGTGGCTTCGTGGCGCTGCTCCTCCTGGGCCAGGTCATCAAGCAGTTGGCGGACGCCGGCGTCGGTCGCGCGCCGCGCGGCTTCTTCGTAGAAACGGCGCGATTCAATCTCCATCAACGCCGCCTCTTCGCGGGCGCGCTCGGGCCGGAGCGTCCGCGTAATCCACGACGGGCGGCGCGCGCCGAAGCCCTTCACGTCCTGCCGCCGGATGAGGGGAATATGTTCGCCAAACCGCCGGCGATACAATTCGATGAGCCGGTGACGGTGGCCGTCCTCCTCCGCGGCCATTTTCGTGAACAGCTCCGCCGAGGCGGGGAAATCCTTGCGGAGCGATTCGGCGAAGTCGCGGTAAATATGGGCGTCCTGTTCCTCGGCGGTGATGGCGAGGGCGAGGATTTGCGATTCATCCAGGTCACGGAAATTCACGCTGCCAAGCTTGTCACCCACGCCGGCTTATTCAACGCGATTTTTTTGCAACCGGGTAAACGAATCGTTCGCGAGACGCATGGGTTGGAGAACGACCCGGTGACTTTCACGGGGCGTATCCCGGCCCGGCCCCCCGATCGCCTGGCCGCGAAGCGGCAATATACGAATAGCCGTGGGTGAAACCCACGGTTAGCTCATGAATTGTGCGACCCCTGCGGGGTCGAATGCTCTTTTGCGCTGTACCGTGGGCTGACGCCCACGGCTATTCACATTTTGTCCCTCCGGGACATTCGGGGCAATGCGCGCCCCAACAACCCTCAATTCGCCTTGTCAAAGGGCGGAGGAGGTTTATGTTGCAATGACCATTCCAAAGGGACCGAAGCAGAGAGACCGGGCGGCGAAAGACCGTCCATAACGCATCAAAAGAAAGGATTGATTATGATGACCCGACGTGAAGCTTTGAAGACCACCGCGCTGGCCGGCGCCGCAGCCGCTTGCGCGGCGATGGCGCAATCAACGAACGCCCAGCCGCAGCCCACACCGTCCATGACGCCGCACTCTTACTCGGCGACGCCGGAGGCTGTGCCGGGGCCGTTTACGCTGCCTCCCCTGCCCTACGGGTATGACGCCCTGGAGCCGCACATTGACGCCCTGACGATGCAGATTCACCACGACCGGCATCATCAGGCGTATGTGAATAATCTGAACAAGGCCATCACCGGTTTGGCGGACTGGCAGGACAAAACCATCGAGTACATTCTGCAGCATCTCGATCAGGTGCCGGAAATCGTCCACTCGGCGGTGCGCAACAACGGCGGCGGCCATTACAATCACTCGCTGTTCTGGCAGATGATGAAAAAGGACGGCGGCGGCGAACCGACGGGCGACTTGGCGTCGGCGATTGAAAAGAAGTTCAGGAGTTTTGACGGATTCAAAATGACGCTCTCGATGGCGGCCATGAACCGGTTTGGCAGCGGCTGGGCGTGGCTGGTGTTGGGGCCGGACAAGGAGCTGGGCATCGAGT
>Ga0181516_10001885_pt1 | contig 15532 bp, 16 predicted proteins | sample PEATcosm2014_Bin_25_FD_121104 | JGI IMG/M metagenome (GOLD analysis project Ga0181516, IMG submission 121104) | Peatland microbial communities from MTU Mesocosm Facility, Houghton, MI, USA - PEATcosm2014_Bin01_10_metaG | ecosystem: Environmental > Terrestrial > Soil > Wetlands > Peat | place... | reverse complement strand
ATCTCCTTGAGCACCAGCTTGCCGATCTTGGCCTCGCGCTCCTCGAGCTTCAGGTCAGTGAAGAAGGCCTCGGCCTCGGCCACCGAGGCCTGGGTGGCCTGGATGATGTTGCGGCCGCCCACCGTGACCGCCAGCGACTCGGGCTTGAGGCGCGCCCCCTTGCAGGCGCTGCAGGGCACCTCGCGCAGGTAGCCCTCGATCTTCTCGCGGATGGCCTCGCTCTCGGTCTCCAGGTACTGCCGCTGCAGGCGCCCCGCCACGCCCTCCCAGCGGCCCATGTAGCCGAACTCGGCGCTGCCCTTGGTGAAGGTCATGGGCACCCGCTCGCTGCTGCCATAGAGAACGATCTTCTGCTGCTCGGGCTTGAGGCTCTTGAAGGGCACATCCAGCGAGAACTTGAAGTGCTCGGCCATGCGCGCCAGCAGGTCCTGGTACCAGACCTGGCTGGGGCCGCTCCAGGGCTCGATGGCCCCCTTGCGCAGGCTCAGCTCGCGCTGCACCACCAGGTCCGGGTCCACCTCCTGCCGGCTGCCCAGGCCGTTGCAGCTGGGGCAGGCGCCGTAGGGGTTGTTGAAGCTGAAGCTGCGCGGGGTCAGCTCCTCAAAGCTCAGGTTGCAGTGGGCGCAGGCCAGCTTCTCGCTGTACAAGCGCACCTTCTCCCAGCCCGCCGGGGCGCCGTCAGGGAACTCCACCATCAGGCTCCCCTGCCCCAGCTTGAGCGCGGTCTCCACCGAGGAGGCCAGCCGCCGCCGCGAATCAGGCCCGGCGGCCAGGCGGTCCACCACCACCTGGATGTCGTGCTTCTTGTTCTTGTCCAGCGCCGGCACCTCGCCGATCTCGTGCACCACGCCGTCCACGCGCACGCGCACGAAGCCCTGGCGCCGCGCCTCCTCAAAGACCTTGCGGTACTCGCCCTTGCGGCCGCTGGCCAGGGGCGCCAGCAGCTGCAGGCGCAGCTGGGGCAGGGCCGCCAGCTGGGCGGCGATCTCGCTGGCGCTCTGCGCCGAGACCGGGCGGCCGCATTGATGGCAATGGGCCCGCCCGACGCGGGCGTAGAGCAGGCGCAAGTGGTCGTAGATCTCGGTCACCGTGCCCACGGTGCTGCGCGGGTTGCGGCTGTGGGTCTTCTGCTCAATGGCGATGGCCGGCGAGAGCCCCTCGATGGCGTCCACATCCGGCTTGTCCATCTGCCCCAGGAACTGCCGGGCGTAGGCTGACAGGCTCTCCACGTAGCGGCGCTGGCCCTCGGCGTAGATGGTGTCAAAGGCCAGCGAGCTCTTGCCGCTGCCCGACAGCCCGGTGATCACCACCAGCTTGTTGCGGGGGATGTCCAGGCTGATGTTCTTGAGGTTGTGCTGCCGCGCGCCGCGGATGCTGATGAGGTCAGTAGCCATGCTGAGCCGCCTGCGCGAGTGCCAGGCGAGCCTCCCAGAGCGTGCGGGGGTCCTTGTCGGTCATGACCACCCGCCTCCAATAGGCCCGCACCTTGGGCCAGTCCTTGTTCTTGATGTAGAGGTTGCCCAGGGTGCGCACCAGGATCTCGGGCCGGTCGGGCTCCTGCACCATCAGCTCCAGGATCTGCAGGGCCCGCGGGTTGTCATGGGCCTTGCGGTAAGTGAGGCCCGCCAGGTAGAGGCGGTAGCGGGGGTAGCCGGGGTCGGTGCGCGCGGCCCGCTGCAGCAGGCTGATGGCCTCGGGCAGATGCCCCTCATTGAAGCCCAAAATGGCCGCGGTGTAGAGGATGCCAAAGCGGAAATGGGGGTCGAGCCAGAAGATCTCCTCGGCAAAGGGGATGACCCCCTGGAAGCCGCAGTCCAGCCGGTTGCGGCCGGTGCCGTAGTACTGCAGCATCTCGATGTAGGCCCAGTCAGCCGCCACCCGCCGCATGCCGGCCAGCGCCCCGGTGAAGCCGAAGGCCGAGAGCTTGGGCGGAGCCGGCGTGAGGAAGGCCAGCGGCAGCTCAGCCTGGTCGCGGCGCGATTGGCGCGCGATGCCAGCCAGGGCCGCGGCCACCAGCAGCAGCAGGGCGATGATCAGCAGCAGGCGGCTTAAGGGAAGGCGCTCCATCAGATCTCTTTCCGCTGGTACTGCCAGGCCGCCAGCAGCAGCACCGCCAGGGCGTAGATGGCCCCATAGGCCAGGGGCCAGAGGAAGCTGGCGGCCGACAGCGCGATGCCGGTCTTGATGTTCTCGCCGCCCAAGGGCAGGCTGTCGCTCAGGTTGAAGATGGCCAGGTTGGGCAGCAGGTAGTAGAGCACCCGCACCAGCACCAGGGCGGCCCCCTCGTTCAGCTTGGCCATCCATTCCACCAAGTTGCCGGTGAAGTGCCCCAGGAAGAAGGTGAAGGTGGAGTAGACCACGCAAGCCGGCACCGTGCTGGCCAGCACCGAGAAGAGCAGCACCACCGCCGACATGACCACGCTCTGCCACAGCAGGAAGAAGGCGGCCAAGAAGAAGGGCAGGCTGGCCAGGCTGTAGCCGCGCGCCCAGCCCACCAGCAGCAGCACCAGCACCAGGCCGGCCACGTTGAGCGCCGCCAGCAGGCTGGAGCCCACCAGCTTGCCCAGCAGGTACTGCCAGCGGGCCACCGGCTTGACCAGCAGCATGGTGATGGTCTTGAGCTCGGTCTCCTCGAAGAGCAGCACCACATGGCACAGCAGCACGGTGATGTAGCCGATCCATTCCACGCCCAAGAGGCCAAAGTCGCGGCCCAGGCGCGCCTCGCTCTCCTGCCCCAGCTCGCCCAGGAACACCGAGAGCCCGCCCATGGCCAGGGCGAAGATGGCCAGCACCGTCAAGATGCGGTTGCGCAGCAGCTGGCGGAAGATGTTGATGCCGATGACCCAGGACTGTCTCATCCCTGCTCCTCCGCGCGCACCGCCTTGATGAAGGCGGTCTCCAAGGGTGAATTGGCGCTGATCACGGTGGGCGCCGCCCCGCGGGGCAGCTTGAGCTTGGCCAGCACCGGCGCCAGCTGGGCGTTGGCCACCGCCACGGTCCACACCTGGTTCTCCTGGCTGGCCACCAGCCGCATGGCCTTGAGGCTGCGGCGCTGGGCCGGGCCCAGGCTGCGGAAGGCCAGGGTGACGGTGGAGGCGTGCCGGCTGGCCAGGTCGGCCACCGGGGCCTGCAGCAGCATGCGGCCGCGGTGCATCAGGCCCACCCGGTCGCAGAGCCGCTCCACCTCGCTCAGGATGTGGGTGTTGAAGAAGATGGTCTTGCCCTGCGCCTTCAGGCTGAGGAAGAGGTCGCGCATCTGCTTGATGCCCAGGGGGTCCAGGCCGCTGATGGGCTCGTCCAAGAAGACCAGCTCCGGGTCGTGGAGCAGGGCCTGGGCCAGGCCCACGCGCTGCTGCATGCCCTTGCTGTACTCGCGGATGGGCTTGTCCAGGGCTTCGGCCAGGCCAACCCACTTGAGGAGCTCGGCCACCCGGGCCTGGCGCGCTCGCGGCTCCATGCCCTGCAGCCGGCCGTAGAAGTCGAGCACCTCGCGGGCGCTCAGGTACTTGGGGAAGCTGGGCAGCTCGGGCAGGTAGCCGAAGCGGGCGCGGGCGGCCATGCTGCCGGCGGGCAGGCCAAAGACCAGCGCCTGGCCCTGGTCGGGCCTGAGCAGGCCGGTCATCACCTTCATCAGCGTGGTCTTGCCGGCGCCGTTCACGCCCACCAGGCCATAGACCTCGCCGGGCCGCACCTGCATGCTGACCCCGCGCAGGGCCTGGGCCTTGATGGGCCGCCAGAAGTCGCCGCTCTGATAGCGCTTCTGCACCTCGATGACCTCGATGGCGTAGGGCTGGCTCATGCCTTGGGCTTCCTCGGTTTGGGCTGGCGCTGGGGCCGGGCGCTGAAGCGGGTGCCGGCCTCCTCCTCGCGCGCCACGCGCGTGATGCGGTTCTTCTTGTCCACAAAGACCACCACCGGCCGCTGGCATGCGGCCTGGGCGTCTTCGACCATGCCATAGGCCAGGATGATGACCAGGTCGCCCGGCGCGGCCAGCAATGCCGCGGCGCCATTGAGGCAGACCTGGCCGCTAGCGCGCTTGCCCGCGATGGCATAGGTGGCCAGGCGGTTGCCGTTGGCCAGGTTGAGCACCTGCACCTGCTCATAGGGCAGGATGCTGGCGGCCTCCATCAGCTTGGGGTCCAGGGTGATGGAGCCGATGTAGTCCACATCGGTCTGGGTGATGGCCGCCCGGTGGATCTTGGATCTGAGCATGGAACGGAGCATGAAATCCCTCAAGCTGCCATGTTGTCGATGAGCCTGGTCTTGCCGAGCCTTGCCGCCGCCAGCAGGCGGCGGGGCCGGCCGGGCCGGGGGGCCTGCAGGGTCTCGGCATCGGCCAGCACCAGGTAGTCGGCCTTGAACAGGCCGCCCTGCTCCAAGAAGGCGCGGGCCTTGCGGCAGGCGGCCGGGCCGCTGTCGCCGGCCTTGAGGCAAGCTTTGGCCAGGCCCAGGCTGGCCTTGAGCCTGGGAGCCGCGGCCCGCTCCTGCGGGCTCAGATAGGCGTTGCGGCTGCTCTTGGCCAGGCCATCGGCCTCGCGGACGATGGGGCAGCCCTGCACCTTGACCGGCAGGCAGAGGTCAGCGGCCATGCGGCGGATGACCTGCAGCTGCTGCCAGTCCTTCTCGCCGAAGAAGGCGGTGCAGGGGCCGGCCAGGCCGAAGAGCTTGGCCACCACCGTGGCCACGCCCGCGAAGTGGCCGGGCCGGGCCGCGCCCTCCAGCACCCGGGTCAGCGGGCTGGCCACGCTGACCTGCGTGGCATGGCCGGCCGGGTACATGGCCGCCGCCGCCGGGGCCAGCACCACCAAGGGCCCTGCGCTCGCCAGCAGCTTGAGGTCAGCGGCCAAGGTGCGCGGATAGCGGCCATAGTCCTCGCCCGGGCCGAACTGGGTCGGGTTGACGAAGATGCTCACCAGGGTGCGGGCGCAGCTCCGGCGGCTCTGCGCCACCAGGCTCAAGTGCCCGGCGTGCAGGGCGCCCATGGTGGGCACCAGGCCCAGCCCGCCGCCGCGATGGCGCCAGGGGGCCAGCAGGGGCTCCAGCTGCCCGGGCCGCCGCACCAGCGTGATGCCCTTGGGCGCGCTCATGCCAGGGTCTCGGCCGGGCCGGGGAAGCGGCCCTGCCGCACGTCCGCGCAGTAGCGGGCGATGGCTCTGCGGGCCTCGGCGTGCGCCTGGCTGTACTGGCGGGCGAAGCGCGGCACATGCCCCGGCGTGAGGCCCAAGAGGTCGTGGCTCACCAGCACTTGCCCGTCGCAGGCAGGCCCGGCGCCGATGCCGATGACGGGGATCTTGAGGGCCTTGCGCGCGCGGGCCGACAGGGCAGCGGGCACCATCTCCAGCACCACGGCGAAGGCGCCGGCCCGCTCCAGGGCGCGTGCGTCCTTGAGCAGGCGGCTGGCCGCGGCCTTGGCGCGGGCCTGCACCCGGTAGCCGCCCAGCGCGTGCACCGACTGGGGCGTGAGGCCCAGGTGGCCCATCACCGCGATGCCGCTCTGCTTGAGCAGGGCCACAGTGGCGGCCATCTCGCTGCCGCCCTCCAGCTTGACGGCCTGGGCCCCGGTCTCCTTGAGCAGGCGGCCGGCGCTGCGCAGGGCCTGCAGGGGCGATTCCTGATAGCTCATGAAGGGCAGGTCCACCACCACCAGGGCGCGGCCCGCCCCGCGCACCACGGCCTTGCCATGGTGGATCATGTCCTCCAGGGTCACCGGCAGGGTGCTCTCATAGCCCAGCACCACCATGCCCAGCGAGTCGCCCACCAGGATCAGGTCCACGCCCTCGGCATCAGCGGCCAGGGCCGTGGGGTGGTCGTAGGCGGTGAGGCAGGCGATGCGCGCGCCCTCGGACTTCATCTTCATGAGCTGGCTGATGCTGATGCGGGGCATGATGCTCCTAGCGCCGGCGGCGGAGCGGCGTGTAGATGCTGGTCCCCTGGCGGTGCTCCAGGGCCCGGTCCACCAGGTCGTCCAGCGCGGCGCCGTCGCGGTCCAGGTCCAGGTCGTTGGTGTTGACCACCAGCAGGGGGCAGTCGCTAAAGTTGAAGAAGAAGGTGTTGTAGGCCTTGTTCTGCTCCTCCAGGGCCGCCACGCTGAGGCCGCTCTCCGCCAGCGCGCCGCGGGCCTTGAGCCGGGCCATCAGGGTCTCGGCGCTGGCCTGCAGGTAGACCACCAGGTCGGGCCGGGGGCCGCCCTCGCGCAGCAGCAGCTTCCAAAGCTGCTCATAGAGGGCCAGCTCGGCGTCGCTCAGGCTCAAGTAGGCGAAGATGCGGTCGCGGGCCAGCAGGTAGTCCGAGACCGTGACCTCGGCGAAGAGGTCGGCCTGGGCCAGCTCGGACTGCTGGCGGTGCCGCGCCAGCAAAAAGAAGATCTGGGTGGAGAAGGCGAAGCCCCGCCGGTCGCGGTAGAACTGCTTGAGGAAGGGGTTCCCCGCCCCGGCATCGGTGACCAGCCGGCCCGAGAGCCGGCGCGCGAGCGCGGTGGCCAGCGCGCTCTTGCCCGAGCCGGTGACGCCTTCGACCACGATGTAGCGCAGGTTCTCCAAGGCAGGGCCTCTCAAGGCAAAGGGTCCAAAATGCCCACAGGCCGCGCCGCGGGGTGCCCGGCCGGCAGGGATCTGAGCAGGTCGCGGATGCTCATCCCCAGCAGGGGATGCAGCAGCTCTGGGTCCAGCTCTGCCAGCGGGCCCAGCATGAAGGCGCGCTCATGCAGGCGCGGATGGGGGATGGTGAGCTCGGGCAGCCCCAGCACCCGGCCCTGGTAGAGCAGGATGTCCAGGTCAAGGCTGCGCGGGCCCCAGCGGAAGGGCGTGGCCTTGCCCTGGGCCAGCTCGATGGCCTGCAGGGCCTTGAGCAGCTCTTCCGGCTCCAGGCGCGTGGCCAGGCGCGCGGCGCTGTTGAGGAAGGCCGGCTGCTCGGTGTAGCCCACCGGCTCGGTCTCCCACGCGAGGCTCCAGGCCTCCAGCCCCAGCTCCGGGGCGCGCAAGGCCTTGAGAGCCGCGGCCAAATGGGCCCGGCGGTCGCCCAAGTTGCTGCCCAGGCTGATCCAGGCCAGCGGCACGCTAGCCCCGCAGGGCCTTGATGCGCGCCACGGCCTGGGCCAGGCGCGCCTTGGGGGCGCACAGGGTCATGCGGAAGTAGCCCTCGCCCGAGGCGCCGAAGCCGTTGCCCGGGGTGGCCACGATGCCGGCCTGGTCGAGCAGGCGGCCGCAGAAGCTGGCGCTGGTCTCCCCCTGGGGCACCCGGGCCCACACGTAGAAGGCGGCCTTGGGGGCCTTGACCTTGATGCCCGCCTGCTTGAGCCCGGCGATGAAGGGGTCGCGCCGCTCCTGGTACACCTTGCGGATGCCGGCCGTGAGCGCGGCGGGCGCATTGAGGCCGGTGATGCCCATCTCCTGGATGGCCGAGACCACGCCTGAGTCGAGGTTGCCCTTGACGCTGGCCAGGGCCTGCACCAGGTCGCGGCGGCCCACGGCAAAGCCCACCCGCCACCCGGTCATGTTGAAGGTCTTGGAGAGCGAATGGAACTCGATGGCCACCTCGCGGGCGCCCGGCGCCTCCATCACCGAATGCGGCGCCTGGCCGTCGTAGTAGACTTCGCTGTAGGCCATGTCATGGGCCAGGATGATGCCATGCCTGCGGCAGAAGGCCACGGCCTCCTTGAAGAAGCTGAGCGGCGCGGTGGCGGCGGTGGGGTTGTTGGGGTAGTTGAGCCACAGCACGCGCGCCCGCTTCAGCTTGGCCGCGGGGATCTTGCCAAAGTCGGGCAGGTAGCCGTTCTTCTCCAAGAGCGGCATGAACACCGGCTCGCCGCCGGCGAAGAGGGTGCCGGCATTGTAGACCGGGTAACCCGGGTCGGGGATGAGCCCCACCTGGCCGGGGTCCATGACCGCCAGCGGGAAGTGGCCGATGCCCTCCTTGCTGCCGATGAGGGCCAGCACCTCGCCATTGGGGTCGAAGCGCGGGCCAAAGCGGCGCGCGAACCAGTCCGCGGCGGTCTTGCGGAAGGCGGGCAGGCCCTGGCCCAGGGGGTACTGGTGGTTGGCCGGGTTGAGGCTGGCCTTGGCCAGGGAGGCCAGGATGGGCTTGGGGGTGGGCAGGTCAGGGTCGCCCACGCCCAGGTCGATGAGGTCCACCCCGCGCTCCAAGGCGGCCTTCTTCTTCTTGTCGATCTCGATGAACAGGTAGGGGGGCAGGGCCTTCAGCCGCTGCGAGACCGCGAAATCCATCATGCCTCCTCAGGGTTCTGGTTGATCAGCGGGCCACCGGGTTGACCAGCGATCCCACGCCGTGCACGAACACCTCCACCACATCGCCGGGCAGCAGGGGGCTGATGCCCCCGGGCGTGCCGGTGAGCACCAGGTCGCCGGGCTCCAGGGTCATCACGCTGGCGATGGCCTCCAGGATCTGCTGGGGCTTGAAGATGAGCTGGGCCGTGCTGCTCTTCTGCCGCTCCTGGCCATTGACGCGGCAGACGATGGCGGCCTCCTCCACGTCGGCGCCGGCCACCAGGAAGGGACCGGCCGGGCAGAAGGTGTCAAAGCCCTTGGCCCGCGCCCACTGGCCGTCAGCCTTCTGCAGGTCGCGGGCGGTCACGTCATTGGCGCAGGTGTAGCCGAAGATCGCGCCCTGGGCCGGCATGCCCGGGCCCACGCGGCGGCCCACCACAAAGGCCAGCTCGGCCTCATGGTCCACCCGCTTGCTCACGGCCGGCAGGCGGATGGGCTGGCCCGGATGGGCCAGGGCCGAGGGCGGCTTGAGGAAGAGCAGCGGCTCGGCAGGCAGCGTGTGCCCCATCTCGAGCGCATGGTCGCGGTAGTTGACGCCCACGGCCACGATCTTGCTGGGCGAGCAGGGGGCCATCAGCGGCAGGCCCGCCAGGGCCAGGGCTTGGGCGCCGGGCAGCGGCTGCTCTCCCAGCCAGGGCGCCTGGGCCAGGGGCCGCACCCGCGCGCCCTCCACGCGGCCCCACAGGCCGCCATGCCCCCCTTGGTTCCAGCGGGCATAGACCGTGGCGCTCATTCCAGCCCCAGGACTTGCTGCATGCTGTACATCCCAGCCGGGCGGCCGGCCACCCACAGGGCGGCCTTGAGGGCGCCAGCGGCGAAATTCTCGCGGCTGTGGGCCTGGTGCTTGAACTCCAGGCGCTCGCCCGGCCCGGCGAAGAGCACGGTGTGGTCGCCCACGATGTCGCCGCCGCGCACCGCGTGGATGCCGATCTCGCGGCCGCTCCTCGCGCCCACCAGGCCATGGCGGCCGTAGATGAAGTCCTCCTGGCCGCGGCCCAGGGCCTTGGCCAGCACCTCGGCGGTGGCCAGGGCCGTGCCCGAGGGCGCGTCCTTCTTGGCGCGGTGGTGGGCCTCGATGACCTCCACGTCATAGGCGTCGCCGGTGACGCGGGCCACCATGTCCAGGGCCTTCCACAGCACGTTCACGCCCACCGAATAGTTGCTGGAGAGCACCACCGGCATCCTGCGGCTGAAGGCCTCCAGGGCCTGGCGCTCCGCCGGGCTGAAGCCGGTGGTGCCGATGACCATGGCCTTGCCGGCCTTGGCCGCCAGCTCCAGGTGGGCCAGGGTGGCCTGGGGGGCCGTGAAATCGATGAGCACATCCGCCGCGGAGATGGCCTCGGCGGCCGAGGCCGCGAGCGCGATGCCGGGCAGGCCGGGGTGGCCCGGCGCGTCAAAGGCCGCCCCCACCTGCAGGCCCGGCTGGCCGCCGGCCAGCTTGAGCAGGGCCTGGCCCATGCGCCCGCAGGCGCCGGCGATCGCGATCTTGGTCATGCCGCCCCCTTCAATGCTTGAGCAGGCCAAAGGCCTGCATCTCCTTGCGCAGCCGCTCCAGGTTCTCGGGCTTGATGCTGACCAGCGGCAGCCTCAGCTCGGCGCCGCACAGGCCCATCAGGCCCAGGGCCGCCTTCACCGGGGCCGGGTTGGTCTCGCAGAACAGCGCGCGCACCAGCGGCAGCAGCGCGTAATGGATGGCACGCGCGCCGGCATAGTCGCCCGCGGCGGCCTTGGCCACCAGGTCGGCCGTGGCGCGCGGCGCGATGTTGGCGGCCACCGACATGACCCCCACGCCGCCGATGGCCATCACCGGCAGGGTCAGCGCGTCATCGCCCGAGATGAGGGCCAGCTTGTCGCCGCAGAGCTGGCGCACCCGGCTCATCTGCTCCAGGCTGCCGCTGGCCTCCTTCACCGCCACGATGTTGGGCAAGCCGGCCAGGCGGGCCAGGGTCTCGGGCTCCACGTTGACCGCCGTGCGGCCTTGGATGTTGTAGGGGATCTGCGGCAGGTCCACCGCCTGGGCCACGGCCTTGAAGTGCTGGTAGAGGCCCTCCTGGCTGGGCTTGTTGTAGTAGGGGGCGATGAGCAGGGCCGCATCAGCCCCGGCCTTTTTGGCAAAAGCGGTGAGGCGGATGGCCTCAGCCGTGTTGTTGCTGCCCGTCCCGGCGATCACCTTGACCCTTCCCTTCACCGCCTGCACCGTGGCCTCGATGACCCGCTCGTGCTCCTCATGGGTCAGGGTGGCAGACTCGCCGGTGGTGCCGCAGACCAGGATGCCGGAGCTGCCGCCCTGGATCTGGAGCTCGACCAGCTGCTTGAGCGCGGCCATGTCAACCTGGCCGCCCTTGAAGGGGGTCACCAAAGCGGGGATGGAGCCGGAAAGGTCCAAGGAAGGGTCCTCGAGAGTGGGGTCAGCAGCCGAATTCAGCAGGGTCAAACTCGCCGGCAAAGCGCACGCGCGCGTCGCCGATGAGCTGCACATCCACCGCCTGGCCGCCCTGCAGGGTGAAGCGCACTTCCAGCTGGCCGCCGCTCAAGGTGGTGAGCGTCACCGGGGCCTTCACCCGCCCGGCGCGGGCCATCAGGATGGCGGCGGCCACGCTGCCCGTGCCGCAGGCCAGGGTCTCATCCTCCACCCCGCGCTCATAGGTGCGGATCTTGAGGCTCTGCGGGCCGGTGACCTCGACGAAGTTGACGTTGGTGCCCTTGGGCGCGAAGGCGGCATGATGGCGCAGCTTGCGGCCCAGCGCGACCACCGGGGCGGCCGAGAGCCCGGGCCATTCCAGCACCAGGTGCGGCACGCCGGTGTTGAGGCTGTGGCCCAGCAGGTCCAGGCCGTCCTGCTCGATCCGCAGGTTCAAGGCCTCGCTGTGGGGGGCGGTCATGTCCAGGGCCACCTGCCCGGCCTGGTCCACCAGGCTCTTGAAGTCGCCCGCCAGGTTCTCAAAGCGCATCTCCTGCTTGGCCGCGCCGCAAAGCAGGGCGAAGCGGCTGATGCAGCGGGCGCCGTTGCCGCACATGTCCGCCTCGCTGCCGTCGGCGTTGTAGTAGCGCATGCGGAAGTCCGCGCGGCCGCTCTTCTCCAAGAGCAGCAGGCCATCGGCGCCGATGGCATCGCGGCGGGCGCAGAGCCGCGCCGCCAGGGCGCCGACCGGCTCGGGCACCAGGCCGGCCCGGTTGTCGATGACGATGAAGTCATTGCCCGCGCCCGACATCTTCAAAAAGGGTATCTTGGCTCCCATGGTCATGCCTTGGAGAAGGCGGGGATGCTCTCCCCGCGCCACAGGTCAGAGAAGCTCTCGCGCTGGCGCACCACATGCCAGCGCTTGCCGTCCACCAGCACCTCGGCCGCGCGCGGCCGGGCATTGTAATTGCTGCTCATGGTGAAGCCGTAGGCCCCGGCCGAGCGCACCGCCAGCAGGTCTCCCGGGGCAGGCAAAGCCATGAGCCGGTCCTTGGCCAAGAAGTCCGCCGACTCGCAGATGGGCCCCACCACATCCACCAGCGCCTTCTTGCCGCCGCGTGCCTGGCGCAGGGGCAGGATGCCGTGGTAGGCCTCATAGAAGCTGGGCCGGATGAGGTCATTCATGGCCGTGTCCACGATGACGAAGCTGCGCCCTTCGCCGGGCTTGATGTAGAGCACCTTGGCCAGCAGCACCCCGGCATTGCCGGCGATGTAGCGGCCGGGCTCCAGGATCAGGCGCAGGCCCTGGCCCTTGACCAGCGGCCGCACCGCATCCGCGAACTGCTGGGGCGTGGCCGGCTGCTCATCCTTGTAGATGATGCCCAGCCCGCCGCCCAGGTTGAGGGTCTCGATGCGATGGCCGCGGCTGCGCAGGGCCTGGATGGCGGCCAGCGCCTTCTTCACCGCCTGGCGATAGGGCTCCATCTGGGTGATCTGGCTTCCTATGTGCAGATGCACGCCTGTCAGCTCCAGGTTCTTCCAGGCCTTGCTCTTGGCCCACAGGGCCACGGCATCGGCGATGGGCAGGCCAAACTTGTTGCCCTTCTTGCCGGTGGTGATGTGGCGGTGGGTGTGGGCGTCCACATCGGGGTTGAGGCGGAAGTCGGCCTTGGCGCGACGCTTGAGCCGGCCCGCCAAGCGGTTGAGCAGCTCGGCCTCGGCCAGCGACTCGATGTTGAACATGAAGATGCCGGCCTTGAGGGCGCGCAGCAGCTCGGCCTCGGTCTTGCCCACCCCAGCGAACACGGTCTTGCCCATGTCGCCGCCCACGGCCTGCACGCGCCGCAGCTCGCCCTCAGAGACCAGGTCAAAGCCCAGGCCCTGGTCGGCCAGGGCCTTGATGACCGCCAGGTTGCTGTTGACCTTGACCGAGTAGCAGACCAGGGCCTCGGGCTCGCCATCGCGGGCCGCGAAGGCCTCGGTCAGCTGCCAGGCATGGCGCCGCAAAGTGGCCAGGCTATAGACATAAGTGGGCGTGCCCAGCTTGGCGGCGATGGCCTTCAAGGCCACGCCCTCGCACAGGTAATCGCCCTTGCGGTAATGAAAATGGTCCATGGTCGCATCCGAGACAAAGGTTGTAGTGATTAACTAAAAATGATACCACAAAGCATTTTCATTTTCCATCCCGCAGCGTGGAACTCCCCTTTGCCTCGCCCCGACCTCACCCCATTCCCAACCGTGCAAGCCTTTAAACAAAATCCCCCTTCCCCTCTCCACAATGGAGAGGGGAAGGGGGATGCTAGATTATAGGCTCACGTGAGGGGGATGGGGCCTGCCGTCCCGTAGCGCAGCGGAGGAATGAGGTGGAAGCGCTAAAAGTTGTGTCCCAGGCCCAGCTTTTGGCTGCCTTCGCCATTGCGGGGGTCGGTCTCCCATCGGTAATGCAGGTCCCAGCCGCCGCTGATCTTGGTGGAGAAGCCGGTGCCAAAGATCTCCCGGTCCCAGTTGTCCTCGTAGCTCCATTCCGCCAGCCAGGGATGGTCCAAGCCGGTCCAGGTGAACAGCTCATACTGGCTGGGGATTGCCCACTGGGGCAGCTTGAGGCTGGAGGAGACCAGCAGTCCCCTCCCGCGCAAGGGCACATGCACGCGGGTCACCAGGTCCCATTGGTTAGGCAGCAGTTGCAGGTGGCTGTTCAGGTTGACCGCCAGGGGCAGGCCCGCGTCCAGGTCTTGCAAGCCGCCTGGCACGGCGCTGAAATTCATGTCCAAGCCCATGTTGCGCTGGGGCTGCCCCGGGCCCAGCAGGCTTGCCTGGCCCGGGGCGCCTGGGCTGGAAGCTCCTGCATCCCAGAGCTGGATGCGGCCAAGGTTGTCCAGGTCAATGCCCGACTGCTGCTTGAGCAGGGTCTTGCCGTAATCCTGCAGGGCGCCCTGCTCGCTGGCGCCCACGGGCTTGGCGCCGTCAGCCCAGGCAGGCAGGGCCAGGCTCGCCGATCCGAGCAGCAGCAGCAGGAGCAAGAAGTTCATCCAGCCTCCCACGGAGCTCAGCTGTCCTTTCGCCTGAGCCGGGCGCGCGCCTGGCGCAGGGCCTTGGCCACATTGGCCGGGGCCGGGCCGCCAAAGGTCTTGCGGGCCGAAGCCGAGCTGATCGGCGCCAGCAGGGGCCGCATGGCCGTGCTGAAGCGCGGATGGGCCTCCTTCAATTCCGCGCCGCTCAGGCCGTCCAGGCCGCAGCCCTTGGCCTGGGCCAGGCGGATGGCGCGGCCCACGGCCTCATGCGCCTCGCGGAAGGGCACGCCCTGGCGCACCAAGTAGTCGGCCGCGTCGGTGGCATCCAAGAAGCCGCGCTTGCAGGCCGCGGCCATGGCTTCGGCATTGGGGCTGATGGCATTGAGCAGGGGCGGCACCACGCCTAGGCAGGCCTTCACCAGGTCCAGGGTCTGGAAGAGCAGCTCCTGGCCCTCCTGCATGTCGCGGTTGTAGGCCAGGGGCTGGCCCTTGACCAGGGTGAGCAGGTGCACCAGCAGGCCGTAGGCCCGGCCGGCGCGGCCGCGCAAGAGCTCGGCCACGTCCGGGTTCTTCTTCTGCGGCATCAGGCTGCTGCCCGTGGCAAAGCTGTCATCCAGGGTGAAGAAGCCGAATTCCTGGCTGTTGTAGAGCACCACCTCCTCGCCCAGGCGGGAGAGGTGGGCCATCAGGATGCTCATGGCCGAGGCCAGGTCCAGCAGATGGTCGCGGTCCGAGACCGAGTCCAGCGAGTTGGCGGTGGGCCGCACAAAGCCCAGCTCGCGGGCGGTCCAGGCGCGGTCCAGCGGCAGGGGGCTGCCGGCCAGGGCAGCCGCGCCCAGCGGGCATTCCGCCAGGCTGCCCAAGGCAAAGCCCAGGCGCCGGCGGTCGCGGAAGAGCATCTCCACATAAGCCAGGCACCAGTGGCCGAAGACGATGGGCTGGGCCCGCTGCAGATGGGTGTAGCCGGGCATCACCAGGCCGGGGTTGGCCTCGGCCAGGCCCAAGAAGCCCTCGATGGCGGCATCCGTGAGCTTGAGCAGGGCCTGGACCTCGTCGCGCAGGTAGAGCTTGAGGTCCAACGCGATCTGGTCGTTGCGGCTGCGACCGCTGTGAAGCTTGCCCGCCACCGGGCCCAGCATGGCCTTGAGCCGGGCCTCGACATTGCCGTGCACGTCCTCATAGGCCGGGTCCAGCTTGAAGCGGCCGGCCTGCCATTCCTTGAGCACGCGCTTGAGCCCGGCCTTCAGCTTAGCCGATTCGGCCCTGCTGATGATGCCCTGGCGGCCCAGCATCTCTGCTTGCGCCAGGCTCCCTTGGATGTCATAGGGCACCAGCCGGTCCTCGTACTGCACGCTGACCGTGAAATCCTCGACCACCTTGGCCGTGGGCTTGGCGAAGCGCCCGCCCCAAAGCTTTGCTTTCTTGCTCATGGCCATCCCCTGAAAGACGCCGGGCCCAAGCCCGGGGTTCCCTGCCCGCTACTTCTTGATCCTGAAGCGCTTCTCCACCTTCATGGGCAGGCCGAAGAGGTTGATGAAGCCCTCGGCGTCGTGGTGGTTGTAGCTGCCGGTGGTGAAGCTGGCCAGATCGTCGCTGTACAGGCTGTGGGGCGAGCCCACGCCGGCCAGGCGCATGCTGCCGCGCTGCAGGCGCAGCTTGACCCAGCCGCTGACGGTCTTCTGGGTCTGGTCCACAAAGGCGTCCAGGGCCTGGCGGGCCGGGGTGTACCACTGGCCGTTGTAGACCAGGTCAGCGTACTTGAGCGCCAGCTCGGCCTTGATGCGGGCCGTGGCCTTGTCCAGGCACAGGGTCTCCAGGGCCCGGTGGGCCTCCATGAT